>Ga0193706_1000197_pt1 | contig 41228 bp, 26 predicted proteins | sample U3c1metaG_FD_160130 | JGI IMG/M metagenome (GOLD analysis project Ga0193706, IMG submission 160130) | Soil microbial communities from a riparian zone of the East river system, Colorado, United States - U3c1 | ecosystem: Environmental > Terrestrial > Soil > Riparian zone | place: USA: East River... | reverse complement strand
GCCGAAGTCGACGAAATGCTGGAGGTTGCGCGTCACGACGGTGCGTCCTCCAGCTCTCGCGGTGGCGAGGATGAACAGATCGTGCCCATCGATGGTTCGACCTTGGCGACGCGCCTCGGTTTCGATCCTTGCGCCCATCAGTGCTTCTTCGCGCGCGAAGGGGAGGATGTCCGCTCCTTCCAAGAGGGCCGCCAGCCACGCCTCCAAGAATTGCCGGCGACGACCGCGGGCCAGGCGCCCAACGCCGCGCGCGAGCTCGTAGACCGTGACGGAGCTCATCGATAGGACCGTGAGCTCGGCGAACCAGGCCATGACGCCGGGATCAGGACGTGGCTTTGCCGACTCCGAGACGACGTCCGTGTCGATGACCCAACCAGCCTCGCTCATCGCGTTCCGCTCGAAAACGGGTTCCGCGGCCGGTAGTGGGTTCGGGCCGGTTTGAATCCGTCAGCGCCTCCTCCGAAACGCCCCTTGAGCTGGTCGAGGCGGTCGAGGAACGACTGGGCGGGACGTTGTGCCTGAGCGGCTTGCTGGTCTTTGATGAGCTGCTCGTACTGCTCGACGTCAATCAGCACGGCAACATCGCGGCCGCGATTGTGAATGATCGAGGGACCGCTGCGAACCGATCGGATCGCTTCCGAAAGCTTGGCCTTCGCTTCGGCCACACTGAGGCGCCGAGGGCGGACGGTGTCCTGCCGCGAGGGGGAGACCTTTGTGGTCTGTTTCATGACCATTATCGTACGATAGATGGTCACGAACGACAACCTGCCTCCGCCCCTCGGTGACGAAGGTCGAGCGCGACGGGGACTCCCCACCTTTCTCAGCACCCCAGGACCCGCACAGCGGGGCGGGGACTTCTCCCGTAGCTAAGGCACTATCGAGTCGCTGGCCGCGAGCAGATTGACATCTCGCTCGTCCGAGCTTTCCTCGCCGGTAAACACGAGCATCGCCTCCGTGGTGCCGGCGGGTGGCAGCTGTCCTTTGTCCAATCGCTCGACGAAAAACGACTTGGCCCCACGGATCGAAGCTTCCAAGATCGCCACGCGAATCGCGCCAATGCGCATGCTGCGCTCGGTGATGGGCATTTCCGGGGGAGCGGAAATCGTCGCCGACGCAGTCAAAGGGGGCGGCAAGGTCGCGGGCGCCGCGGCAAGTGGAGGAATCGTAGGCTCGAACGATTCGGGCGGAGATGTCGTGTGCGGGGACAGCCCATCGCCGGCTTCGAGCACGTCCGGAGACGGCGGCGGAATCGTCGGTGCTTCGGCGGGGGGGGGCGTGGATCCGATGATGTTCGCCATATCTGCCGCCGCGCGAGCGAGCACGAGGACGCGCTCGTCGTTGCCCTGCATCTCTGCTTCGTCGGCAGCGCGCCTGAGGCAGCGCGCAGCCTCGCGGAGATCGCCCTTGGCTTCGAGCGCGCGCGCAGTGTCGAGGGCGAGCAGAACGTCGTCCGAATCGGACAGCTCCGGTTGCGGCGTGAGCAATGCTTGCGAAAGTAACTCGTTATCGATCTGTGCCACCATGATCAAACTCCCCTGTTTTCTCTAGGAGCAAGAGGCGCCGCAGTCGGCGATCTCGGCCTCGGGCTCCTCTAATCGAAGAGCCGGAGGATTGCCAGCCACGGAGCGCAACTAGATTCCGAGCAGGGCCCAAAAGTCCACCCCCACCGGCGCGTGTACCGCCTGGAGAATTTCACTCTCGAGCAGCGGGCCGGTGCCCACCAAGTTGCGGAAGGAACCGGCAGTACGTCACCTTGCATGAATCCGTGAACGTTACCGCGCTCGCCGCTATTTTTGGTTCCGCCGTCCTGCATGCCGCGTGGAACGCCCTCCTCAAGAACACGCGCGACGCGGCCGCCGCGAGCATCGTCATGGTGGCCGGAGCTGCCAGTCTCACGGTACTCCTCGCTCTTTTCGTCGGCCCGGCGCACGTCACCATGGCCGGCTGGCCATGGCTCACAGCGACGGGGCTAGTCGAAGGCTTTTACTTCGTCATGCTCAGCCTCGCGCTAACGAACCTGCCGCTCGGTACCGCCTATGGCGTGAGTCGGGGTGGGGGGCTCCTCCTCTTATGGCCTCTTTCGATCGCGTTCTTTCAGGAGCGCGTCGACATGCCGTCCGTGGCCGGCGCGGCGCTTCTCGTTGCCGGACTCTTGGTGCAGATTCAGGGTGCAGCGTCGTTTCGAGGTGTAGCGGCCGCCGTGGCGTGCGCCGTCGCGGTCGCCTTCTACCCGCTCGGGTACAAGCGTGCGCTCCACGAGGGCATCGATCCCTATCCGCTTTTTGCGATGTCGCTCGGCCTCGCGCTACCAGTGCAGCTCGCTCTCCTTCGCAAGGGCCGCCTGGCGCGCGTCGGTTCTGTTTGGCGCGAGCAACCGCGCCGTCTTGTGCTCGGGGCAGCCCTCTGTGCCGGGTCGTTCATCCTTTTCTTGGTGGCGCTGCAGAAGAACGGTCCTGGACGCGTAACCGCCCTGCGAAACTCGTCGATCCTTTTCGCCACGCTATTCGGCTGGTGGAGCGGCGAGCCGAGGACGGTTCGCTCCATTTCATCCGCCGCTCTGATCGCCGCGGGCGCGGTGCTCTTGTCGTGGACGTGATCATCCGTTCGACGCCTCAACCCGGGACCTGTTGCTACGCGTATCGTGAGGGGTCCGGGCCGATGCCGCAATTCACTGTGCCGACCACCGCAGTAACGAGTCGAATCCGGCAGATTTCCAGCTGAGGATGGGCGTGAGGAGCCGGGCCGTCAGCGATCGAGCTTGACGAGAAAGAAAGATGAGCTGTTTGATCGCCAGGGAGCGGCTTCCTCTTTGCGCTTGTTGAAATTCGAGCGCACGCAACGATCTCTTTGCGGCAATCCGTCCAATCAGGAGGCGGCGTTCCATTGCGCCCGCGCCAACGAGTTTCTCCGTTCGTCCGCTCCGCGATTGCTACGAGAGAACTGATGGCTCCACGGTTGTGCTGGAGGCGCTTTTTTCCCCGATGGCACGTCTCGCCATCTCGTGTGCGCAGCCGACATGAGGGGGCGTTTCGATGATCTGTTCTGAAGACACTTTGCTCCAGTACGAGCAATCGTTGATCTCACCGAAAAACTGGTGCTCAGCGTAGGAAGGGTGATCTCATGAGTGCAACCCGCACGCGAAGTTGGTGGCTCCGGTTTTCCGCTGCTGGAATTCTCTTTTCACTTGGTTCGTGCTCGAGCGAGTCCATTCCGCCGCAGCTACCTATCGACGATGAACCGGGCGCGATCGCCGGCGAGTTGGCCGTCCATATCGCGACCTTCGACGACGGGACCTCCGAAACGAGATACTTCCTCAAGCAGCGTGACGGCGCCGAGCGACGCCTGCATTTCAGCGTCGAGCCCGACATCACGCCGGGAGCTCAGCTGAAGGTGTGGGGCGACGATCGGGCCGACCGTATCGAGGTGACCCAGTACAAGGTGGTCGAAGGGGTGGGTGCCGAGGATGGCATCGGGTCCCAGGCGCAGCCGCTCATCGACGCGACCGCCAAGCCATCACGGGTCATGTGCGCGGCACTCGTCGAATTGAATGGCGGCACGGCGAAGTCGACGCTCACTTCCATCAAGACGCAGTTTCACAGCGGCGCGGCGTCGGCCAATGCCTATTACGTCGAGAATTCGTTCGGCCAGGTGGGCCTCGCGGGCGACTCGTACGGTCCCTTTCCGTACGCGATGACGACCTGCGACTACAGCGCCCTGGCGAAAGCCGTCAAGCCGATGATCGACGCGGTGGCGGCCACGAAGTGCCAGCAATACGCCTTCGTCATGGGACCGAATATCAAAGCGTGTGCCTGGTCAGGGCTCGGTGCGCTGGGGACGCCCGACAAGCCTGGCAGCGACACCTGGTACAACGACTCCATCAGCTGCGTCGTCGTCGTGCAGGAGCCGGGGCACAACTTCGGCATGCAGCACTCGTCGTCGCTGACGTGCACGGGTGGTTCCTTCGCCGACGATCTCACCGGCTGCACCCACAGCGAGTACGGCGACAAGTACGACACGATGGGCGGCGGCTGCTACCACATGAACGCGTGGCAGAAGCTCTATCAGAAGTGGTTCGGTGGTTGTAACGGCGTGCGCACGACTTCGAATGGGAAGTTCAATCTCTACCCCATCGAGGCTCCCTGCAATGGCGTGCAGGTTCTTCAGCTCCCGTTCCCCAGCGCCAAGACGCGTACGTTCCAAAACACCGTGCTGACGAGCTACTACCTCGAGCTTCGCACGAAGATCGGCTTCGACAGCAAGATCACGGCGCCGCAAGTTTTCCTCCATGCGGGAGGCGTTCCCACCCTGCCCACCCAGAACAACCCGAAGGGTCTGCACACCTGGATCATCGCTGCCGGATCGCCTGGCTTGACGGCGGGTAAGTCATTCGCCGATCCAGCTGGCGGTCTCACGATTACCGTCGACTCGGTCGACGCGACCCATGCCGTCGTCGACGTCGCCTACACGACCGAGATGGGGTCTCCCGTCTGTCTCGATGGCAGCAACACGCCATTTACACCGCCCGGGCCGACGGATTGCACGACGCCTCCTACTCCGGGTGACGCTGCTCCGCCTCCCGCCCCGGATGCGCGGGCTGATACGGGTGGAAGTGGCGCCGGGGGCAGCGGGATCGATGCGGCGGGCGGCACGGCCGGCGCCGCTGGATCTGGCGGCAAAGCGGGGACGAGCGGAGCCGCTGGATCGAGCGGTGGCGGATCGGGCGGTACGGGCACGGGTGGCACAGCTGGTGCGGGTGGCACGAGTGGTGGCACTGGCGGCACGGGTGGCACCGGCGGTGGTAGCGGGGGCACCACCGGTAGCGGTGGAACCGGCAGCGGCACGGGCGGCGATGCGGGTGACCGTGGCACCGGCGGTGCCGACGGCACGAAGACGCCGGTGCCCGAACCGCTGAATGGTGGATGCGGTTGCGAACTCGCGGGAGCCGCTTCGGAACGACAACCCTGGGGCGGACTGTTCATGCTCGGCCTGGGCGGATTGTTGGCCGCACGCCGCCGTCGCACGCGCATCGGCTGACGGAGCTGAGCACCCACCTCTCCTATTCTCAGAGCCACCTGGGGTCGAGGTATCCATGCAAAGGAGTTGGCGGGAAATACGGCAGCGCACTGCTACTCCGCATTCGGACGTCGGAAGGGATCGAGGTGCCAACCCGAATCCACCTCGCATGCCGAGGAGTTGGCACCTATTCGTCTACTTGGCGGCGTCTCTGGTCGCATCCGCGTGCTCCGGCGACATGGACGACACAGGACCGAAAGGCACCGGTAAGGGTGGCGGCGGCGGATCGGGCGCAACAGGTGGGAACGGCGGTTCTGGCGGGGCTAGCGGGTCCGGCCCCGTCGGTGGCTCCGGCGGGACTGCTGGCACCGGTTCGGGTGGCACTGCCGGTTCTTCTGGTGCCGGTTCGGGTGGCATTGCTGGTTCTTCTGGTGCTGCCGGTACCGCTGGTTCTGCGGGTATAGGCGGGGCCGCAGGAGCGGGCGGGGCCGCGGGAGCGACGGCAGGCGCCTCGGGATCCGCGGGCGCTGGTACGGCTGGATCCGCGGGGTCCAGCGGTACGGGGGGTTCGGCAGGGTCGAAGGGCGCTGACGCATCGACCGGATCCGACGCGGGCAAAGCAGGAGACGCGGGAGACGCGGGAGACGCGGGCGTGCGCGTGGACGCCGGCGGAAAAGTCGTCTTCGGCACGAATGTCCGCCTCAACGACGACACGGGAAAAGGAATGCAGAGCGAGGTGGCGCTTGCAGCAGGCGGGGGAATGCTTCTCGCGGGGTGGATGGATGAGCGCGCCACACGGGTTTGCGCATACTCCTTCTCCTCGGATGGCGGACTTACCTGGAGCAAGAATGTTTCGATCCCCAACTTGAGCGGCGGGTCGTTCGTCGGTGACCCTGCTGTTGCCATTGACGCCGCCGGAACGATGTATGCCGTCTGTCAGCAGTACGGCATCGGGCAGATCCGGATCATGACCTCCACCGACAAGGGGGTGACATGGTCTGCGATTCGGTCGGTCCAGGCCGCGCCCGACAAACCATGGGCAGGCGGGGGCACTGCCGAGGGAACGGTCTTTTTATCGTGGCTAGGGAACGCAGCGGGGATCAAACGTTCGGTCGACCGCGGTCTTACCTGGGGGACGATCCAGCCTCTCGGCAACATCATTCACGGAACGGCGATCGTGACATCGACGACGGGTCTCGTGCACGTTCCTTACAACTTGGACTCTGCCAATAACCAATTGCGTTATCTGCGCAGCAAGGACAACGGCGTCACCTACGACGCGTACCGGGACCTCGTGGCGGACATGGGGACCTTCTGCTTCAGCTGCAGTCCGCGGCAGCATCCCATCGTAGGAGCTGGCAGTGACCCCACCGGAAAATTCGTCGCCATCACCTGGACGAGCGTCATGTCCGGCGGCCAGTCGGACGATGACGTCTGGCTGCTCTATTCGAAGGATTCTGGCGACACGTGGTCGAGACCGCTTCGAGTCAATGACAATACCAATGCGTCTCGGCAGTTCGAATCGTGGGTGGCCGTGGACGACTTCGGACGCGTGCACGTCGCCTGGACCGATCTGCGAAATGGTCAGAATGAGACCTGGTACGCGCGCTCAGCCGATCCAACTTTGGGGTTCGAGCCCAACCTTCAAGTCACGGATGGACGCGGCTCGGCCGCGCAGTCCTTTCTAGGCGACTACAAGGGGATCGTCGTCCAGGGATCGGACGTGATCGTCGTTTGGCAGGACACCCGGAACGACACGGGGGACATTTACGCTGCGCGTGCAGCGGGGGCCGCAAGTGTCACCGGCGCCGCCCCAGCCAATGTCGAAGTCGCGATTGGCGCGAACACGAGCGATAGAGCTCGGCAGGTGGATCCCACGCGCTTGCCCGAAGATCCCGTGGCGAGCAAGGCGTCGGAAGCGCAGTGGCGAGCGCACATGGAGAGGGAGGAGCACGAGCGCCGGCTCAACTACGATCGGAGGAAGCTGAGCGAGCACGAAGTCGTTTTTGCCTTCGTCAAGAACGCGCGCGCTCGCTACGATCGCGCCAGAACGGCGCCTGCCATCGCCCAAGTACGGGCAGGTCTGACTCCGCAGATCGCCCAGATTCGCAAACGCATCGCGACCATCGATCATTGGGGCGTCAATTCCAATCTCCTCGAGGACTACGCCGCCATGGTGGCCATGCTGGCCGGCGACTACCCGGCGGCGCGGATGGCTTCTCTTGGCGGTCCCTCGCAGGCGCTCGAAGATCTTCGTTCCCAATGGGCGCAGCGTGAGCACAAGATCAGTGAGTGGTTGGTCGAGGCGGCGGAGTCAGAGGACGAGTAGCAGCAATGTTTCGTGGCATCGCGAAAGGCTCCCCCGACCCATTGATGCTAGGCAAAGGGCAATGAGCATGAAAGCGTCGAACGACGAAAGCGTCGCTAGCGCGCTCGAAGTCGATACACGACCTGCTCCGCCGCCGTTGTCGCGAGCGGGCCGGGGCCATCGCGCAGTTGGTCATCGAGGAGCTTCTGCAGTTCGTCGGCCACCGCGGGGGCATCCTTCTGAACGACGTGGTCCACCGCGAGGACCGCGGCCGCTCGCACGTCGGCGTTGCGCATGGCGGGGATCAGCTTGACGATCTCCATCCCGGCGCGTGTGTCGCCGAGCATCGCCACCATGTGGGCCGCCTTCACGCCGACGAACCCGCCGCTCGCGTCATCGTCCTTCAACTTGGAGAGGTAGCAATCGATCCCCTCTGCGCATTTGCCGAGGAGCTCGGAGGCCGCCGCGAAGGCGCTCTTGTCTTTCTCCGAACCGATCTTGTCGACGACGGTCTTCACTTTCGCGACATGGGCGCCCTTCATGACCTTGATCGCGCTCGTCAGGGCCGCGCCCATCGTCTCTTCATCCTTGCCCTTGGCCGCGTTGGCCTGCGTGAGGAGCCAGGGGACCAACTCGGCGTCGTAGAAGCGCGCCGCCGCCGTGAGCAGCGCAGGGCGCGCGGGTGCCATCGACGGCCACAGGCTCGCCGTCGATGGCACCTTGTCATAGCCCGCTTGGAACGCTTTCTCGGCCTCGGGGCTGGCGGGCAATGCGGTGAGCTCGCGCGCGACGACCGCGCGGTTCACCTCGTTGTCGGCTGACTTGAGGGCCTGGATCAACGGGGCGCGGGCATCGACGCGCCCGATGGCCCCAAGCGCCACGGCTGAAGCGGCGACGTACGATTTGGCATTGCCGCTGGCGCCAGCGGACTTGCTCGTCGAAAAATCGACCATCTCTGCGTCCTTGCCGGCCAGGACGTCGACCAGGATGGGGACGGCGCTCGCTCCAATCTTGACGATGCCGAGGAGCGCGGCGCCCGCTATTTCCGCTTTCTCCTTTTCCAGCAGCACTTTGAGAAGAGGCTTGGTCGCGCTGGCATCGCCGAGCGTGCCCAAGAGGTCGGCCGACGTTTGCTGCCAGAAGAGCTGCGTCTGGTAGGGTGCCATCCCCTCGGCATCCGCAGAGCGCGGCGGTCTCTCCATCGGGCGCCCAATCTTCTCGAGCAGGATGGGTTTCCACGAAGCGCTCTTCAGTTGCACCATCGCCCTGGAGACGCTCTTCGCTGTCGGCGCGCCTTTCGGCGAGCCTGCTTCGAGCTTGGCGAACGCTTCGCCCAGCGCGGGCGCACCTTCGTCGTATTTCGTTGCCCCGATCGCGCGCGAAGCGTGATGCACATCCTCTTCGTCAGGTCCCGCACCGGCGGCAAACCCGTGGCAGGCATGGATCCAGGCCCGACCTGCGCGCGGATCGCGCGTATCGGCGAGAAACCCAATGAGCCGGATGCGTGTGCCTCGCTCGAGATTGGTTTCGACGTACACCCTCGTCATCGGCTCGATGATCTGATCGAGCACGCTCTTGACCGCAGAATCGCCAAGGTTCTGGTTCGAACGCGCCATCGCGTCATTGAAGAAGTGAATCAGCGCGCGGATGGCGACGGGGCGGGATTTGGGGTTCTCCAGGCGCTGGATCCAGGTTGCTGGCTGGCTGTCCTCGACCGGCGAAACCGGTTCGCTGGGCTTCGCTTCGGCGATGACCCGTGGCTTTCTTGCTCCTGGTTCACAGGCGGATTGGTAGTCGGCCAGCCGGCATTCGATGGTGGGCGGCCGGACCGCGCGCTGCTGTCGGTAGTAGGCGCTGACACCCTCGTTGCACGCAGCGATGGCAATTTGACTGCAATCCTCGAGGGCGACGCCCTTGCCGATGCCGAGCACCCGGAACTCACCCTCCATCATTTTCAAGTTCGGCATGCGTTGGTTGGTTCTGGGGGCCATGACGCGGTAATCGACCCACCCCGGTCGGAGACAGTTCCGAGAGTCGCAGCCCGATTCTTCGCTCTCGCGGATGTACATCTTCGCGACGTAGATGGTCGTCTCTGCCTTGCAGGCAAGGTGGGGAACATCGGCGCCGCTCTTGTCGACTTGGGCGAGGTAAGCCTCGGAAACGCCCGAGGTGATGACTTGTCCCAACCCGGCCGAAGTGGGTTCGCAGATCGTCATGTCGTGACAGCTGGCGACGCCCGTGACTGCCAGCACCGACAGCGCGCCTACTGTGCGGAAATCTCGATGATGCTTGGCCATGGGGTCAAACCTCCCGGCGAGGGACTTCCCTGGCGCATGCGGGTTCTCCCGTCATGGACACGACAGCCCCCGAGAATTGTACAGGCGCCAGAGTCAAAAGGTCAAAGGCGCCGAGCGCTCCTTGGCGCTTTTCGGTAACGGAAATGTCGCGTTGGGTCAATCGCTCCTCCAACGCCCTCGGATACGATTCGTGACCCGCTAGAACCCTGAATAATACGGGACGCCGCTCTTCCGACTCAGGAACCAAGCACAACGACCGTGCGCAACGAAACGTCTGGCCTACCGCAAAATGAAAACATATGAACATCGTGTGATGGGGCCCGCGCTGCTGGCTTTCTTGGGCGTCGCGGCCTGCAGCGCCGAAGACATGGGAATCGCCGCCAGCGACGGCGGAATTGTGGACAGCGCTGGCGGGGACGCAGGTGGGACCGATCCACTGCCACCGCTTCCGGACGACGTAGCGCTGCCGATCGTGTTCGTGCACGGATTCGCCGGATCTGCCCAGCAGTTCCAATCTCAGGCCATGCGTTTCGTCGCCAACGGGTACCCGTCGGAACGGCTGCGCGCCTTCGATCACGATGGCGCTGGGCTTTCCATCGCCGAATATGTCGCCGGCGCCGACGCGATGATCGACGAAGCTCGCGCCACTTTCAATAAGGACAAGGTCTACCTGATTGGCCATTCCCGTGGAACCACGGTTGGAACCAACTACCTGATGGAGCCGAGCCGGGCGGCCAAGGTGGCGAAGTACATTGCCCTCGACGGTGCTGGGTGCGAAGGCATCGTCGCAACTGTGCCGTGCGCCGCTCCGGCCCAAACGACCAACACCCGACCGGGCCAAACACATCCGATTCCTGGGCAGATGCACGTCGAAGTGGCCACGTCGAAGGAGTCGTTCGCGATCCAGTTCGAGTTTCTCTTCGGCAAAAAGCCAGAGGTCGTCGACATCGTGAAGCAGCGCGCACCCGTGCAGATCTCCGGCCGAGTCGTGAACTTCCCTGCCAACACCGGGCGCGACAACAGCAGCCTCGAGATCTGGGAGATCGATCCTCGGACCGCCATGCGGACCAAGGAAAGTCCGCTTGCCGCGCTCCCGATTGGTCCGACCGGCGCGTGGGGACCGGTCACCGTCGATCCCGAAAAGTATTACGAGAAGCTCGTCTACTCGAACGACAGCAATGTAAAGCAGCACTTCTACGCCCAGCGTTATCTGCGCAATGCGCCGTTCGTACGCGTGCTGTCGGGGCCGCCCGATACGGGGTCCCGTGTGAACACCAACATCGGTGACGGCCACGCCGCGGTGATCGCGATGCGCATGCGGGAGTGGACCCCCGACGACACGCTCGAGATCAAGACCGAGAGCGCGAGCGGCAACCAAGACGCGGGCAACGTGATCACCGAAGCCACCGGCTCGAATCGAATCGCATTGCATCTGCACGACGACGCCGCATCGCCAGGCGTGACCACGTTGAATCCGCTGCCTTGGTTCCCCATGCAGCCTTTCCAGACCGGTGCGGACGTGTTCATGCCGGCCAACGACAAGCCGGACGGCACGATCAGCTTGACCAATTTGCCCCGCGGTGACGCCAGCAAGCCGCAGACGCTCCGTGTTCCCAACTGGGCTTCGACGAACCACACCATCATGGTCATGTTCAGCGACTACGCTCAAGACTGACGGCCACTGACGTCCACCGTCACCGCGACGAGGAGGAGACGGCGAGGATGGTCGATGGTGGCCGAGCCGTTTCCCTGATACGGGAGGGCAAGGGCTCGAGCGCTGAGGAGGACTGCGATGGATACGACTGCTTACGTGCAGGAATTGGATGCTTTCAAGGACGAGCGTCTGTTACCGATCGTCGGCGCCGGCCAGACGTCGCTCGTGGGCGGCGCTATCGGCGATGCCAAGAGGATGCTCCAGATCGCGCTCGGCAACGAGATTAGCGTCAGCGAGCTCGCCGCGGCGTGGATGCCGACCACGCCGGAACTGGATGTGAAACTCGCCTTCGCGCGACAGGCGGGAGACGAGGCCGGCCATTTCCAGCTCGTCGCCGACCGGCTCGATGGTCTCGGTTTCGACATCGCGGGTTTTCGGCCGCCGGGAGCCAATCCGCTCTTCGACTACCTGCGAAGCCTTTCGACGACGGTCGAGCGAATTGCCGCCGGACTCTTCACGCTGGAGTCCATCGCCTATGCCGTCAATGAGAACTTCATGGCCTTCTGTGACCGCCGAGGTGACCACGAGACCGTGCGAATCTACCGGGAGTACATCCAACCCGACGAACAACGACACCAGCAGCTCGGCCGGCGGCTCCTCGCCAAGTACGCGAGCGAGTCAGCATCGCAAGAGAGAGCAAAGAGCGTGGTGGCGCGCGTACTGGAGATCGCCACCGCAGCGCGAGCCCAGGCCGCCGAGAAGATGGGAACGGCGTGCTTCCCGGGTTGCTGAGTGGCAAGCAGGGAGCCGCGATGAGGCCCGTCGACCTGGCCGGACGAGGGATGACAGATCAAGCCGGAAATGCTAGGTAACGAGACTGTTTCGATGGTGCGGTTGGATCAAACTTCGCGTGATTATCGGGACGCCGCCGGCGCTGCGAAAGTTTCCTCGCAGGATTACTTGTTCGTGCTCTTGGAATGCAATCGGCCGCTGGCGGGCGCCGCCCGTCATGCGATCACCGATGTAGACGAAGTCGTCATCGGGCGCGGCGACGAGCGCGCCGTTCGCCGCGAAACCAGAAACGGCGTCCGCCGCATCGTGCTGACGGTACCCGATCGCATGGTTTCGTCGACTCACGCGCGCATTCTGCGTAAAAAGCAAGAACTTTGGATCGAGGATCTCGATTCCACCAACGGCGTCTTCGTGGACGGGGTCAGGGTCACGCGAAGGCAACTCGAACGTCGCGCTGTCGTGGAGTGCGGCCGAACGCTGTTCTGTGTGGATCGCGACCTGCCGACCCCCTACGAGGCTCCGCAGGATGTCGACATCGGCTCCTGTGACGCGTCGCGCGACTTCGCCACGCTCGTTCCGGCGTTGTGCCGCGACTGGGAAGCGGTTCGTCGCGTCGCACGCTCCAGTGCCTCTCTCTTGTTCTTGGCGGAAACCGGGGCTGGAAAGGAAGTCGCCGCACGAATCGTGCACCAGACGTCGGCTCGCAAAGGAGCGTTCATCGCCGTCAATTGCGGAGCGCTCACGTCTTCACTGGCGGAGGCGCTGCTCTTCGGTCACGTCCGCGGAGCTTTCTCCGGTGCGCACCGCGACGCGCTCGGTTTCGTGCGCGAGTCGAACGGGGGCACGCTCTTTCTCGACGAGATAGGCGATCTGCCTCTGTCTTCGCAGCCTGCGTTGCTGCGCGTCCTTCAGGAACGCGAGGTGATACCGATCGGCAGCTCCCGCTCGATCACGGTCGATTTGCGCGTCATTGCCGCAACGCATCGTTCCCTCCCGCAGTTGGCCGCACAGGGGCATTTTCGTCCCGACCTGCTGGCGCGGCTCGATGGCTTCACGTTCACCCTGCCCCCGTTGCGCGAACGTCTCTTCGATCTTGCCCTGGTTCTATCGAGCATCGTGGGCAGACAGGAGGGCCGACCCTCCGCCGAGCTCCGGATGGCCCCCGATGCGGCGCGTACTCTCTACCAGCACACCTGGCCCGGCAACATCCGCGAATTCGAACAATGCGTGCTGCGGGCTCTCACGCTCTCGGAGGGAGACATGATTCTTCGCGAGCACCTCGCGTTTGGCATCCTGTCCTCGTCTCCTGCCATGCCCGCGAGCAGGACTGCCCAGGGTCGGGTCGGATCTCAAGACCTTTGCGATCGCCTTCGTGCCAACGCCGGCAACGTAGCGGCCGTGGCTCGCGAGACGGGAAAGGCGCCCCTGCAGGTCCGAAGATGGATGAAGAAGCTCGGCATCGACCCCAACGACTACCGATCCTAGCGTACCGAAGGGCCTGAAAACATTGCCGGTGGCAGGGTCGCTCGAGCCACCGAGGCTCGCCTTTGTACCGGTACAGTACCGGTACACGCGCGTCGCGTTTCGACCGAACCTGGGCGCGTAGCGCCGCTCGACTCACCGTTGGCCTGCGATCGCGCAGGCCAACGAAGGATCGACGCTCACTCGCCTTCCCGACGGCGCGTGCGAGCGCATGGAACGGCCCTTGCGATGCAGCAGGACACGGTCTCTTTCCGAGGAAGCACCATCGGACGGGATCGAGAAAGGAGCTTCGTCGGGCGCGAGCGGTGACCTGCGGGGGAAGGTCACATGCTTCGGTAACCACCGACGAGAAAAGACCATGTTAGAGGCTCAGTTGCCCAATCCATCCCAAGACGTCGTCGCGCGTGAACCATCGTTTGCGAATTGCCTGCGCCACCTTCGGCAAAGGCTCGTTCTCAAGCAGACATGCCTTTCGTGGTCGATCGGCTGCTCGGAAGCGGCGATTTCCTTGTGGGAAGCGGGCCATCGACTTCCAACGCTCAGGAATCTCCATCGGCTCTTGAAGGCGATTGACGCCCACGGCGCGACAGCGGCAGAGCAGCTTAGCCTTCGGCAGGCCTGGTTTCGGGACAAGGCCGGCGCGCAGCTTCGCCAAGGGTCGGTCGTTGCCGACGCCGAGCCGCTCCCGACCGCGGTCGGTTACGGCGTTTGAATGGCGTGGCGTCCCCCTTGGCGCGGAATGCAAGCGTCGCACTTCACGGCAGGACGCGGGCTCGCTGGCTATTTCCGGTCGCCGAGATTGCTTCCGCTCTCGTCGTCCGTCTCCTCGTCCGTTTCATTGCGCGGGGGCGGGGGAGGCGCAGCGCTCGGCGGGGGAGGGGTCTTCTTCGATGCGGTGGCGGATTCGCCGGCCGTCCTCCGGTCGGGCGACGGCGGGCGACGGAGCCGAGGCTCATCGAGGCGCCGCGCTGGTGCCTCCTTGGAGGAACCGACCGCCTGCGTCGGCGGCGGTGGGGCGGGGTCCCGCGTGGCCGGCAGCGTCGCTCGATCTGCGGCCGCTGTCGCCGTCCCTGCCGGCAGTGCTGGGGCAGTTCCGGCGTCCAGCACCGTGGCCCACGGCGGAGAGCCGATCGGGGAGCCGTTCGCCCCCGGGCCGATCTCGGAAGTACCGGACGCGATGGGGGCGGCGCCCGCACTCCCAAGAAGGATCTTCGCGGCCGACGGCGCGGCGGAGGGCTCCGCGCTCTCGAGAAGCGTCTTCGAGGCTCCCGCCGCTACGACGAGCGCCGCAGCGACACCGATCCGCATGGGCCAGCGTCGCCCGGGCGCGCCACGGAGGAGTTCGGGTGTCGTTTGCGAGAGAGGCTGGATCCCCTCGGCGATGGACTGCGATTGCGTCGGAAGTCCTCCGCGCGCCCCATCGCTCCAGCTTCCGGCTCGGCCGACGACCGTATCGCACACACGTCGGAACTCGTCGGCCAGTTCGCGCGCGGAGCCGAACCGGCGCGACGGCTCGCGCTCCGTTGCTCGATCGAACCAGGTGTCGAAGTCTCTTGGTACGGCGGCGAAGCTCGAAGCGAGAGGGGGTCGCCGCGTGCAAATATCAATCGCGAGCGCCCCCAGGGTGCTCGATTCAAACGGCCGACGCCCGCTCAGACACTCGTAAGCGATCACGGCAACCGCCCAGAGATCCGTTTGAAAGTCGAGCTCCCTCGATCCGCTGATCTGCTCGGGGCTCATGTAATACGGCGTGCCGAGCACCGAGCCCGACTGTGTCGCGGGGTGACCCGTCAGCATGGCAGCCGTCGACTTGGCGATCCCGAAATCGAGCACTTTGGCGATTTCGTCGTCTTCATTGCGCACGAGGAAGATGTTGCCTGGTTTGAGATCGCGATGAATGATGCCGGCTTCGTGGGCGCGAGTGAGCGCGCGGGCCACATGGGTGACGATCCGTGCCGCCGCCACGGGCGAGAGCCGTTGCACCCGTTCCAGCCGCGCTGCCAGGCTTTCGCCCTCCATCAGCTCCATGGCGATGAACGGGATCTGCGTTTCTGCGTCGACGCCGTAGTCCAGGATCTGAACGACGTGAGGACTTCGCAGGACCGCAGCGGACTGCGCCTCGCGAAGAAAGCGCCCCGCGGCCTCCAGCCCGGCGGCGAGGGCGGGATCCATCAGCTTGATGGCAACCGGGGCGCGCAAGTCGAGGTGCTCGGCCTTCCAAACGGCCCCCATTCCCCCGCGACCGATCTGCGAAAGAAGGCGGTATTTTCCGGCGAGAATCGAATCGACTTGCATCGGCGGCGGCGCTCGGCCGCCCGAACGCCGCCGCAAGCGTAGCATGCACCCAGGGGGCCGGGCGGCACGCAATCTCGAAGTCGGCATCGTTCCGGTTGCCGAACGCCACCGCGCTGCGTCGCGCTCAAGTCCGTGTCATCGAGGCATCCGGCTTGGACCCTAGGGCGCTGTTGTGAAGCGGAACATTGTCGAACGCGTGAAGGAGCCGTCGCCTCGCCAAGCGCCCCATGGATCCCCCGTGCCGAAGGAATCGAGCATCCCTCCTGCTCCGGTCGCTTCATCGACGCTCTGGAAAGAACCACTTGTCGCGACGTACCAGCTGCAGCTGCCATTCGCCGGAAGCATGGGGCCACCCGGCAAGGCTGGAATCGTGCCTTGCTGCTCGGTCGTCACCACGAAGATGTTTTTGTATTCCGCATCCGACACCAGCGACCATACGAAAACTTTGGCCGAGCCCGACCATCGAAAGGGGGTGCTCGCATCGACGCCGGTTGCGCCCGCGGCCGGCGCAACGAGCGACGACGCGGTGGGTACGGTCAGCGCGATGCCCGTTTGCCCCGCGGAGAGATCGTCCCGGTGGATCACGGCGTAAGGGGGCGTCGACCAATAACCTTGCGCGGCGGCGAGCGTGATGGTCCCGCCGGCGACGGTGGGGACGAGGTAGCTGAAGCTCGTCGGCTGGCTCGGATCGAGCACGACGCGAATGTTCGCATTGCTCGCGAAACGCACGAAAAGGCCATTTTGGCGGTCACCACCCGACGCGGACGGGGTCACGGTGCCGGTGATCGTTCCTGACGGGATGGTGCGATTGGTGAGGTCGAACGAGACGCTGGCAGCGCCCAAGTGCAAGAGCGACACGGCCTGCGTGTCGTAGCTGAGGTAGGACGTGGGAAGCGCCGAAAACGAGCTCGAGGCTCGGAGCCAAGTGAGTGCGTGCCCGGTCATGTTGGTGGAGGTCGGCCCGTACCAGCTGGACGACTTCAGCGAGTCCGCAGCGGAGACGTCCGTCGAGAAGGCGCCGTCACTGCTCCCATGCGCAACGATCGTCGATTGGTTGCTGGGATAATTCGCAAAATCGATGCCCGCCACGTGAACGCTGAACTCGTTGGTGGAACGATTGGGAAACGCTTCCCACACTTCCAAGGTGGGGTCGACGCGAGTGAGCCCCTTATAAAGCCAGCCGTAGGATGCCGGGGAATTATTGGCAATGGTCGTGATGGTAAATGCAACGTCATACGGGGGCGCCACGCCGCTTATCGAAAATTGACCGTTCGTATCGGTATTGACGGTCGTCGCGCCAATCGTCACCGGAACATTGGGCACCACATGTCGCCAATAGTCGATGATCCGGCCCTGCACCGTGATCGTGGGCGGCCGGTCCGACGAGGCGTCGCCGATGGGCGCGTCGGGCGGGGCCCCGCCGTCGCTGCCGCCTTCGGGAGCGTTGGCGTCGCTCACGTCGGCGAGCTTGCCGTCGGAAGGCGCGCCGTCTTCCGTCGCGCCGTCGGGTAGAAACGCGTCAGGCAACGACGTGTCGACGAGGGCATCGGCGCTGCTGTCGAGACCGCGGTCGTCACCGCCGTCGACCACGACGTCCGCGCTCCTGTCGTCCGGGCCATCCGTGCTCGCGTCGGCGGGCGGCGTGGCGACGTCGAAGCCTTCATCCGCGCCCGTGGCGTCGCGACCGGAATCGCCGGCGGCTCCCCCACTGTCGGAGCGATCTGCCGGCGCCGGGTCGACATCGGAATCCACTCCGCTATCGGCTCTGCCGGAATCACGCGGATCGTCGGCGCTGAGCTGTTCGATTCCAAGGAGCATGTCACATCCAGCGGTCGTCACGAGGGTGAGAAGGACACCGCCCCTTACCGCTCGGCTCACTCTCTGAATGAAGGAAGCCGTCATTCGAGCGTGCCCCTGATGAGAACTTGACGACCATCGAAACCCACCGAGAGCGGCGCGCTTCGTCCCGATGGGCTCGAAGCAGCAGACGGAGCGCTGAGCCAAAGAACAGCGCCGCCCGCGAGACCCACGACCCCTACCGCGAAAGAGATATTCGACCGCAGGGCGGCCCGTTCGGCGTCCTCGCCCAATCCGACTCCCTCCTCACCGCAGCCACGCGGGTAATTCGTGCAGAGCGGTTTGGCGTCGGCCCAGTTCGATTTGGCCTGCAGACCGAAGATGCTGCCAACCACGAGACCGGCCATACCCAGTCCACCCGCGCCGAGGGCGACGATCCGTTGCGTGCTGCCACGTTCGCTGGCCGAGGCAGTGTCGTCGCGCTCTGCGGGCAAGTCGCTGCGCGCGGTGGGGCCCGCCGAATCGGCTTCGAGAGCGGGGATGGCGACGGTCACCTGCGAACCTGGCCGCACGTCGATGATGACCGACCACTTCTTCTTACCGGGAGCGACGGCTTCGAGGACGTGAGAGCCGGGATCGACCGGGATGGCTGCACCGAGCACGCCGCGATCGACCACCGCGCCGTCCCTCGAGATGCGCTCGTCCGTCTCGGTCTTGCCCGCGGTCAGCGTGAGCCGCGAAAGCCTCTTCTCGAGCGCAGCCACTCGGTCGCGCGCGAAATTTTCTCGCCCTCGGGCCCCGGTCCGTCGCGCCGTTGCTGCAGCATCACGAAATTCTGCCCAAGCGCTCGCCGTACGACCGAGCTTCTCGTAACATTCGGCGAGGTTCAGCGTGGTTCCGAGCCCGTCATCGAGTTTGCGGCTCAAGGAGAATTTCTCACACGCCGCTGCGTAGTTGCCAGCCGCCATCAGACGTCGGCCCTCGCTGAAAAGGCCCTCGGCCGTCGCCTTGTCGCCTTGTGCCCGAGCACTTCTTGAAACGCTTGCGGCAAGCAGAACCGCGAAGGCAATTTGAATCATCCGAGGCCGCACGTTGGCGCAACCCTAAAATCGACGAGCTGACACGTCAAGGGCGCGGCGCCGGCGACGAGTTTGACCGCGTCACGGCGGCAAATGTGTCAACTGCCGTCCGCGCGCGCATCTTCTCCTCCCTCCGACGGCACATCGAAGTTCACGAGCGAGCGTCGAAAGCCGCGCGTGCGCACGGCGCCGAAGGCGACGCCGGCCGCCATCCAAACCGCGCCCACGATTTTCGCGCTGGTGCTGAGGTGAATCCAGAGGAGAAAGCATACGGCGAAGCCGACGAGAGGAGGCAAGGCGTTGCCCAGCGTTCGCACCCGCTGGCGCACGAAGTCGTGCACGAAGGCGGCCAGGTTGACGCCCATGAACGCAAGGAGGGCTCCGAAGTTGAGGAGCTGCGCGCCGAGATCGTAGCCTCCGAAGCGTTCGAGCGCGAAAGCTCCGACCAGGGCCAGCGCGCCGACGAGCAGGACGTTGTTGCGCGGCACGCGTCGCTTGGGATCGACGTATCCAAAAAAGCCGGTCGGCAGCGCGCCGCTTCGCCCCATCCCGTAGAGAAGACGCGCGGCGCCGAGCTGCGAGCCGATGCCGGAGCCGCTGTTCGCCACGAGAAGCGTCACCAAGATGACGGCGAACATCCACGGCGCCGTGCGCCCCGCGGCATGAGCGAAGGCCGTTTCCTCGACGGGATACGGCTCCGACGCGGGCCACACGAGCTGAGCCGCGTAGACTTCGAGCGCCGCGAGAACGCCGACGAAAAAGCAGGTGAGAACCGTGGCCAAGAGTACGTTGCGCCGTGGATTTCGGACCTCCTCGGAGAGCGTCGAGATGCCGTCGAACCCGATGAAGGTGAGCACTGCCACGGACGTCGCGTTCAATACCGTGCCCGTGTGCCACGTTTTCGCGTCGTAGAAGGGAAGGGTGAACGCTGCCGTGCCCCCTTCGGCATGCGCGGCCACGTACCTCGCCGCCAGGGCGAAAAAGACCAAGATCACACATCCCATCGCGGCAGCGACGATGGTGTTGAACCGCGCCGACGCTTCGACGCCGCGCAGGTTGAGCCAGGTGAAGAGCGCGAAAAACGCCACGGCCCACATCGCGTACGGCACTTGGGGGACGAACTCCATGGCTCCTTTGCTGCACCAGACGATGCAGATCGTCGGGTTGAGCACGTAGTCCATCACCATGCTCCATCCGGTGACGTAGCCGAGCGCGGGGTGAAGCTCCTTGCCGACGTACGTGAAAGCGGACCCGGCGCTCGGATAGGCTCTCGCCATCCGCCCATAGCTCCAAGCCGTGGCGAGCATCGCCATCATCGCGATCAGGATCGTGGTGACCACGTGCCCCTTGCCCCGGCTGGAGAGCACGCCGTAGCTCGACATCGGCGCGACCGGCTGGATCACGACGATGCCGTAAAGAATCAGATCGTAGAGACCGAGAGCCCGCTTGAGGGTTGCTCGGTTCGGCGTCTCGATGGCGGCGGTCGGAGGCATGTCGTTCGCGAGCCGTAGGGCGGCCCACTATACATTTGCCTGTCCCGCGGGATGGCGTGAGCGCTCGTCATCTCGATAAGACGGATGCGACACGAAGACCTTGGTCCGGGACATTCCTGGCCGCGGAGTACGGCCAGACCGATGCGTGGCCGCAGGGTCGGGATTCAAGTTCATGAGCTTCCGTAGGTCGAAGTTGCCACTACAGATCACGATCGTCACACTGTCGGCTCGCGCGACAGCATCCGTTCCTGGCACTTCCCATGCTCTCGACCCGTCCCATGTACCTTGAGCCTCATCAGCCAACATCAGCCAGGAAGCCCGCACCTGGCGGTCGGGACAAGGGCCGACTCGCCGTGCGCGCACGTTTTTGGATCCATTTCGCCGGACTCTTGACGGCGGTCTCGGCCTCTCATTGCGGCAACGCGCAAGAGCCGGCCGGTCCGGCAACAGGGGGCGCGGGCGGCTCGAGCGGAAACGGGGGCGCGGCCGGAAGCGAAGATGCGGCAACGGCCGGACACGCCGGAACATCGGGAGCGGCCGGCGGGACGGGAGCCGGCGGCAGGGCAGGTACCGACGGGGGGACGGCCGCCGACGGGAGCGCGGGATCGCGTGGCATCAGCGATGCGGGCGACGCGCAGGGAACGGGCGGCGCTCCAACGAGCGACGGGGCCGGCGGCTCCAGCGGAACCAGCGGCAGAGATGTGGGCGGGATGAGCGACACCGGCGCAAGCGACACCGGCGGAACGAGCGACACTGGCGGGATGAGCGACGCCGGCGGCACGAGCGACAGCGGTGGAACGAGCGATGCCAGCACCTCGGTGGTCGCATTTCCTGGAGCGGAGGGGTTCGGTCGCAACGCGCTCGGCGGCCGCGGCGGCGCCGTTTGCCACGTCACGACGCTGAGCGACGCGGGACAAGGATCGCTTCGCGATTGCGTCAGCCAGGGGAATCGAACGATCGTGTTCGATGTGGGAGGCTGGATCACGCTCGCCAGCAACCTCGGTATCAGCCAGAGCAACATCACCATTGCCGGGCAAACCGCTCCCGGCGGCGGCATCGGCGTGCGCGGCTACAAGGTGTCCGTCGGCGGAAAGCACATCGTCATGCGCTTTTTACGCGTGCGGCGCGGTATTTTGGTGACCGCCGATCGCGATGACGCCATGACGGTGAGCTCGGCCGCCGACAACGTCATCCTCGATCACTGCTCGGTCTCCTTCGGAACGGACGAAACACTCTCCATGCCCGGCGACGAAGGCATCGGCCCTCACGATTTTACGCTGCAATGGTCGATCGTTTCCTTCGGTCTTCAGCGCAACAACCATTCGGCCGGGGCCCTCTTCACTTCGAATCAGACGACCATCCACCACTCGCTCTGGGCCTTCAACAAGACCCGCAATCCGCGCGCACGCAGCGAAGATCCCGCCACGCGCGGACAAGGCGGGCCGCTCGATTGGGTCAACAACGTCATCTACGGCTGGAACGCGCCCGATCCGGTGGGAGAGTCGCTCGGGTGGTCGCTGAGCTATGACCCCTTCATTTTAGGGGGAACGACCAACGGACAGCACGCTGCCAACGCCGTGGGCAACTACTTCATCAGCGCCCGGCCCGCGAGCTACGCGTTTCACAACGGAACGCCGAACTTCTCGCTCTACGCCTCCGACAATCTGCTCGATGGCAACGCCAACGGCGCGCTCGACGTGTCGAAGAGCGGCGTGGACATGATCGAAGGCACCCCGACGCTTCTCACGCAGCGCCTGGCGGCGCCCATGGTCACGACGGACTCGCCGGTCACGGCCTACGAACGGGTGCTGGCAGGTGTCGGCGCGACTGCGCCGGCCCGAGACCAGGTGGATGCGCTCCTCGTTTCGCGAATCCGAGCTCAAACCGGCATTTTGATCCAGTCCGAGCAGGATCTCATGGCGGAGGGCGTGGACGATCAGGGTTATGGCACACTGCCGGCTGCGTCGCGTCCAGCGGGCTTCGATACCGATCAAGACGGGATGCCTGACGCTTGGGAGGCGGCTCATGGGCTCGACGCGGCCAATGCATCGGACCGCAATGGCGACACTGATCAAGACGGGTATACGAACCTCGAGGAGTACCTGAACTCGCTCGCGCCTTGAGTCGGCGCGTGGGACTCATCTCAAGAGCACGATATCGTCGACGACGAGATCGATCGGGAAGGTGCCCATTCCGGGATAGGGGAACTGCCATTCGATGCCGGTGATCTGACGCGCATCGAAGGCGTGGGGCGCGCCGCCGGCGAGCTCGGTCCAGCGGATGGTCACGGTGGTGCGTGTGCTCGTCACGGGGATGGTCTTCGACGCGAACGCGCACGCTCCCATGCACGTGCCGCAGGATGACATGGTTGCATCGGTGGGTGCCGGCGCGTCATCGGCCGTCCTCATTTGGAACACGAGCGTCCCGGTGGGGCCAGGATCGCCTTGGATGCTGAATTGAATTCCCGAGAATGTGGATACGTCGATGACGCATACGGGATAGATATTGCCCCCCACGGTGCAATTCCACCAAAGCCCGAACCCGGCGTAGGTGCCGAGTGGTCCGGTGACGCGCCATTCGTTGTCCCGCATCTCGCTCGAAATGGGATAGGCGGGTGGCGCCGCATCGGTGCAGGCATCGGGCGCCGATCCGGGATAGGCATACACGCCGCCCCAAAGGGAAGTTCCGTAAAGCCCGAACACCGGCGGAATCCCTCCAGGGGGGGCCGTGAAGTCGGCAATGACTGCCGTCGATACCGATACCGGCATCGCACACCAGGTCGCTAGCGGCGCTGGTGGACACATCGTCGGCGCTCCGACGTCCGTCGTCGAATCACTCTCAGCTCTTCCATCTGGCCGAACGATGGGTGTCCCGGCGTCTTCATCCTGCCAGTCGACGTCCTGGGTCGTGCACGAGGCGACACCCACTGCCGCCACGAGGGAGAAGAGAACGGCGTATCGGTCTCCTCGCCGACCGCGCTCCACACCGTCCGTCGCACGCGCCCCCGTGCTCTTCGCGCCGGATTTCCAGGCCTCTCGGGCGGTCCTCGCGTCATTCGGCGGCATGGCTTGCCTTCTCTCGATAGAGGCCGAAATCGTCGATCCATAGCTCGATGTCGGATCCCTTCGGCATCCGAATGTCCCGTCCCAAGATAGCGGACCGATCGATCCCATTCGCGGTGCGGTTGGGCCACGGAGCCTGAGCGAGCGAAGAAAAGGGAACACGATGAAACTGCCAGTCGTCGCTCGCAAATAGGACCGAGTAAAACGGATTTCCACACGCGTTGGCGGGAGGAACGGGACCGACGACCGTGATCATGCCGTGCACGTCGACGATCGTCGAGTTGCCCGCGACGCCGGCTTGGGGAACGCACAAGCGGTGGGGTGACTCGAGGGTGGTCGGATCGTCGACGAAGAGCGTAAATCCTTTGGTGGAGCGTCCGGGACTCCGCGCCCAGAACGAGAATCCGTCGTAGCCCGAGGCGTCGCCGTCCCAACCCGACAAGGTGTGGAAGCCGCCGCCCCAATCTCGATTCCCTCGCGCCCAGAGGATCACCGCCAGCTCACTGCCGCAGCGACCGCCGTTCTCGATGACGCGGACCGCTACGTTTTGGATCGCACCAGGCGTGCTGTCGGCAAACCCGATGAAGCTCATCGAACCATCTTCGTAGTCCTCGAGAACGCGCAGTTCGTAGGCATCGGTCGCCGCGCAGTCGATGGGAGGTGGATTGCGCTGTGACCCGCCGCACCCACCCCCTGAAAACAGTGTCGTGGCGACAACGATTGACCATCGAAGGCGCGGTGCGGTCGCTCGGCCGGGCGTAACGAGCATCGGCGCTCCTACCACCAGAACGTTCCCGAGAACGAGAAGACGTGCCGGTCGGGGTTTCGAGTGGGATCGGGCGTAGCAGGGTAGCCGGTGCGGGCATCGACGCGGCTTCCGGAGACGAAGTGCGAATACTGCAGGGCAAACTCGTCACGGCTCAGCCATCCCGTGTGAAAAAGAAGACGGGGTGAAAAGATCGAGAATGCCTTGCCGCTGTTATCGCCATCGAGGCGCACGTGGTCGAAACGGGTCGACACGCCGAACCATGAAAGAAGATTGTAGGTGACTTCTGCGCCGCCCTTCAGCTTGAGCACGCCGTCGTAGGCGGGGTCGTCGCTCCGAACCTTGGTGCCGACGCCGAAGAGACTGACCCTGAGGTCGGGACTCTTGCCCGTGTAGAGCTCATCGAACATCAGGCGCACCATGCTGAGATCGTACTGCGCACCGAATGTCGTGAGCGAGCCGTCGCCGCCGCTGGCCGGTCCAAGGTACTCGCTGATGAGCTCGGGACCGCCGCGCGCATTGAGGATCTCGATCACGCCGGAAACCGTCGACGCATTGGTGGCCAACGTTCGAGCGATCCCGGCGTAGAGATGACCGTACCGTCCGGCGGTGAGACGGGCGTCGGCGCCGAAGACGGTGATGCGTCCGTTCGGTACGAGACCGCTCGGAATCTGATCGTCCTGGCTCCAGCTGGTCAGGTAGTGCAGGCCGAGCTGGGCGAGGCCGGCGTAGGCGGCGCCCGCATGCAAGTGGTTGACGAAACTCGCGCCGACGTCGCCGCTCGCGAAGTCGTTCCAACCGGCCGGAACCAGACCGGCAGGGGGCCGCCCGAGCTGCCCACCGAGACCCTGCTCGATGACGAAGGTCGTGGCTCCGAGCTTGTAGCCCGCCGTTATCATCTCGCCGATAGCGTTGACGCGCGCGATGAGCGGCGTGCCGTACCGACCGGCATCGTAAGCGCCCATTGGACCATAACGGCCGGTCATCGCTCCCACCTTCACCTCGAGCGGCATGGCCAGCACCTTCGACAAATTGACAGTCAAGAAGGCGTCGTTCACGCCGAGCTGGTCCACCGGATTGTAATAGCCAGCGGCATCGGGGAAGGCGCGGGCGGCGAGAATGGCCGTGGCTGATACCGTCGAGTTGCCGTAGATGAAATTGAGCTGGACCCATGGATCGGGAACGATGCCGACGTATTCGAAGCTCCGCAGGTGCTGCGGAATCAACGGCGGATTGTGAAGAACGAGGGAGCTCTCCCCGGGTCGCGGGTTCGGGCGCTCGAGCAGCCCGACGCGCAAGGGGAGCAGCACAAATCCGTGGAAATCGAGCACGTCCGTTTTGGACTCGCTCGGTTTGATCCCGAGAGGCAGGGACGGCGGCGGGCTTCGCGTTTGTGGCTCGGCCGGCGCGAGCCCGAGCCGGGGAAGCGCGGCATCCGAGTCCTCTTGTTGGGCGAGCGCCACCGCAGATACGAAAAGCGATGCCAACATCAGGATTGCAGCGAGCCCAGTTCGCATCAGCGTGTCTTTCGCAATTGGATCATCTGGTGTCGGGCATTGGTCTCGAGCATCTGAGGGAGCTTTCGTTCGATCAGAACGTTATGTAGGCGCCGAGCGTCACGACATCGCGGTCCAGCCGGAGCGCCGAGTTGTTGTCGGTGACATCGCTGTAAAAATTTCTGGTGTAGGCCAGCATGATTCGGTCGGTGCTGAGCCAATCGGAAGAAAACGCGATGCCCGGCGAAATGCTGGCCGCCACCCAGCGCCCGAAGGCGGTGTAGCGGTTCTCGAGATAGGTTTGGAACGTGGCGCGAACCCACGAAAGCGCGACGAACTCGAGTTGCGTTCCTGCGTAGTATCCGGCTTTGTGCTCGTAGAAGGGATCGCGCGAAGCGAGCGTCCAATAGCGAAGCGCGGCGACGGCCACGCGCACGTCCTGCGAGCGACCGTCGAAGGTGCGCGGGTGCGCGAGGATGCGCGCCACGCTCATGTCGTATTCGGCGCTGACCGCCGCGAGCGCGCCGTTTCCCCGACTCGCTGGCCCGAGGAACTTGTTGACGAGCTCGCGCGCACCCTGCGTCCAATCGATTCCCCACCAGATGCCGTCGCCCACCGAGGCTGCGTCCTTGAAATTCCAGTACGCGGCGCTCACGCCGAGCTGGCCGTAGGGATCGGCCATCCAGCGCGTTTCCAGAACGTACGTGTCGAGCCGGCCGTCGGCGCCGGGCGAGCTCAAAACCGGCGACGGGGTCGAAGACGGCGGGGTCAAAAACGTGGGGAGATATTTGCGCTCGTCAGTTCCGTACGCGCTCGCGTAATGCAGTTTCAATGAGTATTGGTTCTTGAAGCTCACGCCGACATGGGCGTGATGCACGAACGTGGAGATGCCAGTTTCGATCCAGCTGTGGTATTCACCGCGCAGGTAGTCTTCGGGCACGCCCGGTACGCCAAGGAACCCGTGCGTCAGGTAGAGCCGCCAGTTCGGGCCGACGTCGTATTCCGCGTTGGTGGTTTCGCCGTAGCCGCGCAGGGCGAGCATCGGACCATAAATTCCCCATCCCCACTGTCCCGGGCCGGCGTAGTTCTCCACGAACGCGCCTACCTTGAAATTCAGGCGCAAACGCCCGAGCGGCTCGGGGCGCACCGTCAAGTAGGCCTGGCCGATGCTGGGGCCGTTCTGGGGCGCGAAGTACCCTTGGCGCTCTTTGCCCGAGAACCGAGCGTAGAACAGAACCGTGCTCGAGACGACCGCGTTGCCGAATTGAAGACTCAGCGTCGCGCCAGCACCCGACCAAAACGGTTGGCGCCCGAGCGTTCGCGCCGGTACGTGAAGCGGCGTCCCCTTGTACCCGGCGGGTGGATTATCGGGGCGACGTCCGATCCCGACCGATTCCCAGCCCGAGAACCGCCCGCCGATGCGAAACGCCCATTCGTCCTTCTCGGTCGGGGCGCCGAACGAGGGCGCTCTGCCGCCCGGCGCCGGCCCGACGGGTGGAGCCTCGGGTGATAGGCCGAGGCCGGGCGGTCGCGGCGAGCCTGGTAGCGAATCGGTGGGCTTGTCGATATCATTGTCCGCTCGTGCGGTCTCCGCCGTCGCGCCGCAGGCGAGCAGCGTCATGACGAGCACGAGGCTCCGAGAGCGTAGTCCAGCGAAGCGTACTGTCAGCAAAGAGCAGCCTCGCTGCCGAAGACTGCAGCGTCGGGCGCTCGTTGTGAACATTGTCAGGGCGGCTGGATCGTGACCGAGCTCGCATTATCGGCATTGATGCCGCCCGCAGGCACGGCGGATCCGTGCGCGGCCAACATGAAGGTCACGAGAGCCCAGTAGTCGTCGGGAGCTACCCATTCGGCTCGCTTTTTTGCAGGGTGCGTCTTCAAGAATTCAAACAGGTCCGGCGCAGTCCGGAACGGATCGCGCCACGGAGCGCCGGCAGGTCGCGTCTGCTGCCGAATCCGAAGCTGCTCGGGGTCGTTGATGGCCAAGCTCCCGGTAGCCGCGCTATCCCGCGGAAAAACCGGCAGCGCACCGGGCCCGAGGACCGCGGGAGCCTGCGCCAACCCCTCGCCGCGGTCGCCGTGACACTCCGCACATTCCTTTGTAAATAGGTCCGCCCCACGGGTCGTGATGGTGCGGCCTCGGGCTAGATTTGCCTCGGTCGCGCCGAACTGCGTGGCGGTACACGCCGTGATGAGCGCGCCGAGCAGGGCAATGGCTCGGGAGAATCCTCTACGAGCGAAACCGAACATCGTCTTGGTCCTTTCTGGTCAAAGTCCTATCCCGCTTCTGACGGTCGCACACAGAGAAAAAAGATGAGCCGTGAGCGGCTCACAAATCGACAGCGTTTAGACCGTGGTTGAAGCGTGATGGAGATCATCGAAATGCCGCTATTGGATGGCGAACCGTCGTTGACCGATGCGCATTCGGTCGAGTACGCTGCAGCGCATTCTCCCTGTCATCCAAGCTTGCTCTCGTTGCAAGCTCGCTGGCATCGCATGCCGCTGCTTGGATGTGCCACGGGGGAGCCATCGGATCGTCGTTCTTAGGTCAGACAAGAAACAGCATGGCCCCCTTGGGGGGCGTGGAGGCTTCAATGCTTCGTTCAGGCGCTTTCTCGACAATGACTCGTCTTGGACTGCTGATGGTTTCGAGCGCGTGGTTGGTCACGGGCGCTTGCGTCTCGGATGATGAGAGCCCGGGAACCACCGGCGGTACCGGCGGTACCGGCGGTATGGCAGGCTCCGGCGGCAGCACCACGAGCGGCGGAGGAACGGGTGGCGGCGCGGGCGCTGGCGGGGGAGGGACCACGGGCGGCGCGGGAACGACCGGCAAAGCAGGAGCCGGGGGCGCAGGGGCCGGCGGAGCAGGGACCGGCGGCAGCGCAGGAAGCACCGGCGGCAGTGCGGGGACCACCGGCGGCAGCGCGGGAACGACGGGCGGCAGCGCGGGAAAGGCGGACGCCGGAACGGACACCGGGCCGCCCGTGATGTGCCCTCCTCCTACCCCGCTGACGCTGTGCACGCCGGCCACGCCGGTCGCGAATCCTCTCGTTTCGGACTTCGCCGCCGAAGGTGGCGCTCCCATCGTGTTCGGCGCGTATGCCGCTCCGATATGGGGAGGGGTTTACGTTTATCCAAGTACGATACCGGAAGCGTGCAGCGACGCTGGCCCGGCGATGTTCCCCCTCACGAGCGATCTCAGCGCGGGCAACTGGCACATCAGCGGCACCGTCGGCACCTATTCGGGGTTCGGGCTGTGGTGGAACTGTACGTCGGGAGGCAAGGACCACGGCGTTTGCACCATCGATGCTTCCGCCTATTCGGGGATTCAGTTCTCGATCCGAGGAGACGCCGGTCCCGTGGGCACCGTCGGTCTCGCGATCTCGACCGTCGATGACAGCGCAGTTTCGGCCGACGTGACCAAGCCTAGCTGCGGTACGTGCACGGCAGCGATGTGTACCTCGCCTTCCGTCAACGTCCCGGTGTCGGCCACCGGCGCCACGGTCACCTTGCGCTGGTCCGATTTCGCCGGCGGTGTTCCGAGCGCACTCGATCCCAGCAAGATCACGGCCATGGCGTTCACACTCCCGTTTGGAGGAACCGGCACCAACGCCGCCGATGTGACGATCGACGACATCCGGTTCGTCTCCCTCGGCGACGCCGCACCACCAACGCCGGATGCGCCGGCCACCGATGCGCCATCGGCCGACACGGGCCGCGACGCAAGCGCTGATTGACACCACCCCTCAGCTCACTGCGCGAGGGGAGAACTCGCGTGGTGAGCGGCTCGACCGAGGGCGGGCACGGGATCACCGGACAGAATGCCTCGGCCTCCCGATCCCAGATAAACACGTCCGTACAAGCGGGGATCACCGGTGATGAACCCGATCGATCCGAAGCGATGCTCGGCGTCGTCGATCCGTTGAAAGGTTACGCCACTATCGTCGGAGCGATAGACGCCCGTGCCCATCTGCGTCGTCCCGGCCACATAGAGCGCGGGGTACGTTTGCCCGGGCGCGGCGTGCCCGAACCCCACGGCCGATGCGGCTTGCAGGGCGCCGACGGTCGTGAAGGTCTTGCCCGCGTCGATCGAGTGATGGAGGCCCGTGCCGGTCGTGATCCATACGTCTCCTTCTCTGCCGAACACCGGACGCGGGCGACCCGCTCCTCTCGGGAGGGTGGCACCGGCCGCAAATGTCGCTCCCCCATCGGTGCTCACGTAGAGCTCTGTCAGGTTGGATCGGGACAGGTAAAACTGATTGGCATTGACCCGATCGGCAGCCACCTTGCTATTGGCGGCATTCGTCGGGAGCCCCGCCGCGGCGGTCCACGTTCCTCCTCGGTTGCGCGAGTAACTGACCGTGCCTGCCGCGGGGGACCATACGATCGTGCTTCCGTCGGCCGAAATGGCGATGGAGCCGGCGCCGGTGCTTGCGGCGGGCTCCGTCGCAAACGGCGTCCAGGTCGTGCCGCCGTCGATCGAGATGGCACCGCGACGCGTGGTGGACGCCGAGCTCGTCCCCACGCGGATGACCAGCGAGGGGCTGCCTTCGGCAAAATCGAGCGCCGTGGTGTTGCCGAAGATCGGTTGCGAGAACATGCCAGCCGGCGGCGAGCTATCGAAATCGTCGTGACGAAATCCACCAAGATCGCCGACTGCGCTGATCAGATGGGCTCCTTCCGGTGGACTGACCAGGTCGAGTGCGACGGTCTGTTCGAGTCCTTCGTTCGAGAAAACCCAGTGCGTGGCCGCGTCCGAATCGGCGGCATGCACGTCATCGCTCCACCATATGCCTTGTCCCGTGACGTAGAGCGCCCGGTTCGGGTGAAAGGGATCGATCTCCATATCTCCCATCCAGCCCGTCGCGCTCGGCGTGCGGCCGTGCCAATAGAGCCACTGTGCGCCCGCCACGTCGCGCACGGCCTGGGCGCCGATCGCGTTCCAGCTCGCACCGCCGTTCGTCGAGCGATAAATCTCATCGGGTGCCCACCAATCGATGGTCGACACCAGCAAAGTGGTGGGCCGGGCGGCATCCACCGAGATCCCGCCATACCCACAGTTGCAATTCGGGCGCGGACTGATGTCGAGCCACGTCCCTGGCACGGTGTCGTACTTCCATATTGCCCCCCCCGTGATTGCGTTCGGGCCAGGACCGTTGTTGTACGCAAGATAGAGGACCCCGCACCCGTCCCAAACCGCATGATGGGGCATGAGCCCCGGCGGCGGTTGCCCCGGCACTGCGTGCCAGCTCGAACCGGCATCCGTCGTGCGATAGAGCGCGGTACCCGTCGTGGTCGCCACCCCGACGTAAAATGTAGGTGTCGGCTGGCCCGGCCGACCGCTCGATCGATCGAACGACACGAAACTGAGTCCCAGGTTGGTGTCGCCCACACCGGGGAACCCGGCTACCGGCCCCCAGGTTCTCGCCTCGTCCGAGCTTTTCCAAAGACCGGAGCGCGACGCGAAGTAGAGCGTGCTCGTGAGGTTGGGATCGATGGCGAGGCGTTCTCCCATCGAGCGGCCATTGGCATTGCCGCCCATGGGCACGGCGATGGGATGGCGCTCCCACCTGTTGCCGCCGTCGCTCGAGCGGAGGATGACTCCATTGCCCGCCGTGACGTAAGTCCCGGCGGCGAGGTACACGCGACGTGCGTCGGAGGGATCCGCTGCGATGCTCTCGATGCCCATGAGGTTCGCGTCATCGCGACCTATCCAATCGGTGAGGGGAATCCATCGGCGCGACGGGCCGTGGAGTCGATAGGCTCCTCCCACGTCGGTTCGCGCGAAGACGAGATCCGGCTGCGCCAGGCTGAAGACGATGCCCGAGACGAAACCACCGCCAGAGATTTTGACATTCTTCCACGCATACGGGCCGGTCACGCCCGGCGCGTCGTCGATGCTCACGTCCGAGCTGGCGCCGGTCCCCATCCAGCATGTGCCGGCTGCGCCGTCGATTCCGGTCGACGTGCCGGCGCCTCCTCCACCGACCCCTCCCCCTGCCGTGGCCCCTCCTCCGCCCGGAGTTCCGCCTCCGCGGCCCGCGTCGGTCTGATCCGACGCGCCCTGATCCACGCACCCGCTCGCGAGGGCAAATGTGCCAGCCAGCCAGGCGCCAAAAAAGATTTTCACCAGGGCACTAGTCGCTTGGGGGGGGGCTTCACGGCTCAACCAACAGCACGAGCTCGAGGCGCGAGACACGTCGCTGGATTTGTGGCATGGGCTCGTGGTACGCGCGAGTTGCAATGAAGTTCAGCCATGGCGTGTGGACCATGCGCGAAGGGGTGAGCGCGATCTACCCCGAGCGCGTGGCCGATCACCGGAGCGCGGACGGCGTACTCGAGCTCACCTGTCTGAACCGCGGTCCCGAAGAGAGGCTCAATGCTTACGCCCTCTCGGTTCGACTGAGCTCCCCCATGCCCGACGTGATTCGAATTCACGTTTCGCATCGACAGGGCGCCAAGCGCCGGCGACCGAGCTTCGTCCTCAACGACCATGCGGGCGCGCTCCCCATTGTCGTCAACGAAACCGAAGCAGAGCTGTCGCTGTCGAGCGGCCGACTCACGGCGAAGATCGGAAGGCGCCCGTTCGAGCTCACGTTCTGTCACGAAGGGCGCGCCGTGACCCGAAGCGCGCGGCACGCGCTCGGCGTCATGAAGGTCGAAGGATCGGGCGAGTACCTGATGCAACGCCTGGCGCTCGGCGTGGGAGAGTCCGTCTACGGCCTCGGCGAGCGATTCGGGCCACTCGTTCGAAACGGGCAATCCGTTTCGATCTGGAACGAAGATCCCGGCACGGCGACCGACCTCGCCTACAAGAACGTTCCTTTTTACATGACCAGCGCCGGGTACGGCGTCTTCGTGGCGAGCCCGGGTCGCCTCGAATTCGAGATCGGGACGGAACGCACGGCCGCCGTTCAGTTCAGCTCCCCGGAAAACGAGCTCGACTACTTCGTGTTTTTCGGCCCTACGCCCCGCGAGGTACTCGAAAAATACACGCGCCTCACGGGTCGACCCGCCCTGCCTCCGAGCTGGAGCTTCGGTCTCTGGCTCTCGACGTCGTTCCTCACGGATTACGACGAGCGAATCGTCACCGAAGAGCTCTTGCAGGGGATGGTGGCGAGGGACATTCCCGTTGCAGTCTTTCATTACGACTGCGCGTGGATGCGCGAGCACCGCTGGTGCGACTTTCAATGGGATCCCCATAAATTTCCAGACCCGCCCGGTATGCTGCGGCGCTTGCACGAGCGCGGGCTGCGCGTTTCGGTCTGGATCAATCCCTACGTGTCCGAGCTATCGAGCCTCTTCGCCGAAGGCCGCGATCGAGGATTTTTTTTGAGGAACCGCAACGGCGATGTCTACCAGCGCGACGACTGGCAACCAGGCATCGCGCTCGTCGACTTCACCAACCCCGAGGCGGTCACCTGGTACCAGGCCGCACTCCGCCGTCTCTTGGAGATGGGTGTCGACTGCTTCAAGACCGACTTCGGCGAACGCATACCCGACGATGCCGTCTACTTCGACGGCTCCGATCCCGAGCGGATGCACAACTTCTACCCTTATCTCTACAACCAAGCGGTTTTTTCGTTGCTCGAGCAGTTCCACGGCCCTGGCAAGGCCGTCGTTTTCGCGCGCTCGGCCACCGCGGGGTCGCAGAAGTTCCCTGTTCATTGGGGTGGCGATTGCGATTCCACCTTCGAATCGATGGCCGAAACGCTGCGCGGCGGCCTCTCTTATGCCATGTCGGGAGGAGCATTCTGGAGTCACGACATCGGCGGCTTCTCTGGCACGGCGCCGCCCGCGCTCTACAAGCGTTGGATCGCCTTCGGGCTGCTATCGAGCCACAGTCGGCTGCACGGTTCGACCAGCTACCGCGTGCCGTGGAGCTTCGACGAAGAGTCCGTGGAAGTGCTGCGGTTCTTCACGCATCTGAAGCACCGGCTCATGCCCTATCTGTGGAGCCTCGCGCACGAGGCGCACACGACCGGCATGCCGGTGATGCGTCCCATGGTGCTCGAGTTTCCGGACGACCCGGTCTGCCGACATCTCGATCGTCAATACATGCTGGGTGGCGGGCTCTTGGTAGCCCCCGTCTTCAATGAAGAAGGCAGTGTCGATTATTATCTGCCGCACGGGACGTGGACGGATTTCTTCACCGGCCGGCGGGTCGAGGGCGGGCGATTTTGCCAGGAACGCGGGGTGGGCTTTCTGCGCGTTCCGCTCTTCGTCCGGCCGGGCACGCTGCTCCCGGTGGGGCTGCGTCATGACAGCGCCGTCTACGATTACCGCCGCGAGGCGTTGCTGCACGCGTTCGAGTTGCCCGACGGCGCGCAGCTGTCCGTCACCATTCCCGACGCCGAGGGACAAAACCCGCTCTCGTATGGCTGCCGGCGCGAGGGCGCGCGCACCGTGGTTTCGTCGTCCGGTGACACGGCTCCGGGGATCTTGCTGCGCGGCTATACGGAGCACGAGGGCGTGGTGAATGGTTCCGCTGAACGCCATCCCGATGGCCTGCTGGTTTCGTGGAGCGATCCTCGCCAGCCGGTCGAGGTCTCGTTGGTGCCCCGATGAGCTCAACTGAGCCGCCGTCGCCGCGTCGAGCGACTAACCGGCTACATGGTCTTCCAACCGGCCCGACGCACCTCCCGCCCCCGATTCACCGCGCTCGTACCCGTGCTGTTCGGCAGTCTTTGCCTTGTGCCCGCGTGCCTGCGGCCGCCGCCGCTCGGCGCCGAACCCGGTCAAAAGGCGGCGGCGAAAGGCGCGACCGCAGGGGGTGAGCCGGGCGCAATCGTCGCGGCCGGGTACTACGAGCCGACGTGGGGTGACTCGTCAGGACGAGATGGCAAGGGGGGCGTGAAGCTATCGCTCAGCACCGAAAAGAAACTGCCGCTCGTCACGAGTGATTTCGACAAAGCCAAGCGGGGCGACAAGGTCACGGGTCAAAAGCCTGATTGGCTCCTCTTCCACGGTCCCGGCGAGCTGAGCCTGGCCATCGATTTCGTCTGGGTCACGAAGTCCGACGAGAAGTATTTTGGCAACGCGTGGGCGGGGGGCGGACTTGCCTTCAATGGATCGTGGTCGCCGATCGACGGGACGGGGGCACGCTACCTCGTCCTTTGGGCCAAAGCGAACGTCGCGGGAGTCAAACTCGCCGTCAATCTCCATTCCGCGTCCAAAACCAAGGGAAAGGAGGACACCGGGCCCATCGAGCTGTCCGAATTCGTTCCTGGCGGGCAACTCGACGGAACATGGCGCCGGATCGTGATTCCGCTCGGCGCCTTCCCCGACGTGGCCCACGTCGACCTGAAGGGACTACAGCAGGTCGCCTTCAACGTGCGCGGCGGCTATCCCGAAAACAAGAACGTCGCCGTGTATTTCGACAACGTCTATCTCACCAACATCGACATGGTGACACCCGTCTCGAATCTCGGGTACGTCGCGCGGCCCGATGGCGTGCGACTCGTGTGGGAAAAGGACGCCGCCGAGAAAGTGGAGCAATTTGCGATCAGCGTGAACCAAAAGCCGGTGCTCAAGGCTGACGGGAAGGGGCGCTCCGTGCTCATTCCCACTTCGGCGCTGGGAAGTCCACGCCCGACCGTGGTCGGCATCGCTTGCGTCGGCGCCAACGAGGTATCGGACGAGCAAACCGTCAGCGTCGAGCTCCCCACGCGGCCAGCGCTTGCCGCCACCGTCAAACTGGGTGCGCCGGCGCACGAGATCTCCCCGTTCATCTTCGGGATCAACTGGGGATCCGCCTCGTCCATCAAGGACATCGGCGCGACCGTACGACGCTGGGGCGGGAATCGCACCACCAAGTACAACTGGAAAAACGACGTCGACAACGCCGGGGTCGATTGGTTCTTCTTGAATGACTACAGCAAGCCCCCGCAAACGCCCGAAGAAAAGAAAAAGTATCATCAATTCATCAAAGAAACGCTCGCCGGAGGCGCCCAGGTCAACTTCGGCATTCCCATCGTTCCTTTCATCGCCAAGCCTCATCCGGACGAGAAGGAGCGCTATTGCAGTTATCCCGTGAAGCTCTATCCCGAGCAGGAAAAAACGGACGGTCAGGGATGCGGCAACGGGAAGAAGCCGAACGGCGATATCATCTGGGACAACGATCCCAGCCTCTCGATGGTCAAGAACTCGCCTGAGCTCCAGCGTGAGTTCGTGGAAACGGCGGTCAAGCACTTCGGCGCCGCCTCAAAGGGCGGCGTCCAGTTCTACAGCCTGGACAACGAGCCCGGGCTTTGGATGCACACCCATCGCGACATCATGCCGCAAGGTGTCACCGCCGAGCAGCTGGCGGACTGGAACATCCAATACGCAACCGTGATCAAGACCGCTGACCCGAGCGCGCAAGTGATCGGATTCGGAGCGTGGGGCGTGCTCGAGCTGGCCGGCTCGAACCAAGATTACCTCCCGCCCGGTCCCGCTGGCTACAAGCGGCAAAAGGAAGACGTCAAGGAGCCCGACAAGTTTCGCGAGCGCAAGAAACACGGGGGCGATTCACAGCTCGTGTACCTCCTCAAGCGTTTCAAGCAGGCCGAGGCGCAGGCAGGCAAGCGCCTGGTCGATACCGTGGACATCCACTGGTACCCCGAGCTCTACGGCAAAGACGCGAAGGGTGAAAAGCGGCGGGTGCTGGATGATATCCCGTACGACAAGGCGTTCGCGCGTCTGCAATGGGAAAGCATTCGCGAATGGTACGACCCGAGCTTTCAGCCCACGGCGGAGCTCGAATCGTGGACAGCCGGCTCCAACCGAGAAATGCTCTGGCAGCCGTATCATCCGATCATTCCTGCGCTCCGGAAAATCGTCGACACGTATTATCCAGGGACGAAGCTCGCCATCAACGAATACGACTCTGGCAGCCCGGAGCACTATCACGGCGCCCTCATCCGCGCCGCCGTTCTCGGGATCTTCATGCAGGAAAATCTCTACATGGCGCAGAACTGGCACCAAACGGAAAGTAACAAGTTCACCTATTGGGCGCAGAAGCTGTACGGAAACTACGACGGGAAAGGGTCGCGGGTGGGCGGGAAGTTCGTACCCAGTCAATCGAGCCAACCCGATCTCTTGACCTTCGCCGCGACGAGCGGCGCACGGTTTCGGATCGTACTCGTCAACAAGAATCCCGAAGAGCGTATCGAGGCCACCGTCGCGCTTCCCAGTCCGGCCAGCAGGTATCGAACGTACACCCTCAGCGAAACGCTCGGCCTTCGCCTTCTCGAGGACCAGGGCGAGACGCGCGGCGACAGGATCGCGGTGGTGGTGCCGCCTTACGCGGCCGTGCTGATCGCCACGGAGTGACCGCTGGATACGCCGGCCATGAGATTCGGTTGCGCTTGGTATCCCGAACAGTGGGACGAATCGCGCTGGCCGGAAGATCTCCGCCTGATGCGCGACGCCGGCATGAACGTGGTGCGCGTGGCGGAGTTCGCCTGGAGTCGGCTAGAGCCGGAAGAGGGGCGCTACGATCTCGACTGGCTCGAGCGTGCCGTCGATCTCGCCGGCCGGCACGGCCTTTCCGTGGTGCTCGGCACGCCCACCGCGGCGCCCCCAGCCTGGATGACGCACCGCTATCCCGACACCCTGCTCGTCCGCGACGACGGCCGTCCGGCGACCCACGGCAACCGCTGCCACTTTTCCCCGACCAGCGCCCGCTACCGGGACTTCTGTCGCCAAATCGCCGAGCAGATGGCCCAGCGCCTGGGCGGAAATCCCCACGTCATTGGCTGGCAAATCGACAACGAATACAATGCCGTCTCCTACGACGAAGACACGCGGCTAAAGTTTCATGATTTCCTGAAAGCCCGCTACGAGACGCTCGACGCCTTGAACGCGCGCTGGACGACCGCGTATTGGAGCCAGACGTACGATGATTGGGCGCAAATTCCACTGCCGGTGGGGAGTCATCACCCGGCCCTCATGCTGGAGTTTCGCCGGTTTCTCACCCGCGTGTACATCGATTACCAGCGCGTCCAGATCGACGCGATTCGCCAGCACAGCGATCGCTTCATCACGCACAACTTCATGGGCTGGTTCGACCTCTTCGATCACTACGCGGTGGCGAAGGATCTCGATTTCGCTTCCTGGGACAGCTATGGCGAACGCGGTCACGTCGATTACGTCAAAAACGGCGCGGCTCATGACGTCGTGCGCGGCTTCGCGGGCAAGAACTTCTGGGTCATGGAGACACAACCGGGGGCGGTCAACTGGTCCGCTATCAACAACGCGCCCAATCGAGGCGAGCTCAAAACGATGGCTTGGCATGCCATCGGCCACGGAGCGGACGCGATCCTTTATTGGCAGTGGCGTAGCGCGCCGAGCGGACAGGAGCAGTACCACGGCACGGTGGTGGGACCCGACGGCGCCCCGCGCCCGGTCTACGGCGAGATCCAGGAACTGGGAAGGGAGCTCGCCCGCTGTGCGGACCACCTCGCCGCGACATCGATCGTCGCCGATTGCGCAGTCGTGCACTCATACGAAGATCGTTGGGCCCTGAATTTTCAGCGGCACCACCAGGACTTCGATCCGGTCGCCCACCTCGGCAGTTTTTACAGGGCGCTTCGGTCCGATTTGTCCGCGGTCGACATCGTGCCTCCGAGTTCCGTTCTTTCCCAGTATCGTCTGGTCGTCGCTCCCCACCTGCACATCCTCGACGACGCCACGGCACTCAGGTTCGATGCGTACGTACGTGCCGGCGGTCACCTCGTGCTGGGTCCTCGCTCAGGGATGAAGGATCACGACAGCGCTCTGCTTCCGTCGCGTCAGCCAGGGCCTCTTTCCGCAGCGCTCGGCGCTCACGTCGAGGAGTACTACGCGCTCCAGTCGAGCGTGGGACTCGAACCGGCCGGCGAAGCCCGCATCTGGGCCGAGTGGCTCGCTGTCGACGTGGAAGGAACGGAGATCATCCTTCGGTACGGCGCCAGCAACGGCTGGCTCGATGGACAACCAGCCGTCGTGACGCGCCGTCATGGTTCGGGGCGTATCACCTACGTGGGCGCATGGCTCGACGACGCAACCATGAAACGTCTGGCAAAGCAATGGATCGCCGAAAGCGGCATTCCCTCCGTCGCGGTCCCCGAGGGCGTCGAGCTCTGTCGTCGCGTCGGGCCGCGGGGCGACGTATTCATCTGCATCAACCACACGCCACATCCGAAGACTGTCGAGCTCGCGGTTCCGGTTCGCGATCTGCTGAGCGGACAAACTTGCCGCGGTCAGGTGGCGCTCGCCGGATACGGCGTGGCCGTGCTGGTCGCGGTTTGACGATGCGCGACGACCTTGCGTCGAGCGTGACCGGGGCCGCGCCGTCAAAGGCCGCGCTTACCCTCTGGTACGAGACGCCCGCGCGCGAATGGGTGGAAGCGCTGCCGGTCGGTTCGGGCCGGCTCGGCGCCATGGTCTTCGGCGGTGTGGGGCAGGAACGGCTTTCGCTCAATGAAGACACGCTGTGGGCGGGGGGGCCGTACGATCCCAGCAATCCCGAGGCCCTTTCGGCGCTGTCCGAAGTGCGCCGGTTGATCTTCGAGGGACAGTATCGGCAGGCGCAAGAGCTAGCCGGCGCCAAAATGATGGCCAAGCCGCTCTGGCAAATGCCTTACCAAGCGTTCGGCGATTTGCGCCTCGCGTTCGCCGCGCTCGAACCGTACGAGCACTATCGACGGGAGCTCGATCTCGACACGGCGGTGGTCGCGACGTCGTTCACGAGCGGCGGCGTTTTCTATCGACGCGCCGTTTTCGCGTCGCCCATCAATCAGGTCATCGTCGTGCGGCTGACCAGCAAGGAGGCGAAGCGCATCAGCTTCGATTTTTCGCTGGTAACCCCGCACCGCGCAGAGACCGAAATCGAGGGCACCCACACCCTCGTCGTCCGCGGGAAAAACGGTGCTGCGCACGGCGTGGGCGGCGCACTCCGCTTCGTAGCTCGGGCCCACGTCATGGCGAGTGGCGGTTCGTCGTTTGGCGGCAATGGCCTGATTTCGGTACGAGGAGCCGATTCGGCGACAATCGTATTGGCCCTGGCGACGAGCTACCGGAGTTTTTGCGACGTCAGCGGCGATCCGGAACGGACCACCGCGCGGCAAATTGCCGAGGCGCGGCAGAAAGGGTACGAAGCGCTCCTCGGCGATCACATCGCCGAGCACCAGCGCCTCTTTCGCCGGGTGTCGATCGACCTCGGCAGAACCGACGCCAAAAGCCGCCCGACGGACGCGCGGGTGCGCGATTCGCAAGGCACCCCAGACCCCGAGCTCGCTGCGCTCTATTTTCAATTCGCGAGGTATCTCCTCATCAGCAGCTCGCGTCCCGGAACGCAGCCCGCCAATCTGCAGGGCCTGTGGAACGAGAGTCTCGATCCACCTTGGGGCAGTAAGTACACGATCAACATCAACACCGAAATGAACTATTGGCTCGCCGAGTCGACGAACCTCGGCGAATGCGTGGACCCCCTGATCTCGCTGGTTCGAGACCTCGCTGAAACGGGCGCGCGAACGGCCAAGATCCATTACGGAGCCCGCGGCTGGGTGGCGCATCACAACACCGATCTGTGGAGGGCCGCTGCGCCAGTCGATGGTTCCGAGTGGGGTCTCTGGCCCACTGGCGGCGCATGGCTATGCCTGCATCTCTGGGACCACTTCGCGTTCAGCGGCGATCGCGCCTTCCTTGCCGCGGTGTATCCACTCCTCAAAGGCGCCGCCGAGTTCTTCCTCGACTCGCTCGTGGAGGAGCCGCGCCACAAGTGGCTCGTGACGTGCCCCTCCCTTTCCCCGGAAAACGCGCATCCCGCCGGCGCTGCGCTTTGCGCCGGACCGGCGATGGATAGCCAGATTTTGCGCGATCTCTTCGCTCACTGCATCGAAGCAGCGGAGATTCTCGGCACCGACGCGGCGTTTCGCAACGATCTCGCCCGAGCGCGCGTCCAGCTCGCGCCCGATCAGATTGGCGCCGCGGGTCAGCTGCAGGAATGGCTCGACGATTGGGACCTCCAAGCGCCGGAGATGCATCATCGACACGTGTCTCACCTTTACGGGGTGTTTCCCAGCGGGCAGATCGACGTCCAGACGACGCCGGAGCTGGCACGAGCAGCGCGAGCATCGCTCGAGCTTCGCGGTGACGAATCCACCGGGTGGGGTATCGCCTGGCGATTGAATCTCTGGGCGCGACTCGGCGAAGGCGAACGCGCGCACCAGATGGTCCGGATGCTGCTCGGTCCGGAGCGCACCTATCCCAACTTGTTCGATGCCCACCCGCCCTTTCAGATCGACGGCAACTTCGGCGGCGCGGCGGGGATCGCCGAAATGTTGATGCAGAGCCATGGTGGCACCATCCATCTTTTGCCGGCATTGCCGAAAGCGTGGCCCACAGGGGCCGTGCGAGGCCTGGTGGCGCGCGGCGGCTTCGAGGTGGATATCGAGTGGCAAGGCGGCGTGCTCGACAGCGCGATGATCGCGAGCCGCCGGGGGGGCGCGGCGATCGTCCGCTTCGGGGAGTCCGAGCTCGAGCTCCGCGTAGAGGCCGGCGACCGAGCCCGCGTGCTCTTCGACGGCTCCACGTTGCGGCAAGGGGGTTGATGAAATGGCCGTTCGGCGGACTGTCGCGCAGTCTGCTTGCATACAGGATCGCGGCGCATGACGGATGGACGTTGCGCCGCGCGACCTTTCTTGCGTGGTTTGATCTGAGCGAGTCCGAT
>Ga0193706_1000196_pt1 | contig 41325 bp, 28 predicted proteins | sample U3c1metaG_FD_160130 | JGI IMG/M metagenome (GOLD analysis project Ga0193706, IMG submission 160130) | Soil microbial communities from a riparian zone of the East river system, Colorado, United States - U3c1 | ecosystem: Environmental > Terrestrial > Soil > Riparian zone | place: USA: East River... | reverse complement strand
TGCCCGGCGTTCACCTGGACGGGCAGCTGACATTGGGCGAAAACATCGCCGATGTCGGGGGGCTCAAGCTGGCCTATGCGGCGTACCAGGCGAACGGTGCGAACGAATCGTTTGCCGGCTCTTTTCACTCCGACGCGCAGTTTTTTTTGGCGTACGCGCAGATGTGGTGCGCAAATTTTCGCAGCGAGATTTCTCGCTCGCGCGTTCGAACGGACGTCCACGCGCACCCCAAATTCCGCGTCAACGGCGCCGTGACGAACTTGCCAGAGTTCGCTGCGGCGTTCGGGTGTGCGGCGGGCTCACCCATGGCGCCCAAAGATCGTTGCGAGGTTTGGTAACGCGCCGGCGCGCCGCGACCCGCGTGTGCTCGAGGTCGCCGATAGGCTGCAGCTAGCCCGTGCGGACATGCAGGTGGTCGGCGCAAGCTCGGTACGACACTAGTACTCCTGCAGCGCGTAGCTTCGTTTGCCCTCTGCGCGGAGCTTTTCGCCGATGCGTCGGATCTCTACGTCCCCTTGACGCAAAGCCGCGGCGCTAGTGTGCACCGAGTAGTTGCCGAGGAAGAGGTGATGCGGATGCTTGGCGGCAGAGCCCAGCACGAACCTCGTGTTGCCCTCGGCGACGAAGTCGATCGGTGCCTCGGAGGGCGCGAAGATCGCGAGCTCGCCGCTGGGAATGCGCGAAGAGGTCCTGAGCGCGCCGTCCTGTACGGCGACCCAAGCCACCGTGTGTCCCCTGGGCGGCTGGTAGGACCAGCGCTCGCCCGCCTTCAAGCTCACGACGAGGTACGTCATCGGCGGCGACGCGATGGGGCTCTTTGAATTGCCGTAGGCGCCGAGGATCACCCGCACCGGGCCTTCGACCGGTACCCGGTCAGGCATCACGTAGTGACTGGCGTTGGGAGCGTTCTCGAGCTCGGGCGGCAAGGCGACCCAGAGCTGAAAACCCGACACGCGTCCCGGGCCGAGGGTCCCCGTGTGCCAGACGCCGTTGCCGGCGCGCATCCATTCGATGCTTCCGGCCCGCAGCTCACCGGCCTTGCCGGTCGTCTCTGCGTACCGGGTGGACCCTTCGAGCACGACCGTCACGGTGGCAATGCCGGAGTGCGGGTGCCAGCCGTGATCCATCGACATGCGGGTGTCGTGCTGATCGAATTCGAAGAGGTCGAGAAAGACGAACGGTTTGATGATCTCGCCGAGGTCGGATGGGCTTACCAGTCGGTTGATGGGCCCGCCGCTTCCTTGCGTGCGGTAGATGATCTCGCGAGCGGACGGCTGCGTCTGGTGGGCGAGTGTGGTCGTCATGGGATGGTCCTCCGTGGAGAGAGGTGCCGTCAGGAGCCAGCGAGCTGGCCCGGGGCGGCGTGTCGTTTCGTATGGACCATGAATGCATCCGTTCCGTGACTGGGACTAGTCGGGTACTTGTGGAATCACTGTTCCATGGGTGGAATAATGCCCCATGGACCTCAACGAAATCCTGGTGTTCACCCGGGTGGTGCAGAGCGGCAGTTTCTCGGCGGCGGCGGCAAAACTCGGGATGCCGAAGTCGACCGTCAGCAGGAAGGTGTCGGAGCTAGAGGAGCGATTGAAGTCGCGGCTCTTGAATCGGACGACGCGAAAGCTGAGCCTCACGGACGTCGGCCGGACCTACTACGACTACTGCGCCCGCATCGTAGGCGAGATCGAAGACGCGGAGCGCGCGGTGAGCAGCCTGCAAGCGACCCCGCGAGGGGTCTTGCGCGTGACCGCCCCCGTCAACGTCTCTTTCCTAGGTTCGATCGTGAGCGAATACCTCAAGCGCTATCCGGAAGTTCGGATCGATCTTTTCTGTACGGGGCGCGCGGTGGACCTGGTCGAGGAACGATTCGACCTCGGGATTCGTGCCGGAGCGCTTTCGGACTCGTCCCTGATTGCCCGAAGCCTCGGCAGCGCGACGTGGTTCTTGGTCGCGACGCCCGCCTACCTCAAGAAGCGTGGACGGCCGCGTTCCCCAGACGATTTGAAGCAACACGATTGCCTCTTCTTTGGCGCGGGCATCGACGGCGCCGGCGTCCGCCTCGAAGGCGCTGACGGGTCCGTGCGAATCGAGGTGGCCGCGCGTTTGATGGTCACCGACATGGACGTTCTCTATGCGGTGGCGATGGCCGGTCTCGGTATCGCACTTCTTCCTGGGTTTCGCTGCGTGGAGGAGCTACGAGCCCGCCGACTCGAGCGCGTGCTGGCGGATTGGAGCGCTCCGTCGACGCCCGTCCACGTGGTCTATCCGAGCACGCGCCATCTGTCTCCCAAGGTGCGGAGCTTTGTCGACCACCTGCAAGAGCGCATGACGCCGCCCCCTTGGGAGCTCGGTCCGTAATGGCAAGAGTTCTCGTCGAGGATCGATTCACTGCGGCCGATTTGCTCATGACGTCGGTTCTGCGCATCGTGTCCGTGCTGGATCGCGTCAGCACCCCGCCGGCGCTCTCCGATTTGCGGGCGCAACCCGGTGCGCGTCAGGGGATCGGCATTTGTTGCTTGCGCTGTGGGCCCGACGTCCGAGTGCGGGGACGCGTGCAGGAACAGACGTTTCTCGCTGGAGGGCACGGACGAATGGACAAACGAATGCTGCGCGGATCGAACGTGCTGCGGTCATTCGGCGCGTTGAAGGCGCTCGTCGTCGTGGCTTCGGCACTCGCGTGCTCTCGTGATACGGGCAAAACGGAGGTCGCGCCCGCGCCGAGCGGAAAGCAAGCCACGCGCACGGAAGACGCGCGCGCCGATCGCGTCGATCCGATGCACGAACTGACAGAGCACGTCGCCGCCGCGGCGCGCGCGGCCGGGGAAAATCCGAAGCCGGCGGAACCAGCGCCTTCACCGGATGAAAAGAACGCGAAGTACCTCGGCACTTTCAACTCCGAAAGCGTGCGCGCCGCGGCGCAAGCCGCCGCGGGAACCAAGGACCAAGCACGCGCGTGGCGCATGGCGGAATGGAAATCGCGACCGAACACCGTGGTGGCGCTTTCGTTTCAGAGCGTTCCCTTTGGCGCCAAGGTCGCCACGATGGAACCGCGGTTGAGCGTCCTCGAGGCGCAAAATGGCAAGCTCACCGAGATCGCGCGGGGGCGCCCCGCCTTTACGGAAACGCATTGCGAGAACGCGGGCAATGCGCCCGCCACGGACGACGAAGCTCCGACGTTGGCGCTCGATCTGGCGCCCTACGCGATAGCGAAGGGAAAGACCGCACTCGGTGTTCGCCTCCAATGTCACAACAGCTTTCCCGCGGGCGACGGCGTCGAGACGCGCCTCGCGCTCTTCGAAATCGCGGAAAACTCCATCTTGCGCAAGATCTTCGAAGCGAGCGTCGATTGGGACAACCACGATCGGGTCGGGGGCGACTCCAACACCGAGGGGATCGTGATCGTTCAGAAGACGGCCCACGCCGGCTATTTCGATCTACTCCTCCAGACGACGGTGACACGCGACAGCGATCCGCCCGAGAAGCGCACCGAGAAGCGCTTGTACGTCTGGAGCGGCGACCGCTACGCAGAGAAGCCCTGACGACTCACGATCTGCGGCGTGAGAACTCCGTCGGCTTTCGCCGCGTTTGTCGTCGCCACGCCAGCAATCCGCTGAGTCCTAGCGCGAGGAGACCGCCCACGGGGGCGCCTGCGATCGGTGTGGCCACCCTGCAGGCGCATCCCATCGGTTCGGGCGTCGTGGATCGGTCCGAATCACCTCCGGCCGTGCCTCCTTGGCCAGTTCCACTCGTGCCGTCCGTGCCAGCTGTGCCTCCGCTGCCGCTCGCACCATCACGCGTACCCGGACCGGGTGGTTGCCCGGCATCGATGGAAGCGCCTCCCATTCCGGCGATCCCGCTGCCGCCCGCGCCCGCAGCACCGCCGGGCCCGGCGCCACCCGTTGCCCCTGCAGCGCCACCCGCGCCACCGGTTGCGCCCGCTCCGCCAGCACCCGCGCCACCACCGGTTGCGCCCGCTCCACCAGCACCCGCGCCACCGGTTGCGCCCGCTCCACCAGCGCCCGCGCCGCTCGCTCCCGCAGTTCCAGCCGCGCCACCGCCTCCGTCTCGACCCGCGGCGCCGCCCGTGCCCGCTTCGGGAGTCGCGCTATCTGGGGCTCCGGCGTCGGCGGTGGAGCCGTCATTGGCAACGGCATGCAGAAAACATGTCGCCGTGCCGATCGCGCAAGAGCGTCGACTGGCGCTGTTTTCCTCGACCATCGTCACGGTGGCTGCCGCCGTGTTCACTGTATCGACCACCGCAATGTGTCCTGTGACCGCGGCCGCTCCGCAAGCTCCCGGTGCGAACACCATCAAGTCGCCGTGCATCGGAGTCGTCGTTTTGACCAGCGTGCTGGGCAGGTTGCCGTCGCACCATTCCCCGCCGTTGCCCCCCTGGTAGTCGATTTTCCATCTGAAAAGGAGGTAGCGGCGCGTCCATTCCGTGCACTGGTAACCACCTGTGCCTTGCGTTCTCACCCAGCCGGCGCCGCCGGACGCTGTGCTCGTATCGATTCCGTTGTTCGACCAGATGGCAGCATTCGTCGAGTCAGCGCATTGCGCATAGGCTGGCAAACCGTCGACATAGCGATTGGCGGGGACCGTCTCGTTGCAGATGTTGGCCGCCGCACTCGTGCGACCCATACTTACCAAGAAGGCGAAAAGCGGTGCCGAAGTGAGGATGCGCGCGATCTTCATAGAGGCCCTCCTGTCGGCATTGGCAGTGAACCCAACGCTACCACGCGCTCGGTTACGAAGACAGTGCGCCGCCCCGGCGTTCATTGGATGGCCGGGCAACCATTCCGCTTCCTCTGCGGATTTCTCGCCGAGGCGGCGCCGCGTTCGTGGCGGCTGCTCCTTCCTGTCGGCCTGTACCGGGCGGCGACGGGACGACGTTCCGGTTCTGGTTACGGCAGATTGGGCGGAGGCGGGGGCGTGGGGGGTAAAGGCGGCGGATCGCGTGGCAAATCGGCGTCGGGCGGCGCAGTGCACGTGTTGGGGATGCCGGATTCTCCGCACGCGACTCCATCGCGGCAGAATCCGCAGTCGATAACCGACCCGCATCCATCTCCGACGAGACCGCAATATTGACCGTTGGGCGCTTCGCACAACGTGGGATGGCAGGCGCCCGAGTCGCGGCCAGCGCCGCAAAGGCCGTGATCTCCCGCCCCCCCGCATGTAAAGCCTGGTTCGGCGCATTCGCCGCACAGCAGGACGTTGCCGCAGTTGTCACCGATGCGGCCGCAAAATTGTCCCCCCGGTTGTCGACAGCTGGTGATGCAAGGACGGCCGCTGTCCGGGATCGCAACGCAAAGCGCGTCGGGGGATTCGATGGGGAGAAGCGGCAGGAGCGAGACGGCGCACTTCAGCCCCTCTGCGCACCCTAGGTTCAAACAGCACCGTTCTCCAAGATGGCCGCACGGAAAGCAGAGATGCTGGGAGCTGCCAAGGCCGGTGCACCCCAGGCCTTCCTGGCACGCGTCGTTCGCGCAGCACGACTGGCCCACGTCGCCGCAAACGTCGTCGGTCGAGTCGTCTGCCGCATCGGCCGTTGACGCACCACTTGAACCGGCCGCGTTGGCACCTGCAGCACCGGTGCCGGTGCCACCTGAGCCCCCAGCGTTCGACGGCGAGATGTCGTTGCCACAACCGGCCACGAGCAGGGCACACACGACAGCCAAACCCTGACGTCGGACCCTGGTGCGTAGCGGCCTTGAGGACCGATCGGCCGCTTTGCGCCAGCGACAGACGATTACCTGTCTCATTTCAGATCCTTGCGACGAGACATCGAACGATGAGCCGTGAAAAGCCGGTCGGTTGGCAAGGTCGAGAGAGTGCCGCATGAGCGCCTATTGGAGATAGTTGTCGCTCGGGGCCGAACTGAGCATCCGCGTCGTGACGCGATGGTGACCGGGAATTCCTTCCTTTAGGGGCTCTTCAAGGAAATCGCTGCCGCGCTCTCCAGAACGCGAAATGTGAACGATTCGGTCAGGTAGAGTTCGACGCTGTGTTTCTCGTGATAGGCGTAGCCAATCGAAAAATCTTGACCGGACGTCAGTTCGAAGTCGCCACCACGAGTGGAAATGAGGACGGCGCCCTCGAGAGCGGGTGCCCAGATGAACGGACCGTCGATGAGGTGTCGTTCGATGCGCTTGCGCACCGGGTACCCGTCTTCGCTCGCTGCCGATAGCTCGTCGTATGCCTTCTGGCCAAGCAAGAGCGCGTGCGGGCCGCTAACGCCCGCCCGTTGGAGCACCTCCTTCGCTTGAACGATTGACCTTGGCCAATTCGCGTGGCCCAACACCTGAACCGGCGGGTGGGGGCTGGATTCGACGATGCCCACGATCTTGCCGGCGGGATATCCGTGGAAGATCGCTTTGTCTTCCATGCGTGCCAGCTTCTCGGCGGCGCGGACGACCGCATCGAGATCGGGGTTGTCGGCGCCACGGGCGATCGAATCGAGCTCCATGATATCGAGAACGATCGGCGTTCGAATCTCGACGAGCGGCTGAACCGTTCGAATGCCGACCGAGATTCCCTCCACGGGTTGCTCGGGCAGCAATTCGACGCGTCCGGTATTCACGGCCGCGAACGCCCAGCCGTGAGGCCCTTTGAAATCAACGACCTTTCGCCCGGCCAGGTTCAACGCCAAGACACGCCGTGCCTCGGCATCGATGGCTTTCCACGCCTGCGGAAGGATAGGGGCAAGCTCTCGTTTCAACAGATCCATTCTCAGGTGTTCTCCAGATTGGTTGAGGTCGGCGCGAGCGGGACAGGTCGGAGGCTCCCCACGCCAAGCGACCCGCCGGGACCACCCGCTGAGAGCGCTTCGTGGTTCGGTTGACCGCCGACGTCGCCGTCGGTGCCGCGCTTCGCGAGAGCTTCGAGCCCGGTGATCGGGCCTTCTTTCATGAGGTAGGTCCGAATGTGGGCGTCAAAGGCAGGGCTTGCTCGCCGCAACCATTCGAGCACCATCATCGCGTGCTCGGTTTCCTCGTTTCGGTTGTGCTCCAGCACCGCTCGGAGGGCCAGATCTTGGGTAGCTTCGGCCCGTTGTTGGTACCAGTCAATGGCTTCGAGCTCTTCCATCAAGGAAACGATCGCCCGGTGGAGGTCTTTGGAATTCTCGGAAAGGAGCTCCGAGGGTTCGTGGTAGGTGGTACTCGCCATGGGAAGACCTTACACTCCACGGACGATCATCGCTTCGGAAATACCGAGCGACCGAGACGGCGCGCTGCTCCGGATCCGACCTGGAAGAAGCATCCGTCGCGAAAACGTCGACCGCCGCGTTATGCTGGGCTGGATACGTAGGAGTTAGGCGCCACGAACCAACTGCGCACCATGATCACAGGCACCTGCCACTGCGGCGCCGTTCAAATCACTATCCCTCGGCGTCCCAGGACAATCACCCACTGCAACTGCTCAATCTGCCGCAAATACGGCGTTCTCTGGGCCTACTACAAGCCCGCAACGGTGCACCGCAAAGCTGCGCCAGGCGCGCTGGAGTCGTACATTTGGGGACGCAAAGATCTACGGTTTGTGCGCTGCTCTTCCTGCGGTTGCATCATCAACTGGGAGCGTGTGGTGCCGAGGGCGCCGTGGAGGATGGGCGTCAATACGAGGTTATTTGATCCCGACCAACTGGGCCCTGTCAAGGTCCGGCTTTGTGACGGAGCGTCTTGGCCAGTCGATTGAACCATCCACCGGGCGCAGTCGAGCGTCGTCGTGGGCGGGCACGGGGTGACGACGTCCGCTCAAGGTTTGGGCGCCTGACCGGTCGACCCGTATTTTTTCGTTCGCCAGCAATCTGGCCCGCGCTGCCCCGCGTACTGGGAGCATGGCTGGACGTGAGGATTCGGGCTCCGGATGGCAGCACGGCGATGAGGAATCGCTGCAAGGTTCGGCGGCCGCCGGTCCGATCGATGTCGATCCGGGGCCAGCCGATCGACGGCATGAGCCGCGCGACGAGCACTTGCTGGAGGCGGTGGCGGGCGGCGATCGCGAAGCGCTCGGTGCGCTGTATGATCGCTTCGCGCCGGAGATGTTGGCGGCGGGACGGCGTTTTCTAGGCGTGGCGGGTGACGCCGAGGACCTGGTGCACGACGTGTTCCTCGAGGCCTGGCACCGCGCTCACCACTACGACCGAACGCGCGGCAGCGTACGCACCTGGCTGATGCTGCGTCTGCGCTCGCGTGCGCTCGATTGGTTGCGTAGCGCGCGCAGCAATGCGTTCGTTGGTTTCAAGGAGACCATGGGGGAACCCGCCGCGACCGCGGAGCCCGACGTGGCTTGGCGGGGCGGACGCGCGCTCCACGACGGGCTTGCCGATCTGCCGACGGAGCAGCGCGTCGTGCTGGAGCTCGGCTACTTCGCGGGCTACTCGTGCGCCGAGATCGCCGTGCAGCTCGAGCTCCCACTCGGCACCGTGAAGTCGCGCATGTCGCGCGCGATCTCGGCCTTGCGTTCGCGGCTCGACCCGAGCGAGGGGCGGCGAGGAGCGCCTGCCCGTTTGGATAGAGCTGCAAGACCTCGCCAAAACAGCTAACTTCTCGTCCGACGCCATGCGCCAAAAATTCCGCCGTGCTGTTCTCGTTGTGGGTCTCTCTTTTGCGCCTCCCATCTTTGGGGCATGCCAGACGACGACGACCCCTCACGCCGAGACCAACGTCCATCTCGACGCTAGCGCGGAAGCGGAAGGCGGCGCCGCCGCACTGGTCCTCAGCGAATCTTCTCTCGTCCTGGCCACGCCCGACGTTTCACACACGCTCACCGCCAAGGTATCTGGAACCACGATCACGACCGTCACTTGGTCTTCGAGCAACAGCTACATTGCGACCGTGAGCCCGGTGGGGGTGGTGAAGTCCGTGAGTGGAGGAGAGGCGACGATTATCGCGACCTCCATGGCGGACGCGACCAAGACCGCCGCCTGCACGGTCACCGTCGCCGAGCCGAACCGCACCAGGGCCGCGAGTTACGCCGACGCCAAGACGATCACAGCGGGGCCAATCAGGATCCTCATGGCCGGCGATTCGCTGATGCGAACGTATGCCGCGAATGCGGCGGACCAGGCCGGCTGGGGTCAGGTCCTTTCCCAGTTTCTCACCACCGACGCCAGCGTGGACAACACGATCTCGAACGGCGGGCGCAGTAGCCGCAGCTTCTACAATGAGATCGGGCGCTGGGACCAAGTCAAGATGCGCCTCATGACGGCGAAAGCCGCTAGTATCCCTGCCTTCGTCTTCATCATGTTCGGCCACAATGACCAAAAGAAGATCACCGACACTGACGGCGCCGACTATCTGACCTTTGCCAGCAAGAATCAGAACGGAACGGTTGCCGGCACCTATTACGACTACCTGGAGCGTTACATCGTCGAGGCGCGCGATCTCGGCGGCATTCCGGTTCTCTTCACGCCCTTCGTGCGGGAATACCTCGAGGGCGACCCCGCTGCCGTCACGATCACCGGGCAGCACGACATTACGGTGCCGTACGCCGGCGAGGCTGCCGCTCGTGGAGACTATCCAGCCGCCGTGAGCGCGGTCGCCGCCAAGCACGATGTGCCGGTTGTCGACATGACTGCGTGGAGTAAGAAGATGGTCGAAGCGCACGCTGCTACGAGCTCTCTTGGCTACGTCTACATTTCCGGCGATCAGACGCACGTGAGAAACCTCGGAGCTCTGCTCATGGCCGAGGAGGCCGTCCGAGCTCTCAACGCACAGGGCATCCTGATCGGTCATGCAAAACCACCGTCCGCCAGGCTGATGCTGGATACCAGCACCATGTCCTTCGGCGGAATCTATGCCGGCAACACCCTCGAGAAGTCGTTCATGGTAAGCCCCTTCAAGGATGTCTCCGGCACGATCACCATCTCCGCGCCGGCAAGCTACGCCGTTTCGACGAATGGCACGGACTATGGCCCGTCGGCCACGATCGCGGCCGATTCGGCTTACGCGGGGAGTGTGGTGTCCGTCAGGTTCACGCCAACGGATTCGATTGCTTACAACGGCGACCTGGCCGTTGTACACACGAGCCTCACCCCTGATTACGGAAACACCGCGGCCAATGCCAAAGCCGGAACCATTTCGCTGACCGGAAATGGCAAGGCGCCGATTTTCGGGACGCCGGCCACGGCCACCTGGCCGATGTATTCAGGAACGACCATCGTCCTTGGCGCGACCAAGGAAGGCGCCGTCAGCCCGACCGCCGCCAGCTTGAGCGGCCTGGTGAACAAGGGCGTCAACTACGGCGCGGCCCGATTCGATACGCCCGACGGCATGTGGACACCCGAGTCCACCCGCAACGCGAGCCGGTACGTCGAGTTTTCGGTTCCCGTGACCACCGGTTCATTCACGCTCGACACCATCTCCATCGGCGCCGGCTCGGGGGGCGGAAGCAACATGCGCTGGGACGTCTTGTACTCCCTGACGTCTGACTTCGGCTCGCCGACCGCATTGGGAACGAGCCTGGTCGGATCCAAGGACACGGTGGCGACGAGCAGTTACCCTAGCCTCGGCGTGAACGTCGCGACCGGACAGACGCTGTACTTGCGTGTGTATCCGTACAACAGCACGAGTGCGGCGGCTTCGGGTAAGAGCATCATGCTGGCGAATGTCGTCGTCTCCGGCGTGACGAATTGACATCGGCCCGCTCGCCCCGTGCGGTCGACTTTCACCAGCGGGCGGCGCGCCTCCTTTTCGACAGAATGCTCGCTCGGATTCATTTCCGCATAGCGCTGTCACACGCGACCTGAAAACAAGGCGGCGCAACCAACGACCTGAACCGACACCTGCCGAAGCCGACGAGTAAGGGCACGTTCCAACCCTTCGAGGTCGTCGTGCTCATTGGAGAAGATGCCCTTCCTATTGTAGGCATCCATGACCCGTTTCGCGAACCAACTCCGGGGGACGCCACCCTGTAGAAGGGTTGAACCGAAAAGAACTGCGTTGGGATTCATGAGCCTTTTGAGATGATCGAAGGCCACCGACTTCGACTCAATGGAGCCTGGAATGCTCCCGCCTCGAACCCAATGCCGCCGATACTGCCGACGCCGCTACCACGGCCCACATCCCTCGAAAAGGCGCGGGAATCAACGGCCGAGACGAGCGGCAACGATGCATCGAGGGGATCCTCCCTCGGAGGTCCGAAAGCGTCAAGCTCGCCGCCGGCGCTGGCCATCCGCTTTCGGGCCCCGCGCCGGTACGCCGCCATCGAGCTGTGAAGGAGCAACGGGACGCTCCTCCATAGTCGAAGAAGCACGGAGGCGGCGAAAGGGTGTGAGTTCAAGTAATTCGCGGCCAAGGCTTCACAAACTCTTTGCGCGCGGTCCACCTAAGCAGACGCAGCAGACCATTTTGGTCGGCCGCCCGAAGGACGGATGAGTCCTACCGTGCATCGCGCGGGAGGAGCGCCTCTCAACTCAGTTCAGAAGAGCCAGGACATGCTCGGCGCGAGTCGGGCGGAGTCTAACCGAAAGAAACGACCATGGACGACCTGTTCCGATTCATTCTCGCGCGACCAGCCCAGCATGCTTCTGATGATGACAGCAAGGTTCAGACACGGCCGTCCAAGGAGCTGCACAATGCTCTTCGCGATGCCAAGGCCTCGAGCTCTGCGGCGGCGAGGCGTGTGGCGGCCGCATACGCGGACTCGGCGAGAGCACTCCAGTCCGTCAAGGATCTGAAATACGGGGCTGCGTTGCAACGGCTCCTCGAGGTGCTCGATGGCAGCGTCGACCGCTCGCAGGCCGAGCTCGTCAAGCTAATCAAACAGTTCTTCGACGTGTCGCCGAACGACGTCGTTACGAACGCCGACTTCGTCAGCGATCGCGAGCGCTTGAGCGATGTGCTGGTCGTCAATGCCATCCTTGGTCGAGATCGCGCCGTGACCTCGTATGACGCCGCCCGGTTTCTCCGCGTCGCGGTGGTGATCGAGCGCGTGGCTATCGCCGATGGCTCACTGGTCGTGAAAGGAGGCATCGCGCGAGCGTTGCGGCAACCGATCGTGCTTCCGTCCGATATTTTTCCACTAGCCCGAGCCATTGGCGCGCCGCCCGTCGTACCGGTTCCGCCGCCCCAACACGATCCCGCTGGTCGGCTCGCGGCGCTACGGACCGAACGGGACCGCCTCCTGTCCACATACAATGTGCTCACGCGCTTGACGCCGGATCACATCGTGTCGCCAGGAACGAATGCAGTCGGCGATCGAACCACAGCAATCGAGAGCAGCGCGCGGGCCAGCCTGCCGCCCATCGTTCGAACGGATGCCACCGACAGCATGGCTGCCGATGAAACACGCGCGACGAGCGGCATCAATCCGGGGCTCGTGTCTCGCACGGCCGGGTTCACGCTGATGCTCAAGCCTACGGTCATCGCCGCGCTGGGCGAACGCGAACGAACAGTCTTGGAGGAACGACATATCGACCTGACTCAGGTCAGCGTCCCGACCGCCGTGGAAAGGCTCTCCGTCGAGCTCGGAGAGGTGGAGTTCGAGTTGACTGCACTCGAAGCAAGAACGCACCATTCGATATTGAAGGTCGGCAACTCGTACGTCGACGCCGAGGTGGCCGCAATTGGTGATGTCGGCCGCGCGGCTCAGGCACTCTTGCCTTCGGCGGTGCCGACGACCCACGGAAACGTCGTTCCGGTGGGGATCGGCGATCTTCTGGTCGTCAAACAGGCCCTCAAGCGTTACGAGGCGCGCGAGCTAGCGCATGTCGAGAATGTACTCGCGGGCGAGTTCAAGGAACGCACGCACCTGCGGTCACGCACGACCGAGGAGACTGTCACAGTCGAGACGGAGGTCAAACGCGAGGAAGAGCGTGATCAGCAGACCACGGAGCGGTTCGAGCTGAAGACTGAGGCTAGCCAACTCCAGAAGGAGGATATGAGCCTCAAGATCGGGCTCGCAGTCTCCGGCAAATACGGCCCGGTGGTCGAGTTCAAGGCCTCCACGGACTTCGCGCTCAACACCTCCAAGGAAGAGGCCTCGAAGATCGCGACGAGCTATAGCAAGGACGTCACGACGCGCGCCGCGACCCGGATTTTCGAGCGGCGTCGCGAAGAACGGATCCTGAAAACGACCGAGGTGTTCAAAGAAAAGAATACGCATGGTATCGACAACAAGACGAGCGCGAACCACGTCGTCGGACAGTACCAGTGGATTGACAAAATCTACGAGGCGCAGGTGTACAACTACGGCGCGCGACTGTTGTTCGACATCATGGTTCCGGAACCAGCGGCCTTCCTCCTCCACGCGCTGACCCAGCAGCCCAAGGCAAGCGCGGATCTCGTCAAGCCGCTTCCGTTCACCCTCAGCCCTACTGATCTCACGGAATGGAACTACGCCTACTACGTCAAGCAATACCAGGTGGTAGGCGTGACGCCGCCTCCCGAACCCTATCTGACGGTCGCCAAGGTAGTCGAAGGCAAGGGCACTCAAGCGGATGGTGTCACCAAGGTTCTGGAGATCCCTCTGCCCGACGGTTACGGCGCCATTGGTCACCAGTGGGCCAGCCGTTATAACGAATGGAATGGGAAGCTCGATGTCGTCGTGTTGCCTGATCCCGTCAGCCTGAGGGTCGGTAGCATCACGCTCGCGGTCAAAGGCTGGAAGATCGAGGTCTTCACCGTTTCGTTGGCCATCTTTTGCCAACGCACGGAGCGGGTGCTCACCGAGTGGAAGCTCAAGACGCACGTCGCCATCCTACAGGGGTACCAGAAGCAGTTGCGCGATTATGAAGAGAAGCTGGCGGCGCTCGAAGTGCAGGCCGCCCAGCAGATCCAGGGGCGCAACCCGGGCGAGAACGAGCAGTTGATCCGCGCCGAGTTGAAGAAGGGTGCAACCTCCGTGTTCACTGCCCAGCATTTCGACCTCTTTGGCGCCATTTCCTTGAGCTCGCAGGGATATCCGCAAGCGAACCTCACGGAGGCGGAGATGGAAGGAAAGTACATCCGCTTTTTCGAACAGGCTCTCGAATGGGACCAAATGATGTACTTCTTCTACCCTTACTTCTGGGGGCGCAAATCCAACTGGCTGAAGCGCGCGCTTCTGCAGGACGCGGATCCTCTTTTTGCGGAGTTCACCAAAGCCGGAGCGGCGCGCGTCGTCCTGTCGGTCCGACCCGGGTTCGAAAGCGCCTTCGCGCACTATCTCGATACCGGTCAAATCTGGGAGGGGGGGGACCTACCCGATGTCACCAGTCCGCTTTACGTCAGCATCATCGAGGAGATCCGTGAGCGAGACAAGGCTCCAGGCTCCGAGGTCGCACAGGGCGATCCGTGGGACGTGCATCTGCCCACCACGCTCGTGATCCTCCGCGACAAATCCGGGCTCCCCGAGTGGCAGAAGAACGCCGCCGGCGATTGGGAGCCGGTCTAACCCTTGCGCCGAGAATCCTCATGGCACTGCCTCCTATTTACAGGATTCACCCAGCTATCGGCATCGCGCGCGTGGGCAACGCCGCGCGCGATACCTTCTTCATCGGGCCGGAAGCGCCGGGGCGCGGGCCAACGGGCGATGCGACCGTCGGCACCCGCGTTCCCGATTTCAAGGCTTCGGGGAAACTGAAGCCCCAAGGCGCACGGTTTCGGATCTGGGAGTACGTCGACAAGAAAGGCAAGTACGAACCTTCGCGCGAGATCAATCTGGACGAGAAGGATTGTGTCAATGTCGTCTGGACCGTCCATTTGGCGAACCGCAAGGCATCGTTCTTCAAGTTCAAGAACCTCGCCGGCGAGGAGCGACCGCACGCGAGCGGGAGCCGCCGCAATGACACCGTTGTCGATCGGCGCACTCTCGAGATCGATCCGCAGTCGCGCGTCATCTCCGGTCGAACCGCGCGGCCGGTAGAATTTCGCAAAGGCACCAGCCGCAATCCGGCGAGCGAGCTATGGCCGAGCCCCGCGCCCTCGCCACCCATCGAATACCTCGGCGAGTTACGAACCGACGCGGCTGGGCGTCTCATCGTGATCGGCGGCAACGGCCAATCGAGCGCCGTGCCAGGCATGGCGCTGGGCGCCGATGTCTTCAACAACGACGGCTGGTTCGACGATGTGTCGGACGGGCCGGTCACGGCAACGCTCACCCTGCGGGGTCAAGACAAGAAGCCCAAGGTGATCGTCGCCGAAAGTGCCTGGGTGCTCTGTGGTCCACCGGACTTCGCGCCGTTCCTCGCTAACCAGGTCACGCTCTACGACGTCCTCTTCGACATGGCGGCGCGCGAAATGGTGCTGCCCACGAACGAGGCGCTCTACGACCTTTCGCTGAAACCTCTTGCGGAGATCAACGCCGAATTCAAGGCAGCGGGTGGGCCGACGCTGTCGCGGTACAAGCCGTCCTTCGATCAGGAGATCTTTCCTATCTTGCGACGAGCACAGGAACAGATCTTCGTATTCGAAGGCCTCAAAGACTCGCACGGCAGCCTCGGAGCCTATGCGAGGCTCGGCGATCCGAGCGCCGCGAACCTGAGTGCCCGCCAGGCCGTCTTTGACAGGATTCATCCGCCGGGGTTGGCGGGGTCCGGCGGCGCCCGGAACATGCCCATCTTGCATGGGGACGAGTTTTCGAATCCAACCCATCAGCGCAAAGCGCTGACGTTGACGGCGACGCAATACGCCTTGCTCGAGCAATGGTCAAAAGGCCAGTTCATTGCTGGCGCGGGGCCGGTGCCACCACCTCCGCCCGCAGCGACGGTTTCGCCCGAGGGGCTCGACCGCTCCGCGCTGCAAAACTGCGTGGGAGGAGCCTTTTGTCCGGGGATCGAGATTGGTTGGCAGATACGTAACAAGAAGCTCTTCGCGGCTCCATTCCGGATTGATCACAGGGCAAGCTCGCAGTACCTGGGTGACGCTGGCCCCGTTCGCGCCGGTCACTTCAGCCGGCAGATGGCTCTCCCGTGGCAGACCGACTTTCTCGCGTGCCGGCTTCAAACTGGAAGGGGTTGGTGGCCCGCGCAGAGACCAGACATCACCTATGCCTCGAAGGCCGCGTTCGATGCCAGTCCAAGGGTCTTTCGAGCGTGGCATCGCGCCAGCAGCGGTGGAGCGACGGTCAACTGGCCCAGTGGCGGCGCCGTTCCAAGCGGGCAAGAGTTCATCGATAACCTTCACAAGCTCGGCGTCGTCCGGGAGGAGCCGGCCTCGTATCATGTCGAAAGGGAGCGAGATCCCGATGTGCCATGAGCGATTCCACCGACGCGGCGCTTGAGAAACGGTGCGCCTTCGATGTCATCGTCGTCGGAGGTGGCCCCGCCGGAGCAGTCTCTGCGCTTTTGCTGGCTCGAGGCGGCGCGCGCGTCTGCCTGGTCCATGCGGAAGCGGAATGTCGAAGCCGTCGTATCGAGCTGCTATCGGGTCGCGCTTGCCGCTTCCTCGAAGCGCACTGTCCTGATTTCGCGCTGCGGGAGCGCCCCGGTATCGAGATCCACGAGACCATTTCATTGTGGGGAACAGCCGAACCCGTAAAATGGAGCGCTTTGTGTGACCCATGGGGACCGGGTGTTGCACTCGAGCGCGCTCTCGTCGACGATGCATTGCGCGCACGGGCAAGACGCGCCGGGGCCACGATTCTTCGCGGCAGGATCACGCGCGGCGAGTTTCGTGGTGATCGCTGGCATCTCGAGCTCCGCGATCACGTGACGGTCGAGTCGCTGGCGACGGCGTTCGTGGTTCTCGCGACCGGCGGGACCGGACGCCAGCTCGTCGGCCGCGAGAAGGCAGGTCGTCCCGCGCAAATCGCCATCATGGCTTGCCTGGAGGCGAGCGCCGGGGCGCCGCGCGACGCCCTCTATCTCGAGCTTGCGACACGCGGCTGGTGGTACGCCTTACCGGCTTGCAACGGCCGCCTTTTTACCGGTTTTTGTGCCGGTCGAGATTGGATGGCCAGCATGGGCGGTACCGTCCGGTCGGCCTTCGCCGACGAGCTTCGTCGTAGTCGTTTGCTTGGCAGTGTTGGGGCGACCACCTTGCCGGCCCCGCCCGTCGTCGCGCGTTCCGCCGGCCCGCGGTCGTATGAAGACGTCGCAGGCAAGGGATGGGTCGCCGTCGGCGACGCAGCTTTCGTCGCCGATCCGCTCAGTGGCGGGGGCGTCGATTTCGCCCTCGAATCCGCCCGATTCGCTGCCAATGCGTTGCTGGCGGGATCGCGCCAGCCAGGGCTCGCCGCTTATGAAGATGCAGTACGCGAGCACGCGGCACGGCAGTTACGCGCACGCGCCCTTTTCCGGAACGCAAGCTAGGGGGCGGCGGCGTCCCCGCGACGATGCTTGACGAATGCACGGACTTCGGTCGAGGAGCTCGCCACGATGGCGGATGCGGCGTCCTCGTACCCGAGTGCCATGCGCTTCTTGATCGCCTCGGGGCTGAAGTCGAGCGTCTCGCCGAGCCACTGCGATGGCTGGAGAAGTCGCAGCTTGACCTTGCGCAAGGCCGGATCGGTGCCGGCAAGATCGTTCTTGAGCCCGCAGATCTGGAGATCCGCGCGCATGATCTGATCGCTCTGGATGTCGAGCGAGCGGATGAGAAGGCCGGGGATGGCCGCCCGACCGTTGGGATCGAAAGGGCTCGGTGCAAAGGGATCGCTGCACATGATGACGTCGATTTCGGTTGCGTTGAGGCGGATAGCTTCGCCGAGCGGTGTCACGCTGCGCAGTCCGCCGTCGGTCCACATCTGGTCGCCGATGGTGATTGGGTTCAGCATGATGGGCAGGGCGGAGGAGCCAATGACCCAGTCCACCAGCTGAGGCTCGCTCTCCGTCACGACATTGACCTCGCTCGAGTTCCAGGACACCGCGACGACACGAAGCTTTCGACCCGACTCGGCGATCTTTTTGACGTCGAGCTCGCTCCTGATCCAGTTTTGCAACGGACGAGAATCATAGACGGAGGACTTCCAGAGTGCGCTGATCGGGCCGAAGGGCAGCCAGCAGCGTCTGACCTTGCCGTTGTCGACGCGACTCCATACTCCTTCGAGGTGTTCAATGGCGGCCTTGACGTCGCCCTTTTTGAATTGGGCCAGTAGCGCGCCGTTGATGGCGCCGACCGAACAGCCGCAGACCACATCGTAGTCTGCGGCGTCCGGCGCGCTGAGCCAACGCTTGATGGCACCGACTTGGTAGGCACCTTTGGCACCACCGCCCGAGAGAACGAGAGCTCTCATGCCGCTTCCTGCTCTTCCTTTGCCGGCGAGGGGTTAGGGCGCGCCGTATGCTTGGACGCGCTGGGCCGCTGCGGCGGTGGGCCGTTCAGATACTTGGCCGGCTTCTTGCGGTCGGGCAGGGGAAACAGCCGTTCGAGCGACGGCCAGGAATAGGCGAAGATGGCGAAGAGGAAGTGCGACAGCACGGCCACGAGCAACGAGGGGTCCAATTGCGGCTCTGTCTTGCTCAGTGTGAACGCACTATCCAGGCATAACGCGATCGCGGAGAACGTGTGAAAGGCCATGGGGATGAGAAAGACGCTCCAGTTTACGGGATTGTCGCGAGATGCTTTGCAGGCAAATACGACCATGAATATTGCCGACGCCAGAAATAAATAGTGGAAGAACGTCGAGGCCGGCACGTGCATGTACAGGTGCCAAATCCAGCGCCGCCCGGCATAGAGCAGCCCGGATGCAGTCAGCGCGGCCAGCGGCGGCACCACGAATTCGGCACCATTCGTGGGCTCGTAGTGCTCGGCCTCGGGCCGTTCCTTGCTCCTCGTCAACTTGTCATAGAGCCGAAAGAACATGGGCACGAACGCCGTATACGCGGCAACGATGAAAAACCAGCCGATATAGTTGTCGAACGGGACCCCATAATAGCTGCCGGGTTCGACGTTGTGCCACTTCCAGAAATGGAAGTGGTTCGCCACCGGATCGAGCGCAAAGTCGATATTCACCGCGAGAACCCCCGCCGCCAGCGGGCGCATCCACCGCGGCAGCTCGAGCCGCTGCGCGGTCCATGTGGCGGCGTAGACGATGCAGCCCCACCCGACGCCGACCCAGAGCGGAACGCTTCGGAAGTCGTCAGAAGTAAGGTTCGGGTTCAAGAGGAACTTGCCATAGACGTAGTAGGTATCCGAGGGCTGCGTGTGGGACCACGTGATCAGCATCTCGGTGATGGTGCCGAACACCATCCCCCAAAGCAGCGTCGACAGCCATCGTCGGCCTTGTTTGTACGCATGGACCGCGACCCACGCGGCGAAACCGTACATGCCAATCTCGATGAAGTGGGACAGCCACCAATTCATGGGAAGCTGATCGGGAAACACGGTCAGGGGCGGTTGCAAATTGCACGGGTCAAACATGGGAACTCTCCCTTTGGCGCGGGGCGCCGGGTGCTACGCAGCGGACCTCTCGGCTTGATCGTTGTCGTTGATCCCTTGTTCGACGAGAACGCGGCGAAGCAGTGGTTCCAAACCCTCTTCTTTGGCGCGCTCGCTGACAGCCGAGGTCAATTGATCGTAGGTGGTCGGCACACGAATGGCGTCGATTTTGGTGGTCAGTAGGTTGATGATGGATCGGTACATCTTCAAACGGTGCAACACGAACCCAATAGCGGCGAGGAGGACGACTCCGGCTGCTACCGCGGTCCAGATGATTCTCGTGACCCGGCGTTGGAGCTCGGCCTCTTCCGATCGAATCCTCGATTTGACGTGAAGGTCGAACTGTTCGCCGACGTTCTTCATGGTCTCGGTGATCAGCGCTTCCACGGCGAGTCGCGCGGGAGCACCAATGAGCTCTTCGCGCAACGCACCCACGCGCTCCTTCAGGGATTCCCCGACCGCCTCTCCGACAATCCGCGTCATCGCAGCTTGCGTTTCCGTCCCGACGATGGCGTCGCGGAGCCGTTCGACGGCGCCGAGGGTCTTGGCTCCGATGAGTTCCTCGCGCAGCCGGCCAACGGCGTCGTAAAGGTTGCGATCGAATAGCTCCTGCTCCGTTTCTTTCAACTGCTGACGGAAATCGGTCAACAGTTGGTGCTCGAGCGCGCGGAGCTTGGCCAACGTCTCGTCACTGGTCAGCGGATCCCGCAGACCAGCGACGAGCATGCCCTCGAGGTCAATCAGCTTGCGCTTCGTTTCGTCGTTGGTCAGCGCGTTGCGCGCACCGGTCACGACCTTCTCGGCCGTATCCCCCGCTCGTTCATTGACATTGTTCATGAACTTGGCGCCCCCGTTTCCGATTGCGTCGGAAATGCATCCGGAGATGAGGCTTACCCATACGAGACAACTCGCGACTCGAAGAAGATAGGAGAATGCGATTCGCTCAGGGCGACACGCGTGCGCCACGACGTTCCGACGCGTGTGGCACGATTGCCGCATGCGCTCATCGAAGGCGGGCACGCTTTGCTCCTCGGGTTTGGTCCGTAGTTGGACGTCGGGTCTCATTGAAATGAATGACCGCGCGCCAAGGGCTTTGTGAATGTCCCCGCGCACGATTTCCAAAAAAATAGTGGCGGAGCGATTTCCCGGAACGACGCTCTGGCGGAGGGTCGGCTCGGTCGGATAGATTCCCTATCAGAATGGTAGATGCATCGTCGCCCGAAACGGAAATGCTGCAATTGTGCGAGAAGGGCGATTATGACGCCGCCGCCACGAGCATTTTGCGTGCGTATGCTTCGGAGATCTTCCGCTTCATCTATGCTCGATCGCGAGACCAGGACATCGCGTCCGAAGCTTTCTCGCAATTCACTGAAGACCTATGGCGCGGTCTGCCCAACTTCCAATGGAAATGCTCGGCCCGGACGTGGGCGTATGCGGTAGCACGCCACGCTGCAAGTCGAGCGATGCATGCAGCACGGAAGAATCGTTTGCACGTTCCATTCTCGCAAGCTTCGGAGTTTGCCAAACTCGAGCAGCGTGTGCGCACCGAAACCCTGAATTACATGAAGACGGAGGTGAGAGGTCGTCTCGAAAAACTCCGTGAGACGCTCGCGGACGAGGATCAAGCACTTCTCTTGTTGCGCGTGAATCGGCAGCTCAGCTGGAAAGATATCGCGCAAGTTGTTCTTTATGACGGCCAGGAAATATCGGCAGCAGCCCTCAATCAGGAGGCCGCGCGTTTGCGCAAGCGCTTCCAACTGTTGAAAGAGAAGCTTCGAAAGTGGTCGCATGGCGACGAATCGCAACCCAGCGAATCGTAGCGAACTCGACGCCTTTTTCACCCCGATCGGAAACGACTCGACGTGAAGGCACTGGACGATGGCTACCGACCAAACTGAGACCGTCGAACGAAGAGGAGTTGCCGTTTGCGCCGAGGAGGCTCTGCGGCTCGAGCACAGCTCCCATCCCGTTGGCCCGTCCTTGCAACGGTTGGCCCGCCTTCTGGAGCCGGACATCGAGACCGGCCCGGGCCGGGCCGCCCTCAAGGCCGGAGACGTCCTTGCCGAACGCTACATCGTGGAGCGACTGGCGGGCGAGGGCGGGATGGGAGCGGTCTACCGCGGCACCGATCGACTCGTCGGCGTCGCGGTAGCAATCAAGGTCATGGGACGCGCGGTCAGCGCGAGCGGCGATCGATTTCGCGACGAAGTCCGCTTCCTCTCGCGGCTCCAGCATCCCGCCATCGTTCGCTACATCGCTCACGGCGCCGCGACCGACGGCGCTGCTTTCTTGGTCATGGAGTGGCTGGAAGGGGAGGACTTGGCCCAACATTTGGCCAAGAAAAAGCTCGACCTGGGAAAGAGTCTCTTGCTTGCGTGCCGCGCAGCGGAGGGGCTCGCCGTCGCCCACGCCGAGGGCATCATCCATCGTGATATCAAGCCGAGCAATTTGTTTCTCGTCGGCGGGGACCCGGGGCAGCTCAAAGTCTTGGACTTCGGAATCGCCCGCGAAAACACGCGTGCGCGCGTCATAACGCGAACGGGTGCCGTTCTGGGCACGGTCGGCTACATGGCACCGGAGCAAGCGCGCGGCACAGTCAACGTCGACGTGCGCGCCGACGTGTTCTCCCTGGGATGCGTTCTTTTCGAATGTCTTACGGGACGCCCCGCATTCGCGAGTGAGCACGACGTCGCTGTGCTCGCCAAGATCCTGCTCGAGGAAGCTCCGCGTGTTCGAGACTTGGCGCCGGATACGCCGCCCGCGTTGGACGATCTCGTCTCGCGCATGCTCACCAAAGACCCCTCCGGTCGTCCAGCCAACGCCTTGGCAGTCCTGGCCGAGATGGAGGACCTGAGGTCGTCGGCCATCCCCGTTCTTTCGACTCCATCGGCTCCGCGCCCCGAGGTGCTTACCCGCGTCGAGCAGCGGTACATGAGCGTGATGTTGCTCGAGCCCGGATTGAAGGCGCCCGCCGCCGATGCGACGCTCGCCACTGTCAACGTTACCGATCGGCTTACCAAGCTGCGCGCCGTGGTGGAGAGGTTCGGTGGCGACATCGCAATGCTCGGGGGCGGCATGGTGTTGGTGACGCGCCGCGAGGACCGGCAAGCTGCCGACGGGGCCGCCCAAGCCGCCTCGTGCGCACTGCGCCTGCGGGATACGCTAGCGGTCCGCAGCGTGGTTCTCGCCACCGGCCGCGCCGAGTCGATTGGGGCAATTCCCGCAGGGCCGGTCATCGATCGCGCCGCCAGTTTGCTCCGCTCGCTATCGAGCGATGAAGGAGGCATTGGCGTGATCGTGGTCGACGAGGTGACGGCCGGATTGCTGGATGCACGTTTTGACGTCGTACAGGAGGCCGCACGCTATCTTCTGGTCCACGAGCACGTCGATAGCGAGTGGCCTCGCACCGTACTCGGCCGCCGAACGCCGTGCGTGGGGCGGGAGAAGGAACTCGGTGCCCTGGAAGCCGTCGTGGCGGAATGCTTCTCTTCCTCTGCCGCTTACTCGGTGCTGGTCTCCGGGCCACCGGGAATCGGCAAGTCGAGAGTGCGGCGCGAATTCACGGCGCGCGTTCGGCGCGAGACCGGCGCCAACATTCTGTTGGCCCGCGCCGATCCGGTTTCGGCACGATCGCCGCTCACTCTGGCACGCCAGCTCGTTCGCAGCGCGATGCACCTCCAGGAAGGAGATTCGGTCGCATCGCAGCACGCGACGATCATGCACCACCTCGCCAAGCGCCTTTCCGGCATCGATCTCCTGCGAGTGAGCGATTTCCTGGCCGAGCTGGTGGAAGCCCCTTCGCCCAACGACCCCAGCTTGGAGCTGCGGGCGGCGCGCGACGATTCGAGGATCATGAACGAATGGATGGCCCGCACATTCGAAGAATGGCTGGCTGCGGAATGCTCACAGCGACCTTTGCTTCTCGTTCTGGAGGACATCCAATGGGGCGATCTGCCCAGCCTCAACTACATCGAACGCGCGTTTCGGCGGCTCTTGGAGAGCCCGCTCATGCTTGTCGCCTTCGCTCGGCCCGAGGTGCACGATACATTTCCAAAGCTCCGTGCGAGCTTCGTGCGTCAGGAGATCCACCTCGACGGATTGGCTCGACGGCCGGTCGAGCGACTGGTGCGCAGCGTGCTGGGCGAGCGTGCTACGGAACCGACAGTCGCACGCATCGTGGATCAATGTGGGGGCAATGCATTCTTCATCGAGGAGCTCATCCGGACGGTGGCCCAGAATGGATCGGAGAAACTTCCCGACACCGTGTTGGCAATGGCCAGCGCGCGTCTTCACGCGCTGGAACCGGACGCGCGGCTCATCCTGAGAGGGGCCAGCATTTTCGGCAACGTCTTTTGGGAGGGCGGCGTCACCGCCCTGGTGCGCGGCTTCGGACCGAGCCTCGATGTGCACGCCTGGCTTCAGCTGTTGGTGGAACGTGAGGTTTTGACGCCCGAACGCTCGAACCGATTCCCCGGCGAGACGGCGTTTGCGTTCCGCCATGGCCTCCTTCGCGAGGCGGCCTACGCGATGCTGACCGACACGGACCGCGGACGAGGGCACTTTCTCGCGGCGGAATGGCTTTTGCGCGTCGGAGAGAAGGACGCGCTGCTGCTCGCCGACCACTACGAGTTGGGTGGGCGCCTGGAGCTCGCGATGCCCTGGCTTTTACGTGCGGCGGAGGTCGCGCTCAACGGCGCCGATCACCAGGTGGCGGCGGAGATCGCGGAGCGCGGTCTCAAGAGTGCCACCGGTGAGACGTTGGGCACGTTTCTCGAGATTCAGCAGCTTGCGCGCGCCTTTCGCGGGGATTGGTCGGGCGCATTCCAAGTCGGAGCGAAGGCATCGGCACTACTCCGAGCAGGCTCTACCCGCTGGTTTCGGTCTGCAGGCAGCGCGATGCTGGCCGGAATCTACCTGGGCAAGCCCGAGACAACGCTCGAGGTATTGCGAACAAGCGCCGCGCTTCCGACGCCCGAGCCGAGCGGACCGTTTGGTCTGGCGATGTATATGCTCATCGGAACTCTGCTTCACGCAGGAGCACGCGAAATCGTGCTGCAAGTCATCGATCGGCTCGAAACGGTCGCCAAGAGTCAGACCGACCACGATCTGGCTTTCGCGGGATGGCTGCGCACGGCGCGATGCACGGCGCGAATGTTTCTGTTCGATGAAGTGGGGTCGGCGGTGAAGTGCGCGCGCGAGGCGCTCCAATGTTTCGATCGCGCCGCCGATTTCGTGGGGTGGGCGGTCGCGGCGCTATACTGCGGAATTGCACACATCGAAGCCGGCCAAGCCGCGCAGGCGCGACCCTTCCTGGAGGACGTCATGGCCGAGTCGAACCATGCGCTTCAACCGACGCGCGATTTTGCTCGATACTACCTGGCACGCGCGAACGCGCTGGAGGGGGACACGACGCTGGCCGAGAAGTTGCTCGATGCGCCGCCCGGACTCGCCGATGGTGCGCGAGGCTTCATGGCCGAAGCTCACTTGCGCGCCGGGCGGTTCGACCTCGCCGGGACGGAGGCGCAACGGATCGAACACAGCGCATCGATCTATGCGCGCGTGACGGCACTTGCCGTACGGGCCCGGATCTCGCTGCGGGAAGGTCGCATCGGGGAGGCAAAAGACATGGTCGAACGCGCGATTGACGAACAGGACCGCGGCTCCGCCGTCCCTTTCTGGCGTTCGATTCTGTTGTTGACGCGTGTGCAAGCTTTCGAGGCAGCAGGGGAGCCCGACTTCGCGGCGAAGGCTCTAGTGGAAGCGCACGATCGCGTCCAGAGGATTGCCGCGGGATTCGACGATCCGCTCATGCGTGACAGCTATCTCCGCGGCGTGGAGGCCAATGCCAGCATCGTGGCGATGGCGCAGGCGCAGCTCGTCTAGGAATTCGTCGCCCGAGGTATTCACAACCAGTCACCAGCCTCTCTATCCCTCGAACTCGACGAGGTCGAAGAGGAGGAGCTGATGTCCACAAATCGAGGTCTTGGCTGGTTGCCCGATGTTCCGAAGCCCAACGACTATAGCCCTGATCATCCGCAGGTTGTCCCCATGCTCGAGCGGACCAAGCTCGCGCCCATCGTAGCGCGGTCGTCGGTGGCGAAGGAGAAGGGCGCCAGGGAGTTGCCCCTCGCGGCGGTTCCGGCGGCGGACCTTCGACCGTGGTTTTCGCCCATCGAGGACCAGGGCTCCCTCGGCTCATGCACGGCCAATGCCGCGGTCTCGCTGGTCGAATATTTCGAACGCCGAACGAGCGGCAGGTTCATCGATGCCTCCCGGTTGTTCGTTTACAAGACCGAGCGCGATCTTCTCGGCTGGATTGGTGATACCGGCGCCTACCTGCGCACGGCGATGGAGGCCCTGGTTCTCTTTGGTACGCCCCCCGAACGCTATTGGCCGTACGATGGAAGACCGGCGTCAACCAATACGCGATTCGACGTCGAACCTACCAGCTTTTGCTACGCGTTCGGCAATAGCTTCAAGGCCATGAAGTATTTCCGCCTCGATCCCGGCGGAACGACGCCCACACAGATTCTCGCGAACATCCGACTCTTCGTCGCCGCTGGATTTCCAAGCATGTTCGGGTTCCCCGTCTACACGGAGTACGATGCTCCACTCAATGGCGGCCTCGTCCCATTCCCCGGGCCGAGCAGTCACTACCGCGGCGGCCACGCCAACGTAGTCGCCGGCTTTGACGACAACAAGATGGTCGGCGCCGACAAGGGAGCGCTCTTGATCCGAAACTCCTGGGGAACCGGTTGGGGCGACAGCGGCTATGGCTGGATGTCGTACCGCTACGTGACCGAGGGCCTGGCCGTCGACTGGTGGAGCGTCGTGGCGCAAGGCTGGGTCAACACGGGAGTCTTCTGATTCGATCCCAACACCACATCAGGTCGTCGAGGCGCTCCCTCGTCCCTTCGCGGGGAGGGGGCTCCCGGCGGCCCTACTACGGATTCATCGGCCATGAAATTCGAGACGCGGTTACCAGTCGTGCCCATTCTTTGTAGCCTCGTGGCCAGCGGATTCTTGAGCCGATGCGAGCCCAGTCCGCCGCCTCTCTGCACGGTCGAGGACTCGCTCGATGTCTACCTTGATGGCACGACGGTCTTCGTTCCGACCAGTGCCGACCTGAGCCCTCCGGCGGTTGGCGTCGTCGTACAGGGGCTCAGCGGAGGGACCCATCGTGGTCTCGAAGCGTTGGCGATTTCGGTGCAAGTCAAACCGTGCGAGGACGACGCCGACAGCGCCTCGTCCACCGTCATGCCGTTGGCTCTGGATCTCGACCCGAGGTTTGGCCGATGCACACGCGAGACGTCCGCGCTGCTTCGCTGCTACCTCGACGCCAGTGGAACAGCCCGTTTCAGAGTCGTCGCGGCACTTTTGACCGCAGGTGCGACCGACGACCATGTTTGTCTGGACGTACGGCCGACCTCGCGCGCCCAGGCAACCGCAAGCTGCAGCAGCATTCGACGACTCGACGTATCGAGTCGCAACATTCAGCCCCTCCAGATCATCGAGGTTCCCCGCGCGAGAAATTCAAGCGGCATCCCGGGATGCAATCAACTCGCCGAGTGCCAGTCGACGAGCGTGCGACACGACTACCAGATCGTGTCGACCGTCTTCAACGACGGCGCGAGCGTGGACAGGGGTCGCTCCGTGGCAGCGGACAGCGCTGCGCCGAGCTTGATGCCGGACGAACCCGATGCAAGTACGATCCGCGAGCCCCGCCCGGCGTCGGGCACCGTCAACGTTTGGGTGTCCCCCGACGATCCCACGGTCTCCGGTTTCCAAGCCCAGCTATCGCGAACCGGCCAATGCGATGACGGTTTGGCTTTTCTCACGCTGAACTCGAACGACGCCTTCACGCTGTGTGCCGCTGGGCACCCTGGGCGCGTGACCTTGCACGCGTCTCTCCCAGCCGATTCCCGCCCGGCGCTCTCTCGGCAGGTCAATATCGCGCCTCGGGTGGCCCAGATTCACGCGTCCGCACAACAGAACGGCAACGTAGCTCTTGGCCTCACCTATTGCCCGGGAGACGTGAACCAAGGCATCGTAGAGCTCATCTCCGATCGGTTCCCCGTTAACCACGTCGGGTCGAGCTGGTCGCTGCAGCGCGATAGCAAGGGCGTGCGCGGCGAAGTCGACGCCACCGATGTCGAGACGGCCGACCGTGTCGATCCGGGCGATATCGGCGGGGAGGCCGCGCTCGGCATGGCAAGAACGTCCCATCCACTCGAGACGGTCGACGACGCCCGCTCCGACGATCAAGACGGGGGACTCACCGACGCCGCCGTGACGATGCTCACCTTTTGGCTTTCCGACAACGCTCAACAATCTTGCTCGCTCAGGGTGCCGTGATGCCCCGCCATTGCAAACCGAAACTCAGCGTCATGCTCGTGGCCCTCGCTCCTGCCTTAGGCGGGATGGTCTGGGCCGCCTCACCTGCCCATGCTCAGAGCGAGAGCCCGCCAGAAGCGTCCGGCGCTGTCTCGCACGCGGCCAGCGCGAGCTCCAGCGCTGGGCCCTCCGCTTATCACCCGGCGGCGCCTGTCTCGGATTCGAGCACGGCCTCCGTGGTGTCGGCGTCCCTATCGGGTGAGCAGCGCGTCACCCGCCTTCTCGTAGCAAGGTGCACCATCGCGCTTTGCTTCGACGTCGGCCGGGAGGGCAGCGAAGGATCCAAGCACTGGTTGGGCATCGAGCCGATGGTGGAGCTGCCACTCGGGCTTCTCAGCTTTGCGCCTGGGACTGGCTCGCTGGCCGACTACGTGAATACCCACGCCATCTCGGTCGATTTGGCGGCCGGCATTCGCGTCTGGATTCTTCGCGATCTGGTCAGCTTTTCCGTGCACTGGAGCAAGCCCCTTTCACCGCCTCCCGTGCACGTCTCGGGCATCGACTTCGAGTTCCCGGGCAGCGCGCTCAAACGCCCCTACCCGGGAGTCGGCGTCGGCCTTCTCTACGACACCCTCTGGCTCGGGGTCGATCGGCTCCAGTTGCGAAACGGCACCGGTACGTCGGATGGTGGTGACAGTACAGCCATTCAATATCCCGCCAATGCGGTCGTCGATGCCACCTGGATGTTCACTTTGGCGCTGCAACCCATCACCGCCGCGCGCACGGTTTTCGCGTCCACGCTGGTTACCACGTCTGGCTCGACGTCGACGGGTGCGTCTGGCTCGGCGTCCAATTCATCGTCCGTCGCATCGCCGACAAGCACGAACGGGAGTTCTAATTTCGGCAACGAATGACACCTACGCTACGACGATTGTAACGAGCAAGGAGAACGCATCATGCCGATCGAGATCTTCATCGCGAGTTTCGCCGGGGGGACGGCTCCCAGTTTGGTGCAGCTAGCGAAATTCCTCGGCGCCTCGGAAATGCCGCAAATGATGTTCTATCCCACCATCTTGATTTTCGGGATACTCGGTGCGCTCGTCGCTTGGGTTTCTCGCGAAACGGACCGCAAGAAAGCATTCTTGCTCGGGGTTGCCGCTCCAGCGTTCATCGCGACGGCGGGCCAGCAGCTCGATGACGTGGTGGCCCGCCACCCAACGAACGCCGGCGTGGTGGACGTTGCCATGCCGGCTCCCGCGCATACATGGCTCGATCTGTTCGAACGCCCCGCCCACGCGCAGTCAGCGTCGGCGGCCACCAGCGCGCTTGCTCCCTCGCCGCCGACACCTGGCGCGAGCGGCCGGACGCTCCTTGTCGAGGTTCCTCTGCAAATGACTCCTTTCGACCTGCGGTTTGTCGACCAGCTCTCTTCGGTCGACCCCGCTCATGTAAAACCGGTGACATTTTCCAAGCTGCGGGGAACCGATGCCAGAGGCACCTTCCCCGTTCCGATCTCAGCCAAATTCGTGTCGCTGGTGGACGATTCCGGGATAGAAACGCCGTTCGTCAGTCTGCCCGATTCGGAGAGCAAGGTCTTATTCCACGTCGACCTCGTGCGCCCCGCCTTTTCCGGCGTGCTGCAAGCCCTTGGCATGGAAAAGGCCGCGCGAAAACTGGTGCGCGTCCACGTCAGGATGGCTGCCGTGCCTGCCAATTGAAAGCGCGGCCGTATGTGCGGGCACGGGCGCTCACGGCTCGGTCGGCGTCACCACTGCCTCCGTCTGATCGGCTTCGCCGTTCGCCCAATCTAGGCCGTTTCTCACCGTCATTCAGTTCTTCCTGAACACCGTGACCGACATGCCGGCGCAGCTCGTGTCCGTCGCGTTCACGGCGCCGCTCGCGTCGAGGACCTTCGTCCACGTGCCCGCCGGCAGGGTAGCGTCGTAGCTCGCGCTGCCGGGGTTATCGACAACGACCGTATCGTAGTTGGTCGGCGTATTGGCATCGGCGCTGATCGATCCCACGACGACCGAGCCGCTCACCCGCGTCGACATTTGTTTGCTGACGGCATCCCAGGTGGTGAGGCGGAGGGCCGGTGTCGATTTTCTGACGGCGATCGCGTCTCGATAAAACTTGGAGATGCTGGCGTTGGTGACCTTGTAGCTCCAGTCGATATCGTTGACGGTATCGGACGCGTTGAAAGCGTTCATTGCAATGGTGCAATCACCCTTCATGGCCTTGGAGCGGAGGAACTCGTCACCCTCGGCCATGAAGGGGATCCCTTGCGAGGTGAGAATGATACCTACGGCAAACTTGTCCATTTGACCGGCCCTGCCCGAAGGGCCGTCGGTGACGCCGGCGCAGTAAATCTTGTCGAAGAGATTGAGATCGTCATGGGCCGAGACGTAGTTGATGGTCTGCTCGGGATCGTAGGCAAACGCCGGGTCCCAGAGGTTCGAGAGGACGTCGGTGCTCTTCGTGGCCAACGGCGAACCTCGTATTCCGGTGATGATGGATGGCAGATTGCCGGTCCCGCCCATGTAGCCAAAATCCGTGCCCCGGGTGCTGCCCTTGACGGCGTCCCGGAATGCGCCGTTGAAAACGCCGATATGACCATCCGCTAGCGAGGGGACGGTGCCATAGCGCACGAATTCCGACTCGGAAGGCGGTACGACACCGCCCATCCAAGGCTCGCCATAGAGCACGAGGTTGTGGGCGGGATAGGTCGAAGTAAGGTAGGTCCCCCACGCTCGAACATTGGGATGGTGGAAGACGCCCATGAGATCGAAGCGAAAACCGTCGACGTTGTAGTTGCGGACCCAGTGCTCCAGCGAGTCGCGGATCATCCGGCTTACCATGGGTTGGCTATCGTCGAGCGAGTTGCCAACGCCGGAGTAATCGGTCGCCGTGTAGTACTTCGGTGTAATTGCCTGGAACGCGGTCTTGGCATACGTATGGTTATAAACGACGTCCAAGATCACACGGATGCCGTTCTTGTGGAACTCATTGACCATATCCTTGAATTCTCGAATCCGGTCTTCGGGCGCGGTAAGCTGAGAGAACTGCTCCTCGGGCACGTTGTAGTTGACGGGATCGTATCCCCAGTTGGGCTGGGTCGAGCTCATGTCGTAGGTGGGCATGAGGTGCACGTGGGTGATCCCGAGCTCCTTCAAGTGGTCGATGCCCGTTTTGACCGTGGTGGCTCCGCTGGTGAAGGTGGTTCCGGTCTGCACGAGCCCGAGGTACTTCCCGCGCTTGGCCGCATCCACACCGGAGCTTTCGGCGTGCGTGTAGCCGCGCACGTGAAGCTCGTAAAGAACCGCGTCTTCGCGGTTCACCAGCAAAGGTCTCGGAGCCCAGCTTCCGTCGCTCGGCAGGACGGCAGCATCGTTGATGACGATGCCTTGCGTCTGCGAAGCTCCGCCGCTCACCATCTGGGCGTAGGGATCGCGGACGGCGACGTTATTGATTCTGAATTGATAGGTTTTGCCTTTTTGATCGCCCATGACGACCGTCTGGTAGACGTCGGCGTAGCCGGGGAGGGTCGTCACGCTCATCGGATGGCTCGTGCCTTCGATGGTCACGCTGACGGTCGCGCTGTCCGGAGACCAGATCCGAAACGTGGTGCTCGCCGGCGTGTAGATCGCTCCCAAGGTGTCGAGCGGCGTGATCGGCACGTCGGGGCCACCGCCGTCGGGCGCGCTTCCGTCGGGCGCGCTTCCGTCGGGGCGGCCGCCGTCGGGTGCGCCGCCATCGGGCACGCTGCCGTCGGGCGCGCCGTCACTGCCGCCCGTGCCAGCGCTGCCGCTCGCTCCGCCCGTGCCGGCGCCGCCGCCCCCCGCTCCCGCGGCGCCGCTGCTGCCTGCGTTGCTGCCCGCACGACCGCTCGTCCCACTGCTACCCGCGCCGCCTCCTCCCATTCCCGCCGTACCCGAACCTCCCGTCGCGTCGCCGCGTCCGGCATCGGCGCCCCCAAGTCCTCCGCTGCCGTCTGACCCGCGATTTTCACCTGTGTCGGCGGCGACGCAACTTGCGAGACCGTTCGCGCCCGCTCCAACGAGAAGATACGCAACACAGGCCGGTGTGATGTGTCGCCGTGTCCCTATCGCGACCATGCGGTACTGTACCGTCATGGTTCGCACCATGCTGCTTTCTTTCCGACTGCTGATTGCCCTTGCCTTGGCCACCGCGGGCGCGCTCGATTGCGCTCCACCCGATACTGCGCCGAATTCCCAGGACGCCGGCTCGACGACCGTCGGTGGCGCGGGAGGCGGAGGCGCGGGTCGAACGGACGACGCGGGCCAACCGAGCTCCGATCGCGGGGGCGCCGGCGGGACCAGCGCGGATGGCGCCGGCAGCTCCGACGCTGCTGATGCAGCGCGAGACGCGCCCGGAAATGACGCGAGCGGCTCGACGGACGGCCCGATCGACACGATAGAGGCCGGCGGCGATCGCGCGGACGCACCTCCGCCGGACAGCGTCATGGCCGATGTCGGTGCAGCGGATGGTTCGGGACCGCCACCGGCCACGCGAGGCGCGACCTTGCCCTACTGGGAGTACCAAGCAGAAGACGGCGACACGAACGGCACTCGCCTCGGTCCGAGTCGGACCGGCGGCGATTTCGCCGCCGAAGCGTCACAGCGACGAGCCGTGCGCCTCGACGCGACGGGTCAATACGTACGTATCACCAGCAAGGCTGTCGCCAATTCCATCGTCGTTCGCTACGCCGTTCCCGACAAGGGGGAGGGAGCGGAAAGCTGGTCCACGCTGACCGTGTACGTGAACGGCGCGATGCGCGCGAAGCTCTCCGTGACGTCGCGCTGGTCGTGGACGTACGGCGACTTCGGCAACGCCAGCCCCAACGATCCCGCGCAGGGCAAACCTCATCACTTCTACGACGAGACGCGGGCCCTGATCGGTGACATCCCCGCCGGCGCCATCGTCTCGGTGCAGAAGGATGCCGACGACATGTCTGCCTATTACATCCTCGATCTCCTGGATCTCGAGCAGGTTCCTTCACCCTTGCCGCAACCGGCAAGCTCACTCTCCATCACCGATTGCGGCGCCATCGCCGACGACGACGTCGACGATCAGCCGGCCATCCAGCAGTGCATCGACCGGGCGCGCACCTCGGGCATGGTTCTCTATATTCCCAAGGGCACCTTTCGTGTCGTCGCCAAGGCGCTCGGCGTCGACAACACGACCATCCGCGGCGCCGGCATGTGGTACTCGGTCATCAGCGGCTTCAATGCGCGGTTCGACTGCTACGGCAACGCCTGCAAGTACTACGATCTCGCCGTCACGGGCGATACGGTGCTGCGTGACGACACCTCCTCGGAGAGCGCGTTCGGCGGCGCCACCGGAACAGGCACCTTGCTCGAGAACATCTGGGCCGAGCATAGCAAGACCGGCTATTGGGTAGGACCCAACGCCAATAACCTCGTCATCCGCCGCAGCCGTTTTCGCAATCTCTACGCCGATGGCATCAATCTCTGGAGAGGCACCAGCAACTCGATCGTCGAGCAGTGTCACTTTCGCAACACGGGTGACGACGCGCTCGCATCATGGTCTCCGACCACGGACCCGGCCAACACCAACAACGTCCTGCGCTTCAATACGGTGCAGTTGCCGTGGATGGCGAAGTGCTTCGGCATCTACGGTGGAACGGACAACCGCATCGAAGACAACATCTGCGAAGACTCGGTCACGGACCCGGGCATCTTGCTGTCGCGACAGTTCGGGTCGAGGCCCTTCGCCGGAACGACACAGGTCCTGCGTAACAGCCTCATCCGGGCCGGCGGCAACGGCCAAGGAGCGATCAAGCTTTGGGCGGCCGAGGGCACCATGGCCGGCTTCCTCGTCCAAGATCTGACGATTCAAGACGCGACGTTTTCGGGAATCGACCTCCAGGGCCCCAATCGAATCGACAACCTTCGATTCGAGAACGTCGCCATCAACGCTCCCGGCACGAGCGGGATCCACCTGAGCTCGGACGCGAATGGAACGGCGACCGCGAACGGCGTCGTCGTAAGCCAGGGAGGGCTGGACGATCAATCGCGCGGCGTCTTCACCTGGACGCGCGAAGCGGGCAACTCGGGCTGGTGAAGGGGGAGTTTAAATCGTTGCGTGAACGTGCTCCGCGAGAACGAATCGCGCGCCCCCATGCTTCGGTGGTAAGGTCCGCTCACTCACTAACCGAGAGCTTTCCGTGCGCATCTCTAGCTTTCTGTTTCGCTTCGCGGCCGTCACTGCGGGCATCGCTTGCGGAGGCGATCCATTTTCGGTGAGCGACGATGCGGATGGTTCCTCCGCACGTGGCGGCGGTGGCGGGAGCTTGGGCCGCGATGCCTCGAGCGAACCGGCCGGCGGTTCGGGCGGCGTCAAAGGCGGCGCCGCGGGATCCGGGGGCAAGGCGATCGACGGTGGCAGGGATGGAGCGGGGGCCGTTGGTGGTGGCGCGGGCAAGGCGGGCGCCACCGGGGCCGGCGGCACGGCGGGAAAAGGCGGTTCCGGAGGCTCGTCGGGTACAGGGGGTGGCGGCGGTTCCACGGGCACCGGCGGCAACGGTGGTTCGTCTGGGCGCGGCGGCGGTTCCGGAACTGCCGGCTCGGGCGGCAGCGCCGGTTCATCCCGAGCCGACGGTGGCGACGGTTCGGCAGGCTCTGGTTCGGGCGGCGGGTCCGCTGGCAAAGGCGGAATGGCGGGCATGGCTGGTTCGTCGCGCTCCGACGCTGGCGACGTTTCGGTGGATTCCTTCGGCGGCGCGGGAGGCGCGGGCGGCACAGTTCCCACCGGCGGCGCGGGCGGCGCGGGCGGATCCGCCGGTAGCTCGGGTGGCGCAGGTGGTGTGGGCGGGGCGAGCGGGAGCGGTGGAGCGGCGGGTTCCGTCAGGATCGATGCCAGCCCGCCGTGCTCGATCGGAGCCACCTGTCTTGCTTGTTGCGGCCAAGACAACCCTGACGGGCTCCAACGGTATCAAGAGACGATGGGACCGCAATGTGCCTGCACCTACTGCGCGTTGGAGTGCGCGCTGACGAGCTGCGGCCCCTTCAAACCGACCCCGGAATGCATTCGGTGCATCCAGAGCGCAATACCACTCGTCACCACGTGCGGGAGTGGGGAGTCCGCTTGCAATGTTAGCGCGGCGTGCAAGACGTACTCGACTTGCATCTACGGCTGTCTGTGACTGGGCAAGCCTTCTTGGGCTGACGTCGGCGCCGTGGAGTCTGCGGGCCGTTAGCGGAATGCCAAGCGTTGCTCAGCGCACGGGCGGCGGTTGCGAGGGCGGCGGGGGAGCCGTAGACGGCGCGTTGGGAGGACGAGGCATACCCGCCGAATCGGGAAGGCCGTCGTTGTAGATATTGATCGCATCCCAGTGGTGCGGTTCCGCATTCCTGAGGAGCACGGCGCCGACGATGGACGCCGCGAGACCACCGGCAAGGAGAACGATACCTGCGGTCTGCGCGGACGGACTGCGATCGTCGGGGGTACTGCCGTCGGCCAGGAGCACGCCGACTCCCGCGCCCATGCTCACCCCGGCGCCGAAAGCCGTCAGAAATCCGGCGAGCATCCCGTCCTGATAAGCGCGGGCGTGCGCTTCCGCTTCGGGATTGCCGTGCACGGCTTTGTCGAGATCGCCGCCGAAAGCGCCTCCCTCATAAAACTGCCCATCGCGCATGTAGCTCGGGTTGCCCCCCTTCATCACCATCGCCACCCTCGGACTCGGTCGGGGCACGTAGGACGTCGAGCAACCCGAAGCTGGAAAAACGAAGAACAACACGTATCCGATGGCGGGGCGGAGCTTCACAGTGTTCCTCCTGGCGAATGTTCGAGCCGGAGCGACGCTATCATGAAGCGATGCGAAGCGGCTGCGCCGGACGAGGCGGGCACGAAGCCAAGACGAAATCCGGACCGTCGCGGCGTCTTCGCGATACGATCGCCCCATCATGGGGGCATCAATGTATACCGACGTCACAGCACGCGCTGCACACTGCTTGTTCAAAGTCGATCGCGTCGCGCTGGATCCCGAGTCCACCTCGTGGAAACGCCACGCGCGATGGCACCAGGCCCAGTGGCGCGAAGCCCGCGGGCACCCCATCGGAGCCCACCCCTATGCGGGAGGCGACGGCGCGACACTGGTCGGAAGTCGACTCGCTCTCGAGTTCGCGATGAGGAGGAAGGGCGAGAACTTCCTGACCCCCGCCATCCTCGGAGCCGTGGGCGATCGCCTCGAAAAGTTCGAGAAGCATCAAATGCTGCGAGAAGACCGCCTCTGGGCAGACCTCCTGTCCTCCATGCCGCTCTGCTTCAATCTTTTCGGCGATCTCTTTCGCAATAACGAGTATGCGACGCGCGCGGTCCGCGCGTGGTGGCCCGACGCGCCGCAGGGCAGTGTCGCAGTCCGATTCGAGCACTCTCCGGCGCGATGCGATCCGACGTTCCTCGGCAACAAGAGCGCCTTCGACGTCGCCTTCGAGATTGGTTTGGGCGGCGAGAAGCGGGCCATCATCGGGGTCGAGACCAAGTATCACGAGCACGCGAGGGTCGAGCCCCTGCCGCAGCCGAAGGCGCTCGCCCGCTATACCGAGGTCACCGAACGCTCGTCGGCATTCGTCGAGGGATGGCGCGAGCTGGTGATAGGAACCGCACTTCAGCAAATCTGGCTCGATCATCTGCTGGTGCTCGCGATGCTTCAGCATCCGAGCGGGCAATGGTCGTGGGGCCGTTTCGTACTCGTCTATCCATCGGGCAACCCGAGCTTCGCGCGCGCGGCCGCCGCCTACCGCGCGGTGTTGCGCGATCCGACGACGTTCCAAACGTCGACCATCGAGGACATCCTGGCCACCCCTGGCGCGCTCGACCTGGCCACGGTGGCCGCCTTTCGCGAGCGCTATTTCTGGTAGCGATGCGCCGCCTCACCCTCGCCGACCACCGCTAGATGCCGTGGCGCAACGGCGGTGCACCTGCAGGATGTCTGCGGGCCATCCGGCCGGCGAGCGTGCTGGTGCTCCTCGCGGCAGTGGGCTGCTCCGGACGCGGATGCGCGCGCTCTTCGCCCGCCAGTACCAGCGAAGCATCTTCCGCCGTCGGGGACGCCGAGCTGAAGGCCCGGCTCGAGAAAGCCCTTCGCGCCAAGGGGCCGAGCTACGCGCCGCGCACGCGCCACAAGCATGCCGATGGCACACCCCAGTACACGAACCGCCTGATCCTCGAAACGAGCCCGTACCTTCTTCAACATGCGCACAACCCGGTGAACTGGTTCCCTTGGGGCGAGGCAGCCTTCGAACGCGCCACGGAACTCCGCCGACCCATCTTCCTCTCGGTGGGTTATTCGACTTGCCACTGGTGTCACGTCATGGAGGAGGAGAGCTTCGAAGACGAGGAGATCGCTCGTTACCTGAACGACCACTACGTCGCGATCAAGGTCGATCGCGAGGAGCGTCCCGATGTCGACGCGGTCTATATGACGTTCGTGCAGTCCTTCGGAAGCGGGGGATGGCCGATGAGCGTTTGGCTCACGCCGAAACGCGAGCCGTTCCTGGGTGGAACGTACTTCCCCCCGCGGGCGGGTGTGCGCGGGGCGAAGCGCGGCTTCCTCGATCTTCTGCGCGAGCAGGCAGAGGGTTTCGCGGCCGACCCAAGCGGTCTAGCGGAGACCGCTCGCGCCCTCTTGCGGCGCGTGCAAGCAGCGTCGGCTCCCGAACCGGCTGGCGACTTTCCTCCTGCCTCGGTGCTCCGGGTGGCGCGCGCCCAGAGTGCACAGCGTTTCGATCCAGCATTCGGCGGTGCTCGCGGCGCGCCGAAGTTTCCTTCCTCATTCCCCGTGCGCTTTCTCCTTCGGTTCGCGAGGCGCGGCAGCGACGCCGAAGCGCGGCAAATGGCGATCACCACGCTCGAGCGCATGCGAGCTGGCGGCATCTACGATCAGGTCGGCGGTGGATTTCATCGCTACGCTACGGACGCCGGCTGGGTCGTGCCGCATTTCGAGAAGATGCTTTACGACAACGCCCTCCTCGCCGAGGTGTATCTCGAGGCCGCACGAGCAACGGGAGATGCACGACTCCGGAACACGGCGCGCGAGACGCTCGACTACCTGCTTCGCGAGATGCAGAGCGAGCAAGGAACGTTCTATTCGGCGACCGATGCCGACAGCTCGACGGAGATGGGGCGCCGGGAGGAGGGGATCTTTTTTACATGGACCCCCAACGAACTGCGGACCGCGCTCGGCGATGACGATGCTCGCCTGGCGGCGGCGTGGTTCGGAGTGACGGACGCCGGCAACTTCGAGGGCCGCAGCATCTTGTCGACACCGCGCCCGCTGGAAGAGGTGGCGCGCCAGCTCGCGCTCGAGCCTCGCCTCGTCTTGGACAGGTTTCCGACCATTCGCTCGCGGCTCCTCGCGACGCGTTCGCAGCGACCGCCGCCACTTCGCGATGACAAGGTCATCGTTGCCTGGAACGGGCTCGCGTTGTCAGCCTTGGCGCGGGCCGCCATCGTGCTCGGTGATCGGACCTACGAGCAGGCCGCCATCCGCACCGCACGCGCTCTCGTCGCGCCCTTGCGGGCCGGTCGCCGTCTGCCGCACGTGTTCGTCGACGGCCGTGAGCAGGAAAAAGGATTCGCCGACGACCACGTGCTCCTGGCGCATGCGCTGCTCGATGTGTTCGAGCTGACGGCCGATCCGGACTGGCTCGCGGATGCCACGGGGCTCATGGAGGAGATGGAGCGGTCGTTCGCCGACCCGACCCACGGAGGCTATTTCCTCTCGGCAGAACAACACGAAACTCTGCTCCTCAGAGGCAAGCCGGACTACGACGGCCCGATCCCAAGTGTGAACTCGGTGGCGGCGTTGACTTGGCTCCGGCTGTACGCCTACGCCGACGAGGAACGATTTCGGCAGCGCGCCGAGACGACGGTGCGTGCGTTTGCCCGCACGCTGCAGGACCGACCGCTCGCCCTCGAACACATGCTTCTCGCGCTCGATTGGGCCACCGACACCGTGAAGGAGATCGTGATTGTCACCCCGGAAGGGCGTGGCGCGCTCGCCCCGAGCGCGCGCCCGCTCCTCGACGTCCTCCAGCGCACGTTCGCGCCGAACGCGGTGCTGGTTGTCGCAACGGCGGCCGACCTGGCCGGGACGATGGCTCGAAGCATCCCGTGGGCGCGGGACAAGCCGCTGCGCGGGGGAGGTGCGACGGCGTACGTGTGCAACCGGGGCGCGTGCAAGTTGCCAACCAACGATCCCAAGGTGTTTGCAGCGCAGCTGGCCGAGACCACGGCCTATCCCTGAATCCGCTGTCTCGCGTGCCTAGCGGCTCACGCCTCGCGACTTCGAAAAGTCTCGAACGGCGACGTCGTCCTCGCCAAGGCACGCCGGCGCCCACCGAGGACCCTCGGAGAGTATGCACGCCGGTACAGCGAGGTCGTGCGCTCGTATCCCTCCTTGAGGAGGACGGCGGCAAAAAGTAACGTCATGGCGAAGGGCGGGACGGTGAACAACCAGGTCATGAGGCGCATGTTCTGAGACTAACCATTTTCGCGAGCGGCGCTCGAAGCCTCACATTCTTTTTGTCCTTTTGTTCGTGCCGCGCTCGAACGCGAGCTTTCGCTTCTCGAACGTGTCAGCGGTGAGTTGCGTCGTGGAAGTCGCCCATCGAACGACGTCAATTCCCCCCGGAAGCCCTCAGCTCTGCGAGCAATTCCGGCAGCGCCACCACCGCGATCCCGATCCCGCTATCGGAAAACCCATACGGCAGTACAAGTCGGTCGCCGTCGACGAGCCCCCCGCAGGTGTAGAGCACGTTCGGCGTGTACCCTTCGCGCTCGGTTTCATCGGGCACGAGCAGCGGTTCGGAAAGGTGCCCGATGACTTTGCTGGGATCGTCCAGATCGAGCAGGAGCGCGCTGATGGCGTAGCGTCGCATCGGTCCGACACCGTGCGTGAGAACGAGCCAGCCGGCCTCGGTCTCGAGGGGCGATCCGCAGTTGCCGCTGTGCAGAAGCTCCCACGGCCGCGTGGGCCGGTAAAGCTCGGTCACGTCGTTCCAGAAGCGCACGTTGTCGGAGACGGCCAGGTGGAGGTTTTCCCGATCCCGACGCGAGAGCATGACGTACTTGCCCTTGATGAGACGGGGGAAGAGCGCCATTCCTTTGTTCTGCGCGGCGTGGCCATTGAGGGTCGCGATGGTGAAGGTCACGAAATCGTCGGTTTCGATCAGCTGCGGAACGATCTCGAACCCGTCGTACGCCGTGTAGGTCGCGTAGTATTTCACCGCGCCGCCCTTGCCCGTGAAGCGGACGAAGCGGGCGTCCTCCATGCCGCGCGTCTCGTTCGGTCCGGCGGGAAAGATGACTCGTTCGGAAAGGGCCGAATCGGCAGGAAAGGTGGTCACGTAGTTGGACGACGCCAGCACACGAATGATCTTGGCGGTCTCGAACCAGATGGCGTGGGACGGACCGTGCTTTTCGAGCTCGACCAGCGATCCTTCCAGCTCGGCCAAGGTGAAATCGTCCGACAGCCGATCGAGCACGCTCCCCGCGATCTCATTGGCCGCACCGAGCTCGCTCAGCTTCGAGCCGAAGAGCAGCTTGTTGTAGCTCTTCGGCGCGGTGCGATGACCTGGAACCAGGAAAGTTCCCGGCGGATCGAAGCTCAAGGTGCCGGCGCCGTCGATGAGTCCGGACCGGAACTCGATGGACGACAGATGGCCTTCTCCGACCGCACGCAGGGCCATGACGAAGCGGCTCTCACCGGCCCCGAGACCGGTCTGATCGGGCGCCAGCACGATCGAGGGATTGAAGAGTGCGGCAGCCTCCACCGCATATTCGTGGGTGAAATACGCGCCGAGGAGCAAGCGCTGTGCGCGCGACAGACTCTCGACCGAGACCACGTGTTGCGCGACGAGCTGGAAATGCCGCTCCAAGATCTCGCGGTACGCTCGGTGACGCTGCGCGAAGTTTGCCAGAATTCCGGCGAGCAGTCCGTCCACCTCTTTTTCGGGGATGGCAAGAATCCGAGCCACGAGCTGCGCGGTGCGGGACGGACCCTGTACGAGCAATTCCTCACCCAGGGAGTAGGGTCGCGCCAGTACGCGGCGCGCGTCCGGCAGAAGTCGGTGCCGGGTCCGCGTGACGGCGATGGAAGGCATGGATGTTTACCGCAGCATCGCAGGAGACTCGGGCTTTCGCCAGACCATCGCGCGTCGCTCTCGGCAACTGACCTGTTTGGAGTCCAGCTGTGCACTAGACGGGAAAGGCGAGAAGCGCTCGGCGCACTTGATCTTTGCTTGGGAGGGCGACGGATGAAAACGCACAATCGCGCACTATGGTTCATCGGGCTCCTCGTCGGAGCGGCGGGAATGATGGATTGCAGCGCGGCCGATGAGTTCGACAGGGGAGGCGCGGACGCCATGGCGGGTGGAGGCGGCGCCTCGGGCAAGGGTGGAAGCGCGGGGTCCGCAGACTCCGGTGTCGACGCGAGCTCCGGCAAGGGGGGCACGGGCGGCAGCGCGGGCAGCGATGGAACCGGCGGTACCACGGGCACCGGCGGAAGCGGGGGCAATGGAGGCAGCGCGGGTACAGGTGGGGGCGCCGGTGCAGGTGGCGGCGCGGGCACCGGGGGCGGCGCGGGGACCGGCGGTACTGCCGGCACGGGTGGCGGCGCAGGCACAGGTGGCGGCGCGGGCACGGGTGGCGGGGC
>Ga0193706_1000195_pt1 | contig 41469 bp, 33 predicted proteins | sample U3c1metaG_FD_160130 | JGI IMG/M metagenome (GOLD analysis project Ga0193706, IMG submission 160130) | Soil microbial communities from a riparian zone of the East river system, Colorado, United States - U3c1 | ecosystem: Environmental > Terrestrial > Soil > Riparian zone | place: USA: East River... | reverse complement strand
CGCCGCATCGGGTTCGGGAAAGCCATCCGCCCCCTCGCCCCCGTCTGACAAGAAGTAGCCATGAAAGGTCTCGGCGACGGCTGCGGGTGTTTCCCCACCGGCCGTCACTATGCCGGCATTGCGCATCTCATCCGAATCCAGGCCATCGGCGTGGTCGAGGGATTCGACGGCGACGCAAACTGGATCGAGCTGCCCATCGCGCTCATCGACGTCGAGACGACGGGCACCGACAGCATGGTGGACCGCATCATCGAGATCGGGATCGTGGTCGGCCGCGGCGGCGAAGTTCTCGAGAAACGGTCGTGGCTCGTCAATCCCGGTTGTCCCATCTCCGAAGAGTCGCTCGCCATTCACGGCATCACCAACGAGATGGTCGCCGACAAGCCGCTCTTCGAGGCCATCGCCGCCGAAGTCGCGAGCGCGCTCGCTGGCGTCGTACCGGCAGCCTACAATGCGTCCTTCGATCGGGGCTTCGTTCTGGGCGAGCTCGAACGCGCCGGGTACGATCGGCAGGCATTGCCGCCCTCGCTCGCGGCCAGCGTAGAGTGGATCGATCCGCTCGTGTGGGCGCGCGAAATCCACGAGCTCGAAAAGAGCCGGTCGCTCGTCGAGGTGAGCGCCCGCCTCGGTATCGTGCACGAGACCGCGCACCGCGCGACCGATGACGCCGAAGCCGCCCTGCGCGTGCTTTACACGTTTGCCAAGGACATGCGCGTACCGAAGAGCTACGCCGGTTTTGCGCAGGAGCAACGACGCCTTTTGCGTCTGCAGGACGAGGAGCGCAACCGGCTATTCTGGCGCAACGCCACCCCGGCGCCTTCGACGACTCCCAAGCCGAACTGAAGCGGCGGAGCGCCCGGCGCCTCGGCCATTTGATTCACCATTCAACTTGGCGGGGTCGGGGGTGGCGCGGCTCTGCTAACCTGCGCGGCCATGTCCATGACCGATCGCGTCGCTGTCGTTGCCGGATTGCGAACACCGTTCGCCAAGCAGGGGACGGGGCTCCGCAAGATGAGAACCGTCGACCTCGGCATCGCCGTGGTCAAAGAGCTCATCCAGCGCGCCGAGATCGCGCCCAGTAGCATCACGCTCTGCGTTTACGGACAGGTCGTCCCCACGCTCGACTGGATCAACATCGCTCGCGAAGTGGTGCTGGGATCGGGTCTGCCCAAGGACGTCGACGCGTTCAGCGTTTCTCGCGCTTGTGCGACGTCCCTCCAAGCGATGACGGACGCCGCGCGCATGATTCAGTGCGGCGAGCACGACGTCGCCATTGCCGGCGGAGCGGACAGCATGAGCGACATGCCGCTCGGCGTTTCGCGACCGCTGCGTGACGCGCTCCTCGCCGCGCAAAAGGGCAAGACCGTGCCCGACAAGCTGAAGGCGTTCACCAAGCTCGGCGGCAAAGATCTGATTCCTCCCGTTCCCGGCTTTGCGCGCGAGCCGACCACCGGCCAGCTCATGGGGGAAGCGGCGGAGAAGATGGCCAAAGAAAACGGGATCTCCCGCGAAGAGCAAGACGCCATCGCCCACCAGTCGCACATCAACGCTGCGCGCGCGTGGAGCGACGGAACATTTGCCCCCGAGGTCATGCATGTCATCCCGCGCCCGGGGGGCGACGTCGTCAGCGAAGACAACGTCGTGCGCAAGGACTCCACCTTGGACTCGTATGCCAAGCTTCCCCCCGCATTCGACCGAGCCCACGGCACCATCACGGCCGGCAACGCTTCACCGCTCACCGACGGGGCGAGCGCGCTTCTTCTCATGCGCGAATCGAAGGCAAAATCGCTCGGCTATCTCCCGCTCGGGTACCTGCGCAGCTATGCCTACGCGGCCGTCGACCCCGGCTGGCAGCTGCTCATGGCCCCCGTCTTCGCCTTGCCGAAGGCGCTCGATCGCGCCGGAGGTCTGAAGCTCGACCAGATGGACCTCGTCGATATCCACGAGGCGTTTGCGGCGCAGGTCGCTTCCAACTTGAAAGCGATCGCGTCCAAGAAGTTCGCCGAGGAGCACCTCGGCCTGAGCGAAGCGCTCGGTGAAATCGACCCTGCTCGGCTCAACGTCAACGGCGGGTCCATCGCCCTCGGGCACCCCTTCGCGGCGACCGGCGGGCGCATGGTGCTTTCGACTTTGCGCGAGCTCAAAAAACGAAAAAAACAGTTCGGGCTCTTGTCGGTGTGCGCGGCGGGCGGGCTGGGTGCCGTCGTCGTCCTGGAGGCCACATGACGCTCGAAACGGTGGTCGACCGGTCCTCAGCCGCGCCGCAGCGGTCCAGCCCCTTTTCGGTGCGCGTACGCAACGATGGTGTCGCGGTGGTGACGTACGACGTGCCCGGCGAGCCGGTCAACGTCTTGAAGGCAAGCTTCAACGACGAGTTTCGCGCGCTCTTCGCCGATCTCGATAACGACGACAAAGTCAGAGCGGCCGTTCTCATCTCGGGCAAGCCGGACAGCTTCATCGTCGGAGCCGACATCGAAATGTTGAAGGGGCTGACGACGTCACGCGAAGGCGAAGCGCTGTGCCGCACCGGTCACGAGACCATCGCCCGGCTCGTCAGCGCGAAAAAACCGATCGTTGCCGCGGTGCACGGGCAAGCCCTCGGCGGCGGATTCGAAGTCGCGCTCGCCTGCCACGGGCGCGTTCTCACCGATGACAAGAAGACCGTGCTCGGCTTTCCCGAGGTGCAGCTCGGTCTTCTTCCGGGGCTCAATGGTTTGCAGCGGCTCGCGCAAATCGCCGGTCTCCAGGTGGCGCTCGATCACGGTCTTACCGCGAAGAACATGCGTGCGAGCAAAGCCAAGCAGCTCGGCGTCGCGGATGACGTCGTCGCCCGGCCCATTCTCGAACAAGCCGCCGCGGAGCTGGCGCTCCTCCTCGCAACCGGGAAAAGGCCCGCCCCGGCCAAGAAGAAGGCCCCCCTCGCGAGCGAGATTTCGCGCCGCTCTCGAAGACAATCCCGTCGGTCGCGCGCTCCTTTTCAAAAAGGCGCGCGAAATGACGGAAAAACAGAGCCGCGGCCATTATCCCGCCTTGCCCGCCATCCTCCAAGTGTTGAAGACGTACGCGGCCGAGGGTTTCGAGGCTTCGAAGCAAGTCGAAGCACGCGCCTTTGGCGAGCTTGCGGTGAGCCCGGTGGCCCGCCGTCTCATGGACGTTTTTTTCGCTACGACCGCCCTCAAAAAAGACAACGGCACCGGCGACCCGATGGTCGTGCCCCGTGACGTAGAGAAGGTGTTCGTCTTTGGCGCGGGGCTGATGGGCGCCGGTATCGCCTACGTCAGCACAGTGAATGCCGACGTTTACGTGCGCATGAAGGATCGCGACGACCGTTCGGTCAGCCGCGGGCTCGGCGCCGTCACCGATATTCTCGACGAGCGCGTGCGAAAAAAGCAGATGACGCGCATCGAGCGCGCGCAAAAGCTCGCGCTGCTGACGACCACCAACGACGATTCCGGTCTCGCCACCGCCGATCTCGCCATCGAAGCCGTCTTCGAAGATCTCACGCTAAAACACGACGTTTTACGCGAATTCGAAGAGCGGGCGAAGCCGGGCGCCATCTTCGCATCCAACACGTCGTCCATTCCCATCGGCCGCATCGCCGAACGCTCGACACACCCCGAGAACGTGGTGGGGATGCATTACTTCAGCCCCGTCCACAAGATGCCCCTCTTGGAGGTCATCCGCACCGCCAAGACCGATCCCAGCGTCGTGGCCACCGCCGTCGCGGTTGGCAAAAAGCAGGGCAAGACCGTCATCGTCGTCAACGACGGCGTCGGTTTCTACACGACGCGCGTGCTCGGGCCCTATTTGAACGAAGCGTGCTGGCTCTTGCTCGAAGGGGTCCCCGTCGAGACGATCGACGAGGCGATGGTCGATTGGGGCTTTCCAGTGGGGCCGCTCACACTGCTCGACGAAGTGGGCATCGACGTGGCCGCGCACGTGGGCGGTGTGATGCTGGAAGCGTTCGGCGATCGCGTAACGCCACCGCGCGCCATCGGATCGGTCATCACCGACGACCGCAAGGGCCGCAAGAACGGCAAAGGGTTCTATCTGTACGGCGACGCGGCCAAGCGCGCCGGCAAGGGCAAGCACGTCGATCCCACCATCTATGCCGCGCTCGGCCTCGAGAAGCCGCGCAGCCACACGAAAGTGGCGGTCGATGACATTCAGATGCGCTGCGCTCTTCAATTCGTCAACGAAGCGCTTTACTGCTTGGGGGAACGGATCCTGCGCAGCGCGCGCGACGGCGACGTAGGCGCCATTTTTGGGCTCGGTTTTCCGCCATTTCGCGGCGGACCGTTCCGCTTCGTCGACACGCTGCGGGCGAGCGCGGTGCTGCGGCGCATGCGGCAATACGAAGAAGCGCTCGGAAAGCGTTTCACGCCCGCGCCGGCTCTCGTGGAGATGGCCCAAGCCGATCGCCTCTTTTACGCGTGACCCGGGTTACTCTTTGGGGCCTTCGTTGTAGCCGCGAGGCCGGTATTTCGGGTTGACGCCGCCGTGCTCGGTGCCGTTGTTGACGATGTCCTTGGCCAAAAAATCGAGCCACGTTTCGGGGCGTTGATCGGCGAGCTCGAGCAGCTCGTCTTGGTGCGGGTGGAGCGCCCCTTCGTCCCACAGACATTGCAAGGCTAGCGCGATGAGGTTCGGCTCGTTGTCGGCCAACTTGAAGCCTTGCACGTAGCTCGGCCAAGCTTCGTCCGGGCGGTGCAATCGGCAGAGCGTGTCGCCGAGATAGATGTGCGCCATCGGCCATTGGGGCGCCAAGTTCACCGCGATGCGGCTCTCATCGAGCCGTGTGTCGAGATGGCCGCGCGCGCCCCACATGACGGCGTAGTTGAGATGCGCCTTGGCGCTGCGCGGCGCGGCGTCCTTGGTCGCCCGCCAAAAGACGAGATCGTCGGCGTAGTCGAGCGCGTGAAGCCGTGCCGCCACGCATTGAAAGAGGAAGAAGGCTGCGAAAAAAACGGTGCCGAGGCGCCGCGTTCGCTGGTGCACGCGCGGCGCGTGAAACGCAGCGAAGTACATGGCCAAAGCGACGCTCGAACCGATGGCGGGAAAGTAGAGGAAGCGCTCGGCGCGAACGGTGGGGAGCAAGACGGGAATGTTCGAATGTGGAAAGTAGCTGACCACGATCCACGTGAGCGCGAGTGCGAGCAGGGCTTGCTCCACGCCGGCCACATAGGGCGGCGGCGCGCTGGTGCTCGTCTCGCGGCTCGCGCCCCCCTCGACGACGACGAGCAAACGCGGAGCGGCCGCGCGACGGCGCACGACGATGGCGCGGATCCAGAGCCCCACCGCGGCGAGCGGAGGGATCACCATCGCGACCGCGCCGAGAAGGCTTTCGGGAAAGACGAGCCGCTCGGGTATCGGCTCCTGTGGAAACGAATAGTCCCCGCTCAACGTGCGCGGGAAGAGGAGCTGCACGAGGCCTCGCCAATAGACGCGCAGCGCGCCCGCCACACGGTAGGGGAGATCCGCCTTCACCAAGGGGTTGTTGAGCGGATCTTTGGGCAGCGACGGCTGATGGAACCAGAGCAAAAACGATCGCATCCCATGGGCGAGTCGCCCCGCTGAGTCGGGCAGCGGCACGAGGAGCTCGGGGGGCGTCGGGCTGGGAAACCAGCGTTTGCGGCACTCCACGTACAAAACGAACACACCCACCGTGGCCACCCCCGCAGCCACGCAGCGCACGAGCGAAAGGGGACGCGCGGGGTGCGTGTAGGGTGCGAGCCACAGCGCGGCGAGCGGTACCAATGGCACGCAAACGATGGCGCTCTCTTTGGATGTGAGACCGATCAACAGCCCCGCCGCGACGCCGAAAGGCATTCCCCAGAGCGGCAAGCGCAACGCGGCGAGGGCGAGCAGCGCGCCCAGCCCGCCGAGGACATCCGCAGTCCCCACGACGCCGGAGACTGCCTCCGTCAGCACCGCGCACCCTACGAAAATCGCGCCCGCCAGCCATGCCAGGCCGCGCCGCTTGGTGGCGTGAAAAACGAGACAGACGAGCAACGCGCCATTGGCGGCGTGGAGCACGACGTTGCACCAATGAAAGACCCATGGGTAAAGCGAATAGGTCGAGGGGCTGTGGGTCAAACGCGCCACGAGGTCGTGCAGACCGCGCAAGCCCGAGGCGATGCCGCGCCAGAGAATATTCGGCAAGGGCCGGTAACTGCCCACGCTCCGCTCGGGAGGGAGTCCCCAGAAGTCCCGATGAATGACATCGAAGAAGCGTAGGTTTTTGCCGTTGACGTAGGGGTTGGCTAAGAGCGCCTCTTGCTCGTCGAAGATGAAATTCGTCGTCAGACTGCGCGTGAAGAGGAGCGCCGACAGCGCGAGCGCCGGGACCATGGCGACCCAGAAGGTCGGGTCGTTGCCGAGGAAATACACGCGCAGGCGTGAGCGGATGCTCATGAGGAGCGACTCGCGCGGCACGCCGTATTCGGCGTCGGCTGGGCGGTCGATGTCAGCGGAGCGATCGATCACGCGTTCTTCCTTTAGCCGAACCTCGACATCGCGAGCTACCCGCTGATCGGGTCTTTGCGAAAGAACATGAGCCAGCGTTTACAACGGGTCCCCCGTTCGTCAAAGCCTGGCGACTTGGCTAGCACGACCGCGCCAGATTCTCGCGCTCGATCAGCCCACGCGTTCGGAGCGTGAGCTTTGCGTTCGGACCGCTTCCCGAGCGAGCTCGTCGGCGCGCTCGTTCAGCTCGATGCCGGCGTGACCGCGCACGTGAACGAGCGTCGTGCCCGGCCTTTTGACCAGTCGCTCGCGCACCCGCTCGATGAGCGCAATGTTCGCTTTGGCCTTCCATCCCTTGGAGAGGACGCCGATCGCGTACGCACTGTCGGTGTGAATGACGAGCGGTCGCGCCGTATCTTCGACGGTGTCGAGAACGCGTTCGATGGCGGTAAGCTCGGCAATGTTGTTGGTCCCTTGCCCGAGATGCTCGCTGATCTCGGTCTTGGTGGTGGCATCGATGACGACGATGCCGAGCCCGGCGGGCCCGGGGTTGCCGGAGCAGGCGCCATCGGCATAGGCGATGATGGCGTCCTTGGGGGCCTTGGGGATGGCCGTGGACTGCATGGGCTTCTTGGAGATGGCGCGCACGGCCGCGTTTTTGAGGCGCGCGGCGCTGTCGGGACGGGGAGCGCAGGTCTCGTCCGGCAGCACGGTGGGCGGCTCCTCGCGCACCAGATTCGTCGAGCGCGCTTTGTAAAGCCGGCTCGTATTGGGCGTGTAACACACGTCCACGCGATTTCCCTGCACGAGCAAGGTCCCGTCGGGCTTTGCGCGCGCATAGACCTGCTGGCCGTGGAGAAGGGCCCTCACCCAGGGCATAGAAATCGATAGTAGTCCCGCTCGCCGCTTTAGTCGAAGCTTCCCATCCACCGAGCCTCTCGCGGCCTTTTTGCGCTGAAATGCGCCTGCTTGCACGAGCGCTATCGATGCTCGGACCGAAGTCGGGGCGGAGGGCGCGATGAAGCCCCCACATCTTCGAGCGACGGCGCCGCTCGCCGATTTGCTGCTAGAGTGCCCGGCATGTCTTCGGCGACGGCTCCGCGTCCGGTAGTGCTGGTTATCCTTGATGGTTTTGGCGAACGTGCCGAGGCGACCGACAACGCCGTACGCATGGCGAAGACCCCCCAACTCGACGCTCTTTACGCTCAGTACCCGCACGGCGTGATTGGGACCAGTGGTCCCGATGTCGGTTTACCCGTGGGGCAAATGGGCAACAGCGAAGTGGGTCATCTCAACTTCGGCGCGGGGCGCATCGCCCTCATGGACATCTCCCGCATCGACGTTGCCGTCGCCGAGGGCTCGCTCGGGCGAAACCCGGCCTTACGCAGCGCGATCGACGGCGCCAAAGAGCGCTCTGGGCGCCTGCACCTGCTCGGCCTCGTCTCGGATGGCGGCGTGCACAGCTCGCTCGAGCACCTCTTTGCCCTCATCGACCTGGCCGCGGCCGCGGGCGTCGAGGTGGTCGTGCACGCCTTTCTCGATGGTCGCGACACGCCGCCCCAGAGCGGCGCTCGCTACGTTCGTCTCCTCGTCGAACAACTGCAGGGCAAAGGAAAGATCGGCGTTCTTTGCGGCCGTTACTGGGCCATGGACCGCGACAAGCGCTGGGACCGCGTCGAGCGCGCCTTTCGCGCCATCGTGACCGCGGATGCGCCGCGCGTGGCCGGTGCGCTCGAAGCCGTCCAACTGTCGTACGCAGCGGGCAAAAAGGACGAATTCGTCGAACCGGTCGTCATTGGCGACTATGGCGGCGTCGCTGTCGCTAAGGACACCGCCATCTTTTTCAACTTCCGCCCCGATCGCGCCCGCGAGATCACCGAGGCGCTCACCGCCCCCGTGTTTCCGCATTTCGAGCGCCCCGCCAGCCATGCGACACCGTTCGCCCACTACGTCTGCATGACGACGTACGATCGCAGCTTTCTTTTACCCGTCGCTTACCCGAAGGAGTCCTACCCCGACATCTTTCCCGAGATCCTCGCTCGGCAAGGCAAGACGCAGTTTCGCTGCGCCGAAACCGAAAAGTATGCGCACGTCACCTACTTCTTCAATGGCGGGCGCGAGGAGCCGTTTTCCGGCGAGGAAAGGCAGCTCATCCCCTCCCCGCGCGACGTCAAAACCTATGACGAGAAGCCGGAGATGAGCGAGCCCAAGGTCGCTGACGCTGCCGCCTCCGCTATCCGCAGCGGCAAGTACGACTTCGTGCTCGTCAATTTCGCCAACCCCGACATGGTCGGGCACACCGGCATGCTCGAGCCGGCCATCCGCGCCGTCGAGGCGGTCGACAACGGTATCGGCGCTATCGTCGCGGCCGCGCGCGCCGTGGACGGCGCGGTCATCATCACCGCCGATCATGGCAACTGCGAGCTGATGCGGGACCCTGCGACCGGCGAGCCGCACACCGCGCATACCCTGAACCCGGTGCCGCTCATCTACGTCAACGATCGCCACCGAGATGCAAGCATTCGTGCGGGGGGTCGCATCTGCGACGTAGCGCCCACGATGCTGAAGCTCATGGGCATGTCGCAACCCACCGCCATGAGCGGGGTGCCGCTCTTTTGAGACCGGAGCATAGTGTCGCCATGAGCCAGGAAAACGTCGATCTCATCTACGACTGGAACGAAGTCGAGCGGCGCGGGCGCCTGATTCCGAAGGGCGTGACGTTTCTCGACGAGACGTTGCGCGACGGCCTGCAGAATCCGAGCGTGGTCGATCCGCCGGTCGAGGCGAAGATCGAGATCCTGCACCTCATGAACGATATCGGCGTTCACGGCGCCGACATTGGGCTGCCCGGCAGCTCGCAGCGCGCCTTCGACGACGTCATCAAGATGTGCAAGGCGATCGCCAGCTCGAAGCTCAAGCTCAAACCAGGGGTCGCCGGGCGCACCGTCGTTGGCGACGTGACCCCCATGATCGAGGTCTCGCAACGCGCGGGGATGCCGGTCGAGGCATTTCTTTTCATCGGCAGCTCGCCCATCCGGCAGCTCGCTGAAGAATGGGACGTCGATCTCATCCTGCGCCGCTCGGCAGAAGCGATCGACGTCGCCGTGAAGGGCGGGCTCCCCGTCTGCTACGTGACGGAGGACACCACGCGATCGCGCCCGGAAGTGATCGGCAAGCTCTTCCAAATGGCCATCGATCACGGCGCGAGCCGCCTCTGCGTGGCCGACACGGTGGGTCACGCGACGCCGGACGGCGTACGCAACATCATCGCCTTCACCAAACAGATCGTGAAAAAATCGGGCGCCACGGTGGGCATCGATTGGCATGGTCACAACGACCGCGGGCTCGCGCTCGAAAACGCGTTGTGGGCCCTCGAATTCGGTGCCGATCGCGTACACGGCACGGCTCTCGGGATCGGCGAGCGCGTCGGCAACGCGGCGATGGAGCTCATTCTCCTCAACCTGAAGCTGCTCGGTTTGCTCGAAGACCAAGACCTCACGCGTTTGGTCGAATACTGCCGAACCGCGGCCGAGGCGCTCTCTTGGGACATTGCCATCAACTATCCACTCGTGGGCAATGACGCTTTTCGCACGGCCACTGGCGTCCACGCCGCCGCCATCATCAAAGCGCAGCAGAAGGGGGACGCATGGCTCGCCGATCGCATCTACTCCGGCGTACCGGCGGGAATGTTCGGCCGCACGCAGGAGATAGGCATCGGGTTCATGTCGGGGGCTTCCAACGTCACTTATTGGCTGAAGCAGCGCGGCATCGAGCCGAACAAAGGCGTCGTCGATGCCGTCCTCGCCGCGGCCAAGCAATCTCATCACATCCTCACCGAGGACGAGGTGATGGCGGTGGTCCGCGGCGCCGCTTAGCGGCGACGATTGCGCGCGCTAGTTACGGCGCGGCGCGGCGACGCAGATGACGTCGTCGGGCTCGCGCGTCGACTGCACGCATTTCCATTTGGAGTCGTGGCACTGAACGACGAAGATGCCCGACTGCGCCAGCGTCATGAGCGGTGTTCCGGCGCGCTGCACGGCGAGATTGAAGGGCGTGCGCTCGTTACAACCGCTGTTCATTTCCACTTCCATCCGCCGATCGCCCTGCGCGGCGTTGACGCGAATGCGATCGCCGCCCGCCGGATCCATGGCGCGCACCACTTGCTCGAGCTTGCTGCGGAAGGCCTCGAGAAATCCCTTGTCGACAGGACCATCGCCGGGATCGGGCGTGGCCATCGCGTAGGTATAGGCGAGGGTCTTTTGCTGCATCTCGAGCGGATCGTTGGGTTGCACGGGGCCCCACTTGCCCGGAGGAAGCGGTCGCGGCGGGCGCTGATGCGGTGCGGGCGGTGTGACGCTCGCCGCCATCGCCGGCTCGCGGCGGGCACTCGCGTCGTCGGTGGACGGCTCCTTCGCACTCGCGATGAGCTCATCGACGCGTGTCTTTTTTTCTTCGCAGGCGACGACGCTCGCCACGCCCAACACGGACAGCATCGAGGCAACGTATCGCCACTTCATGCGCGAGCAGTTTACTCGAATTCAAGCTCGCCGTCCCGCAGCGCCTGGGCGCTGCGAAGCTCGGGCGTCCTAGTTCACGCCGCCCGCAGGGTGAGAATGGCGATCTCCGGTGCGACGCCGACCCTGATCGGAGGCCCCGTGGTGCCGAGACCCGGATGAACGTAAAGGCTCGAATCTCCATCGCGATAGAGGCCGAGATGGAACCGGTGCGCGAGCTTGCCGAGGCCGAGCAGCTTCGGAAAAAACGGAAGCGCGACCTGGCCGCCGTGCGTATGGCCGGAGAGAACCAGGCTGACGCCGTGGCGCGCCGCAAGCGGAAAGAGCTCGGGATCGTGCGCGAGGAGCAGGGTGCAGACGGCGGGATCGCGGTCGGCGAGCGTGCGCACCAGATCGGCGCGCCGCGTCCAGGTGTCGTCGACGCCTGCGACGAAGAGGGTCGCTCCGTTGCGCGTGATGTTGCGCCCCTCGTTGCGCAGGACCACCGCGCCGGTCGCTCGGAGGAGCGTGACCAGGGGTTCGCCGTCCCCGAAGTAGTCGTGGTTACCCATGGAGACGAATACGCCGTCGGCCGCCCGCAGACTTCCGATGACGCGCGCGATGTCTTGATGAAAGTCGGTGCCGCTCGAAACGAGATCCCCCGTGACGGCAACGAGGTCGGGCGCCGCGGCGTTGGCGAGCCGCGCCCACGCGTCGCCCCATGCCGGGGGCGTGAGCCCGCCGAGGTGCAGATCGCTGAGCTGCGCGACGCGGTACCCATCGAACGCCGCGGGAAGGCCGGGGATCACGATGTCGAGCTCGTGGGTGCGCACCCAGCGGCGGCGCACGAAGACGCCCCACATCGCGAGCGCAAAGGCTAGGAGGTAAGCGGCGAACGCAAACGTGGTGGGCAGCTCGGGCGCGCGCCCCTGCGCGACGAGCACGATGGCTTTACCGAGCGCGTAGACGACAATCGGTACGCAGGCGCCGAGCGCAGCACACCAGTGGACGAAGAATGGCTCCTCGATGAGGTGAAGCGCGAGGCGGGATCGCGGTCGATCGGGAAAGAGCCCGCGCATCCGGCGCACGAAGACGTAGAGCAGCGCAAGAGCGAGCATCGCGCCCGCGAGTGCCGGATGAGGCACGCCGACGCGCCGCATGAGCTCGGCGGCCGCGAGCGCAAACGTTGCGTGCGTCAGGGCGGTGACGAGAAAAACGATGCGAGCGAAACGCGAACGGCGGGATTTCTTCACGGAAGCGTACGACCTTGCAACATCTGACCGTCACTCGCCACCACGAGAACCGCGTCGCCGACTGACTGAGCCAAAAGAATGCCAGCATCATCGGCGAGCTCGATATCGACGCGAATCCGCTCCCACGTCGCGCCGCGGCGTTTCAGCAAGCGCCCCCCGGTGGCGCCCGCCCAGGCCGAGCCACCGGGACCGATGGTCACGGAGCACAGATCATGCGTGGTTTGCACGGCTTCGAGCTTGACCTGCAGCGCGGGCGAGATTGAGAGCGCGTGACCTCCCGTGCCCACCACGAGCGCCCCGCCGTCGCCGCGGGCGGCGATCGCGCTCAAATGGCCGGTCCTTTCCCAAGGGATGACGGCGTGGGTCGCGACATCGAGCCGCACGAGCGCACCATCGTCACCGCAAGCCACGAGCGCGCCGCCCACCAGTCGCGCCACCGCGCGCAGGGTGGGCGCGCTGTCGACGGTACGCGCCGGAAGCGGCGGTCGCCCGAATGCAGCTTCGACGCAGACGCCGACCGATCTCGAGCGCCGCGTGCCCACCAGCACGACGCCGCGACCATCGACCGCGGCACCCCAAAGATCGAGGTCGTGATCGGCGTTGGGCCAGGGCCTCACCTCGTCGCTCGATGACACTACGGCGATCGTTCCCTCGTCGCCGAACACGAGGAGGGATGTGTCGGGAAAGAGGACCATGCCGCGCAGACTTCGCGCTTCGAGCCACCTCGGAAGCGGCACCGATGTCCACGCGGACGAGGCGAATCGATAAAGACCCTGGGTGCCGAGCGCGAACGCCGTGCGACCGTCGGGTGTGACGACGGCCTTACGCACGCGGTCCTGCACGGGAAGGCGCGCGAGGAGGCGAAAGGCGATTCGTTCGGCGGTGGCCGAAGCGCGCGGATTGAGCGACACGCGTTGCGCCGCGGGTTCCGCGCTCTGCGACGGCCGCGCGGCGGGTGGGGGCTGGGAAGGTCGCCCCGCAGGGCGAAGCGACGGTTCGCTCACCGAGCGCAGCAGAGGCTCGACCGCGTCCCAGAAGTCGCGCACCGACGCGGGCCGCCCCTCCGGCTGCGCTTGCGTGGCGCGCGCCAAGTGGGCATCGAGCTGACTCACGACGTCGGGTCGAGCGCGCAGCTCGGGTGAGAGCGCGTGTGCGACCCGGGTCAGCGCGGGCCGGGGCCCCGTCATCATCTGTTCGATCAGGCGAAGCGCGCCGCTTTCACCGGCGGGAAGCGCGAATGCCGGCTGGCTCGACAAGCATTCGAAAAAGATCGCAGCCAGCGAAAACACGTCCGTGCGCGGGGAGACCCGCGCGTTGCCCTGCTCGTACTGCTCGGGCGGCGCATAGCCGAGGCTTGCGCCGGCGAGCATGGTTGTCTTGTGCGCGCTGAGACTCGCCAACTTGGCCAGTCCAAAATCGGTGATCTTGGCGACTTCGATCCCATGTTCCGTGGCAATGAGGATGTTCGACGGCTTGAGGTCGCGGTGGACGATGCTCTGGGCGTGCACCGACGTGAGCGCCCACGCCACTTGACGGAGAAGGCGACGCACGCGTCCCACCGAGAGACCGACGCCGCGCTGATCTTGAATGATCTGCCCCAGCGTCGCGCCGTGAACGAACTCGAGCACCGTGAACGGGAGATCGACCTTGTCCGTGGGGTGTGAGTTCGGCGGTGTGAGCCGCGCCACGCCATGATCGTAGAAACGCACCAGGTTCGGGCTGGGATTGGCTTGAGCGCCGAGCTGGCGAAGCACCTTGGCTTCACGGTGAAATCGCCGCAGCGTGTCTTCACCCAAGCCGTCCGGGCGCAGAACCTTGACGACGATGAGAAAGCCGTCCGGTTCGTCGTAATTGCCCTTGTAGATCCACCCTTGGCCCCCCTCCCCGATGAGCGCCCGCAAGTGAAACCGCACACCGTCGGTCCCCTGCAGGACCTGGCCGACCAGCTGGTCGCGCAGAAGGGCGACGCGGGGGTCAGCGGGATGCATAGAACTCAGCGTAGCCCGGATTTTCGGCCTGCGCGCCCATCAGCGAATCGAGCGGGGAACGGTTCGACCCGCTACGAGCGGAGGGCGGTGAAAACACCGGATCGGGGCGGGAAGTCAGTCGAGAAGCTTGAGCAAATTCTCGCGGCTCGTCAGTCCGACGTGCTGGGCTTTGCGCTCACCACCTACGAAAACCGCCACCGTCGGGACGCCGCGAATGCCGTACTTTGCGCTGGTGGCGGGCGATTCGTCGATGTCGAGCTTGCCGACTTTGACCTTGCCTACGAGCTCGTCGGAGAGCTTCTGGATGATGGGGGAAAGGACCTTGCAGGGGCCGCACCACACTGCGGAGAAGTCGACCAGAACGGGGACTTTGGAATCGAGGACCTCTTCTTTCCAGTTGAGGTCGTTCAGATGAACCAAATTTGCTTCGTCGCCAGCCATGTCGATCTCCATGATTCGCGCGCGTCGCGTCCGAAGGGGCCGGCAACGGCGCGGAATCGCCCGGCAAGGTAAGGGTGCCAATCACTCGGGTCAAGTGGGGTCCCCGCTCCGCTACGCGGTCCCTCCAATGGGCTAGCTGCCTGGTACCGCCCGGTAACTCGAGCCGAGGTCCCACCCTTCCGCCGTCGGGCTTCGCGCGAGGTGGACGTCGGGTGCATGCGCACCCATGACGCGTAGCTCGCCGAGCACGCCGAGCGTGAGGGTCCGGGTGACCGTCCTCGGGTCGAAGGTCGCGAGGCGGGGCGGTCGGCGCAGCAGCTCGCGTGCGTTCTTGGGGTCGATCGCCGCCGCGAGGGCGATATGCGAGCCGAGTCCCGTGACGGAAAAAGCGCGAACGATTCCGAGCATCAGGCTGAACGCGCCCGCTGCGCGGCGCCGCGCCATTTCGACCGCGGGCGCAGCCTTGACGGCAACCTCGTGTCCCGGCCGAGAGAGGAGGGACGAGAGCGTTCGACCGAGCTCACCCATGAAAGCCGACCCCTCGTGCACCCAGAGCTCGCAAGGACGGCCGCCCCATTCCGCGCTGCCCGTCGGGGCCGGCATCGAGCCCAGTCCAAAGCGTTGGAATCGTTCCGGCGCCAATCCATCGAGAAGGCTCTGCGCGACGCCGGGTCCACCCCATGTCCCCGCTTCGGTGCCCGTCTGCAGCACGATCCACGCGACGCTGCCCATGTCGAACGATTGCGCGCCGGGTCTCGCACCGTGCAGACCCGCGCCGAGCCATCCGACGTCGGTCAGCTTTCCCTCGAACGACCTGAGGGACGATGAAAGATCGGACGCTTGCTCGACGGTGATCGCTTCGAGAAAGGAAGGGCCGCGTGCCGCGTTGCCATTGCGCCGCAGCACCATGCGCGATGGCCCGAGCTCTGCCGTCATCGCGCCCGTGCCGTCCGGATGCGCTGGGTCGAACGTGCGCGGGACCAGCGCGAACAAGGGCGAGCTCAAAGTCCGCGCGAGGCGCGCCGCATCGGTGGTGGCGAAGACGAGAGCCCGTCGATCGCTCCGATGCGGCAAGGGTGCGGGAAGGTCGCCCCACCACGCCGCGGCGGCGCCTTTCTTGGCGCGCTGAATCGAAAAGAGTGCGTCGCGCGCGTCGAGCGGCGCTCCCTGCGCCGTGACGAGCCCCTCACGCAAGCGGATGACCGTGCGCGTGGTTTCGATCACCGGTGCATCGGCGGCCAACGTCGGAAAGGGCTCGCCCGCAGCGTCGAGCGCGTAGAGCTGCTCGAAAAGCGCAGGACCGAAGAGGGCTGCGCCCGGGTCGGCGATGTCGTGAGGGTCGACGCGATCGAGCGGCCAGGGCAATGTCATGGCGATCTTACCGTCGAGCGGTATGCGGCCGAGCGCCGCGGCCGAACGCGAATACAAGGCGGCGCCCGCGGCCAGGAGCGCTCCCCAGGCGATCAGCTGCCGGCGCGCAATCAGCGGATGATCCAAAGCTCTCCGGGGGTTGCGATCACGACCGCTGCCGAGCCGTCCCCGTCGGGTGGACAAGCGGCGACGGCGCGTACGCCGGTCGGAACGGGCGTGCGCGATCGTTCGCGCAGCGAACCGTCGGGGTCGAGCGTGGTGATGACCAGCGCGTCGTCGATATCGCCGCCCGGCTTGTAGAGTACGTCGAGCCCCATGATCACTTCCGGCGCGCCGTCCTGATCGAGGTCGGCGATCGCGATCTGCGCGCCGGCGTGCGCGAGGCTCGAGGCGCGGCCGAGCGCGCGAATCTGCACCTCGCCCGTACGCGGGTCACGGGCCGCGTCGATGGTGCGTGTCACTCCGTCGGCTGTGACGAAGGCCCCCGCGGCAGCGGCGTCGAGCGGCCCATCGATGTCGAAAGGCAACGGCCCCGCATCGGCGTCGGCGCATTTGCCGATCGTCGTCGCCAAGGTCGAGCCCTGGAAACGCAGACAAGCATCACCGAAGAAGGTCGCGAAAGGTACGCCGCTGATGGTGCCGAGGGGCTTGAGCGCGCCGTCCAAACGGCTGCCATGCGATCGATCGGAGATCCCGACGTCGAGACGCGGCGCTCCTCTCCGCGACGGAAGGATGGCGATGCCGCCCAGCGGTTCGCGCAATGGTGCCGGCGCAACGCCGGAAAAATCGCGCAGCAGCGCGGTGCGCAAGGTGACGAAACGGCCGCCGCGCGCGCGGCCCACGGCGATGCGTCGTCGCGTGAGGGTGACGATCTCGATGACTCCATCGTCGTCGATGTCGCCGCACGCCAATGCCACGACGTCTTTGTCGTCGACGGTGGCGCGATCGATGCGCGTTCCGACGAGCGGCACGGGAGCGAGATAGGAGCGCACCTCGCCGTCGATGCGCCCGGCGGCGTGGGCATGCGCGGCGGGTACGGGGACCGGCTCGCGGGCGCGTTCCCACACGCTGCGCGTGGCCGGATATATATCGGCACTGACGCGCAGCTGGCCCCGCGCGATCTCGGCTTGCAGGTAGATGAGCCAACTGGCGCGCCGCGCGAAGGCTTGCGCGGATGCGAGCGAGGTCGGTTCGACGCGGGCGACGGCGCCGCCGAGCTTGCCGGCGAGCAGCGCCGCTAATTTGCCCGCGAGTTCGGCGCCGCGCGGCGCCGGCTCGTCCGATCGCAAGCTCGCCGTGCAAATGACAGTCGGCTCGAGGCCGGCGCCGATGTCGGCGGCGAGCCGGGCGACGATCTGCGTCAATGTGGAGCCGGGGGCCGGCGGTGGTAGTGTGCTGGGTCCCGCAGCAGAAGGCGTGGGGGGCGCGGCGCTCGTGGCGCGCGCGACCAGGGCCGAGAGCGCGGTCACGGCCAAGCCGAGCGCCAGCAAGCGCTGCGCAGCGGATGAAATCGGTGCGCGCATCACGACATGACCAGTTGCCCGGCGCCGACGCGCAAGGGAGCCGCGATCCGCGCCGCGAGCCGGCGCTTGGCCCAGCGAACGGCGGCGACGATCTCGCTGTCGCCGGCGCGTCCCGCCGCGGCCAGCTTTCCGGCGATGAGAGAAGCCAGCGTGCATCCCGTGCCGTGCGGTACGGCACGGACGCGCGGCGCGCGAAGATGAATGAAGCGTCGCCCCACGGCGAGCACGTCCGTCACGTCGCCGGTCGATGCGCCCAAGTGTCCGCCCTTGACCAGCGCCGCGCGCGCACCGAGGTCGACCAAGGCTCGGGCCGCGCGCTCGGCCTCGGCGAGCGATCGAACGCGCCAGCCGAGGAGTGCTTCTGCTTCGCGCGCATTGGGCGTGACCACGGTGGCGAGCTCGAGCATGGCGAGAAGCGCCGCGACGCCGGCGCTTTCCAAGAGTGCCGCGTCCCGCCTTCCTCGCGAAGCCCGCAAAACCGGATCGATCACGATCGGCACTTTGCCGTGCAGACCGGCGAGCCAGCGGGTGACGCCGCGCACGTTCGCCAGCGACCCCAGCGCCCCGATCTTGATGGCCTTCACGTTCTGGTGAGCCCAGAGCTCGCGTACCTGCAAAAGAAGCTGGGCCGTGGGGACCGGCTCGCTCGCGCGAAGCCCCGCCGTCGATTGCACCGTCAGCACCGCGACGGCCCCACATCCCCATACCGACGCCGCTTCGAAAGCGCGCAGGTCGGCAAAGAGGCCTGCTCCGCCCGAAGGATCGAGGCCGGAGATAGCGAGGGCGCAGGGAAGGAGGCGTCTCATCACGCGGTGTTGCTTCTTGTAGCGGCGCTCGCGCCGCATGCCAGCCCCGCGACCGTGTGACACGTGCGCGTCGCGAGACGACAGCGCGATAGCCGAAATGTGGGCGGACATCGGTTTGGAAGAGCGTTGACCGGGGCGCAGGTCACCTGTTACCGCTGGACCCATATGCTCTGGCATGGTCGGGCGTGGAGCGTCTTCGGGGCGTCGCTCGTCGCGTGGCTGTGCGCGGGTCGCGTGCTCCACGCGCAGTGCGTCGACGAGACCCTCAAAGAAGAGCTGATCGGCGGGCGTCACTACCGCGGCGTGCAGGACCGACTGTTCACCAAGGCGCTGCGCCACGAGATCTCTCCCATGGGGGGCTGGTACGCAGGAGATCTTTACGCGGGCGCGCCGGTGTGGGGCGGCGCTTATACGTTCCATTTCTCGGAAGACCTCGGTCTCGAGGCTTCGTACATGCACACCCAGCGCAAGAACGATCTCATCGACGCCTTCCAGAACGCGAACAACGTGCCCCGTCAGCTGGTCATTGCGTCGACGCCGCTGAACCTCTACTTCGGCCACCTCGTGTGGTCCCTCGCCTACGGAAAGATGCGTTGGTTCGGGGCGGGGATCTCGCGTTTCGATTTCTATCTGGCGGCCGGCGCGGGGGTCACCGACGACGGCACCGGCCGTGGTCTCACGGGATCGGGCGGGTTCGGGCTCAAGATCTACATCGGCAAGTGGTTCGGTCTCCGGCTCGACGTACGCGATCACATTCTCGAGCAAGAAGCGCTCGGCGTGAGCCAGATCGTCAACGATATCGTGACGACCGCAGGGTTCAGCGTTTTTCTGCCGTTTTCCGGGTAGAAGCCAGGCCCCATTGCCACTCTTCGTGGCAGGGGAGCATGTCGTAGCCGACCATCTCTGAAACCTCTTCGGCGTCGCGCGGGACTTCGGCGCAGACGCGAGGCTTGTAGCCGATCGCGTGCAAGCGACAGCCGCGGCTCGGGTTGAGAAAGATGCAACCGCGCGGGCCGAGTGCGGTGCGATAGAGCTCATCTTCTTCGTCCATGTCGGGACCGGTAAAATCGGCGGCGGTGGCGACGCCGTCTTCGATCATGCGCTGCCGCTCGTCGGCGAAGACGTCGACGCCTGCGCTGCAGCACTCTTCTTTGCACGGAAAGGTCGTGCAATCCGGTTGACGCAATAGTGGAAGCGAAGTCACTCACGCGGATTCTAACGCGCCTTTGCCCTTTCGCGCGACCGAAACCGCATCGCATCCTTCTGGCAAGACCCAAACGATGGCGGTACTGGTAGCCGCGTGAAGATGCCAAGGGTTCTCGATCCGGGTATCCGCGCGCGAACGTGGTTTGCCGCAGCCTATGTGGCGATCCAAGCATCGCTCGTCCTGACGGCCGCAAGTCGGCCGGACGGCGTTTTCTCGTTTCAGATGTTCAACGAATCATCGCGGATGACGATCGCCCTCGGGCGGCGCGTTCGTACCGCGGGGGGCGGCACGACGCTGGTTTCGACCGACGGCGCATGGGAGGCGATGGATGCAAGCGGCGCTGCGCGTCGTTTTCGCTGGAGCGATCGGGTCCGCGATCCGATTTTGAGCACGCTCGGCCGGCCCGTTCACGCTTCGTACGGCGTGGCCGCCCAGCTCTTTCGATTGCAAAAAGCGCTGGACGACGTGGCCGACCATCTCCAAGGCGACGTCGAGACGCGCGCCCTCGTCGCCGATGTGCGCATTTGGAAGAACGGTCGAGAGAGCTACGAAACGCGGCTGGAAAGCCGAGCGCGGTACCCATGACGTCGCTGTTTCGCCGCTGGCAAACGGAAGAAGACGACGCCTACGTGGTCTCGCTGGTGCGCACTATTTCGGGCGTTCTTCTCCTTTTGAGCGGTCTGCGCGAGCTCGGGCCGCTGCGCAGCGATGCGCATTTTGCCGACGTGTTTCACATCCCTCTTCTTCCCGAGGCGCTCGTTGCCGGGCGCGCGGTGTTCACCGTCCTCACGCTGGCGCAGCTTGCGCTCGCCGTCCTCGTCGTCGTGGGCCGGTGGGCGCGCCCTGCGCTGCTAGGGACGGCGATCATCGGGCTTTACCTTCTTTTGTGCGACCGGCTCGCCTACCACAACAACCGTTACGCACTTTTGCTTTTCGCGCTGCTTTTGGCGTTTACGCCTTGCGATCGCGCGTTCGTCGTTGGCCGCGCGGCGACGAGCGCAAAAGCGCGGAGAGGGCCGCTGTGGGCGGCGCGGCTCGCGCAAATGCAGATGGGTATCATCTACGTTGCGTCGGGCGGTTCCAAGCTGCTCGACGCAGATTGGCGAGAGGGTCGCGTCATCGGCGATCGTCTCGTTCGAGCGACGTCCATGGCCATCGCCAAGGGCGTTCCCGCCGAGCTCATGGAGGTGCTCGCACAGCCGGCGCTTGCCAGCGCGCTCGCCAAGCTGGCCATCCTCACCGAGCTCTTTTTGGCGGCGGGTCTTTTCCTCCCGCGCACGCGAGCGTTTGCACTGTGGTGGGGCGTCATGTTTCACCTGACCATCGAGGTGACGTCGCAAGTCGAGCTCTTCACCTGGCTCTCGCTGGCGATTTATGCGCTTTTTGCCGTCCCCGCGCTGCGGGAGCGCGCCGTTGTCTATGACCCCGATAGCCGCCGGGGAACGTTCGTTGCGCGTGTGGTACGGCGCCTCGATTGGTTGGCGCGATTCGACATTCGCGCCGATGCCGGCGCAGCGGGCGGGCGCGCATTCGTGATCGTGGAGCGCGACGGCACGCGCGCGGCCGGTATTCTCGGCGCGGCGCGGATGGCGCGCGCGCTGCCCCTTCTCTTCCCGCTCTTTCTGCCCCTCCGCGTCTTGGCGCGCGCGTTCTCCTCGAGGGCCGACGACGCCCGGACCGCCGCATGCTAGGGGTCGACCCATGGTGGACGCCACGAAGGCGGCGGCGAGGGAGCGCGCGGTAGCGATCGCGTTCGGCGTGGTCGATCTCCTTTCCGCCATGCTCGTGTACCTCGGGGTGTTCGAGGGGTTGCCGGCGCGGCACTGGCTGGTCGACAGCGGCGCAGCGCTGCTGATTGCGCTTTTCGGTGCCGCCGGCGCGGGCCTCCTCGCCGACACCCCATGGGCCCGTCGAGCCGCGCTCGGCGCGTCCATCGCGTCGCTCGTGTGCGGGCTTCTGCTGGTGACGACGCTGGCGCTCACCGCCAGTTACCTCTCCGGCATCTATGGGCCGGTCGGGCGCGGAGGCGCGCTCATTCTCGGGCTCGTTGCCGCGCTGGCGCTGCCGTACCTCGTGGCCATTCCCTTGGCCCAGCTGGCCTGGCTCGGGCGCTGGCGTGCGGCGAGCGTAACCCCCGCGCCACCCGCGCCATTGTCGCGGTCGTGATGTTTCGCGCTGCGCTGCGCGCCGTCGCGGTCTATCTCGTTCTTCTAGCGGCGGCTTGTGTTCTCACGAGATGGGTAACTTCGCTGCACGAGTCCGCCCCCCGCGAGGTCGTGGCCAGCGTATGGAGACACGGCGAGCTCGTCGAACGCGCCGTCTATCTCGAAGGCCAGCGCCACGATGCGCGCATCGACCGCGCGCTCGAGCAGGGCGGCGAGCTCGTGCTCGAAACGATCGTGGGCGAGTCGCCGATCGTCGTTTGGCCCGAGGTGGCCTTCGGCATCTCGCTCGTTCCGGGCCACGACGGCGTCAAGGCGGCGCTCGGCGGACGCACCGTCCACGTGACGCCCGACGAGCTCCTGTCGCGACAGCTCTACGACCACGGTCTGCACATCCCCTCCATCGGTATCGCTCTCGGCGTCGATACGGGCGCGCTCACGACGATGCTCGCCGACAAGCTGCAGGCGAGTCGCGAAACGGTTCTCGAACAGGCGAGCCTGCGCCGCATTCGCGTGGCGCGAAAGGCGGAATCGGATCGACCCCGCATCACGGCGCAAAATCTCCGTCGCGAAGACGTGCGCGAGGCCGTCATGGCGGGCGCAAGCTACCTCGCGCGCGGCTTGTCCCCCGAGGGAAGGTTTCGTTACACGGTGAAGGCGCCGGGCAACGAGGATCTCGGTGGCTACGACTGGCCGCGCCACGCCGGTGCCACGTACTTCATCGCTCAAGTCGCAGCCATGACCAAGGATCCGAGCCTGGCCGACGCTGCTCGCCGCGCGGCGTCGCTCATGACCGATTCCGGCCTCTCGACGTGCGGCTCGCTTTCTTGCGTCGGAGAGGGAAATTCGATCGGCCTCGGGTCGACCGCGCTCGCCGTCGTCGCGCTAGCAGAGATCGTCGAAAAGAAGATCGACGAGCGTTTCACCTTTGCTCTGGTCGGGCTGACCCGTTTTTTGCGATCTCAGCAGCGCCCGGACGGCGAGTTCATGCACTACTACGACCGGGGGAGCGGTCGTCCCGTCGACATCCAGGGGCTCTACTATTCGAGCGAGGCGACGCTGGCCTTGGCCAAGGCGTACCGCATCACCAAAGATCCGGCCGACCTCGATGCCGCGGTGCGCGCGCTGCGCTACCTCGTCGGTCCCGCTTGGAGCTTCTTCGGCGATCGGTACTACTACGGCGAAGAGCACTGGACGTGCCAGGCCCTCGGCGTCCTCTGGCCACACGCACCGGATCCCAAGGCGCTCGATTTTTGTCTGCGCTGGCAAGCGTTCGGCCGCGCCATCCAGCAGCGCGAGGGGGATTCGTTCTTCGATGCCGACGGGTCGATAGGCGTCGGACCGGTGGTCACGCCGCGCCTCACGCCGGTGGCGAGCCGTTGCGAGGCAGCGGTCGCGACGCTCGACGTAGCGCGGCGGGCGGGCGTCGCGTCGGAAGAAGTCGCCCTTCTCGACGATCAGCTTCGCCGTGCGCTGGCGCTCCTCTTACGCCAGCAGTTTCGTCCGGGACCGCGCCACCTCTTCAAGAGCCCGGAAGCCGTCGAAGGCGCGATGCCCGGCAGCGAGGTCGATTGGGAGCTTCGCATCGATTACACGCAGCACACGGGCAGTGCGCTGGTGCGCTGGCTCGATCTCGAGGATGCGAGGGAGCGGGCACGCGCGGGACAGCCGTAGCGCGCAATGCCGCCCCGCGGGGTCGACCGGTCAGTCGAAGCCGTTGTTGGCCAGCAAGTCGTCGCAGAGCTGCAGGAAACACGAGGAGCGGGACTGCTCCTTGGGACAGGGCCCGTTGTCGGTGCCGGGCGCGGTGCGCGAGCCCCCTTGGCAGCTTGCGCAGGAGATGTCGTAGGCACCGCCGCCAAGCGGCGCGGCGAGACCGGCGCACGCAAAGAGGTCGGTGCGGCGACAGCCCCCGGCTTCCTCGGACGTGTCTGCCGGTTGGTAAAAAGCAAGGACGAGCTGTGCCTCTTCTGGGTTCTTCAGACCGTCGTAGCCGAGCCCGTTGGGCATGGCGCCGTCGAGCTGCTGATTGAGGTCGCTCGACACGCAGTCCGTGAAGGACCCGGAGCGCCCTCCGTCGCCACACGGGTGCAGCCCCATGCATTTGCTCGCGTCTTGTACCTTGCGATCGCCGGGCGAGATGAGAAAGAGGCGCGCTTCAATCGGTCGTCCCAAGAGACTGGGAGGATAGTGGCCCTCCAGGCTGCAGCTTCCCGTCGGATCGGAACCCGGACCGGGCGGCGGCGGAGGAAAGCCCGCGACGCCAGCGAAGCCGCCCATGCCGCTGCCACCGCCCCCAGGGCCCCCACCCGCGCCTCCGCTCGGCGGTGGGAAGATCGCCGGCCGAGGGCACGCGTTCACCAACCACGTCACGCCGGTCTCGCTGATGCGGATGTCCTTTTCGCGATAAGGACACCCCGCCATGGCAAGCGTCAGCCAAAGCGCCCCTGCCACCGAGCCTGCACCGGCGATGCGGGCAGACGTACGGCGTCGGTCAGGGATTGTGAGCCTTGAGACCATAGCGGCGGATCGTGCGAAACAGGGTGACGCGGTCGACACTGGCGCGGCGGGCCGCTTCCGCGACATTGCCGCCGGTGGCTTGGAGGAGCTGGGTGACGTAGTGACGTTCGAAGCGCTCGAGCAGCTCGGCCTTCGCCATGCGCAAAGGGAGACGCTGCAGGGTCTCGAAGGCGTCGGCCCCAACGCCGGCGGGCGTCGCGCTGGTATCGCCGGGCACGGCGGCGATCGCGTCCGCCGCGGATCTCAATTTCGCCGGGTCGCCTTCGCCCCCGAGGTCGGGAGCGGTACGCAGGATGACGAGCTGCTCCAGGTAATTGCGGAGCTCGCGCACGTTGCCGGGCCAGCTGTGCCGCGATAGCGCGTCGACGAGCTGCGCATCGGGCTCGATGTGCACCTCGAGATTGCGGTCCTCGGCGATGTCGCCGAGAAGGGAGCGAACGAGGAGCGACATGTCCTCGAGCCGCTCGCGCAAAGGCGGCATGCGGATCTGAATCACCGCCAACCGGTAGTAGAGATCGGCTCGAAATTGGCCGCTGTTCACGTGCCTTCGCAGGTCGCGGTTTGTCGAGGCGACGATGCGAACGTTCACCTGCTTGGGGCGCGCGCCGCCGACGCGCCGAATTTCGCCCTCACCGAGCGCGCGCAGGAGCTTCGGCTGCAGACCGAGCGGGAGATCGCCGAGCTCGTCGAGGAAGAGCGTGCCGCCTTCGGCGCGCTCGAACGCGCCCTCGCGTTCGGCGTCGTTGCCCTCCGCTTCGCGACCAAAGAGCTCGCTCTCGATGAGGGAGCCGGGAAGCCCGCCACAATCGACGACTTCGAAAGGCCCGGCCGAGCGGGCGCTCGCTTGGTGGATGGCGCGCGCGGCGAGCTCCTTGCCGGTGCCGCTCTCGCCCGTGATGAGCACGGGGGCGGTGGTGGCAGCGGTTCTTTCCAGCGCCGCGAAGACAATCTTCATCGCGGTGGATTGCCCGATGAGCGACCCGAACTCCGAGTTGAGCGGTGCGTTGACCGTGGACCGCTCGACGTCGAACTTGATCCGAATGCGGCTCCTCCCAACCTCGAGCTCGACATCGCGCGTCACGGCGATTTCGCGGATGCTGACTTCGTTGAGCAAGGTGCGGTTGGTGCTGCCCAGGTCCCGCACCACCACGCCTTGGGTGGTTGCTTCGAAATCGACGTGGTACCGGCTGACGGTCGGGTCGGTGAGCCGGAGGACGGCCCCTTCGGCGGTGCCGACGCTGAGTCGCCCGTCGACCGATTGGGCCTCCTGCCCGGCATCGGGTCCAGCGACGACCCGTACCGTGAACCGAGGCAACGAAACGACGAAAGAACTGCTCGCGGGCTGAACGACGACGGTGTTGGCTTCCGCTACCACGAAAGGACCCTATCATGCGCGGCGCGCGCAATCACGTGGGCACGCGCCCTCCCGGCACGCGCGGTGCTGATCGAGTGCGCAGCGGTTACCTCAAGTCGACGATACCGGGGGTGCCCTCCCGAATCGTCACCGTCACGCTCCGCACGTCGGCGGAATCGACCCTCGAAATGGCTTTGAGCGCGAACGTGCCGCAGGGCCACTCGTAGCGTCCCGGTGCCTGGACCGACCCAGGATTTCCGGAAAGCAGCCACCCGTGCGAAGCGTAGATGTGTAGCTGTCCGCGGCAGGTGGAACTCTGAGCGGCGGGTACCGGGGTCTCGCGCGCGGCACCCTCCTTGCCCGCTGTCTCCTTGCCGCGCGAGTGTCCTTCGCTTTTGCGGCTCGTCGATCCCGCGGCCGTTCCCGTTTTTGCAGCTGGTCTTTCGGCGACTGGGACCTCGGCCGCGGATGCAGCGGGCAGCGTCGCAAAAGGAGTGCGCGGGTCGGCGTTGACGACGGCTGCTGCCGGTCCGGGTAGAGGCGGCGTTGCAACAGCGCTCGCCACCGAGGCAGCGCTCGGGTCACGCGAGAAGATGCCGACCCCGACGGCGATGAATCCGAGGGCGAGAACCCCGACGCCAATCCACCGGCCCCGGCGCGGGCGCAGCCTCAACTCGTCCTCATCGAGCATCGCGGTCGTCGCGGATGGTGGCGAGGCGGGCGGTACCTCCCGAATTTTGAGCGTGAAGCCGTGCTTCTCCTCGCCATCGCCGATCCGGGTGAGCTCCGTCCCCGAGCCAAAGCCGTCGTCGTCCGCCGATAGAAGGAGGACCGATTTGGTAGCCGTGCCTTGATTTTGGACCGTCGCCGAAACCGCCTCCGCGAGCTCGTCGGAAGTGGCGATCTTCTGCCCCGTCTCGACGAGTTGCTCGATGGCGCGGACCATCTCCCGCGCATGCGCGTAGCGCCCCTCGCGCTCGGCGGCGAGAGCGCAGAGGACGATCTCGACCAGCTCCGGTCGCGCTGCTTGGGTAAGCGCGGCGCGCGCCTGGGGCGAAACCTCCGTCGGTATCGGTTTGGTGCCGAGTTCGAGATCTCCGCGATGCAGCGAACCGGTAATCGCCTGAAAGAGCACGGCTCCGACGGCGTAGATGTCGGCTCGTTCATCGACCGCGCTTTGTTCGAGCTGCTCCGGCGCCATATATGCCGGCTTGCCCACGATCCACCCGTCGCCGCGGCGCAGATCGGCCGACCCCGCCACCAGCGCAACGCCGAAGTCGGCGACCTTTACCTCGCCGAATGTGGACAATAAAACATTGCCCGGGCTGATATCGCGATGGACCAGGCGTTTGCCGTCCGCCGACGCGTTGGCATGCGCATAGGCCAGACCCCGCAGCACCTGGTTGGTGATGTAGAGCGCCAGGGGGACGGGAACGCACTCGCCTTTGACGGTGTAGGCGTGGCAAAATTGTCCGAGATTGGTGCCGCTGACGAGCTCCATGACGACGAAGTAGTCGTCCTTTTCGCCGCGGCCGAAGTCGATGACCTGCACGATGTTGGGGTGGGTGAGGCGCGTCATCAGCTTCGCCTCCGCGGCGAGCAGGCTCACGATGTCGGCGCGACCGGCGAACTTCGGCAGCAGCCGCTTGATGACGACCGGCTTCTCGAAACCATCGGCGCCTACCGCGACGGCGAGAAAGACTTCCCCCATGCCCCCTTCGGCCATGCGCTCTCGGATGACATAGCGCCCGAAAGGCGGGACGGTCTTTTCGGAGGGTTGGGCCTCCATGGCGTCACGTTACGGCGGGGAGGGTGCAGGCGTCAAAGAGGGATGGAGGGTTCTTCCCAGCGCTGAAACGGGGTATGGGACGCAAATTGTCGTGGCATTCTCGACGCCTCGGCGGTTGACTCCCGCCGTGGGCCATCGATTTCCCCTGCGCAAGTTGAGCGGCCGTCTCGCCGCCCTCGCCGTCACTTTTTCACTTACGGCACAGGGAGCGGGCCCCACGGTGATGATGAGCGTGGGCCAGGGGACGGAGCCGGCGCGGGGGCGGGCGGTACGGGATGTCGTGGCGAGCCGCCGGCAGGTGGTCGACGTTCTGCCGTTGCCCCCTCCCGGGGTGGTCTCGACCGACCTCATCGCCATCGAGCAGCGCGGTCAAGCCGTGCGCCTGGCGCTGGCGCGCGCCCGCAAGAAGGAAAGCGAGGCGCTCTGGGACGACTGCGTGCGCGAAGTGGCCGGAGCGATGAGCGATGCGCTCGAGGTCATCGCCACCACCGGCGAGGTTGCGCTGCTCCGCGATCTGCACCTCCAGACGGGTTTTTGTCTGACGCTCGCCGATCAAACGAGCGGAGCGCGCTCGCACTTCCGTTCGGCGGCGTTGCTCGACGAGACGCCTCCTCCGAGCGGACTTCATCGCGAAGAGGCCGAGCGGGTACAGGTCGACGCGCGCAACGAGATTCTCGCGCGTCCGCGGGGCAAGGTTCGCATCCTCACCGAGCCGCCCGGTGCGCGCGTGCTCATCGACGGGCGCGAGGCGGCGGGCGTGACTCCTCTCGAAGCGGACGCGCGACTCGGCGATCATTTCGTGACCATCCGCCGTTTTCGCTACGAGTCGAACACCGAGCAACGCCTGCTCCAGCCGTTCGGCTTGGTCCGTGTCAACCTCGAGCCGGCGCGCCGGTCGACGCTGAGCGCGCAGCTCTTCGCGGTGCGCCACGCGCAGGCACCGATGCCGCCCGCGGACGAGCTTTTTTGGGCCGAAGCCGCGTGGTCTCGCGCCGAGCAGGTGGTCGGCATTTCCCGCCCCGATGCGAATGCCAACTATCGCCTTTCGCTGACGGAAACCGCGACGGGCAAGTTGCTGCGCGCGCTCACGCTCTCGCGCAGCGCCAATGACGCCGGCATGCGCCGCACCGTCTGCGACCTTTTGGGGGAGACGTGCGAGGCACCGGCGAGCGTCCCGTGGTACGTGTGGCCGCTCGCGGGCGCGGTCATCGTGGGTGGGGTGGTGACGACCGCCGTGGTCCTCGAGAACAACCGCGATACCCGCTTTTGCCCCCCCTCGGGGTGTCGATAACCGTTGGAGACGAGCCATGCTGCGCGACGATGATTTGAAGGAAAGGATTGCCAAGAAAAAAAAGGGAGGCGACCCGAAATACCACCAGAAGAACACGCAGCAGAAGAAGCTCTTCGCACGCGATCGCCTCGACCTTCTGCTCGACAACGGGTCGTTCATCGAGGACGCCCTCCTCGCCAACGCGAAAGATCCCGAGCTCCCCGCTGACGGCGTGGTGACCGGCATCGGCACCATCGGCGGGCGCACCGTGGCGGTGATGGCCAACGACTCCACGGTGAAAGCGGGCTCGTGGGGGAAGCGGACGGTCGAGAAGATCGTGCGCATCCAAGAGACCGCGACTAGGCTCGGGTGCCCCCTCTTTTATCTCGTCGACTCGGCCGGGGCGCGCATCACCGATCAGGTAGAGATGTTTCCCGGCCGGCGCGGGGCGGGGCGCATCTTTTACAACCAGGTGCAGCTTTCCGGGCGCGTGCCGCAGGTCTGTCTTCTTTTCGGACCTTCCGCAGCCGGTGGGGCGTACATCCCCGCGTTCTGCGACATCGTCGTGATGGTCGACGGCAACGCCAGCATGTACTTGGGCTCACCGCGCATGGCCGAAATGGTCATCGGCGAAAAAGTGACGCTCGAAGAAATGGGCGGCGCCAAGATGCACTGCTCGGTGTCGGGCTGTGGCGACGTCCTCGTCAAGAGCGAGGAAGAGGCGATCGCGTTCGCCAAGGCGTACTTCGCCTTGATGCCGGCGAGCTTCTCCGAGCGCCCGCCGGCGGCTCCGTCGCGCGCGGCCAAAACTGCGCCCAAACCGCTGGCGGAAGTGATTCCAGCCGACGAAAACAAGGCCTTCGACATGATGGCGGTCATCGACGCCATCATCGACGAGGGGAGCTTTCTCGAGATCAAAAAGCTTTTTGCGCGCGAGATCGTGACCGGTTTGGCTCGCATCGAGGGGCGCGTGGTCGGCATCGTCGCCAATCAGCCGAAATGGTTGGGAGGCGTGCTCTTCGTCGATAGCGCCGACAAGGCGGCGCGGTTCATCTGGCTGTGCGACGCGTTCAATATTCCCCTCCTTTATCTGGCCGACGTACCCGGCTTCATGATCGGCACCAAAGTGGAGCGGCAAGGGATCATCCGCGCCGGCGCCAAGATGATCGCCGCCGTCAGCGAGGCCACGGTGCCGAAGGTGTCGGTGGTGGTGCGAAAAGCCTACGGCGCGGGTCTCTACGCCATGTGCGGTCCCGCCTTCGAGCCCGACGCGTGCCTTGCGCTCCCCACCGCTTCCATCGCGGTGATGGGGCCCCAGGCGGCGGTGAACGCGGTCTATTACAACAAAATTCAGGAGCTGCCCGAGGGCGCGGAGCGCCAGGCCTACGTCGAGAAGCTGCGCGAAGAGTACCGGGCGGATATCGATATCTACGGCCTCGCCGCGGAGCTCGTCATCGACGACGTGATCCCGACCGATCGACTTCGCGCCGAGATTGCCACGCGGTTCGCGCACTTCGCCGCAAAATCCCAAGTGCGGCCGCCCAAAAAGCACCTCGTGCCGCCCGTGTAAATGCAGCGGCGCGCCGCGATCCGCAAGGCTGCGCAGCTGCTTGCAGCGGTCGTCTTTCTGGCCGCGCCTTTGCGAGCAGCCCCGGCCACGATGCGCCTCGACGGTGATTTCGTGGCGCGGCTTTCGCACCGTGGCCCGCGCCGGCATCCGCTTGCCGACGGTTCGGGCAGGCTCCCGCTGGTCATCGAGGTGCCCCCTTCTGCCGACGTGCGCGCGCTCGATTGGCTGCCGTTGTCCGGCGGACTTGCCACAGTGCGGGTCGCGCCCGCGGATCTGGCCGGCTTCGTGGCCGCCCACGCAGACGCCCATTTCTCGATCTGGCCGGGCCTGCACGCCGTGCTCGACGTTTCGGCGCGGCTCAATCGGGTCGATGCTTATCGGGCGACGCTCGCCGCGCGAGGTTCGCCCCTCGCCGGCACGGGCCAAGGCGTGGTCGTGGGTATCGTCGACACCTCCGTCGATGTGACGCACCCCGATCTTCGCGACGGCACGGGCGGCGCACGCGTCGCGTGGATGCTCGATTTTTCGAGCGTGCCTAGAGGTCGCCACGCCGAGCTCGAACAGGCATTCGGGTGCATGTCGGCATCGCAATCGCCTTGCGCGGTGCTCGACAAAACCGACATCGATCGCGCGCTCGCGGGCGAATCGGACGTGACACTGACGGGCGACCCCGTGGGGCACGGGACACACGTGACCTCGATCGCGGCCGGCAGCGGCGGCGCCGATGCGCGCTACATCGGCGGCGCGCCGGAAGCGACGATCATCATCGCTGCCCTCGCTCACGGTGATTTTGCGGGGACCGTAGCGGACGTGGACGTCGTGACCGCCGCGCGCTTCATCTTCGATCGCGCCGAGGCGATGGGGTTGCCAGCGGTGGTGAACGTGAGCCTGGGCGGCGATTTCGGGCCCCATGACGGAACGACGCCGATCGAGCAATCGCTGGCGGCGCTGGTCGGCCCGACGCATCCGGGGCGCTCGATCGTCGTCGCCGCCGGCAACAGCGGCGCGCTCTACCAAGGCGACCAAGAGGACCAAGTGCTCGGCGTCCACACCGAGACGCGCGTGACGAATGGCGTGCCGGCGAGGCTCACCGCGTTCACGCCGGATGCGCATAAGGGGAGCGGCGTCTCCGGAACCGGCTACGTGTGGATCACGTACCGCGCGACCGATGCCATCGCCGTCGGTCTCCAGGGACCGAATGGTTTGGCGATCCGCCCCGTCGGAATCGGCCAAAAAGGAGGCTACCAGGCCAAGGACGACAGTCTGACGGCGGCGATTTACAACGGCGTCGTCGGTCCGGAATCGCCGCTGCCGCAAGGGTCGCACGGCGCCATCGTCGTCTGGGACGGCCAGTGGCCGGCTGCGAGCAAGATGACGCTGGAGCTCGAGGGAAACGGATTCGCCGACGCGTGGATCGAGGGGAGGTTCGACGATAGCGCGGCGGGCTCGCTATTCTTCGACCTGGCGACACGCGCCGGAACCATCAACGTGCCGGCCAGTCACCCCGATCTCATCGCCGTCGGCTGCACCATCAATCGCACGCAATGGGTCGACGGCGATCTCGTAGCGCGCGACCTCGCCGCCACTTCGTACACCTCGCTCACCCCCGCGGATGGGAGCTGCTATTTCAGCTCCGCCGGACCGTCGGCGACCGGTGCCAGCAAGCCGGACATCTCGGCGCCGGGTGCGATGGTCGCGGCCGCAATGAGCCGCGATGCGGTGCCGGGCGCCTCGCCGTTCAGCGCATTCACCGCGCCGGCCGGATTGTGCGCGGGGGGCGGCGAGTGTCTCGTCGTCGATGCCGGGCACGCGCTTCTCTCGGGCACTTCGATGTCGTCGCCCCAAGTGGCGGGGGCCATTGCGCTCTTGTTCGAGCGCGATCCGCGGCTCACCCAGCCCGAGGTTTTGCGCTTGCTTCAGGCGGGCGCGCGCCGACCGGCGGGCCCCATCATCGCCGATTTCCAGCTCGGTCCGGGCGCGCTCGACGTGGCGGCCGCGGTTGCTGCCTACGATGCGCAAACGGCGGGGCTCGTGCGCGATCCGGATGCTTTCGCCAGCTGGCTCTCCCTCGCTAACAGCTACGTGCATCCAGGGAGTGGCCCACCGCTGCTCGGTACGGTCGAGGTGCGCGCGGCCGACGGCTCCCTCGCCGACGGCTATGAGCCGGGGCGCCTCACGCTCGAAGTGGGTGACGAGGGGATCGTTGCGCAGCCACTGGCGCGCGTCGCTCCCGGGCTCCACCGCTTTGCCGTGGCCGCGCGACCAGGCACCGGCACCCGCTTTGTGCGGCTCGAGGTCAAAATCGACGGCGTCACGATCGGTGCGCCTGGCTCGCGAGTCTCGGGGTATCGCCTGCTCCCCATCGGCGCTGATCGCTGGATCGCGTCGGGGTCGGCGCGGATCTACGGCGGTTGCAACATCGGGCTGCGCGAAAACCGAGGACGTGTGGCGTCGTGGGTCGATTTCGCCATCTTCGCGACGACGTGCCTCGGCGTCACGCGAATGTGTCGCCGTCGTATCCCGAGAGGTGCCCGACGATCTCGCTGAACCGAGATCAGGGCGTCTCGGCGGCGATGGTGAGCACGTAACTGTGCGGCTCGTACGGCGCGTGATCGGGATCGAACGGATCGTCGAGCGCGAGATCTCCGACGTTCACGCCGACGACGGCAACGCCGGAAAGCCCGTCGAGCCCGTCGAGGTTCTTGTCGGCGGAGGTCGCCTTTTGCTGCGGCGTGACGAGCACGCGGGACGTCTCCGCGCCGTCGGTCCCCACCCGCACGAGTGCCCACCGAAACGGCACCGGCGCTTCCCACTCGGCACGGAACACGAGTCGCGTTTGTTTCGGCGCGCCCGCAAGATCGATCCAGATGTAGGTCGCCCCCGTCGGCTCGATGGGTCGCTCGGGCGATAAACGTCGCGGCAACGTGGCGTAAGGCACGCTCCAGTCGAATCGAATCCGTCCTGCGCTTCCGGTGAAGGCCGTCTCCGGGAAGTGGACGCCGTCGTCGCGGGAGCCCATGAAAAGGCGCGCAATGGCAAACTCCGTCCAAAAATCGTCGATGGTCGAGGGCGGGGTCCGGGCTTTCAGGATCGAACGAATCGCGTCGTAAAAATCGGGCTCGTTCTGCCAGCGGAGGCTTCCCACCGGGGTTCGCTGGCCAGAGATCACGCCGAGGGCGGTGGGGAGGATGCCTGGCGCTCCGCTGCCGAGGGCGACGTCGACGTACCAGGCGAAGGCCACCCCCGGGGCAGACCCGGCCGCGCCCGGGGGGACGAGCGCCCGCTCGGGGTGGGCCTGAAAATCGTCGATGAGCTCCGTCGTGATCGCGCCGCAAGGGGCGACGAGCTCGGCGAGGTAGGCCGCATTGCTCTCTCGGAACGCGGGTGCCTCGCCTGCATCGACGTTCCAAGCCGAAGCGCTCGCCAAGGCGCGCGCCGCCAAGTTGGTCCGCATACATCCGGGAGGCGTGTCCTCCCGGAGCAGCGCGAATGCGCTCGCGCGATCCCCGGGCGCAGGATCAGGGTCGTCGCGCGTTGTCGCCACCCATGCCCCCTGGAGGCCGGGCAAGCTTGGCGGCACGAGGTAAAGGTCGAACGCAGGATTGCCCCCCGCGCGACCGTCCGTGAGCGGCGCCGGCAGACCCAGCGTGTCGAGGAGGAAGGCAGACGCGCGCTCCAGCGCGGCGAGCGTCGCGAGGGTGACGTCGGTCGAAAATCCACGCCGCGCGTGAACGCACACCGGGTGTCGGAACGAACAGACGGACCGGTAACCGCGCTGGTCCGGCCGACTCACCGGGCTAAAAAAGAGAGGACCGGAAGGGAGGTAGGGATCTGCCCCACTGGTGGGCGGGAGGGGGGGCGGCTCGACCGCCGCGGTCGAGGCGAGCGCCGCGACCGCGACCCATGCGGTCTTCGGAAATCGCCTCCAATTTGACATGATTGCGAGCAGGGGCCTAAAAGGTTTAGTTATTGGCTAGTTGTACTTCAAGGCGCCAAGGATGGGGTTGATGTCCAATCCGCCGTTCGATGCTTCGAAAGCGGTCACGTTTGACCTCTCGCGCGGTCAAATCCAAAAGGACGGGACGGACCCGCGCTGGCTCGTCTCGGCGAGCGCCGTCATCGCGCTTTGTCGCGACGCTGGAGGCGAAGCGGCCTCGACGTTTGCGCGCGCGACGGGCCAGTCGATGGGCGCTGCTATCGCTGCGCGGTTCGAACGCGCCGGCGGCGACGTCAGCGCAGCCGCCATCGACGCGGTCTTCGAGCATCTGAGCGGCGAGCTCGCGGTGGCGGGGTTCGGCAGGCTCTCGATCGAGCGATGGGGGCAAGCGCTCGTGCTCGTCCTCGACCACAGCCCGGCCAGCGAGTCGGGGGACGAACTCGTGCGGGCGCTCCTGGGCGCAGCGGTCGCGGGCGCGGCCAAGCTCGATCTCGAATGCGTGCGATTGGCGCGCGAGGGGGAACGCGCGCGCTTTTTCATTGCCGGCCGCCGCGGCGCGGAGAAGGTGCGGCAGTGGCTCGGCTCGGGGGTCTCATGGGGCGAGGCAATCGTCCGACTGCATCCCGCACAACCGAGCCGAGGTGACGCGTGAACCAAGAGCGAAAGGTCTCCGTTCTGCGCAATCTACTGGAGCGGGTGCAGAAGCGCGCCGCGTCCCCGCGGGTCGCGCCGGCACCGACGGCCGTCGCGGCAACACCGCTCGCACCAGCGCCGGCTCCCGCCGTCTCGACGCCGGCACCGCAGCCGCCGAAGACACCAGCTCGCCCGGGATCGGCGACGTTGCCGCTCGATTTCGGATCGGACAGCGAGGCTGCGAGCTTTCGTCCACCTTCGGCCGCGGCTGTCGAGCCACCACGTGCCGAACCCACGAGCCCGGCGGGCGCCGTCTCCGACCGGGATGCGTCGTCGCAGCTCGAGAGTGAAGCTGAACAGGGTCCCCCTTCGGCGCCGCGTTTGCGCGAGGTGCCCGACGAAGAGCTGTCCGCCGAAGAACGCGAGATTGACGAAGAAGAGCCGCCGATCGAGACCCCGCCGCCCGAATCGGGACGGCAGGACGTCACGCCGAGTCCGTCGCTGACCGTGAGCGAGTCCGAAGAAGACATTTCGATCACGGTCACGATGGAGGAGAGCGAGGCGCCTCCTCCGATTTCGCCTTCGCTGCCCGATGTCGCGCCCATGCCGATGAGCGCGGGTCACGGAGCGGACATCCACGAAGTGAGCGGGCCGCAACCTCGTCTCGCGTTGGTATCGGAACCGGAGATCGAGCTGCATGGCATGACGCCATTGTCGGCGATCGCCGAGCCCGTGCTCCCGGTCGCGCCGGCAAAACCGCCGCCGCCTCCTGAGCCGGGTGCACGCTCGCTCCCCGGGTCATCCTTTCGTCCGCAGGACATCGAGCTGGCGGTCCCAGTCGCGGCGTCTGCCCCCTCGGTCCTGCCGGCGACGCCGTCGGGGGTTCGCCCCGTGCCGCCGCCCTCGGCGCCGTTCGCGCGGACGGCCCCTTCTGTGCCCGACGCCAAACCGCCGGTGAGCGCCGCTCAGACGGCCCCAGCGCAAGCCTCCCCCGTCCCCCCCGGCCCCGATGCAGGGGCTCCGCCCATTCGCCTGATGGCGCAGCCCCTGGCTGACACCGCCGCCACCCCGTCCCCTCCCGTCGAGATCTGGGCGTCGACGCTCACCCCCGCTGAGCTGCGCGGCCAGGTGGCGAGCTTCGTCGGTCAGAATGCGAAATTCGAGCCGAGGACGTTCGGCGAGCTCGTTCGGGCGAGCATCGCGCTCGGAGAAGAAAAGCCGTAACCCAAAATCAAGACTGCCCACGGCGACGAGGCAGAGGTACGAGCTGCTCGCGCTCTGATGGCTGTCCCCGTCCGCACTTCCCAGCTCCCGCTGAACCCTTCGCAGCGCGAAGCCGTCGAGCACGATCTCGGTCCGCTCCTCGTGCTCGCCGGCGCGGGCTCGGGCAAAACCCGCGTCGTCACTGCCCGCATCGCGCGCCTGCTCGAGCGCGGCGTGCTGGCGCGCTCGATCCTCGCCATGACGTTCACCAACAAGGCGGCCGAGGAGATGAAAGAGCGCGTGCGAAAAATGGTCGGCGCGGGTGCGGCCAAGGACCTCGTCGTCTCCACCTTCCACAGCTTTGGTTTGCGCGTCCTTTCCGCCGAGGCGCGCTCGCTCGATCTCCGCAACGGCGAGTTCACCATCTTCGATCAGGGGGACTGCGCGGGCGCCGTGCGCGAGATCCTGCGCGGGGTACGCGGCGGAAAGAAATACGACGTTGCCGCGATCTTGGCGCGCATTTCCCACGCCCAAAACCAGCTAGTGGACGACGACCAGCTCTTCGCGGGCGAAGAAAAGAGCGACTACGACGAGATCGCCAAGATCATCTGGCCCAAGTACCGCGCCGCCCTGCGTGGCTTTCACGCCTTCGACTTCGATGACCTCGTGTGCGAGCCCGTGCGGCTCTTTCGCCGGCGCGCGGAAGTGCTGGAGCGCTGGCAGGAGCGGTTTCGCTACGTGTTGGTCGACGAATACCAGGACACGAACCACGCCCAGCTCGAGCTCGTGCGTCTTTTGGCGAGCGGCCACCGTAATCTCTGCGTCGTCGGTGACGACGATCAATCGATCTACGCGTGGCGCGGCGCGGACGTTTCCAACATCCTCGACTTCGAGAGCCACTTTCCCGGCGCCAAGGTGGTGAAGCTTCAAGAGAACTACCGATCGACTTCGACCGTGTTGGCGGTCGCCAACTCGGTGCTGGAGCGAACGTCGGCGCGCCGTCACGCCAAGGTCCTGAAGGCGACGCGCGACGGCGGAGCGACCGTCAATCTAGTGGTCGCACAAGATCAGGACGTCGAAGCGGCTTTCATCGCCGACGAGGTCAAGCGCCTGCACACCGAGGGCCGCAAGCTCCGCGAAATGGCGATCTTGTACCGCTCCAACCTGCAGAGCGACGTCATCGAGTCGGCCCTGAAAGAGCGAGGCCTCGGGGTCACGATGCTGGGGGGCACGCAATTTTACGAACGCAAAGAAGTCAAAGACCTGCTTGCCTACCTCCGCGTCGTGCTGAACCCTCGCGACGAGATCGGCCTTCGGCGCATCCTCAACTACCCCGCGCGGCAGATCGGCGAAGCTGCGCTCGGCAAAATCGAAAACGCCGCCAACGTCAACAAAGAGAGCCTTTTTGACGCCGTTCTGCGCGCGCCCATGATCGCGGATATGGCGCCGCCCAGCGTGGCGGGCTGTCGCGCCCTCGCATCGGTGATTCAAACGGCGCAGCAGGCCCTCGCCGGCGGGGCGCCGAGCGCCGAAGTGGCGCGGAATATCGTGCGCTCGCTCGCCATGCGCGAGGACATCTTCGACGGCTCGGGATCGAACGAGCACGCCGCGCGCCGCTGGGGCAATGTCGAGTCCCTCTTCCGCGTGCTCGATCGTCACGACGCGCGCACACAGGGAGGCGGGCGCGAAAAGCTGCGCGAGCTCATCCAATTTCTCACCCTGGACCCCAATCGCGGCGAAGAGACGGCAGAGCGCGCGGTCACGATGACGACGATGCACGGCGCCAAGGGGCTCGAGTTCGAAGTGGTGTTCATCGCCGGGCTGGAAGAAGGGCTCATGCCGCACTCGCGGGCGCTGGAAGGCAGAGTCACCGACATCGGGGGCAAGCTGGCCAATGACGTCGAGGAAGAGCGGCGTCTCTTCTACGTCTCCATCACCCGTGCCAAAGACAAACTTTACTTGTGCCGAGCCAAGCAGCGCGCCTCGCGAGGCAAGATCATGGTGCGCACGCCGAGCCGTTTCTTGAGCGACATCGCCGACGACCTTTTGGAACGACGCGACGTCACGGCCAAGACGCCGCCCAATTTTTCGGAAACTGCGCAACGAGGCGCGGCGCTGCTGGCAGCATTGAGCGGCGGTCCGACGACGCGTCGCTGATCAACGGCTCGCCCGGCCGTCGAGCCAAACCACGGGCTCTTCGCGTAACCAAGTGCGTTGCCGGCGCGCGAACACCTTCGTTGCACGGTTGATGGCGGGGGCGAGCTCTTCTCGCGAAAGCCGGCCTTCGACGCAAGCGAGCACTTGGCGGTAGCCGACGGACGACATGGCGCGCGCGTCGCGGTATCCGAGCCGAATGAGCTCCGCCACCTCTTCGACGAAGCCGGCCGCGAGCAGCCGCTCCGTCCTTCGCGCGATGCGCGACAAGAGCTCTTCTGCCGTCCAGCCGATTCCCAAAAAGCGCGCTCGATAGCGCGGCTCGCGAAACCCATGTTCGCTCTGCAGGGCCGACAAAGGGCGGCCGGTCAGCTCGAACACCTCGAGCGCGCGGCTCACCCGGACGAAGTCGTTCGGGTCGAGACGCGCGGCGGCGTCGGGGTCGACCGCGGCGAGGCGCACGTGCAGCGCGGCCCGCCCTTCCTCCTCGGCGACGCTCGCGTGACGATTGCGGATCGCCTGATCCGCCGATGGGGCGCGCGAAAGCCCGTAAAGCAGCGCGCGCACCCAAAGAAACGTGCCTCCGCAAACGATGGGAAGCTTGCCCCGGCGGCGCACGTCGGCGAGGGCTTCGCTCGCGCGCGCGGCGTAGCTCGCGGCGTCCATGAGCTCGAGCGGGTCGACGACGTCGATGAGGTGATGAGCCACGCGCGCACGGTCGCTCGGCGAAGGCTTACCCGAACCAACGTCGAAGTAGCGATACACCTGCACGCTGTCGGCACCGATGATTTCTCCGTCGCGCGCTTCGGCGAGGGCGAGCGCGAGATCGGATTTGCCCGACGCGGTAGGGCCGACTACGACGGCGACGTCGGCGCCCGCGAGGTCGATCTCATCGACGTCCAACCTTGCGCTCCAATTCGTCCCAGCCGATGCGCGTCACGATCGGGCGTCCGTGCGGGCAATGACCGGAGAAATCGACGGCGTCGAGGGCGACCAGCAGCGCGGTCGCCTCTTCCGCAGAGAGGCGGTCACCGGCGCGGATCGAGCCGTGACAGGCCATCGTCGCCAGCACCAGATCGACGGCGTTCGAAAAAGCACGCCCCCCCGTACGGGTCAGCTCGGCGATGAGGTCGCGCACGACGCTTTCCGGTTTGGCGCGCGCGAGGAGGCGCGGCATGGCGTGTACGGCGATCGTCGACGGTCCAACGGCGCGCACATCGAGCCCGATTTCCGCGAGAGCCCGCTGCTCCTCCTCGACGAACGCGACGTCGGATGCGGTCACCTCGACGGTCACGGGAAAGAGAAGCGCTTGGGTCGCGATGTCGCGTCCGACATAAGCCGTGCGAAGGCGGTGAAAGGTGACGCGCTCGGCGGCGGCGTGCTGATCGAGAATGTAAAGGCCGTCCACGCCTTCGCAGAGGAGGTAGGTCTGCTTCACCTGGGCGATGAAGCCGAGGCGCGAGAAAGAGGGTCGCATCCCAGAAACCGGCTCGAGAAGCGGGTAAGCGCGCATCTCGGTCGTTCCTGCTCCGCTCGTCGTCGAGCTCGCCGCGGGGGTCGCGTCGCTTGCCGCCTCGAGGGGGAAGCTCCACGGAAGCCGCGATTCCCCCTCGGTCGTCGCGCTCGGCCCGAGCGGCACGCCTGCGCTCACCCCCGGAAAGTCGCGCGGGGGCTCGACCGGCCGGGCGCGATTCCAGGTGCGCACCGCCACCGGAAATCCGAAAGCGCGCGAGAGCTCGTCGGCGAGGATCTTGAAAAGCGCTTCGCCGACCGCGCGCCCATCGGCAAAACGCACTTCCGCCTTTTGCGGATGAACGTTGACGTCGACGAGCGCCGGCTCGAGGTCGAGGTAGACAGCGCCGAGCGGGTAGCGCATGGGATCGAGCACGCTTCCATAGGCTTGGGCCACGGCTCGCGCGAGGGCACGGTCGCGCACGACGCGACCATTGACGAGCAGCGTCAAGGCCGACGCTGCGGCGCGGGCGCGCTCGGGACGCGAGAGAAATGCTTCGACGCGCAAGGGGCCCCGCTCGCCGCGGCAAGGCGCCAGCACCTCGCCGGCGAAGGCCGCCGTCACCCGCTGCTCGCGACTATCGACGCGCAACCATTCACGCACGATCCGCCCTTCACGCGCCAGGACCAACGTGCGCTCGGGCGATGCCAGAGCGGCCGCTTCGGCCACTTCGGTGACGTGCGCCGATTCGGTCGCGAGCGAGCGCAGAAATTTGCGCCGGGCGGGTACGTTGAAAAAGAGGTCGCGCACCTCGACCGTCGTTCCCGGAGCGACGCCGCACGGTTTTACGGTCGGGGCCGCTCCTCCTTCGACGAGCACCTCCGTGCCCGCCTCGTCGCTGCGCCGTCGCGTTCGCAAGGTGAAACGGCTGACGGAGGCGATGCTCGGGAGCGCCTCGCCGCGAAATCCGTAGGACGTGATGCGCGTCAGATCGGCGAGCAGGGCAATCTTGCTCGTGGCGTGCCGCTCGAGCGCGAGCGTGGCGTCGCCGGAAATCATTCCGAGGCCGTCGTCGCTCACGCGGATGAGCCCGACGCCTCCCCCTTCGACGTCGATGCGAATGCGCGTCGCGGAAGCATCGACGGCATTCTCGATGAGCTCTTTGGCTACGCTGGCGGGCCGTTCGACGACTTCACCGGCGGCGATCTGGTTGGCGAGATCGTCGGGGAGCTTGCGTACCACCCCTTCGCCCTGCCCGACCGAAACGCGGTCATCCATGGCGCGCTTTACGGCTCCTGCTCCCGGGCATTCTCCGAGGATGCCGCGCCGAAAAAGGCGCGTACCCGCGGGCGCGTCATCGCAAATAGGCCGAGCGCCAAGATCGTCAGCTGGGTGGCGAGCGCGCCGCGGTACGCCCACCAATAGACGACACGCAAGTCGCTGGTTTCTGGCGACAACACCCCTTCCTCGAGGGGTGGAAAGGTGAGGCCTCCGGCGATGGCGTCGATGGCCACCGCGCGCATGGGGCGCCGCATCACGTAATCGAGCGGCAGAAAAAGCGCATAGATGATGATGGCCTGCAGCGCGATTTTTCGAGCCTGCCCGCGCCCGAGCAAGGTGAGCCCCGCCGTGAACGTGAGCAGGGATCCCAAGAGGAGCTGCCCGATGGCGAGCGGGGTCACGGTCTGTCGAAACCGCAGCACGGTGTCGATCAGCGCTTCTTGGCGTTTGCTCGTTTCGGGATCGCTCATCCGCTCGAGCGCCGTGCGCACCGATTCCGGATGATGCAGCACGTCGATGGTTTGGCACCCTTCGGTTGCGCCGAACAGACCGACCATCCAGACCAAGAGCAGCGCAATGACGAGGTAGATCGGTCG
>Ga0193706_1000194_pt1 | contig 41505 bp, 30 predicted proteins | sample U3c1metaG_FD_160130 | JGI IMG/M metagenome (GOLD analysis project Ga0193706, IMG submission 160130) | Soil microbial communities from a riparian zone of the East river system, Colorado, United States - U3c1 | ecosystem: Environmental > Terrestrial > Soil > Riparian zone | place: USA: East River... | reverse complement strand
CTCGTCTCTCGTGGAACAGCGGCGCACCAAGCTGACGCGCCGGCATCCACACGCGCCGCGCCGCGGACGCCGGCAGCCCAATCGAAGTAGCCGCGCGTTCGAGCCCGTCAGCGGAAGGTTTGCGCACCGACGCCGTAGCTGCTCGGCACGTCGTGGTACGTATGGGCGCGCGGGTGATGTTGCGAATGGCGCTCGCACCACAACGTGATCAGACCGGTCGCTTCGCGCACGGCAAGGCAGTCTGCGCAGGGTGGTGCGATCTGTTCTGACGCAGGCTCCGGTTTTGGCCGGTACGTCAGGACCGGGCACGGGGCGCTGCGAACCAGTGCGTTGGCCACCGAGCCGAGAAGGAGACGGTCGATTCCTTTATGGCCGTGCGTTCCGACCACGATGAGGTCGGCGCCGATCTCGCTTGCGCATTGAGCAATTTGGGATTGCGCTTCGCCGGCCCGAATGTGAACGACGACTTGCAGCACCGTGTCGGGCAGGGTGTGTGTAAGGGCGTCGAGCTGCGTCTTTGTTTGCTCGACCACCTTGGAAAAGTGCTCGGTAGTGACGAGGTCGGGCGGCTGCGGCTGCAGCACGTGGACCAGATGAAAGGCGATAGCGCGAGCGCCCGCCACACTCACCGCCGATTGCACCACCGCTGCTGAAATAGGTGAAAGGTCAACGGCCACCAGAACTACGGACGTATCCCCGGTTTCGCCCTTCGTTAAAACGCCCATGGCGTCCTCCGTTCAGCTGATGTGCAGCTGGTTGTGCATGTTCCCTACGCATCTTCCCTAAGCAATGCCCCGTAACACGGGACTGCAGAAGCCGTGCCGCGCACAATGAATTGCTTTGCTTGTAAGGACGGTATTTGCAAAAGAGATGGCGGAAAACCGCGCACGTCAGCTAACATCGGCGCCAAACCCGCCGGCCATTCGTACCTGCTCGCCGACGTCAACAGCATTGAACGATTTGCGCCATGCACGACGGGGGACGGAACGAGCTCAGCGCGGGACCATCGGGGCAACCGGCGGCAGCCGGTGTGCATTTTCCGATTGGCGCGGCCCTTCGCCGCGTTTTCCAGAAAGGGTACGGAACCGCAGAGTTGCGCGCCGACATCATGGCTGGCGTCGTCGTCGGCATCGTGGCGCTCCCTTTGTCGATGGCGCTGGCCATCGCGGTCGGCGTCGCACCGCAGCATGGGTTATACACGGCGATTTTTGCGGGTACGACGGCGGCAGTGCTCGGCGGCTGCAAATTTCAAGTCACCGGCCCGACCGCCGCCTTCGTGGTCATCCTTGCGCCCATCGTCGCCAAGCACGGACTTTCCGGGCTTCTCATGGCCGGCATGATGGCGGGCTTTCTCTTGGTCGGTATGGGCGTCGCTCGCCTGGGCAATCTGATTGAGTACATCCCGCACCCGGTGACCACCGGCTTTACGACCGGCATCGGCGCCGTCATTGCTACTCTGCAGGTCAAAGACGTCTTTGGCTTGAAGCTGGCAACGCTGCCCGAGCATTACGTCGACAAGATCGCCGACCTCTGGGCCGCGCGCGGGACGGCCCAGCTTTCAGAATTCATCGTTGCTGCCGTCACGTTTGCACTTTTGCTCGCGGTGCCGCGCTTGCTAAAGCGTGTACCTGCCCCCCTTCTCGCCATTGCGCTGGTGGCCGCCGCGGTCACCCTCCTGCACCACCTGAGACCAACCTTTGCTGTCGCCACCATCGGCAGCCGCTTCCATACGACCATCGACGGCGTAGACGTGGCGGGGATCCCAGCCGTGGTCCCGGTGCCGGCGTTACCGTGGGTTGGCACACCGCTCACCTTCGCAATGGTGCGCGAGCTCTTCCCGGCAGCGTTTGCGATAGCCATGCTCGGCGCCATCGAGTCGCTGCTCTCGGCCGTTATCGCCGATGGAATGACGAATACCAAACACGACCCCAACTCGGAGCTCGTGGGACTCGGCATCGGCAACATCGTCGCTCCTTTTTTCGGCGGGATTGCCGCGACGGGCGCCCTGGCGCGTACCGCTACCAACATTCGCGCCGGCGCTCGTTCCCCTTTCGCATCGATGACCCACGCGCTCGTCGTATTGCTGGCCATTCTCGTACTCGCCCCGCTCGTGTCGTACATTCCCATGGCGTCGCTGGCAGCCCTGCTTCTTCTCGTGGCGTGGAACATGTCGGAGATGCATGGGTTCGCGGGCATCGTGCGGGTAGCGCCGAAGAGTGACGTCTTCGTCCTGCTGACTTGCTTTCTCCTGACGATCTTCTTCGACATGATCGTCGCCGTCTCGGTCGGTTTCGTCTTGGCGGCCATCCTGTTCATGCGGCGGATGTCCGAGCTCACCGAATCGCATCTCCAACTCGACTCGTCCGAGGACGGCACCGAAACGGTGCTCCCGGAAGGCGTCATACTCTACGAAATCAACGGGCCGCTTTTCTTCGGAGCCGCGCAGAAGGCAATGGGAGCGCTCAACGCCGCCAGAATCGGCGGCTACCGCGTTGTCGTAATTCATCTGGCACGCGTTCCCGTCATCGACGCGACCGGTTTCGTCGCGCTCGAGAACACCATTGCTGCGGTGCTGAGAGCGAGGCGGCGCGTGGTGTTGGCCGGACCGCTTCCCCAGCCTCACGAGGTGTTCGACAAAGCGCAGCTGCCACACAAATATCCCGGGCTGCACATCGCTTTGGACCTCGATGCGGCACTTCTCATGGCACGCGAGCTGGTGGGGCCTGGTAAGAGCACCCTCGGCGCGGCACCGGTCGTCGAAGCGCGAAGCTAGTCTTGTACGGCTAGGCGATAGCTTGCTTCGGTAACGGACAATGCTCTCGCACGACGCTCAAGATTGCATCTTCGCTCGTCAATCGTTTCGTCACCCGCTCCCGCGAACCCGCCAGATGAACCGCGCTCACACTGACGGGTAGCGCCGCAACGTGCACACCTTCGAGCGCAGCCTGATCGACCATGGTCAGACTTCGCCGCGGTGTAATCGCATCCCACAGAAGTAGACACGGTCGGGGCAGGCGAGCCAGGATCTCGAGGGCCTCGTCAGGGTTGTCAGCGGTGTGCACCACGTACCCAGCCCGCTCGAGGAGCAGCCGCACCTGCATGCGAATGTCGGCTTGGTCTTCGACGACGAGAATACAAACTGACATGTGCTGAACGTAATCAGATAGGACTTCCGTGCGATACGGTCCTACGGCCCAGCCCCCATCGCGTCGCGCACCTTCTCGGCCAGTGCGCTAGCGGCAAACGGCTTTTCGATGTAGCCGGCTTCACCAGGGACCGAGCGACCGGAAATGGGCGCGATTCCGGAGTATCCCGACATGTAGAGGACCCGCAGTCCCGGCTGAAGCAACGAAAGCTCTGCCGCCAGCTTCGGCCCGCTCTTTTCGGGCATCACGATATCGGTCAGCAGAAGGTCGATGGCTTGACCCTCTGCGCAGACATGCAGCGCTTCGCTCGGATGTCGGGTCTCGATCACGGTGTAACCGTTGTCGCGCAAAATACGAGCTGTTACATGCCTGACCGCCTCGTCGTCTTCGACCAGAAGTATCGTGCCCGCCCCTTTGACGGGAATGGTCCGCGGCCGCCGGGGCGCCGCGGGAACCATATTGGCGTCGACGCGGGCGAGATAGACCATAAAACACGTTCCACGTTGGAGCTCGCTATGCAGTCGGATGTGACCGCCACTCTGACGCACGATACCGTAAACGGTAGAGAGCCCGAGCCCGGTGCCCTTGCCAACTTCTTTGGTCGTAAAGAACGGTTCGAAAATCCGCTTTTGCGTGAGCGCATCCATGCCCATCCCCGTATCGCTGACGGAGAGAAGGACGTAAGCCCCGGCGGCGACACCGGGGTAGGTCACGACGTCCTCGCCGGTGAGCTCGACGTTGGAAGTCGCGATGACCAGCTTGCCCCCTTCCGGCATTGCGTCGCGCGCGTTGACCGTCAGGTTGAGAATGACCTGTTCGATCTGCCCGGCATCGGCACGCACGATGCCGAGCGCCGGGGCGAGAGCCGTCACCAGGTCGACGTTCTCGCCGATGAGCCGTCGTAGCATCTTCTCGACGTTGGCAACCACCTCGTTGAGATCGAGCGCCTTGGGCTGAGACGCTTGGCGGCGGCTGAAAGCCAGAAGCTGACGTGTGAGGGCACTCGCCCGCCGCGTCGCGGCGAGGATCTCGACCACGTCCTCGCGCTTCTGGTCGTGGTCGGGCAGCTCTTGCAGGACGAACTCGGCGCAGCTCTGCATGACCAAGAGCAGGTTGTTGAAGTCGTGGGCCACGCCGCCCGCGAGCTGTCCGATGGCTTCCATCTTCTGCGCCTGGAGGAACTGTTCCTCGAGGCGCCGCTGCTCGGTCACGTCGCGAACGACGGCCACGCCACCCGTGCCGCCCGTCTCTTCGTATTTCAGCGGCGTGGCCGTGATGGCGACAGTGACGCCGGAGACGGCTTCGTTCTTGACGAAGAGCTCCATGTCGCGCACGGCTTCGCCGCGCATGGCGCGGACGAGCGGGTGCTGATCGTACGCCACCGGCGTCGTTCGATCGGAGAGGTAAGTACCGTCGATCTCTGCCCATTGCGTGGGGGGAGCGTCCTCGAGCCCGACGCCGAGGATCGTCTTCGCTTGCCGATTGAAGAGAACGAACTTGCCGGTGGGATCGGTGACGATGACGCCCTCGCCCATGGCGTCGAGAATCGAGTTCAGGATTTGCGACTGTTTGCGGTAACGGCGCTCACTCGCCTCGAGCGCCTGCCCGGTCTCCACGCGCTCCGTGACGTCGCGCGCGATGCCGACCAACCCCATGATCTGCCCATCTTTGCCGCGGATGGCAGCCTTGGTCTCGGAGTACCAGCGGCGCCCGTTGGCGTTCTGGTATTCGCGCACCACGTCGAGGGCGGGGACACCCTCCGCCAAAATGCGTGTCTCTTCCCTCGCCAGAGCGGAGAGGTCAGGCCGCCGGATGGCGACGTCACTGGAGCGCTCGCCCACCAGATCTTCCGCCCGGGCGGCGCCGACGGTGGCAGCGAACGCACGATTGGCGCGCAGAAAGCGCAGATCGCGATCCTTGAAGTAGATGCCATCGGGGCTGTTGTCCATGAGATCGTGCAGGAGTTGCCGCTCGTACTCGATCTCCTTTACGAGCCGAAAATGCTCCGCCGCCTTGGCGACTTTGAGTCGCACATCGTCTGGATTCCACGGCTTGGTCACATAGGCGAAAATGCGCCCGTCGTTGACGGCGCGAATGACCGCGGAAAGATCGGCGAAACCCGTGACCATGATCCGCGTAGCGTCGAACGAGCGCGCCAGGCTCACCAAGAGCTCGTCGCCCGTCATCTTCGGCATCCGTTGATCGGTGATGACGACGGCGATGTCGCGCTCGCGTGCGAGCACGTCGAGCGCGCTTTCACCGGACTCGGCCTTGAAGACGACGAACTCCTCGGAAAGGACATCTTCTAGAGCGACGAGAATCTGAGGCTCGTCATCCACCAGCAGCACGCGATCTCTGACTTCAGCTAGCATGTTGTCTCCGTCCCACGATGGGTAGGCGAATTGAGGCCGCCGTGCCTCCTCCTTCGCGCGGCGCGAGGTCGAGCGTGCCCCCGTGCTTGCGAACGATGGAGTAGGTGATCGATAAGCCAAGCCCGGTGCCCTGGCCAACGGGCTTGGTCGTGAAGAAAGGCTCGAGCACACGCTCGCGGAGCGCATCCGGAATCCCCTGCCCGGTGTCGCTCACCGTGATGACGTAGGCATCGCCTTCTGCGCCGGTCGCGACGATGACGCTGCCCGGGCCTTCGATGGCGTCAATGGCGTTGGATATCAAGTTGAGCAAGGCCTGGTTCAAGAGTCCAGGAAAGCAGTCGATTTGATCGGGTTCTCCCAGGCGCGTCTCGACGCGGATGCGCTCACCCATCCGATGCGCGAGGATCATCAGCACCGAATCGACGCATTCGCGCATGCTGACCCGTTTCTGCTCACCTTCATCGAGGCGGGAGAAAGTGCGCAGCTTGACGACGAGCTCACTGATACGTTCGAGCCCGGTGGTCATCTCTCGCAAGCGGCTCGCGGCGCGCTGCCAACCCTGCTTGCTCGCAGCCGACAGGGCGGGCCCGCATTCAGGTTCGAGTTTCTCCAAAATCCGGCGCGCCGTATCGAGGTGGCTCGTCGCAAAAGACAAGGGGTTATTGATCTCGTGCGCGACACCGGCGACGAGCTCCCCCAAGGAAGCCATCTTGGCAGACTGGATGAGCTGACCCTGGGTTGCTTGCAGCTCACGGTAGGCGTGGGCAAGGTCTTCGTTGGCGACCCGGAACTTCTCCGCCAACGCGGCATTGGAGTCCGCCAGTTCGCGTAGCTCGGCGTTGGTCCGTTCCAAGGCGGTCTTGGCATCCGCAATCTGACGGCGCTGCGCGTAGAGCTCCAAGAAAACCCGCACTTTGGAGCGGAGGACGGGGGGATCGATGGGTTTGTACAGAAAATCGACGGCCCCCGAGCCGTAGCCGCGAAGCACGTTGTCTTCGCTGTGCCGTGCCGCGGTCAGAAAAATGATGGGCACGTCGCGGGTCGCGGGATTATCGCGCGCATGGTGAGCCACTTCATAGCCGTCCATCTCCGGCATCTGGACGTCCAAGAGAAGAACGGCGAACTCGCGCTTGAGCAGTTGGCGCAAGGCCTCGTTACCCGTCTTGGCGACCACCACCTCGCAGCCCAGTCCGTCGAGCAGCGCGCGCAGCGCCACTAAATTCGCTTCCACGTCGTCCACGATCAGGATCGGCGCCCCCGTCACACTCGCCGGCGGTGCGCCCTGCAGCGGCCCCTCTCTGCGGTTCATGATGCCCCTCGTCGACGGTAAATCCGCTGATCACGGGTAAAGTCACAGTATGCGTCAGCGCACGCTGGCGGCAGGTGCTCGCTGCCCCCCAGGCAAAGGAAACCACCGCGGCAGAGGCTATCGGCAAAGACACCGAGCACGCGCGCGCGCAGGCCCTCGCCAAAATAAATCAGAACATTGCGGCAGAACACGACTTGCATCTCGCCGAGGGCGTAGTCGGAAACGAGGTCGTGTTGAAAAAAGACGACATTCTGCTTGAGCCTGTCGTGCACCGCGATGCGCCCGTACGCGGACGAGTAGTAGTCGGCGAGCCGTCCTCGCCCACCGGCTTGTAAATAGTTCTCGCCATAGAGATGGGCTTGCGCGGCCGGGTAGATCCCCTCGCGCGCTTGCTCGACCGCACGCCCGCTCATGTCGGTGGCGTAGATTTGCGTGCGATCATAGAGATTCTCTTCGCTCAGCAGAATCGCCGTCGCATAGACCTCCTCGCCTCCTGCGCAGCCCGCGTGCCAAATCTTGAGCTGCGGATAGGTGCGCAGCATCGGCACCACTTGCTCCCGAAAAGCGCGGTAAAAGGATGGGTCGCGAAACATCTCGCTGACCTGCACCGTGAGGTCGTCGAGGATCGAAGTGAAGAAATCGGGCTCATTGAGGAGGCGATGTTGCATGAGACCCAGGTTGCTCGCCCCTGATCGTGCGAGGGCGGCCTGCACGCGGCGGCGCATCGATCCCGGCGAGTACTCGCGGAAATCGTACCCGTAGCGGGCGTTGATCGCCTCGAGCACGAGACGCACTTCGATGTCTTCAATGTCCTTGTCGGGCGCCATTGGAATCGCTCTTCCTCAGCCAAGACTGCAGGGTGGCCAGCAGACGATGGCTGTCCACGGGCTTCGTCAAGTAATCGCTGGCGCCCGCTTCGAGGCACCGCTCGCGTTCCCCTTTCATGGCCTTGGCTGTCAGCGCGATCACGGGCAGGGTGGCGAACCGCGCGTCCTGTCGCAAACGTCGCATTGCTTCGTATCCGTCCATCTCCGGCATCATGATGTCCATGAGCACGCCGCTGACGCGCGGATGGCCGTCCAGCATCTCCAGCGCCTCTTTGCCGCTGTCGGCGACGAGCACGTCGGCGCCTTTGCCGCGCAGAAGCGCGGAGATGGCGTAGACCGTGCGCATATCGTCTTCGGCCAAGAGGATGGTCGTTCCTTGGAGAGAGGTATCGGTCTTGTCTTCCGCCGATTTCGGCTGGCGACCCGCGGGTAGGCTCTCCGTCACATGACGCACGAAGAGTCGGAGCTCGTCGAGCAGACGCTCCTGGCTGCTTCCATCCTTGAGAATAACGGCCTCGGCGTAGAGCTCCAGTTGGCGGGCTTCCTTGCGCGTCAAGGCGCGCCCGGTATGCACGATGACCCGCGGCATGACGAGCTCCGCCTGTTCCGCGACGGTCTCGAGCAGTCCAAGACCGTCCATGTCGGGTAACCCCAGATCGAGAACAATGCATCCGTACGATTCACTCTTCAGTGCATCGAGCGCGGCGCCGGCGCTGCGCACGTGAAGGACATCGAGGCCCTCGTTGCGCAACACCTCGACGATCGCTTCGCCGTCGGTGAGATTATCCTCCACCAGCAAGATCCGACGTGATTGGTCGCGCGAGATGGGCGTCAACGTGCGAATGGCCCCCGCCAACTCCGCCCGACTCGCCGGCTTCGCCAGGTAGCCGACCGCGCCCATCGCCAAGCCGCGCTCGGGGGCGTCCACACCCGATACGAAATGGACGGGGATCGATCGCGTGACGGGACCGCGGCGCAGCCACTCCATGACTTCCCAGCCATCGATGTCCGGCAGCTTGACGTCGAGGATGATCCCGACCGGCCGCCGTTGATGCGCAAGCTCGATCCCTTCGCGACCATTGCCGGTCACGACGACTTTGAGCTTGCGCGCGCGAATGATCTCCACGAGCTGCTCCGCCAGTATCGGGTCGTCTTCGATGACGAGCACGTGGGCATCGTCTGGACCGAGCAGCGCGCGATCGTCGTCGACGCGCGGGAAGAGGTGCGGCGGCCGCGTCGTCTTGCCCCCGCCTCTTTCGATGGCTGCCGCTTGACCTTCGGGCAAGTAGCAAGTGAACGTGCTCCCTTGACCGGACGCGCTCACGAGCTGAAGCTCGCCCCCCAAAAGCGTGGCGGATTCGCGCGCGATGGCGAGCCCCAGCCCGGTTCCGGCGTAGCGCCGGTCGCTGCGCGTTTCGACCTGCTCGAAAGGAGCGAACACCCGATCCTGCGCTTCGGCGGCGATACCGATACCGCTATCCGTAACAGCGAAGCCGATCGTGTGAACGGAGAGCAGATCGCCACGCTGAAAGTGAGTGTCCGGCCGAGGACGATCGATGCGAAGGGCCACTTCCCCGTGATCGGTAAACTTGATGGCGTTCCCGAGCAGGTTGTTCAGAATCCTTTCGACGCGCAACCGGTCGGTGACGATGATGGCCGGCATCTCGGCCGCGACTTCCACCACGAACCGGAGCTTCTTCTCGTGCGCGACCGGCGCGAATACCCGCCGGGCGTGCTCGGCGAAGTGCCCGAGCGGCACGGGTTCCAGCTCGAAATCCTGTTTACCGGCCTCGATCTTGGAAAGATCGAGCACTTGGTTGATGAGCGCCAAGAGATCCTGGCCGGCGCCGTGGATAGTCTTACTGTGCTCGACCTGTTTGGGCGTGAGATTGCCGGCATCGTTGTCGGCCAACAGGTGCGAGAGAAGGAGCATGCTGTTGAGCGGCGTACGAAGCTCGTGCGACATGTTGGCCAAGAACTGGGATTTGTAGGAGCTCACCCGTTCCAGCTCGTCCGCCTTTTGCTGCACGCGGCCGCGAGCTTCGTCGAGCTCCACGTTCTTGTCACTCAGCGCACGTCGCTGCGACTCGAGCTCGTCGTTCGCCTTGCGCAGCTCTTCCTGCTGCACCTGGAGCTCCTGGTTGTTGGAGCGAAGCTCCTCCTCTTGAGCCGTCAAGCGGGCGGCCTGCTCTTGCGACTGCACCAAGAGCTCGCGTAGAGCGGCCTGGGATCGAGCCGCCTCGAAGGCGGTGACCAGCATCAAGCGAACCGACGTCAAGAGCTCGCGCACCTCTTCGGTGCACGGTTTGAAAAGAGCGAGCTCGATGATGCCTGCCGCTCCGTTGGGACGAACCAGTGGTACGAGCACGAGCGCTCGGGGAGCGGACTCTCCCAGCCCCGATCGAACTTTCAGGTAACCCTCCGGCGGATGATCGATGACGGTGATGTCGTCGCGCAGCGCCGCTTGACCGACCAGGCCTTCCCCCTCGGCGAAGCTCGACCGCGGCTTGGCCCTTTGCTCGCCAGAAGTTGCGGTCTCTTCTCTCGCCAGCGCGTACTGCGCGGAAAGCCGCAAAGTGCCGTCGTCGTCTTTCGTGTAAACGGCCCCCACCTGAGCGTCGATCCAGCGCGCCAGAAACCAGAGAGCGCGCGTGGCAACCGCGCTGGGATCGAGCTCGCCCCGCAGCTGATCGGACAAGCCGGCCTGCCCCTCGCGCAACCAATCGCTGCGATCGCGCTGCTCGTTGAGCCTTTTGAGGCTGGCCGCCATCTGGTTGGCCTCTTTCGCCACGCGGGCCAGCTCGTCGTCGGTGGTCACCGGAATTTCGTGACCGAAGTCGCCGATGGTAAAGCGGGCAAAGCCGTCCGACAAATTTCGGAGCCCGCGCAGCATTCCCCGGCTCATCCACAGCGACAGCGCGAGCCCGAGGGCGAGCCCGACCAGGCCGATTCCGAGGCGGAACTGGTTGGCGCCCTCGTTGGCGGCATGGATGGCCGCGAACGTCGCACTGAGCTCGTCGCGATCGAAGCCACTCGCCTTTCGTATGAGGACGACGGCGTCCCGCTGCATGGCCTGCATACGCGTCATATCGGCGACGATCGTCTCCCCGGTTTCCCCCGCGAGAAGGCGGCGCGACACGTTCATGGCCTTGTCGTAATAGTCCTGGATCTTCCAACGAACCGAAGCGGCGTCATGCGGTTCGAGCGCATCCCCCGCGGAGGCGATTAATTCGAAGAGGTGACTCTTCTCGGTCGAAGTCTCTTCCAGCGCGCCGCCGTCTTGCGCCGCCACCGCGTCCTGTAGCCGCCTTGCCAGGCGCTCGAACTCCGATTCCAACTGGGGTGCCAACAAGAGCCGCGGCACCATGCGCTGTTCGACGTTCACCAAGGCTCGTCCCTGGCGCACGCCGCTCACGGCGCTGCCGGCGATCACCGCGATCAGTGCAAGCACCGAGCTTCCGACAATCAACAGCAATTTGATGCGAAACGTAGCTTGCACGGATTCCGCTGCTCCTACTTCACGGTGACGACTTTCGTTCGCCCCGACCTCGTCGAAGCCGAGACGTAGCCGACCGCACCCCGGTGCTCGCTAACGTACCTTACGATGGCGTCGTCGGAATCGAGCTCGGGCGGAGGCACGTCGCGCCCGGAGAATATTCGTTGTTGCCAATAGCTCCTGATGGCGCCCACGCTGCGTTTCAAGACGCTTTGTGAGAACCCTTTGCGTGCCGTCGACTCAGGGCGCTGATCGACGGGACGAATGAGCTCGCCATCGGGCCAGCGTGTGCTCGTCTTCAAAAAGGCTTCCGCGAGAAGCTCGCGGGGGGCGGATGTGGTCGAATTGTCGGGGTCCACGATCACCCGGAATTCCGTTTCCCCTGCGACCGCCGATGCGCCCGGAAACGAGCCGAGTGCCGTCAGCCATGCCAGAGCTCCGAGCGCGAGCATACGCGGCCGCCTGGTTCGCGGGTTTCGGACGCGCATTCGTCGTGATCGAAAGGACATTGCTGTCTTGAACTCCCGAGTTCAGAAATAAGCGGTTGTCTTGAGCAACAAGAGCCCCCAGTCGGCGGCGAGAGTCTTCGTCGGTTGGTTGTCGTTCTGCGCGCTCGCGAGTGCACCGGTGCCGTGCATGTAATGGCCCTCGAGCTTGAGAAGCCAATGGTCGGTGAGGTCGAAGCGCAAGGTCGCGGCCACGTCGTGCTGATAGGCGTCCCGGCCGCTGCGGTGGTCGACGTCTTTGAAGAACACGGAGTAGTAAAGACCGGGCGACAACCACGGCGCTGTGCGGTAGGAGGTCATGAGGTAACCGCGCTCGCTCACGGTGTCGGTGTCGGCCACCAAAACTTGGATTGGGCTTTCGAGCTTGGCTCGCCAACGGCTGTATTCAGCGGCGAGGAGGAGATCCCCCGTCTGGTATTCGACCGAGCCGACCGTGAGAAGAACGGGCGCTTCGATCTTGAGCGGACCGCGAAAATCGGCTGGCAGAGAGCCATCCATTTGCAGCTTAGTTACGAGCGCCGCCGGCGGCTGGTAGTCGAGGTCGAGCCGTATCGCCTGCACGCTCCCCCCGACTTGCAGACCCTCGAGCGGCGTTTGCCATATGAGACGCCCCCCGACGACATAGGGAACGGTGAGCCTGGCGATGGTCGAGGCCGAGGCGGTCGTATCGAGATAGATGGTCCCGCCGTAGGCGCGGTACTCGAGACTGCCGGCACCCTCGAGCGGCACCCGCCCGTAGAGCTCGGCCCCCGTTTGCGCCAGCAAATAGTCGCGGCTGGTGATGGGGTAAACGGACTGCGGCAGCAGGATGGGCACCCGCGCCGAGTCGATGTCGTTCGTCTCGTTGTAAAGACCGAACGGCAGCTTCGTGCGCCCGGCCCTGATTCCGAGCCAGTCCCAAAAACGATAGTCGAGATAAAACCAATCGAGCTGGGGCGTATAGTTGCCAATCGGCCCGAGATCGCGCGTGAAGAGCTGTAGGCCGACGCGCAGCTGGTCGGTGAACGATTTGGTAAAATTGACGCCGACCTCGGCAAACTCGAAGCTTCCCCGCTTCGAATCGGCGAGGTAGTTGTTTTCAGTCGTCTTGATGAACCCTTGGCTCACGAACCCGTGCACCTCGACGGGCGACGACGCGTCCTCAGCGTGCGCGGTTGGCGCGAGCGCAAAGAGGAATGCACCCGCGCAACACACTGCGCAGAAAGAACGAAACGCTCGCCCTCGGCACAGCCTTTGCGCGTAATCCCCCACGATATGCGAGTCTCTCTCCCCGCCCACCGAGGGTCAAGATCTCGTCTAGGAATCACCCTCGAATGCTAGCGCGCGTTCTCGCGAATCATATGCGCAGGCGTCATCCGACAGCAGATCACGTAGGAGCCGATTGTGCGTCCGCTATGACGTCCTGCCGCCGGAGCATCGAAGCTTCGCTACTAATTCTTCGACGCGCCCTGTTTGATCCACTGCACGAAGTCGCAGAGCTCGGGCTCCGTCAAGCGGCTGCCGCGCGGCATCTGGTAGTTCGGGTCACGGGACTCGAGGCGAACCATGAAGGGACTGCACTTGGGGTCGTTCGGCAGCACGCGCTTCGGACCCCCCTTGAGGCCGAGGAGCGTGTCGTAGGTATCGTCGGCATTGGCAAGCACGATGCCACCCATCGCGCCATCGATCCCATGACAGCTCGAGCCGAGCGTGCACTGCGGCTGGATGATCCCCGTGAAGATCTTGGAGTAAACGGGCGGGTCGAAGCGGAGTTCCTTACAGTCGATGTTCAGATTTTCAACGCACGACGGTGGGGGCGGCAGATTCCCACCGTCGTCACCTCCGCTGCACTGAATCGATGAAATAGCGCCGGCCAAGAGAACAAGGAATGTGGCTCGTGTGGGCGACTTCATCGACGGTCGGAGCTTGCTCGTTTCGCGCTGCGCCCGCAAGCGCGACTTGAAGCAGTGTCATCCGTTCTCCGCAACTGATCGCGACTCGGAGTGGACGGAGCGCGTGCCCCACGAGCTCGAAAGCGTGCTCGGGTCTGGCGAAAGAGCGGGTCGTGTCGTACTAAGAGGGCCGTCTTCCACCATGCTCGAAACCATTGCAGCACGATTCAATTCGGTCTTGCCCAAGGCGAGCGATTGCGCCTACTGCGCGGCGCGCATCGTCGAAGAGCGCTCGGAGCGGATGTCCGTACGTCAGGACGTCCTCCAGCCCCTCGCCATCGACCACGATCTCGGCGTCATGATCACGGTCATGCACGGCGGCGGTTACGGCTACGCCGCCACCAGCGACGTCAGCGAAGCTGGATTGCGGGCGGCGGTCGACCGCGCTCGAACTTGGGCGGCGAAGACCGCGTCGCGCGCCCTCGACTACGGATCCATCGCCTTGCCGCACCCGCGCGGCGCCTATCGCACGCCGGTCGCCAAGCACTGGGCCGGCATGAGCTTGGGCGACAAGATCCGTCTTCTCTCCGACTATTCGCGCAAGCTGAAGGTGCACCCCGACATCGTCGATTGGGAGGCATCGCTGTGGCGCTGCGAGCAAACGACGTTGCTGGTGACCAACGGCGGCGGCCGCGTCACACAGGAGCTCACGTTCGTCGCGCCGCGACTGTCGGTCACCGCCAACCGGGGCGCCGAAACGCAGACGCGCAGCCTCGGCATGTTCGATCGCAGCCAGCAGGGGGGGCTCGAGGTGCTCGACCGTGCGCGCCTCGACCATTGGTGCGAAGTGCTCCCGCTCGAGGCGATGCAGCTGCTCACCGCGCCGAACTGCCCCACTGGGCCACGCGATGTGGTGCTCATGCCCGACCAGATGATGCTCCAGATCCACGAGTCGATCGGGCACCCCCTCGAGCTCGATCGCATCCTCGGCGACGAGCGCAACTACGCCGGGACGAGCTTCGTCACCCTCGATATGTTCGGCACCTACCAATACGGTTCCTCGCTGCTCGACGTTACCTTCGACCCATCGCGCGGCGAACAGCAGGCCAGCTACGCTTTCGACGACGACGGCGTGCCCGCCGAAAAGGTGCATGTCATCCGCGCCGGCGTTCTCGAAAGGCCGCTCGGCAGCGTCTTTTCTCAAGCGCGGGCCAAGATGGGAGGCACCGCCAACGCGCGCGCGGCGAGCTGGAACCGCCCCCCCATCGATCGCATGGCGAATCTCAACGTCGAGCCCGGCACTTCCACCTTCGCGGCGATGATCGCCGCCGTCGAGAAGGGCATCGTGATGACGACGAACTGCTCGTGGTCGATCGACGACTCGCGCAACAAGTTCCAGTTCGGATGTGAAAAGGGCCAGCTCATCGAAAACGGCCAGCTCGGCGCCGTCGTCAAAAATGCCAGTTACCGCGGCGTTTCGGCCACCTTCTGGCGGAGCCTTTCGGCAGTGGGGGACACGGCGACCATGGAGGTGCTGGGCACCCCGTTCTGCGGCAAAGGGGAGCCGAACCAAGTCGTCCGCGTCGGCCACGCTTCGCCCGTTTGTCGTTTCGATGGAGTCGACGTTTTCGGAGGAGAATGATGCGCGCGTCGTTCGATGCTTTGATCGATCATTTGCGGGGCTGTCTCGCGCCCGCGGAAGCGTTCACCGCATGGTTTCAGGGTGAGAGTTCCGACTTCGTCCGCATGAACCAGGGCAAAGTGCGCCAGCCCGGGAGCGTCAGCCAGCGCACGCTGAGCATCGATCTCATTCGTGGGCAGCGTCACGCGGGCGGTACCATCGGCGTTTGCGGCGACGCGAACCTCGATCGCGAGCGGGTCACGGTCATGGTGGACACGCTGCGCGCCGCACTGGCTGACGTGCCCGACGACCCGTTCCATCTCTACCACCACTCCTCCGAGCACACGGAAATGGCCGGCCGTGACGCTTTGCCGGACGCCGCGGAGGTGACGGCGCGCGTGCTCGATCGCGCCCGCGGGCTCGACTTCGTCGGTATCTATGCTGCCGGTCGTGTCTATCGCGGGTTTGCCAGCTCGTTCGGTCAGAGAAATTGGTTCGAGCGGGCAAGCTTTCACCTCGACTTCAGCGTCTACCTTCGCGCCGACAAGGCGGTGAAGGGCGCCTACGCCGGCGAAACGTGGAACGAGGACGACTTCGCTGCCCGCTTGCAGACGGCAGTGGCCGAGCTCGAGGTCCTCGGTCGCCCGCCCAAGACCATCGAACCGGGAACGTACCGTGTCTACCTCGCGCCCCCGGCGATGGCCGAAATCTTGAGCGTTCTTTCCTGGAGCGGCTTCGGCGAGAAGAGCCATCGCACGAAGCAAACCGTGTTTCTCAAAATGCTGACCGGCGACGCGCGGCTCGACGAGCGCATCACATTGACGGAGAACACCGCCGACAGCACGGGGCCTGCCTTCGGTTCGGCGGGTTTTCTCAAGCCGTCCAGGGTCGAGCTCATCAAGAAAGGGCAATACGTCGGAATGCTCTGTTCGCCGCGATCGGCGAAGGAGTACGGCGTGCCTACCAATGGCGCTCGCGACGACGAGATGCCACAAGCGCTCGACCTTGCACCCGGCAACATACCGACCAGCGAGGTGACGGCGCGACTCGACACCGGGATTTTCGTGAGCCACCTCTGGTACCTGAACTACTCGGATCGCCCGGCGGGACGGATCACGGGGATGACCCGCTTTGCCACCCTGTGGGTAGAAAAGGGCCGCGTCGTGGCGCCGCTCAACGTGATGCGCTTCGACGAGACCATCTATCGAATCATGGGGTCGAACTTGCTCGGTCTAACGCGCGAGCGCGATTTCATTCTCGACAACGACACGTACTATCAGCGATCGACCGGCTGCACGCGGGTACCCGGGGCCCTCGTCCGCGACATGCGCTTCACGCTGTGAGCAGGTCGCGCTGCCCCTTCGAGCGGGGGCGCCAACGAAGCGCGTGTCAGCGCGCGGAACTCGACTGCGCCTCGGCGACGAGGGTCCACGACGCGCCCCGTTGGGCAACGACGAGCGCCGTGCCCGTCTCCGACATCCAGCGAAAACGCGCGCCCGCCACCGTAATCCTCGGCTCTGCCCCGAGTTGACGAACGGGCAGGTACACTTCCGAGACCGTTTCGCCCTCCCCCTCGACGGAAAGCGTGAACCGCTTGGCCGCGGCGTCCCAACCGAGATCGATGATCGTGCCATCGATGGCGCGCGGCACTGGACGATCGAGAGCGGCTCCCCATGGGCGCTCCGATCCGTCGCTCGTCAGCACCGAGAAGTCTTCGTGGTTCCAGAGCGTATCGGAGATCGATGCCTCCCACGCCATGGCCGAAGCGCGGCGCGCATCCGCGGCATCGAGCACCGCGCTCGAGAACTCCGCTTTTTGGAGAATCGTGTTGGGCGCGCCGAATTCGCCGATGACGACCGGCGCTCCCCATGCCTCGGCGCGCGCCAGGATGGCTGAAACGTCGCTGCGGATTCGCTCCGGATCCACGGGCCCGCCGATGGTGGTGATGATGTCGTAAAAGTGCGGACCGTAGGTGAAGCGTGCGTGCGTCGGTCGAGCGAGTCGCGCGACGTCGTTGGTCGTGGCGATGGGGTCGTCGCCCAAGACGGCGGCCGGACCAACCTCGGCCTCGATGGCCGCGGCCACGCGATCGTAGATCGCCGGCAAAATCGTGGCTCCGGCCATCTCGGCCGTCAGCGAGCCGGGCCCGGGCTCGTTGATCACTTCGAACGCCGCTACCGCAGGATGTCGGCCGAATTCGCGCGCTACGCGGACCCACATGGCGACCATCGCGTCGAGCACGCCATCGCGGTTATTCCACAACCCGTCGAAAGCGCGACTGACATCACTCATGGGATCGAAATACGGGAGCGACCAGGCGAAGCCGGCGCAATCGTAATGCGGAGGGCCGTGCGCGATGTCGCCGAGAGTCCACTCCGGAAATCCATCGCCGCAGAAAGCCGCTTGGAAGACGTCTTGGTGGAAATCGATGATGACTGCGAGCCCAGCGTGATCGGCGGCGTCGAGCAAAGTGCGGTAGCGGTCGATGTACGCGCTGTCGAAAACGCCGCGCTCAGGTTCGAGCGCTTGCCACGACAACGTGAGGCGAATCCCGTTGGCCCCCAGCTTGCGCACGGCGGTCATGAGCTGCTCGGCGCGGCCGGGAACATCGGCGTCGGTATTGATTTCGAAAGGAACGAAAGGCGGCATTTTGCTGCGGCCGCCCACGTTCAGCCCGCGCAGGATCACCTTTCTTCCGAGCTCGTCGATGAGCGCACTGCCCTGCGTCACGAGACGGCGCGACGTCAGCTTCGGCGCGACGATGACCGGCGGGGGACCGCCATCGGACGGGACGCTAGGGGGCTCGCTGTCGCCGCACGCGGCCGGGCCGATCATGCAAAGGATGGACACAAGAGCCGCAAAACGATGGGAGCAGGGGGTCACGGGAGTCGAGCATAGACGCTAGCGACGAGCGCGGGGAAAATGCGCGGCATGCGTGACCCAGGTATGAGTTACTTTTTTGATGACCTGGCCGTGAGGCCGTGGTAATTCGGCGGGGTTCCGAACGATCGCGCGGAGCGACATGGTGACGAAGCTCGATGGCCATTTTGCAGCGTTCGCCTTGGCGTGCGCCGTCACCGCCGCGTGCAGTAGCACGGACGAGAGCGCGTCGCGTTCCGAGGGGGGTGCGGGAGAACGCGACGCGAGCGCCAGCGCCGATCGCGACGATGGGCCTTTTATCGATGCCCCACGCACCGACGTCTCGATCGATGGCAGCAAGACCGACGCCGACGCATCCACGCACGATGCTCGCGACGCCACCGTCGATCGGACAATCGCCGACGGCAACCGGGTCGACACGGACGTTGGCCACGCCGGCGACGTTGCCGCGCCGGACGTCGCAGACGGCGACGCCGCGACGCCCCCCATCGTCGACGTCGAGCAACCGTGCGATGGCGGTCTCGTCTTGCGCGTGACCGTGCTCGACGACCGCTCCGTCCGCCTTCACTACGTGCGCGGCGGGGCACCTTCCCTGGATCGCGGGTGGGTGTTCGACGCGCGAGGATTCACGGGACCGACGTCGATCGCGGTCGACCAGAGCGCCGCCAAGTTGTCCGTCACCACCGCGGCACTCGCGGTGGAGGCGAGTGGTGCCGCGTGCTCGCTCGCCATTCGCGATCGGGCGGGCACGGTTCTTTGGGAAGAAGCCGCCCCCCATCGCGTCGAGGCTTCCGGCGCGGCATCGCTCGGTCGCAAGCTCGACGACGGCGAGCACATTTACGGTCTTGGCGAGAAGACGGGCGCCTCCGATCGGCGCGGCCGCAGCTTCGAGATGTGGAACTCCGACCCGGCGTGGTCCGATCCGATGGGGCAGTACCGAACCGTCAGCGACCCCATTTACCAATCGCACCCTTTCCTTCTGTCGCTGCGCCAAGGGGGGCGTGCCACGGGAACCTTCCTCGCCAACACCCATCGAACCGGTTTCGACGTGGGGAAAACGTCCTCCGATGTGCTCGCGATGAGCACCGTTGCCGGGGACGTCGATCTCTTCTTTTTCGACGGGCCTCTGCCAGCCGATGTTCTCGAACGTTACACGAGGCTCGTGGGTCGTCCGTTTTTGGCGCCGCTTTGGGCGCTTGGCTATCACCAATCGCGCTGGTCCTACACGCCCGCTGCGCGTGTCGAGGAGATCGCTGCAGAATTTCGACGGCGATCCCTTCCCGCCGACGGCATCTGGCTCGACATCGACTACATGGACGGGTTTCGCGACTTCACCTGGAATGCGAGCACTTTTGCCGATCCCTCCGGCATGCTGAGCCGCCTCGGCGGACGCGGCTTCAAAGTGACCGCCATCCTCGACCCGGGCATCAAGAGCGAGCCAGGCGGACAGTACGGCGCCTACAACACCGGACTCGCCAATCGCCATTTCATCTTGGGTGCCGATCAGAATCCGGTGGTACGCGAAGTATGGCCCGGAGCCGCGGTGTTCCCCGACTTCACCCGCGAGAGCACGCGCCAATGGTGGGGCGATCTCATGGGCGAGTTTTCGAAGATCGGTTTGCGTGGATCGTGGATCGACATGAACGAGCCGGCCGTTTTCACCAAGGACGGGTTCCCGCTCGACGCGCGGGTGGACGGCGACGCAAACCCGACGACGTTTGCGGAAGTGCAAAACGTGTATGCCCTCCTCATGGCCCGCGCGACGTATGAAGGATCACTCCGCGCGGCGCCCGATCGAAGGCCGTTCATCCTCACTCGCGCCGGGTTTGCCGGGATACAGCGCTACGCAGCGGTGTGGACCGGCGACGCACAGAGCACCTGGGATCATTTGGCCATGACGCCATCCATGTTGGCCGGGATGGGCGTCTCGGGCATGGCGTTGGTGGGCTCGGATATCGGCGGTTTCGGGGGAAGTCCGGCGCCCGAGCTCTATGGTCGATGGTTCGAGCTGGGATCGTTTTCCCCGTTCTTCCGATCGCACGTGGCAACCGGTGCGCCCGATCAAGAGCCGTGGTCGTTCGGGTCGGAGGTGGAGAGCCTGGCGCGCCGGATGCTCGCTCTACGCTACACGCTGCTCCCGTATTGGTACGGTTCGCTCGTCGAGGCAACGCACACGGGCACTCCGATCGTGCGCCCTTTGTGGTTCGAGTTTCCGAGCGACGATCAGGCTTCGCGGCATGACGACGAGTTTTTCATCGGACGCTCGCTTTTGGCAGCGCCCGTCACTTCCGCCAACGTGACGATGCGCGACGTCTACCTACCGGCGGGCGTCTTCTACGATTACTACACGGGCGCGAGCTACCAAGGACCGGCGACGGTGAAAATGCCGGCCCCGCTCGGGCGCGTCCCGCTCTTCGTGCGAGCGGGGGCGGTCCTACCGACACAAGACGTCGTCGATTATGTGGGCGCGCCTTCCAACGGCACGACCTACCTCGATGTCTTCCCGGGACCGGCGGGATCCGCGTCGTCGATCGAGCTCTACGAGGATGACGGCGAGACGAATGCGTACGCGGCGGGCGCATTCGCGAAGACGACCGTAACCATGACCCTTACCGGCGCGGGGATCTCGCTCGACATCGCATCGCCGATGGGAGCCTACAAGACCGCGGCTAGTGCGCGGGTGGTGCGGGTGCATGGCGTCGCGTCAGCGCCGAGCGAGCTGCTCGTCGACGGTGCGAGGGTCGCTGTGGGTTACGAGCCTGGCACCCGTGTCGTCACGGTGCCCGCACAGAGCGCGGGGGCGGCGCACACCGTCGTCGTCAAGTACGACGCGACGATCCCCGCCACGCCGCGCCAAGTGAACGTCGACTTGTCGCTCGCGCTTCCGCCGTCCACACCGGCCGGCGACATTTTCATGGGGACTAGCGCGCTCGCGTGGCAACCCGATGGTGTCAAGCTGACGCGCACCGGTAACACCGCCAGCGGTCTTCTCACCGTACTGGAAGGCACGCTCGTCAAGCTGAAGGCAACGCGCGGTACTTGGGCAACGGTCGAGCTGACGGCGAGCTGCGGCGATCTCGCCAATCGCGAGCTGGTTGCCGACTACGGCGCCACTGGTACCGTCGCGGCGCAGCTCAGCGTCGCTGCCTGGGCCGATCGTTGCCCATGACGCCTTCGACGAGCCACGCCGTGGGTTTCATGTGCTTCGCGCTGCTCGCCGCGGTGAGCTTGCAGGGAGCATGCAGCGCGGAAGAGCCGGTGCTGCGCCCTTTCGATGGCGTTCCGGATCGGTTCGACGGAGGGCGCGATGTGAGCGTTCCTTCCGATATCGCCACCGACGTCGGCAACGAGAGCGGCAACCACGGAGGCGAGACGTCGTCGCTCGACGCGACCGTCGACGATCGCGTCGAGGCAAGCACGGCACGGGACGTAACGAACGACGGCACTGCAGACGCACGCGATACGGCCGACGGCGTTTCCCAGGACTCGGACGCGACGGCGACGGACAGCTCGAGCGACGCCCTCGATTCCGATGCATCGACCGCGTCGCCTTGCCTGACCCCGTTTCGTTACGTGCCCGCGCCTGGCATGTCGCCTGCCAGCGTACAAGTGACGGGCGAATGGAACGGGTTTGCCAATCCTGGCACGCCGCTCCGCGGTCCCGATGCACAGGGCGCCTTCATGGGCGAGGTGCAAGTTGCGCCGGGACTCGTTGCTTACAAGCTCATCATCGACGGCCGCTACGAGCTCGACCCCGCAGCCAGGCTCCGCAAGTACGTGGGCGCCGTCGAGAACAGTGCCTTACGCGTCTTCGACTGCCAAGCCCCGGCGCTCCGCTTACTCACGCAATCGAAGACGCGATCCTCGCCCGGCCAGGGCGATTTTCAGGCGACGGTCGCGTTTCGTAAAGGCCGAGACGCGCCTTCGCTCGGCCCGGCGTCGGTCGCCGCCACGCTGCGGCATGACGGGGCGCTGTCGCCGCGCGCGGCGCCGGTCGACCGCACTACCGAAACCATCACCGTCGATGCTCCGGCGCTCGCGGATGGAAAATACACGATCTTCGTCGATGCCAAGGATGCCGCGGGTCACGCCGCCAAAACGCTTCGCCTCGTTTTCTGGATCGAAGCAGGAGCGTTCTCTTGGCAGGACGCGCTCATCTACATGGTGATGGTCGACCGGTTCAAAAACGGCGATCCGAGCAACGACGCCCCGCGCACACCCGCCGCCGACGAGCGCGCGGATTTTCAAGGCGGGGACCTGCAAGGGGTTCGCAACGTCATCGCCTCGGGGGCGCTCGATCGCCTGGGGGTCAATACGCTTTGGCTTTCTCCTTTTCACAGCAATCCCATCGGTCCTTACCTCGCCCAAGACGGCGTGCATCTTTCGACTGGGTACCACGGCTACTGGCCGACGCGCGCTCGCCAGGTCGACGGCCGCATCGGCGGCGACGCCGCCTTGAAGGCATTGGTCGCCGAGGCGCATGCCCACGGGATGCGCGTGCTGCAGGACTTCGTCGTGAACCACGTGCACGAGGAGCACGAGTACGTCGCGCAGCACCCGACGTGGTTTCGCACGGGATGCGTGTGCGGCACGGCCAACTGCGATTGGACGGCGCACCGACTCGACTGCATGTTCAGCGACTACCTGCCCGACGTCGATTGGACAGTCGCCGAGGCGAGCGAGCAGTTCGGGGACGATGCCGTGTACTGGCTCGACACCTTCGACCTCGACGGCTTTCGCATCGACGCCGTCAAGCACGTGGAAGATGCGTGCATCGTCAACCTGACGGCGCGGGTGCGCGATGAGTTCGAAGCCACGGGTACGCGCGTTTTTTTGACGGGCGAGACGGCCATGGGCTGGAACGGCGATTCGCCTTCCGCCAATCAAGGCGAGTACGACACCATCAACCGTTACATCGGCCCGAGCGGGCTCGATGGACAGTTCGACTTCGTGCTTTATCACGCCGCGGCATACCGCACGTTCGCCTACGACGAGAAGGGTCTCCTCCACGCCGACTTCTGGGCACAAGAAAGCGGGCGGCAGTACCCGAAGGGCGCCGTCATGACGCCGTACATCGACAGCCACGACACGCCACGCTCAGTCACCGTCGCCACGTACCGCGGTCAAGATGGCAGCCATGCGCGCGCAATCGCCACCGACAATAAGTGGTCGAACGTCGCCGGTCCCCCCACCGATGCCGAGCCGTACCAAAGGCACCGGCTCGGCCTGGCCTGGCTCTTCGGTCTGCCGGGCGCGATCAATCTCTATTACGGCGACGAATATGGGCAATGGGGCGGCGCCGACCCCAACAACCGCGCCGTATGGCGCGGCGATCAAGCCTTGACGGGAGAAGAAGCGACGACGCTCGACTTCGTGCGTAAGCTCGGCGTGGCGCGGCGCGAGCTCGTCGCGCTCCGTCGCGGCATTTACCGGCCCATCTACGGAACCGATGACGCCCTCCTTTTTGCGCGCACCGCCAACGCGGGCGAGATCGCGCTCATCGCGCTCTCGCGCCTGGGTACGGGGACCACGATCCAAGCAACGCTTCCCCCGACGGTCGGGCTCGTCGACGGAACGACGCTCCGCGATCGCCTCGGAGGCTCCGACGTCGTCGTCACGGGCGGCGCCGTCTCGATCGCACTCGGAGCGCGCGGCGCCGCCATCCTTGCTCCGTGAGCGAGCGCACCGCTCGATGCGGCGCTCCCGTCCTGCAGTTTGGTCAAGGCGTCAGCGCGAAGCAGTAGATCCCGCCGTACCCGCCAAGTGCGCCGACGGTGCCGCTCGGTCCGCTATCGGCGCCGGGCGGCGTCACTCCCGGCGCGCACCCGCCTTCGTTCAACACCGATATCCAATGGATGAGCGATGAGCGCGGCCAGGAGACGCCGCATCGCGGCGCGCCGCCGCCCGATACCGCGCTCGTCCAATCCTGGCAAGTGTCCGACTTGTTCGTGCCGTTGACATTGCCCATCGTGTTGCTTCCGGTGAGCACATTGTGATTGTCGATGACGGTGCCATCGGGATTGTGATTGGGAACGCCGAACTCGTTGGGAAAGTCGTTGAGGATGGCGGGATCGGCGCCCGTCGGCCGCTGGTTCAACAGATCGGTCTTCGTCATCGCGAAGACACGGCCGAGGCGGTCGTACCAGGGACCGGTGCCGATGCGGTCGACGGCGTTGACGGGTGTCCCGCTCGGCCCGGCAGTAACGCTCAAAAATGCCCGCCACGTCTTGCCGTTGCCCGGCATGCCGATTTCCGCCACTTGTTTGCAAATCTCGTCGGCACCGTCGAGGCCATTGGTCTTGCTAAAACGAAGGTCACCACCGAACCCGTTTTGATTGGCGGACAGTTTTCTCATCGAGGCGAGACTCGTCATGAAGAAGCTGAAGCGAGCACCGCTGGCGTCTCCTGTCGTGCCGCCGCTGTCCATCGTGCCGCCAGCTTCTTTTCCGGCATCCATCGTGCCGGCGCCCGCGCTGCCGCCGGTCCCGGTGCCGCCATCCGCGCCACCTTTTCCGGCGGTTCCGGCGGTGCCGCCCGTCCCGGCCGCGCCCCCGCCGCCACTTCCCGAGCTCCCACCCGTGCCAGCACTGCCCCCGGTGCCGCCCGTCCCTCCCGTTGAAGCGGTGCCTGCACTTCCGCCTTTTCCTGCGGCGCCGCCCGATCCGCTAGCTCCGCCAGTGGTCGTCGTACCACCGCTGCCACCCGTCGAGCCACCGCTGCCGCCCGTCGCGCCGCCCGTTCCAACCGCGCCGCCTTTTCCGCCGCCCGAGCCGGTCGCACCTGCGCCGCTCGATCCTCCGCGCCCACCACCCGTTCCTTGACCGCCGGGGTCGCCGCATCCGAGCGCGGCAGTGACCGACACTCCGCACAGAACGATGGATAGACGACGGTACACTTGGGCGGCCGGGTTTCGCATGAGGTCCTCCTTGTTGAAGTCAAGCGCGTCGCCACTCAGCGCTCGGCCGCGCATGCGCGAGAGAGGAATGGCGCGGCGTCGGCTTCGATCGCGCAAGAACCGCAATCGGCAAGCGACGCGTCACGAACATGCCTTCAATACCTCACAGAAACAAGCAGGGCTTGCACGCATCGAATGAGCACCACGTGGCGTTGACGACTCGGACATTGCTTGGCTGCATTTGTTCGATGTCAGCAAAGTCCGAATTGCGTCTTGGCAACGCCGTCGATCGATGTCGGCGCTCTGTGCCGCGCTGTTCTACGGAACGGGAAACTCCAGCGCGGCTTGACCGACGTTGCCGCTCGGCGCGAGTGTCGGGCCCGATGTTCCTCCGGGCCCGCCTGTCCCCGCTGCGCCCTGCGTCAGCACGCCGCTCATTTTCACCGGCGACTGCCCCTTGTAGACGAGTGCGTAGGAAGGTCCGCCCGAACCGCCCGCGCCTGGTCCACCGAGTCCACCCGTGCCGCCCGTTCCACCGCGACCGCCTTTACCAACCGCCGTGCCGCCATCGGCGACGGCCTCGGCGCCCCCGGCTGCTCCGTTTTTTCCTGCTCCGCCGGCACCGCCGTTTCCGCCTTTGCCGCCTTGCCCACCCGCGTGCGACACGAGCTCGCACGCATCCAAGGTCAGCACGCTCGTCCAGCTGAGGACCGCGACGGACGCTCCTCCTCCCGCTCCGCCCAATCCTGCCTCGCCACCGCAACCACCCATGCCGCCCGCGCCACCGCTTGCACCGATGCACATCCCGCTGGCGTTGCTGGCGCCGCCGCCTCCTCCGCCCTGCCCCGCGTTGCCATCAGTGCCGGTTGCGGCTTGCGACGCCGATGCCGCGGTATAACCGGCGCTGGTGAACATCCCCGCCCCGGCTGATGCGATGCCAGGCGCGCCTCCTTTGCCAGGCGAACCGTCGTTGCCGTCGCCACCCACGGCCCCGCTGGGACCACCATTGTCGACATCCGGCGGCATGACATTGTCGCGTGGATAACCGGTCAAGCCGGCAGCACCGGCGCTGCCTTGCGCAGCAGTGCCACCCACGCCGCCGCGCGAGCCGCAGGCGGACGGCTGCCCCCATGCGCCGCCGAGTTGTGCGCCGACGGTCGCTGGACAGATGGCGGCGCTGCCCGCGAGGCCGCCACTCACTTCGGGACCGTCAGACCCCTTGCCTCCGTTTGCGCCAGCGGAGCCCTCGCTCCCCTTGCCGGCCACGATCTTCATTCGTCGTAGAACGACGTTCGACGAGGCGTCGATGAGCGCACCGATGCTGCTCGCGCCGGGAGCGCTGGCGTCGGGCGCATTGACCTCGACGTCTTCGACGAGAACACCGGTCGACGCCGCGTGAATGGCGAGCGCAGGGCTCGACGGCGCGCGAACCACGATATGCCTTATTCCGTAGGTCCAATCGGTACAATCGAAACCGCCGAAGATCTTGGCGCCGTCGGCCAGCACCAACTGCTCGGCGTAGCCGGTGCCCTCGTCGCAAGCGTAGACGCGCAAGCTCTGCGACGTCGCGAGCTGGAGCCCCTTTCCGATTGTGGCGTACGGCGCAGCGCGCGTGCCGCTCCCGGTGAGATCGTTGCCCAACGGCGAGACGAACACACCGTACAGCTCGTCGATGAGGCAGCTCTCGGCATTCGGCGACTTGGTGACGTCGCACGTTGGCCCCATGTCATTTGCATCGGCGTCGAGCCCCGCGTCGGCGACGTCATTGTCGTCGGCCGCGTCGGTCTCGTCGCTTGCGTCGGGAGGCGTGTCCATCGCAACGTCGCTCGTCTCGTCGCCGGCATCGACTTCTCGATCAGCCAGGCCGGCGTCGGTGGACGCCGCGTCGTCGCGCCTACCTCCGGTACCTGCTGTCCCTCCTTTGCCGGGTGCGCCCGCACTACCCCCGGACCCTCCGCTACCGACACTGCCCCCCGTGCCGCCGCTGCCTCCGGTCCCCGCAGTGCCGACGCCGCCCGTGTCCACCGTCGCGTCGTTGGAGGCGTCGGCGCCGGCCATACCACCCGCTCCGCCCGCACCCGCACCCGCGCTTCCGGCGGCGCCGTCATTCGGGCACGGCTTGCGATCGTCGCAGCCGCACGTGCGCTGCAGCTCTTTGCAAGTGCTCTCCGTGGCGCCGCATCCGGCCGCGCTCATGACGGCGAACGTCGCGCCCACACCCAGGATGATTTTGCACGTCCTCACCGCGGAGGGATTTCTCATTCGAATGCTCCCGTCACGAGCACACCGCGCATGTCATCGCCGGCACCGGGCGTGACGCGGAGCTTGGCCGTATTCATCGATGAGCTCGATTTTGGCCAGAGGAGAAGCGTGGCCAACGTGGCTACCCCGAACATGCCGGCCCCCACCCAGGCTACGTTGGCGATGCGATTGGCGTCATTGCGCCGCTCGCGCGCGTCGGCGAGACCGCTGCACGCCGACGTGGGGACATCGCAATTGCCGCCTGTGCGCAGGGCCCAGTCGGTCGCCGAGGCACTGGCGGCGGAGCCTTTGATGGTGAACGCCAAGGCGAGACCACCCGAAATCGCGGTGAGACCGCCCAAAGCGATGGGCACGACGGCGCGCGGTTCGAGAAGGCCTCCGTCGTGCGACGCGGCAGGGGGCGCCGGTGCCGCCTCCGCACTCTCTCTCGCCATGCCGGCGGAAGCGCGCGTCGCGGCGAAACGGAGATACCTCTCGAGCGCGTCGCCAGGTTGAACCCGCACCTCCAATTTCAACGACGCGCGATCGGCGTTGCTCGGGCGCGCGGTGATGACATGCGCGCCCGGGTCGAGGTAGAGCGGATCGACGAGCGGGCTTTTTCCCACCACATCCTCGTCCACGAAGATCGACGCGCCCGGTTCGTCCGCCAAGAGCGTCACCTGCCCCACATGGGCGGCAGCCTCGGTGAGGAGCGTCTTGGCTTTGACGAGCGGGGCGTAATTGTCGCCTTCCTTCGACGCGGCGTCGCGGATGCCCCACGCGAGATGCTCGGCAGCATCGCGGTAGAGTCCGAGACGGATTTCGGCGCTGCCCAGGTTGACGGCAATCTCCCACGACTTGAGCAGCGCCCACGCCGCGGAGAGCGACGCCTTGGCTTTGCGGTACTCGCCGCGCTTGCCATATTGGATCGCTTCGTCATAGAGGTGCCGCGCTTGGTCGCGCTCGGCTTCGCCGATGTGCACCGGCATAGGGCCAGGCTCGATTTGGGCGGCGCTCGTTTTCGGAATGAACGACCACAGCGGGACGACCAAGAGCAGCAAAGAACGAGTCCTCATAAGCGTCTCTCTTTCGCCGCCCTCGACGACGTCGGGGGCGGAGGTTGGTGATGCGCTAAAACCGCCTTTCTTCCGTCACCCACGCCTCGGAATCATCCTTGTTGACGGGAGGGTCCGAGGTGGCGGGGGCGGGCGTCGGCACGTGGACCGACTCGTCGGGCGGCAATCGGGTGATTGTGGGTGGTGGTGGCGTGATGTCCTTTGGCTTCGCTCGCCGGGAGAGCGAGACGCCAGCGCTCGGCGACACGGGCGGCGAGACCGCCATTGACTCGGGCGTGCGAAAGACGACGGCGCTCGGCAAAGCACGCACGGCCATCGGGTCCGGCGAAGATGCGATGGGCGCCGTTTCGGGTACGGCTCCCGAGGCGGAGCCGCGATTGACAGCGGAGGTCGGCGCGGGCGGCGGTGGCGCGGCGAGCCCGGGCGCGGCGCGAGCCCGATCGCTGCGCACACTCGATGCGATCGTGCGCGCACGTAGACCGGTGACGATACCAAGGGCGCCGCCGGCCACGACGATGACGAGCGCCGCCGTCGCCCATGTGCGCTTCCATAGCGACAGTGGCGGTCGCACACTTCGCGCGGGAACGCGCACCGGATGAAACGAGTCGAGCGTAATGCGAACCGCAGGCATGCTCGTGCGCGGCTCGGGCTCTTCCGAGTCGGCGATCGTACGGGCGTGCGGGCGAGTCGGAGGTTCGCTCTCTCCCATGCGAGGCGCGCGAGGTGCCGACGGAACGACTTCACTCCGCGGAGACGAGCTGCGCGGTGCGCGTTCCGATTTCGGCGGATCACGCTCTTGATCGCCACCCATGGGATCCTCCTCCGCAATTTCGATCCATCCTCGAAATTGCAGCTGCATGCGAGGAGCGCCCATCACTCGCAAAAAATCTTTCGCTTTCGAAAGTAGCCCGAAGCCTACCGGCGTTGCAACGTCGCTGCTCTGGTTCAAGCCCCACCTCGCGCGAACCGAACGTTCGCCTCGATATTAGCTTTTCTTCATCGGCCAAGGAAGGTGGTTACGTGTGGGCAAAGCACCTCGCGCGTCTCTATCGTCAATCGACCGCGGGAATTCGTCGAAAAAATCAGCGTGCGCCAGCGGCTACGCCGAAAGACGCAGCGCGCCTCTCGCGCAAAGTAGGACATAGCGAGCAACGACGATCCCGCGGTAAGAAGCGGCGGCACATCGACATGATTGCTTCGCGGGCCAAACGCGGCCGCGCGAACGCGGCAGCGGCAGCGGCAGCGGCAGCGGCAGCGGCGCTACTTGATCACGATGTCGCAGCCGAGCACGACGTCGACGCGGCCGTTCGGATCCTTTTTGAACGTGTCACAGGTTTGCTTGCGAACGATGAGGCGGGACGGCGTTTGCGGATTGTCGTAGTACCAGCCGCCCTTCACCGGATCGCAGCTCGCCGCGTCGCCCACGTAGATGAGACGTGTCGTCGTCCCACCTTGCGGCGTAAAGTCGATGTTGACCTTCCTCGGGTCGGTGGTGTTCTTCGGCAACGCGTAGTCGCACGGCAACGCCGAACCGCGGATCTGGTTCATCGCCGCCGCGAGGGCCGTGCCGGAGTTGGGGTCGACGATGAACGCTTGGTTCGTGCCGCCAGCCATGGCGATGCTGTGCAGGTTCGTGAGGCTGAGACCAAGACCGAGCACGTACGTGGGAATGGACGGTGTCCCGCTGAAGCCTTCGGCGGCGACTTGCGTAACGCTCGGCACGGTTGAATTGCACTCCGTCGGCTCGCCATCGGTGACGAGGAGCACGACCACTTTGTGATCGGCGTGCGCCGTCTGCCACGTGCGGGCGTAAGCAACCGCTCCGCGCAAAGCAGGCTCGGTCGGCGTCGATTCGACGGGCAAAAGGGGAAACGCGGCAGTGATTGCCGGCGCGCTGCCGGGAAGGACGGCAATGGGGACCTTCGGCGTCGAGTAGGTGGCAACGTCGCAGCTCGTCCCGAAGAACTGCAAGCCCACGCCGAGACCAGCCGATTCGGGCGCATTCAGGAACTGTGTGAAAGCCTGGGTGGCGCTGATCCACCACGGGATCATGGAACCCGAATCGTCGAACATCACGTACATGTCGAGTGGGCGCTGCTCGGCGTTGTACTTGTCGCCGCCGCACGTCATGGGCCCGCCGTCCGCCATGCCCTTGCCGGGATCGATAACGCCGCCGCCGGCGCCGCCAGATCCTCCCACAGCGCCGACGCCACCCGTCGATCCTCCCGCGCCGCCGGTCGTCGTACCGTTGTCGCTTCCGCCGCTGCCCTTTCCGCTGCCCCCAGTTGCCCGCGACGTCGACGTCGCTTCGTCGGCACTCGAGCACGCGGCGATCACCGCGCCGGAGGTCGCGCACAGGGCGGTGAGGGAAAGGAAAACACTGTACAAACTGCTGTTTCGCATGGCGCTCATTTCACGACCGTGGTGCATCCGAGCACGATGTCGATCCTTCCGGTGGGATCGTTTCTTACTTCATCGCAAACGGTGCCGCAAAGCAGGACCCTGCTGTTGTCGCTCGAGTACTGCCAGCCCTGCGCGCCGGCTTGGCACGCACTCTTCGTGTCCTGCGGGATATCGAGACCTGTCCCGCTTCCCTTGGTGTAGTGCACGTTGACGCGCGTGAGATCGAGTGGGCCGGTCTGTGACGTGGGGAGATCGAACGAACAGGTGAGCGAGCCGCTGATGCGTTTCAGCGCGACCGCGAGATCGGCGCCGAAGTCGTTGCTGGTCGTCATGTCGAAGTGGCAATCCCCAGTCGCCGCGTTGAGGCCGCTGTGCGCGCAGCTAGGGCTCTGCGCGGTGCCGCCGAGGTAAGCCATTTCGGACAACATGCCGCGCGCTGGTTCGCTGCCCGGCGCGCCAATGACGAAGGTGCGAATGTTGACGCTCGTCGCCTTGGGGATCTCGGTGGCAAGCTGGCTGACCTTCTCCGCGTCGCATGTCTCGGCACCGTCGGTGATGAGCAAGACGAACTTGTTGCCCGACACTTGCGCCTGCTGATGCAAATGCTTGAAGGCGAGGATCGTGGCTCCCACGATGGGCGTCCCCCCTTGGGGAGGCTTGGCGCCGTCGAGGTTCGCACCGAGCGCGTCGATTTGCGCGCTCGTCAGGAGCTTCACGCCGACGCTGGGCAGGGAAATGGCGCCGCACTCGTCGTCGCTGTTGAAATAAGAGAGACCGATGCTCGCAGTTGGCGGCAACGCCGCGACCGCGTCTTTCAGGGCCTTTTTGACGACGGCCCATTTCGTCGGCTGCGTCGCATCTGACTGGATGGGGTTCTTCTCGCACGCGGCAGAGTCCGTGAGGGGAGGAAGGTTGCAGTTCATGCTCCCGCTTCTATCGAGCACGACCAAGATATTGGCGGGCACGAGATCCGATTTGACGCTGGCCACTGCGCATCCCATGACCCCGCTGTCGCTCGGTCCACCGCCGGTGATGGGTCCGCCGCCGGTCGGCGAAATGGGCGGCATCGCACCGGCCGCTCCGCCCGTTGCACCGCTACCAGCCGAACCTCCGCTACCCGAGCGAATGCCGGTCTCGGATGCGCTGCACGCGGCGAAGCACGCGACGCCCGCGAGTACGAGCGTGGCCCATCCTGACATGGAGAACGATCGATAAGCGAGACGCGCGGGCGCGCTCCCGCGTTGCGATGCAAAGAGCCAACGCATCGTCGTCAGTCTGCTGGGCCCTGGTACGCCGCCGACCAAGTGCCGTTGCATCCTCCGTTGCCCATATCGACGATGAGCGACCAATTGCCGTTGGAGAACTGCGAAGCGATGCGATCGTAGTCCGACGCGAGAGGGCCCTGAAACGTGCCGTTGATGACGAGAAAGCCGCTGTAAGTGCCATGTTCGAGCTTGCCGTCGAACTTCTGGGTCTTGCAATCGAGCTTTCCGGTGATGTCGGCGCGAAAGGTGAAGAAAAGATTGGCCGTGCCGTCGAGGAGCCCCTCGCGAACTTCGAGAAATTCTCCATTTTGCGATTGGACCATCTTCAGCGAAATGGGGCCGGCCACGGGAAACAAGCCAACACCTGCGTCCCCCGGGCTGTAAGAGCACGCGAAGTTTCCCTGATAGACGCCCGGCTTGCAGGGATTTTTTCCCGTGGTGCCCTCCGGCCAATCGAAACCGATGTCGGGGGTGGCGTCGCGCACCGGAGGGAACGTGGTGCCACCGCTGCCGCCGGAGTTGGTGCCCGCGGCGCCCCCTGTTCCGCTAGCACGGCGGCCCCCGCCACCCGATCCGCCGCCGCCGCCGCCCCCGGTCGCCGCGGAGCCACCCGATCCGCCGGAGCCGCCCGTGCCGCCCGTGTCGCCCGCGGTTGTGGTTGCGGTCGTCGTCGTTTTCGTGGGCGAGGTTCCTCGCGTCGCCACCGTGTCGCTGGTCGAACAGTGGGTGAGGCCGAAGCCCATGCTACCGACCAAGGCCAACGTCGCGAACCTCGGGAACGCGCGTAGAGAGAAATCCTGATTCTGCATCGTGTCCCGCGCCTCGGTTCAGATTTCGCGTCTCATTGACGCACTTCAAATTGCGAAAGACGGACGATAAGCGACAACAAGCGCTGATGTCGATAACTCATATGGGAGGCGCCGCACCAGCGCACGTGCAGACCTTCCAGGAGCATCGGGTCACCTCGGTCGCAAAGGATCTGCGTATCGCGGCGAAGAAAACGTTGAGCACGTAAGTTCGCTGGCGCGGTGAAATCCGAGGAAAAGACAATTGACGAGTGTACGAAACAGTAAGTGTCGCGCGGAGGTCGAAATGGGCGGACCTTTTTTCTTCGACGGGAGAGCCGCCCGAATGTCCGTGAAGCTGCGCGCGGCGTGCCGCTGGCCGAAACGAGCGTGTGCGATGCGATTGCCAACTAAAAGGCGCGCGTCGGATTCCCCCTTGATCTAGAGGCCTGTCTATGGTCATACGTTCGAGAAGAATTCCCTTCTTCGGAGCGGAGGTCCCAATGAGCACCTTGTCATCAACGAAGGTTCAATTTTGCTGGGCGGGTGCAGCGCTCCTCGTTCTGGCCATCGGCTGCGGCGATTCGACCGATTCTCCGACGAGCACGGGATCGTCCGGGGGCAGCGGCGGATCGGGAGGATCGGGAGCGTCGGGAGGATCGGGAGGCACCGGCGGCACCGGCGGATCTTCTACCGGCGGTACCGGCGGCACAGGAGGATCGGGTGGTGCAGCCGGTGGACAGCCCGACGCCGGCGACGTCATCTGCGGGGGGATGGTATGCCCTCCGTCCCCGTTCATCCCGCCGTGCTGCACGACGCAAGATACCTGCGGCATCAGTGTGGGTCAGGCGGGCATGTGTTTCGACCCGACGACCTTCGATGCCGGCATCACGGTGCCGGAAGGGGGCGCCGGCGTGCCCGATCCCAACTGCGCAAGCCTGATGTACTTAGGTTTCCCGTTGGCAGGATGCTGCATGCCCGACAACGTCTGCGGATTCTCGACGGCACTGACCGGTTGCGTCTCCCTCGAGACGTTGCGTACGTTGCCTCTGCCCGGCATCAACCTTCCCGATGGCGGGACGATGTCGTGCGTGTACCCGCCGCCCTAATTGCACTGCGTACCGAGCGCCCAGGCCAAGCCCCAGTTCGCCGTGCCCGGAGCCAGGAGACCGCAAGCGAGCGCGAGACTGCACGACCAAGTGTAGGCCTTGCCCACGGTACACATGGTTCCGGCTCCGGAGTCGGCGGTGCTGCACACCCCGCGAACTTTGTCGCCCATCCCGTAGGTGCCGCCCATCACCCAGTCGATCGTGCCCGGGCAGCCTGCACCACCGTCACTGCTCGTGCCGCCGGTGCCGCCCGAACCGCCACTTCCGCTTCGGCCCGCGCTGCCGCCCATGCCCGCAGCGCCGCCGCTGCCACCGCGGCCCCCGGTCGCACTGCCGCCCGACCCGGCGGTCCCGCCCGTTCCACCGCCGCCGCCCGAACCCCCTTTTCCGCCGCCTCCGCCGCTTCCGCCGGTCGAAGACCCGCCGCTTCCGCCGCTTCCGCCGGTCGAGGATCCTCCCGAGCCGCCGGTCGCGCCGGATCCGCCGCTACCCGACGTCTTGTTGCTATCGCGCGCACCGCCGCCGTCGGGAGGCTGGTAATCCTCGAACACGCCTTCGGCGCACGCCGGGAGAAGCATGAAAACAAGTCCAATTGAAGATAGTCGCATCACGCCTACCAGGGTTATTGCAATTCCGACGCCGCATATTCAAGCGGAAAAGCCCGTTCGCCGCTGCGACGTTCGATCACATAGCGAGAAGTTTTGGGAAATCGTTGCATTGCGTATTCGCGCCGCCGTGGCGCTGAGTGCCGGCACAGCTCCCGCGCCGACAAAAATGAGTGGCAATCCGCACAGGCACAAACGCGTCACCTCGTTGGTGTAGCCGCACGCCGCGCACACGCGACACAGCGCGCGCGCAACATCGCTGTCACGATCAGCGATCGCGCGTTCCCCGGCGCAGCGGTCCGTCCTTCGGCGTTGCCGCGCGGACGTCGGAGATTTCGCCGAGCGGAGCATCCACGGCGGCGTCGCTAATGGGGACGAGCGCGGGCCCAGCGTCCGACGAGCAGAGGCTCACGCACGATTGCCCTTTCTTCTTACACGTTTCTTCGCAGCTTCTCATGCCGTCGCAGGCGAGGATGCAGTCGGTCATTCGCGATTGGCAGTCGGTGTTGCACTGCTGCGTCCCCGCATTGGCTTCCATCTCCAAGCTTCGAACGGCCCCCACGGCGAGCACGCCGAACGCCGCGCCGAAGACCCATAGCCAGCGAGGCCTCTTTCCGCGCGCCCCCAAGGTCGTGACCGTTCAGCGCGAGGATCGCCGGTAATCGGCGGGCGTCACGGACATCCAGCGATGGAAGGCATCGTAGAACGCGCCCACGGTCGCGTAACCGAGCAGCTTGGCGATGCGTCCGATGGGCATCGTCGATTCCCGAAGGTAGCGCAGCGCGAGCTCTTGGCGCGCCTCGTCGAGGATGTCGTGATGGGACGTCGACTCGAGCCGCAGGCGGCGCTGCAAGGTGCGACAGCTCATGTTGAGGCGCTTGGCGATGGCGCGCGCGCTGTGATCCCCATCGCGAAACGATTCGTAGATGAGTCGCCGCACCTCGCCCGCCAAGGTGGTGCGATCGCCTTTTTGCGCACCGGCGGAAAGCTCCTTGATGTAGCGGTCGAGCAGCGCGGCCAAAATGGGATCGGCGTTGGCGATCGGCTCTTCGAGCAACTCGGACGCAAACACGAGCTCGTTGACGGGGCAGTCGAAAAAAACCTGCGTGCCGAAGAAACGGCGATGCTCGGTGACGTCCTTGGGCGCGCTGTGCTCGAACGTCACCGCGACCGGGGGCACGACTTTGCCGAGCGCTACCCCGGCCATCTTGAAGACGATGCCGAGGTAAGCTTCGGAGCGGTGCCGCGACGGTCGGTGACGGTTGTCCGTCACGCGGTACGCGAAACGTGCGCGGTCGCCATCGACGACGAGCATCAACTCTTCGTTGCCGTGGATGGTCCGCAAATAGGGGCGCAGCTTTTCGAAAGAATCGGCGAGGTTCTTGCCGTTCATGAGCGCGTAGCCCAGAAGATCGAACATGCGCGGCTCGGACTGCTCCGCGCAGTGCAGGCCGAAGGCTTCGTCACCGGTGCGCCGAGCCCCCTCTTCGTAGAGAGCGTCGAGCTGGGCCAGGGTAATGGGCGGCTCGGTGCCGTTCGGCGCGTGGAGACCGACGGCGTCGGCGACCTCGCGCGCCGTATTGCCGGGAAACGCCGCTTCGATGGCGTTCATGACGAACTGCGCGCGAATCCACGGCACGGTGGTCGCGCGCGTGCTTTCGACGAAGATGACAGGATCGGCCGGCACGACTGATGATTCTACTCTACCCGGCCGAACGGCGCCCATGGGCGAATACCGCAACGACGCCCCCCGTCGCCAAGAGCGCGGCTAACGCACCGTAGAAGTACCAAGCGAGGCGCCCGGAGCGGGCGTCACTTTCGGCCTCGATGCGAAGGAGCTCGGCTCGTGCGTCAGCGTTGTCGGGATCGAGCTCGAGTGCGCGGCGCAGCGAACCGTCGTCGACGATGCCGTGCGTGGCGCGGTCTTTCGCTTCGAGAACGAGCAGCTCCGATTCTGCCTGGCGGGCGAGGGGCCCCTGGGGGTCGACGCGCAACGATTGGCGCAGATGGGCCCTCGCCCGCGCGGGGTCGTCCTTCTTCAGCGCCCGCGCGAAGGCGAGATAGGCAGGTGCCATCTCGGCACGCCGCTCGAAGCTCGGATCGCGCGCCAGGGCGCGATCGAAGGCGCCAGCCGCCTTCTCCATGTTCTGCTGGCGAAATGCCGCGAGACCTTCGTCCATGAGCGCGTAGGCGTCGACGAGACGGGCACGGTCGAACACCCGAAAGAGCTCGCGCGCCGTCTGTTCCCATCCCCAGGCGTCGAGCGCCTTTTGGTTGGTCATGTTCTCGTACGACTCGCGCACCGGCAGTTGACCGGAATCTCCGAGCAGCAGCACTGATTGTCGGGCGGCCTCGCGAATCTGGCGCCGATCGCTGTTGGCGAAGGAGAGGATGACCCGCGCCGCATCGACCTCTTTCGCACGCCCGTAGGCGAGAAGCACTTCGGCGAGAAGCTGGTCATCGCCCGTCTGCACGGCTTCTCCAGGAATGGCTTTCCCGAGCGCCTCGAGGAGCTTCAGCGCGAAAACGCGCTGCTCCTTCGATTCGCTTCGCCGCATCTCGATGAGTGCCGGCACCGCACGATCGCCAAGGGTCACCAGCTGGCGCTCGACATCCGAGCGCAAAAGCTCGCCATACGAAGCAAACAGAGCGCCGAGCTCTCGAACGGCGGGGGTCGTCGCAATTTTGGCGAGCACGCGGGAGAGCCCCACGATCGTGGCCAGATCGCGCCAGGCCCCGCGTTCCGGCGCGGCCGAGGCCATGATGAGCGCCCACCAATCGTCGGCGGCATTGAAGCCGCCATCGGGCAATCTGCCGGCGATCTCGTCGCGATCAACGGCGCGAGGTTTCACGACCTCGGCGATCACGGCCGTCATCGCGGTAAGGTCCACGGTTCTACTCAGGAGGGCGAGGCGCTCGGCGACAGCGGGAAGCATGGCGGGCGAAGCCCGATCGAGGGTCTTCATGGCTGCCTGGCGCGCGGATGGGTCTCTCGAGAGGAGCCCGTCGAGCCACACGGCGAGCTCCCGAGCCGCGCTCGATTCGGAATCTGCGATCGCCGAGGCGACCGGTGCGGTCAGCGCCGCGGAAGCCGCCGGCGACAGCGTCGGGTCGGCGTGCACGCCCCCGGCCGTCCCGAGCGCCGCCAGCGCGAAGGCAAATGCGCGCGTAGCCCGTAGGTCGCTACGGATCAGTGATGCGAAAGTCTGCCCCAGCGCACGTCCACCGAGTCGACGCGCGCGGCGCCGGGTCCGCGGTTCGCCCAGCCGATGAGGTCCTTGATCTCGTCTTCATCGCCCTCGGCGAGAAGCTCCACCGCCCCGTCTGCTCGGTTTTTGACCCAGCCGGTGAGTCCGAGACGGCGCGCTTCACGCTGCGCCGAAGCCCGAAAGAAGACACCCTGGACCCGGCCACGAACGAAGAGTTGTACCTGCTTCAGCGACATTTTGGCTTTTTTCTAGCGAAATAGTGAGGAGAGGGCAACTTTGGGCAGGGCGCGGCCTCGGGGTAGGTGCTTTGGCGACCCGAGAGCCGAAGGTCGCCGTCCCGAGGGGTAGATCCTGGAGCCGACCCGTGTTTCGATCGCTGCAGTGACCCTAAAGGCTCAGTCCCGAACGGAGCAGCTCTTGGCTCGCATCGCCGAGCTGGAGAGCGCTCTCGCGCGCGAAGAGCGGATTTCAGCCGCGCTGCGCGACGTCGGGGTCGCCATGGGAACGACGCTCGATCTGGACCAACTGCTCGAGCTGATCCTGCAGAAAATTACCGATTTGTTGCAAGCAGACCGCGCAACGCTCTACCTCCTCGACGAGGCGCGCGGAGAGCTCGTTTCACGCATCGCCGTTGGCGACGCGATCCGCTCCGTTCGCATGCGGGTCGGCGAAGGCATCGCGGGAATGGTTGCGCGTACAGGCAGGACGATTCGCGTGCGGGATGCCTACCAAGACAAGCGTTTTACACGCGACTCGGACGAGCTACCCGGCTACCGCACCCAGTCGATCCTCGCAGCGCCGATGAAAAACCATCTCGGCCGCATCATCGGCGTCGTTCACGTGCTCAACAAAAAGAGCCGCCGCGACTTTACCGCCAACGACGAAGCGCTGCTCAATGCGTTTGCCACGGAAGCCGCCGTTTCCATCGACAATAGCCGCCTCTTCTTGTCGGTGGTGCAGAAGAACATGCAACTGCTCGAGACCAAGGAAAAGCTCGAGCAAAGCGTGCGGCACCTGCGTCTCCTCTTCGAGCTGGAGAGCACGATGGGGCGCGCCGCTTCGCAGGACGAGCTGATCCGCGGCGTGCTGCAGGAATCGGCGCAGGCGTGCGAAGCGGCGGGGGGCGCCGTCCTTCTCACCGAGGAGGAAGGCGGTTTCGAGCTCGCGTTGTGGGACATCAAAAAACCAGGCGAGCTCGGAGCCGAAACATGGCGCGGTCTGCCCGGTGCGAGCCTGCCGCCCAGCGGGGCATCGGTTCGGGGCCTTCTCACGAGCGCCATGCAGCGGCGCGAGCCGGTGCAAATCGCCCCCGGCTACGACGCCGGGCTCGCGCTCACGAGCGATCCGCGGATGAGGACGGCGCTTTCGGTGCCGCTCGAGTGGGAGGACGGCGCGCCCATGGGCGCCATGGCGCTCTTCAACAAGACGGAAGGCCGCCCCTTTGCCCACGAAGACGTGGAGCTCTTGCGCATCATCGCCGCCAACTTCTGCACCGCCATCAACCTCTTTCGCGCTCGGGTCAAACGGGTGCGCGAGGAGCGTCTCTCCACCATCGGGAGCCTCTTGTCGAGCGTCGTTCACGACTTGAAAGGGCCCATGGCAGTGATAAGCGGCTACGTACAGATGATGTCCGATGTCGAAGATCCCGCTCGCCGCAAGGAATACGCGGGCCTTATTTTGAAGCAGTTCGAGAGCATCGCCGCCATGCAGCGCGAAGTGCTCGAGTTCGCCCGCGGTGAAAAGCGCCTTCTCGCGCGCAGGATCTATCTGGCGAAGTTCTTCGAGGACCTCGCGACCGAGCTTCGCGCCGACCTCGGCACTTCCAAGGTCGAGCTGGTTCTCGATCTCGCCGACCGCACCACGGCTCGCTTCGACCAGAACAAGATCACGCGCGCCGTCCACAACTTGGTGCGCAACGCGGTGGAGGCGATGGGAGCCAAAGGCGGCCGCGTCACCTTGCGCGTCGCGCGCAGGGCTCCGGTGAGCGCAGCGAAGAAGGGAGACCTCATCGTCGAAGTCTCCGACACCGGCCCGGGTATCCCCAAGCAGATTGAGGGCCGACTGTTCGAATCGTTCGTCACGGCGGGCAAAAAGGGGGGCACCGGCCTCGGCCTCGCCATCGTCAAGAAGATCGTGAACGAGCACGGCGGATGGGTGGGCGTCCAATCGGCGCCGTCCGGCACCACGTTCACCATCGTCTTGCCTCAGGACGACGCGAAGAGTTGATGGCCAAGCGTCGCAGCGTCGCCGCGAGGGTCCTCGCTTCGTACGTCCTCGTGCTCATGGCCTTTGCGTTGACCGCGCTCTTCAGCGTCGATTCGGAGCGAAGGGCCGCGCGCGAAGCCGAGCTTCTTCGCACCGGTTATGTGCCGCTCAAATTCTCGATTCAAACGGCATTCGAGGCGCAGAACATCGTCAGCGACAAGCTCAACCACATCACCGAGGCCGGCAACCCAAACGATGCGCGCATCTGGATCGAAACCGAGCGCCGCGCCCGACCCAAACTCTTCTTGGAGATTCGGACCGCGGCCCACGGGCTCGGCACCCTGAGCGACGGACAGGAGCAGGCCCTTCAATCGGAGATCGAACAAGCCGCCACTGAAATCGAGCAGTACTTGCAAGCCGACGGGGAGAAATTCGCCCGCCTCTTCGAAGCGCTCGCTACGCGCGACTCGCAGAAAGCGCAGGGGCTGCAAAATGAGCTCGTCTCCTACGAAGTGGTCGGAGCAAGGCATTTACGCGAGCTGCGCGATCGCGTGGACCGCGAGATGGACAACTTGGTGAGCTCGGCGCGCATCCGCGAACGACGATCGATCGCCGTCTTGGTGGCGCTCTCGTTGCTCACCCTCGCCGTCGGCATAGGAGTCTCGCTCTATGCGCGGCGCGTCCTGCGCCCGCTGGGAGCGGTGACCGATCGGGCCAAGGTCGTCGCCCAGGGAGATCTCACGCCGCGCAAGGTGATCGCCAGCTCCGACGAGATCGGCGAGCTGGCAGCCACCTTCGAGCGCATGGTGGCCGCTATCGCGCGGGCCAACGCCGATCTGGTGCAAGCCGAGCGCCTCGCTGCCATCGGCGAAATGGCGGCACACGTGACCCACGAGATCCGCAATCCGCTCTCGTCGATGGGGCTCAACATCGAGCTGCTCGAAGAGGAGCTGTCCGGCGCTAAGGGAATGGCCGAAGCGCAGCAGCTGGTGCGCGCCATCAAGCGTGAGATTGAGCGCCTGGCCGAGCTCTCCGACGAGTACCTCCGACTCGCCCGACGCCCCACCCCCAACCTAGAGCGCGACAACTTGGCCGATCTCGTGCGCGAGGTGGTGGACTTCATCCGCCCCGAGCTCGACAAAGCGAAAGTGAGCTGCGCCGTGGAGATCGAAGATCCGCTCCCTTCCGTCGCCTTCGACGAGGCGCAGATCAAGCAAGCCCTGCTCAATCTGGTGCGCAACGCGCGAGAAGCAATGCCTCCCAGCGGCGGCGAGCTGTGGCTCCGCGTCGGCGCTTCGCGCAAAGGGGACGGCGTCGATCTCGTGGTGGACGACGATGGCAGCGGGATCGACGCCGAGGTGCGCGAGAAGGTGTTCGACCCGTTCTTTACCACCAAACAGGGCGGCACCGGTCTCGGGCTCGCGGTCACGCGGCAGATCGTCGAGGCGCACGGGGGGACGATCGCCTGCGAAGCGCGGGTGCCGCGGGGGACGCGCGTTTCTGTGCACCTTCCACGAGGATAGGGACCGCTGCGGGCAGCAGGGTCCCCCTCCGGCGGATAGGGACCGCTGCGGGCAGCAGGGTCCCCCTCCGGCGGCTGCGCAACTCGCGCCTTGTATAACGACAGGGTGGCAAGGTGGGACTGCGCGGCGTGCCCGGCGCTTCGGACAGGGCTCCGCCGCCT
>Ga0193706_1000193_pt1 | contig 41508 bp, 34 predicted proteins | sample U3c1metaG_FD_160130 | JGI IMG/M metagenome (GOLD analysis project Ga0193706, IMG submission 160130) | Soil microbial communities from a riparian zone of the East river system, Colorado, United States - U3c1 | ecosystem: Environmental > Terrestrial > Soil > Riparian zone | place: USA: East River... | reverse complement strand
GACCTTCGCCCGCGAGCACATCGGCGTAACGCCGGGTCCTCACGTCATGCTCGCCATTACCGACACCGGCGTGGGGATGGATGACGTCACGCAGTCGCGCGTCTTCGAACCATTTTTTACGACCAAGGCCACCGGCAAGGGGACGGGGCTCGGGCTTTCCACCGTGTTCGGCATCGTCAAGCAGAGCGGGGGGACGATCTGGCTTCACAGCGTGCCCGGCCGGGGAACGACGTTCAGGGTCTACTTTCCGGCCACTGCCGAAGGACCGCAGCCGGTGCGACCGGTCCCCCAGGCGCCGAGCTCGCGCGGCAACGAGACCATTCTTCTCGTCGAAGACGATGCCACGGTGCGCGCCGTCGCGCGCGCTATCCTGAGCAGCCGCGGCTACGACGTCATCGCCGCCGTCGACGCGGCAGAGGCGCTCGCGGTGTGCCGTGAGGCCGGCCAACCGATCCATCTGCTCCTCACCGACGTCGTCATGCCGCGTATGAGCGGACGCGAGCTGGCCGGGCGCATTGCCGAGATACGCCCCGCCATCAAGGTTCTCTACATGTCGGGCTGTACGGAGGACACGGTTATCCATCACGGCGTCGACGAAGGAATCGCCTTCTTGCAGAAGCCCATCACGCCGCGTGCGCTCACCCAGAAGGTCCGTGAAGTGCTCGATTCCTCGTGATAGCGTGCACCGGTGCGGCGGCGGCTTTCGGGGGAGCCATCACCGCCGCGAGAGAATACGATGCCGGAAAATCGCCCGTTCACGTTCTTCGAATACGCCGCGTGCTCCACCTGCCGCAAAGCCAAGCGCTGGCTCGACGATCACGGCGTCGCCTACCGCGCGGTGCCCATCGTCGAAAGCCCGCCCGCGCCCGACGAGCTGTCGCGGCTCGTCGACAAGAGCGGCCTTTCCATCGAGCGATGGTTCAACACCAGCGGGCAGAGCTACCGCGCCTTGATGGCACGGATGGGCAAGGAGAAATTCAGCACGCTTGCCCCGTCCGAGAAGCTCCGTCTTCTCGCGGCGGACGGCAAGATGATCAAGCGCCCGGTGCTCGTCGCCGGCGGCCAGGTGATCGTCGGCTTCGACGAGTCGCGCTACGCGTCGCTCGCGCGAGCATGACGGCCGCAGCACGCCGCGCAGGTTAGGTCTCGTAGTCGATCATCCGCACGCCGCGGGCGGCGCGATCTTTTTCCGTCGCTTGGCGGAGTTGCTCGTAAAGCGCGACCACGTCCGTCTTGATCTCGGTGATCCGTAGCTCGGGGGTCGTCTTGTCGAAGGTCTTGAGAAGGAGGTTGCCGCTTCCCAATAGCCGCTGGAGAAAGGGGCGGTCGACGGTGTAGTCGTTGACGCGGTAAAGATCGATCTGCTCCATGCGCTTGGAGAGCACTCCCGTCTCTACGACGATGCGCCGGGTGGTGATGCGATAGTGAACACCGAGCGCGCGCCACCACCGCGGCAAGAGCCAGAGACCGAGGGTCACGATGATCAAGAGGAGCACCCCCACGCTCGGGATCAGTGCCGGTCGGCCATCGAACAAAACCTCTTCCTGCTGGGTAGGTGACTCGGCCGCGCTTTGCATGTGGGTCGATGAGAGCCGCAGCCTAACAGCTGTGTACCGGCGCTGGAAGCGGCGCCGGGCAGAGGGCGGGGGAGATCGCCTTTCCCGGAACCACCAGGCTGCCCGCGGAAGCGGGTGGACACCACCCGCGCGGTGCCCATCCGACCGGGCACCGTGCCCAGCTTCGGCTGGTCGCGCTTCGCCATTTCAGCGATCGAGCCAGAAAATCTGGGCATGAAACACTGGCACGCCAAGTGCGTAGGGAGCAAAGGAGGCTGGTGATGCAACCGAACGTGATGCTCAGGCGAATCGCCTATTGGGTCTATGGGTTGCTCGCCTACGGCGCCTTTCTGGTCACGATTCTCTACGCGATTGGATTCGGGGGAAACTTCTGGCAGGCCTTCGGATGGGAGGGGAGCGGCTGGCGCAGTATGGACGTGGGACCGAAGGCGCCGATCGAGGAGGCCATCGCCGTGGACGGGGCCTTGCTCTGCCTTTTCGCTCTACAGCACAGCGTGATGGCCCGCGTGGGGTTCAAGCGATGGTGGACGCGTTTCGTGCCACCCGCCCTCGAGCGCAGCACTTTCGTGCTGGCGGCGAGCCTCTGCTTGGCGCTGCTTTTTTGGCAGTGGCGCCCCCTGGGATCCACCCTCTGGCAGGCATCGCCCGGAATTTCCAGTCTGGTGCTCATCGGTGTGTCGCTCGTCGGGTGGACGATCGTCGTGCTTTCCACCTTCATGATCGACCATTTCGAACTGTTCGGATTGCGGCAGGTTGCCAGCGCTTTCCGGGATCGCCCGCATCCCGGCATCGGATTCGCCACGCCCGCCTTTTACAAGGCGGTGAGGCATCCCATTTACCTGGGATTCATGATTGCGTTCTGGGCGACTCCGGTGATGACCGTCGGCCACCTTTTCTTTGCGGGCGCCACGAGCGCCTACATCCTGATAGCCATCCAGCTCGAGGAACGCGACCTCGTGGCACGCTACGGCGACGCCTATCGCGCCTATCGCCGGCGAGTGGGAATGCTGCTTCCCTTTCCTCATCGTGGCCCGGCGGCGCAGGCCTCTCGTCCGCAATCGTCCAAGCCCACGGTTTGACGGGACGGCAGCCGTTCGCGCGCGTTGGTCTTTTCGGATAGCGACGTGCTCGAAGTGCCGCGATGGGCGTCGTGTCAGCATCATGTCAGCACGATGTCGGCAAGAAAGCGGCGCCGCGCGCGAATCGAATCGCCGCACGAAAATGTGGCGAATCAGCATGAAAATTTGGCCGTGACCAGCGCGCCGTTGCCAACGCGCAACGTCAAGGCTGTGCGTACCAATTACTGCCGCTCGAGAAATCCTTCACCTTGGTCGATTCCTGCGCGCGGCGCGCGAGGGCCAGCGTGATGAGCCGTGTGATGAGCTCGGGGTAAGGTACCCCCACGGTTTCCATCAACTTCGGGTACATCGAGATACGGGTGAAGCCGGGGCAAAAATTGATCTCGTTGAGATAGAGCGTCCCCGTTTTTCGGCAGAGAAAAAAATCGACGCGCCCCATGCCGTATCCGTCGAGGCTCTGAAAAGCGAGGGCCGCTGCGCGCTGCAGCTCGTCCACTTGCACGGACGAGAGATCGGCCGGCACTTTGGTGGAGCTCTTGCCGCCCACGTACTTGTCGTGGAAGGTGTAAAACTCCTCGGCGACCAGCACCTCCCCCGGCACGCTCACCAGCACTTCGTCGCCGCCGAGCACGCCGAGCTCGATCTCGCGTGCATCGATGGCGGTGTCGACGATGACGCGACGATCGAATCGAAATGCCTGCTCGATGGCCGGCGCCAGCGCATCCTCCGACTTCACCTTGGCGACGCCGATGCTCGAGCCGAGATTGGCCGGTTTGACGAAGAGCGGGCTCCCGAGCGGCCGCACCTCGTCCATCACCTGACGCGGACTCTTGCGCCAGCGCGTCTCGGTGATCCCAAGAAAGGGCACGGTGGTAAGGCCCACGCTCTGCCAGATCTGTCGCGCGATCCATTTGTCCATCCCCGCCGCGAGCGCGAGAACCCCGGCGCCCGTGTATGGCCGGCGGAGAAGCTCGAAGTAACCTTGAATGCGCCCGTCCTCGCCGCCCGCGCCATGGATCACGGTGAAAAAGACATCGGGCAGCGGAGCTGTCGTGCCGCCGTCTTCGAGTGGCAGATAGGGAATCGATCCGCGCAGCGGCTGCTCACCTGCGGTCAAGCGCGCAAAGGGATCGCCGTGCACGAGCCACACGCCGTTGCGCGCGACACCGATCGGCTGCACATCGAAACGATGGCGATCGATGACATCGGCGATGCTGCGCGCGGTGGCGATACTGACCTCGTGCTCGGGACTCTCGCCTCCGAAGAGAAGGCCCACTCGAATTCGCGCGGAAATGGATTCTTTGGCGTTGGACGACACGGAGCGAGACTATAGCCACTGCCTGTATGCACGACATGACCATTTCGATCACAAGGCGACGCAAAAATGACGAACGGATCGCTCGCGCGATCGATGTCGTTGCGAGTACGGCAACGAGCGCAGCGTCGTTTTCTCCACGAAAATCCAGCGCATTCTGCCCTCTGCGGACAATCACAGTAGCGCTGTCGAGTTTGTTTCGAATTTGCTTCGCGTGCGCAGACCGGCGTAGGTTTTTGAGCTATTGAAACGACGAAGAGCAACCCTGAGCCGAAGGGAGAGCAGCTAAACTGCTTTCCCCACGGCGGGCTCTCGCACATTCCCGCACCGACGGAGGGTTCTATGATCGCCAGTCGAAGTCGAGTATGGCTGCAGCACTTTTCCGCAGCCGGCGTTTTGGTTGCGCTCGCGTCTTGTTCGAGCAACTCCTTCACGCCCGAGCCTCTCCTCGAAGAGGTCGAGCCCGGCGCGGTTTCCGGAGAGCTCGCGGTCTACATCGCCGACTTCGATGACGGCACGACCGAGACCCGCTACATGCTCAAGAACGCGGCCGGGGAGGAGACGAAGCTCCATTTCAGCAAGGAGCCGGAGGTCGCCCCTGGATCGCGCATCCACGTCTGGGGCGGCCCGAATGGCGACGGGATTCGCGTCGAACAGTACAAGGTTGCCGCGCGACGCGCTGTCGACATGGAGTCGCAAGCGCAGCCGGTGATCAATCCGGCGCCGCGAGCGCCTCGCATCGTCTGTCCTGCGCTCGTGCAGATCAGCGGCGGCAGCAGCACCACCATCACCCTCGACAGCATTTCGAAGCAGTTTCACGTGGGGCCCAAATCGGTCAACGCGTTCTACATCGAGAACTCCTATGGGCAGGACAGCCTCGGCGGCAAAGTGTACGGCCCGTTCGACTACGCGATGACCACCTGCGACACGAGCGGCCTTACCGCCATGTTCAAGCCGATGGTCAAAGCGCTGGATCCCACCTGCCAGCAATTCAGCTGGGTCATGGTGCCGAAGACTGCCTGCTCCTGGGGCGGCCTCGCGCAAGTGGGTAACCCGACCAAGCCCTCGCAGGACACTTGGTACAATAACTCGATCGGCTGCGTCGTGACCGTGCAGGAGCCGGGGCACAACTACGGCATGAACCACTCCTCGTCGATGACGTGCACGGGGGGGGCGCCCATCGCCGACGACATGTCGACCTGCACGCACAACGAGTACGGCGATCGCTTCGACCCGATGGGCGGCGGCTGCCGTCACATGAACGGTTACCAGAAGTGGTACCAGGGCTGGATGCAGAAGTGTAACGGCGTCAAGAGCGGCAAATCCGGCACGTACAACCTCATGGCGTTCGAGCCGGCGTGCAACGGCCTCCAGACCTTGGAGCTGCCGTTCCCCAACGGCAAAACCCGCTTGTTCTCTCGTCCGGCTGGCGGCGGCGGTAGCGCAGGCATGGACACCCTCACGGCCTGGTACCTCGAGTATCGAACGCCGGTCGGTCTTTTCGACGGCAGTGCAGCGGGCGGTAGCGCTCTGACGCCGCAAGTGCTCGTGCACGTCGGTCCCGACGCGACCGCGACGTCGAAGGGCGGCGGGCCTCACATGTGGCTCGTCGACGCCTCGGCTACTGCCAAGGCCGGCACGCTCGGCTCGAATCCGGGTATGGTCGCGGGCGGCACCTTCAGCGATCCCGCGGGTGGTCTCACCGTCACCGTCATGTCGATGGATGCGACCAAGGCGGTCATCAACGTCCAATACACCACCGATACCGGCGACGCGAAATGCGCGGACGGGACGGCATTCACGCCACCCGGCGACGAGACTTGCGCTGGACCGGTATCCGACGCCGGTCCGCCTCCTCCGCCGCCCGAAGGTGGGGCGGCGGGCAAGGCCGGCGCAGCGGGTGCGGCCGGTGCCGCGGGCAAAGCTGGCGCGGCCGGTGCCGCGGGTACGGGCGGTGCCGCGGGTACGGGCGGTGCCGCGGGCACAGGTGGCACCGCTGGCACGGGTGGCGCGGCCGGCGCTGGCACGGCTGGCACGGGCGCTGCCGGCACGGGTGGCGCTGCTGGCACGGGTGGCGCGACCGGCGGCACGAGCGGCACCGGTGGTGCGACCGGCGGCACAGGCGGCACGGGTACCGCTGGCTCGACAGGCACCGGCGGCGCCGGTGCGACGGGCGGCGCAACCGGTGGAACCGGTGGCGGAGATACCGGCGGCACGACGGGCGGCCGGACGCCTACCGGCGGTGGCGGTGGAGATGACCCCGGTTGTGGATGCCGCATCGCCAGCCCGTCCACTGACGGTAAGCTCGCTGGCCTGTTCGCGCTCGGTCTCGGAACCGTGTTCGCATCCCGCCGCAGACGGCGGCGGTAATCCCGCGTAGTAGAGAAACGGAGCACCCGCATTCGGCGCGGGTGCTCCGGCGTGCCACGCTCAGTCCATGCCTTTGCGCTGCACCGTCCATTTGCCGTCGGAGCAGAGCGCGCAGTCGCGCCGTAGAACCGTTCCCGCGCACCCGAGTGCGGCTGCGAGAAGCCCTGCAAGTGCCAGGTCAGGGCGACATGACGCGCAGGTGGGACCGTCGTGCCGGGCGGTCCCCGCCTTGGCGGGCGCCGAGCAGGCTGCCGGGCGCGGCGATGTCACGATCCTCGGCGTCGCGACGTCTCCCCTGTGGCGCTCCGGACCGGAGCGCCGGATGAGGAGCTCTTGATGACCATCGCCCTCTGGATCGCCCAGGTCCTGGTCGCCGTGGTATTCCTGTTCTCGGCGGCCACCAAGGGAACCTGGTCCAAAGAGAAACTTCTGGCCAAAGGGCAGACGGGTGTAGCCCCCGTGCCACTGCCACTGCTCCGGCTGATCGCCCTCGCCGAGTTGCTGGGCGGGATCGGGCTGATCGCCCCCTGGTGGACCGGCATTGCCCCGTCCCTCACACCGCTGGCCGCGGTCGGGCTGGGCATCGTCATGATCGGCGCCGCAACGGTGCACCTGCGGTTGAGGGAACCCCGCACGGCGCTCGGAAACCTGGCAATCCTCGCGTTGTGCGCGTTCATCGCGATCGGCCGCTTCACGGCGCTGGGCTGAGCCGGTCGGTTGAGGCGCCTAGCTAGGACTATCGAATCGGCAAAAGCAGGAGGGTCGAACGCGAGAAAGGCGGGGTGGCCCGAGCGAAGGGAGCGCCGCTCGGGCGTCACCTCGCGAACGGAACCGAGCAGGCCCCTGGGCAAAGAGCAGATCCAGTGACGAATGGACACCGCTGGGAGCACGCGCCGCTCGAGGTGCTTGGCCGTGTCGGCCATTCGATGACCGAGGCACGAGGGGCTAAAACCTCGGCGGTTGCAGCTCAGCGCGACGAGCTCTGCGTGGCCACATTTTCGGCAGACCAGATGCAATCAGCCCCCATTCTACGAGGCCAGGCCTACCCGCGCCGTGCGCACGGCTCCCGGCGCGTGCAACGTGGCCCACACCCGCCCATCCTCGCGAAGCACATGCCGTGTGTGCACCGCTGAGCTGTCGAACAGTTGCCTTCGTCCTAGCGTGCAGACCGGCCGCAAAGAGCTCCACGAGCACCGCCATTGCGCAACCACCTGCAGAACTGGCGAAAGTGGCGGAGCCGTGGCCTCGTTGAAGTCTTTGCCCGACGACATGCAGCCTCCAGACGGCTTTCAGTTCGTTCATTGTCGATGTTTGTCGGTTCGCCGACGCTTCACTTGATGCGCGAATTCGTACCTTCGTAACGCGGTTCGATCTGGCCGATCGGATGACGCGCTCCGATGCAGTCGTCACGACTCATCGTTTGCCGCTGCTGCCGCTGCTGCTCGCTCTTCAAGACGTATAGCTTCTTCGCTCCGTGCGGGTCTAGCTGAAGCCTTATGTTAAGTGCTTTCTGTTAAGTGCTTTCTTGCGCGCAATGAACCGCTCCATTCCCCCGGCCGGTGCGGCAAATCTGCCCGTCCAGACGAGTGCTGAGAAACGCAGGACAAGCAACCCGCGAGCCAAAGTTCAACAGGACACTGCGTTTTCGATTAACAATTAACAGGAGCTATTAACACACGAGATCCGGATCCAACGGCCCATGGTGCTCATGACCGCAATCTATAGAGTGAAGCGCCTCCGCTTCATTGGTGTCCACATCACACGGGAGGTGGCAATGGAAACAATTGCGTATCAGTGTCGTGTTATCTCACGCCGACAGATTGTCGCTGTGGCCCTAGCGATAGCCACCGCTAGCGCCTGTGGCGCCCCCAATCCGGTTACCGACGTGGCCGGGTCTGGGGCGCCACTGGAAGGAGGCAAAGGAGTCGTTTCGAGCACCATTCATGTTGGCGATTTGATTCGGCGCCCGCTCGGAGTGCCGCCCGATTACGTCGTAACGCCTTTCGGTCTCTTTCATCCGACGTGCTTCACAGAAGTGCCAAGCGGTTCGGAACTTCTCGCCGATGGCACAGTCGTTTATCCGAACGGGGCGACTTTGTCGCGCGAGCCTTGTGGACACGCCATCTACGACAAATTGGGTCGAATCACCTCGCGAGATGGCGCTCTCAATAGCCTCCCTCCGCCACAGGTGAACGGCTGGGTGGAATCGGGGCGCACCATGGTCAACCCGCCGGCGGGCTACTTTAATGCTGGCTTTCTGGTCCCCAATTCACCGCCATCTTCCGGCGCGCTCATCTATATTTTCCCAGCTTTGCAGGACTCACCGCTGACTCACATCATCCAACCGGTACTCAGGTGGTGGTTCGGCTGGACCGGCGCGTCCTGGCACGTGGACACCTCCAACAATGCAACCAAGAGTGCGGATATAGCCGTCAATCCGGGGGATGATATTGTCGGGGCCATGAGCGGGACGAATTGCAACGCAGGCACCGGCGTCTGCTCAAACTGGCAAACCTCCTTCATTCACGCAGACACGCCCAATCCCCACCCGAATTCGATATTGTTCACTACGGCGAGCGCACCGTATACAGACGTCATCGGTGGCGCACTCGAAGCCTATGTTCTCGATTCGTGCTCGCAACTTCCCGCGGCAGCGGAAGAAGTGTTCGACGGTATAATGTTCGACGTGCAGAATCCGATGACGATGCGGTTCCCGAGCTTTAGCGCGGAGGTGATCGGTGGATCTCCCTCCTGTTCCTATGACGTGACGACGCCATTCAAGGGAGACGTGACGCTACACTGGTCCAATTGATTGTGCGTCCCCAGACGGGATCCGTACGCGTAGTGTAGCGTGCCCTTCACCACATTTCGGCACCGATCGGGTCGAAGAGCCGACTCGGAACGCCGGCCCTTTCCTCATTCGCCCGCCTCATAATGCTATATCCCTCCTGTGTCCGGCGCGCGATGAGGCTTTTACAGCAGCAACGACTCCTACTTAACAATTAGGATGCAAGCCAGCGTTCCGTGTGAATCGTGGATCGCGGTTAACACAAGACCAGCGTGCTTTTGCCTAGGCGTTAGCGCGTCGAGATGTGGCGACTCGCGGGCGGGCCTGGACTTATGGAGCGAGAGCGAAAAACGGGCAACGGCTGGTGCGCTCGAGGCGAGCGCACCAGCCGCGCCTATCCGTATTGTGGGCACTCCTCCGCGCGGGCCTACGATGCCAAGGAGAACCCTTCTCCGGTCATGAGCGGTTAGGAGACCGCGGGGTCCTATGGGGAGCGTGGCGCATTCAGCCGGCACTCCGTGATATTTCCCTCTAGAGATAGAGCTGATGAGCATCTGCGGATCGAACCAGGGGTGCGCATGGCCCATCATCTATCGAACCGGGCTTCTCTGCATGACGGTCCAGCTCAACATCACGTGCAAGCGGCCCGCTGCTGTTGGCAAGAAGCTTCGTCTCGTGACGAAGGAGCTTCCCTCCGATTCCAAGAGTCAGCGAGCGTTCAAAGCGGGGGGAACGTTGACCGATGAGAGCGGTGCGGTCGTGGCAACCGCTGAAGCGATCTATGTCCCGCTCGACCCCGCCGCCTCTTCGGAATTCTTCTGCCGTATGAGCTTCGAAGGGTCGGGCGTCTCTGCGAGCCACTTCGAAGGGCGCGCGGCGGCCAAAGGCGCCGATGGCTCGTAGCACACCGTCGTGATTGCGTCGGCACAAGGTCTCCATGGACGGCGCCTCCGTAGCTTCGAACGAGTCGGTGCCATGTGTCTCGCCGTCTTCGTTTCTGCGCGCTGCTCACCGTCGCCGGCAACGAGATAGTGGAGACACGCCGACAGCGGGCGGAGTTCGCCCGACTCCTGCCGCCACCGGAACACCGGTGGGAAAGAAGATGGGCAAAAGGCGCGAAACGAGCGCGCTTGTTACTCGCGCCGGCCTCGTTCTATCGTGCGGGCATGCAGTCCGCCGCGCGCCTCGCCGTCCGCATCCGGATGGCGTGGGTGCGCGCGGTTCTGCGGATGTGCGCGGTGCTCTGCCTCGTGACACTCCGAGAAGCGCGTGCCGAAGAGGCGAGTCCCGCGGTGCGAGTGACCCCCGCCGCGGCAGCCGGCATCTGGACCTTTGCCCAGCTCGTTCCGAGCCCGCTCTACGTCGCTGGCTCCGATCGGGTGGGGGCCGGCGTTCGCTGGCAGATCACGCCGTTCGTCTACGCCTTCGGCGTCGCGGCCAAGCCCCTGCGCGCGTTCGTTATCGAGCCGGTGGCCCGTCACGCCGGCGCCATCGAACTGTACGTCTCACCGGAATGGGCCTGTTGTGCGCCGGGCCAGGCTACGAGCTGGATCGCCCGCGGCGGCGCTCGCCTCTACCTGCCCCTCGTCGGTCGAGGCGAGGCGCTGACCGGGTCGTTGGGCGGTTCGTATTACCGCGCCGGGGACGGGGACGGCGCCTCCATCGAGGCCGGGCTGTACGTCCTCTTTGGCATGCTCGGGTTGACGGTGACCGTCTCCCCGCGACTCACCGGTCGCGAGGTCATCAGCGCCCTGCAGATCCGCTATTTCTAATGTCGCCCGCCCGCTTCTTGTTCCCACTTTCCCTTTTCCTGGGCGGCTGCGGCTTCATCGGGCGCACGCTGCAACGTAGTTTCGCGGTGCCCTCCGAGCCCGCCAGCATTGCGCACAAGATTCGCGATCCGCGCCGCGCCGATGCGCGCCTTTCCGTGCTCTGGATCGGGCACGCCACCGCGCTCGTGCAGATGGACGACGTCTTCGTCCTCACCGACCCGGTCTTCACGCGGACGGTGGGGCAGCTGTCGCGGCGCCTGGTCGAGCCCGGGCTCGATCCCTCCGATCTGCCGCCGCTCGCGGCGGTGGTCATTTCGCACATGCACTTCGATCATCTTTCTTATGATTCGCTGGCCATGATCGAAGACAAGACGCCTATCGCTTTGCTGCCGCCCGGCGCCAAGGCGAGCGTGCCGCGTTACACCTTCGAGAGCCGGGAGCTCGATCGCTGGGAGTCTTACGATGCGGGGGGGCTGCGGGTCACCGCGGTCCCGGTGCGCCACGTGGGCGGTCGCTGGGGGATCGATCAAGCGTGGAACGTCCGCGCCTTCACCGGCTACGTCTTCCAATACCACGGCCTCTCCGTCTATTTCGGGGGCGACACCGCGTTCGATCGCCAGCATTTCGAGGCGACGCGCGCCCGGTTCCCCGATCTCGCCCTGGCGCTCTTGCCGATCTGCCCCACCGAGCCGCGGGACTTCATGCGGCGGACGCACATGGACTCGCTGGAAGCGCTGGAGGCGTTTTCAGTCCTCGGCGCGCGTCGGATGGTCCCCGTCCATTTCGACACGTTCGTCAATTCCGACGACCACCCTGGCGATTGCCCGCGTAAGCTCCGCGATCACATGCGCGAACGCGGCCTGGGGGACGACCAGGTGACCATCCTGACGATCGGCGAGCAGCGGGTCATCATCGCGAGGTAGACTGGGTGGCGACCGTGAAGGACGTGGCTGCTTCGCTCATCACCGACCGCCTCGCGCTGCGCCGGCTCACCTCGGAAGATCTCGACCTGCTGGATCGGCTGCACAGCGATCCGGTGGTGACGCGCTACGTGGGAGGCGTGAAGACGCGCGCCCAGACCGAAGCGATGCTCAAGACGCGCATTCTCGAATACTACGAGAAGTTTCCGGGTCTCGGCGTTTGGGCCACGATCGAACGGGCGAGCGGCGCGTGCATCGGTATCCACCTTCTCAATCACATCCAAGGAGAGAGCTACATTCAGGTAGGCTACGTGCTCTTCTCGCCCTACTGGGGGCGCGGCTATGCCACGGAGATGACCGTCGCCCTCTTGCGCTACGGGTTTGGCGAGCTCGGTCTGCCCGCCATCTTCGCCATCACCGATTTACCGAACGTGGCCTCGCAGCGCGTGCTGCTCAAGGCGGGGCTCGAGCGCAAAGGAGAACGTTCTTTCGCGCACCCGGCGTATGCAGCCTCGGGGCTTCTTGCTTGGTTCGAAGGGGAAGCGGAGCGTTGGCTGGCGAGTCACCCCGAGTGAATCTCGGCGTACCGAAGTGTTTCGACGTCGTCGGCGGTGGACGGCTCGAGACGTGCTTGGCGCCGCTCGTGTGCGGCGCGCGCCGGCGCGACGTGCTCCATCTGGCGGCGCGATCGCCCGATGCCGCCGCCAGCATCGAAGAAATGGCAATCGTCAAGCGCGGCAGCTTCGCGCCCGAAGGTCGCGCGCCGTCCGAAGTGGCTCGCGTGGTCGTCTGGAACGTGGAACGCGGTCGCGCGCCCGACCGCTGGGTCGAGATCGAGGCCGTGCGCACGGCGGACGTCCTTCTGCTCTGCGAGGTCGATGACGGCATGGCGCGCACGGGCAACCTCGACGTCGCCGCCGATCTCGCCGAACGCCTCTCGATGCACTACGCCTACGCTCCGAACTATTTCGAGCTCACCCGCGGCACGCGATCGGAGAGAATCGCGACGCGGGGGCGCCAGAATGCGCGCGGCTTCCACGGCAACGCCATTCTCTCGCGCTGGCCGCTCCGGGACGTGCGGCGCGTTCCTCTCCCCGTGGAATTCGATTGGTTTCGGCACTACGAGCGTCGCATCGGCACGCGGGTGGCGCTGCGCGCGACGATCGAAGGTCGGGACGCACCGATGACCGTGGTGGTTGCCCATCTCGAGGCCTTCGCGACGCCGGCGCAGCGCGCTCGTCAGATGCGCGTGCTGCTGGGGAGCCTCGGCGATGCGCCGCGCGTCGTGGTGGGGGGAGATTTCAACACGCTCGGCGTGCGTCCCGGCTTACGAGGCGGTCTCCGCCTCTTGCAGGAGCGCGTTCGTGACACGCATCGCTTGACGCAATCCGTCGCCGAACACGAACCGCTGTTCGAAGAAGCGCGGCGCGCGGGTTTTTCTTGGAAGGACTTGAACGTGCCGTCAGCAACTTGGCGCTGGAATCGATTTCTTCCGTCGTCGGTTCGCCTCAAGTTGGACTGGATTTTCGGCCGACAGGTGAAGGTGGAACCCGGCTCACCGGCGGTGGTTTCCGCGCGTCCAGGGCGAGAATCGCGCGCCTCGCGGCCGCTCTCGGACCACGATGGTTTGACCCTCCGTGTTCGTCTCTAAGGGGCGGAGAGTATCCGACAACGTCGCAGGAACACTTCACCAGCGTCGCCGAATCGAGCCGTGTTGAGCGAAGAGACGAAGACAGTAGTGCTGGGAATGGTTGGGCGATCGCGGTAGCCTGCGAGGCCTAGGACTTACATGACAGCGCGAACGCTCCAGATCGCTAGACGCCGCATCTTCAAGGGATCGAGACTGAAAGCGATCTACCACAAGCCGCTCGAGCTCGTGGCCGATGAGGAAGGTTCCATCACCCTCGGGTGGGTCGATGCCGGCGTGTTCTACGCCCGATTCATCGGCGTGCTTTCGGCGGGCCTCGCCGAAAGACACACCGCGCGCCTCGAAGCCGCGCTCGAGCGCGCGCCATCGCTGCATTACTTCGCCGACGCGCGGGCGCTCTCCAGCTACGATCTCGGCGCGCGGAGCGCTTTCCGGCGGACGGTGCTCGCTCATCGCAGCCAGTTCAAATCGCTCGTCCTTCTGACCTGGTCGCAGGGGATCACCCCCGTCGCGCGCGCCTTCGCCTCCGCCCTCGGTGAGCCGGTCGACGTTCTGGCCGACGATCTGGCGTTCGAGGGGCGCTTGCTCGACGCTGCACCGCTGGCTCGCGGCAAGCTCGACCCCAATGGCTGGCTGCTCCCGCCGCTGCTGCCCCGCTCCGCGCGCTGACACGTTGCGTCGCCTTCGGCGGTGAACTCGGCACATCGTTCGAGCAAGCTGGTCGTTCCCAACCGCGCCGGTAAATAGGCGCGCGGTGCTTCTCACTCTTGTGCGGAAACGATGGCCGCCAACGTTTCGATGTTGATGTTCCCCCCCGAAACGACGCACACCACGCGCCGCCCGATGTCGGCATGGGCCAGGGCGGCGGCCAGCGCCGCGGCGCCGGCTCCTTCCGCCACCACGCGATGAGAAAGGAACAATTGCCGCACGGCGCGCTCGATCTGTCGGAGCGTGACGACCAGCGACCCTGCCAATGCCTTGCTCACCAGCGGCCACATCGCCGGCAAAATGCTGCGGCTGCCCATGCCGTCGACGAAGGTGGCCTGGTAGTTCACGGTGACGGGCGCTCCCGCGGCGAGACTTGCGGCGAGCGGGGCCGCGGTCTCCACTTCACAAGCAAAGACTTTGGCCTGCGGTCGCTGCGCGTTGACGGCGATGGCGATGCCCGTGGAGAGCGCACCACCACCGTAGGGGACGATGATGGTGTCCACCTCGGGAAGGTCCTCGACGATCTCGAGCCCGATCGTACCGTTTCCGGCGATGACCTCGCGATTGCAAACGGGGTGAATGAAAAAACCGTGCTCGGTGGGGGAGCCGTTGGAAACGAGGACTTCCCACCAGGCGTCGAACGGCAGTTTGACGACGGTGCCGCCGAGGGCGGCGATCGCTTGCAATTTGTTGGCGGGAGCGTGATCGGGGACGATGATGCGCGCCGGCAATCCGAGGGCGCGCGCATTCCACGCCACGCCCTGCGCCATATTGCCCGCGCTGGCCGTGTAGACACCGTTGCCGAGATCGCCGGGTGATGCTGCGGTCATGGCGCTGCCGGCGGCGCGCATCTTGAAGCTGCCGGTGGGCTGCAGGTTCTCGAGCTTCAGGTAGATCTCACGGCCGTCGCTCGGGGAGGCAAGGCGCACCAGCGGCGTGCGCAGGACGCGGTCACGGATCCGTGCTCGCGCCGCGACGATGTCTTCGACGGTGGGGGCGGTCAGCGACATGCCGGCGATGAACATGTTAACGTTGTTTGCGGAGAATAGGGCTTGCTTTTCGACGCTTGGATCGCGCTCCCGTGCATCGTGGTGACGACCGTCGTTGCCGCCACCGTGCCTGGCTGCGGCTCCAGCACCACCCAAGACGCGCTCAACAGCTGCCCGGTCATCGACGCGTTCGGCGCTGCGACCGCCGAGACGCGCATCGGGCGAGCGCTCGAGCTGCGGTCATCGGCGCACGATCTCGATCGAGGTCCTTCGCCGCTCACCTACCGTTGGACGGCGACGAGCGGCACGCTGAGCGATCCCGCCGCACAGAGCCCGAAGTTCACCTGCGCCACGCTCGGCGAAGTGACGGTCACGTTGACGGTCGCGGACGGTGACCGGGCGTGCCCCGTCAGCACGAGCCTCTCGCTGACGTGCACGCCCGCCCTGCTATCCGACGTCGGCCACCTGGTGGTCGTCTATATGGAGAACCATAGCTTCGATAGTCTGTTCGGCAGCTACCCGGGAGCGGAAGGGCTTTCGTCGGCCAGCGCACGGATCGCGCAAGTCGACGAGACCGGCGTGCCTTACGTGGTGCTGCCGCAGACCGACACGCACGTGCCGGACCGCGAGCTGCCGAATCAGCCGTTCGACATCACCCGCTTCAGGGCCATGAACACGACGACCATCGACTTGGTGCACGAATACAACACCGAGCAGGCCCAGATCAACGGGGGCAAGATGGACAAGTTCGTCGCGCTGAGCGACGCCAAAGGGCTCACCGTCGGCTATTACCCGACGGCAGAGCTACCGATCGTTCGGCTCATCGCATCCATGCCCGATCAGGCGACGGTGTGCGACCATTTCTTCCACGCCGCATTCGGTTGCTCGTTTCTCAACCATTTCTGGTTGATCGCCGCCCGAACGCCGGTCTTCCCCAACGCGCCCGCGTGGATGGTCCCCGGGGTCGTCACGCCCGATGGTTTCGCCGTCAACACGCTCCTTTCCATCAACACGCCCCGCCCAGCGGGCTCATTAGACGACGAGGTTCTTCCCAATCAGACCTTCCCCACGATCGGCGATCGTCTGAACGAAGCGGGAGTCGACTGGGCGTGGTTTGCCGGCGGATGGGACGACGCCGTCGCCGGCCGGCCCGACGGGTCGTACGCCTTTCATCATCAGCCATTCATCTACTTTTCCAACTACGCCGACCGTTCGGATCTGAAAGACCGGCATTTGAAGGACGAGAACGACTTCTTGGCTGGCCTCGCGGCGGGCAAGTTGCCAGAAGTGTCGTTCGTGAAGCCGCTCGGGATGAACACCGAACACCCCGGCGGCACTGATCTCGAGACGGGTCAGAAATACCTCGTCAACGTGATTCAGCGCATCAAGGCCAGCACGCTCTGGAACGACACCGTCGTCATCGTGACCTACGACGAGAACGGCGGATTCTGGGATCACGTGCCGCCGCCGAAGCTCGATCGCTTTGGTCCAGGCGCCCGCGTACCGGCCATCGTCTTCTCTCCGTTTGCGAAAGGGGGCGTCGACGCGACGACGTACGACACGACCGCCATCCTGAAGCTCATCGAAAAGCGCTGGAGCCTCGAGCCGCTCAGCGATCGCGACGCGGCGCAGGAAGATCTGTCGGCGCACGCTCTCCACTTCGCGACGGGTGCGGCGGCGACGACCGTGCCGGCCGCCATGGCCGGCGAATGCTCTCGCGAAACGTCGGCCCGAACGTCGAGCGTGCGACCGCCGGTCGTCTCCGCGTATCCGCCGGTGCCTCTGGTCGCCGGAGAAATGAGTGGCCGTTCGTTGACCAACCCTTTCGCGTACGTTCCGCCGCAGTGCTACGCGAAGACGCGTCACGCCGGGCAGCGCGTGAGCAACTCTTGTTATCCGTGCCACCAGCGGCCCTCACCTCCGAACTTCGTCGATGATGCCGACCTGCAGCTGCGTTTCCAGTTTTCGCGCGGGGCCGCCACCAACCGCTGGCGCAATGTGCTGGACCCACCGGGCGCTCGAGCGGTTCGCACGACCGACGACGAGGCGCTTGCCCATGTCCGAAAGAGCAACTACCTGGATGATCGCGGCGAGATCGCCGTCGCCGCGCGACTCGACCCGCTCGAAGTCGGTTGGGACGGCGAGGGCGACCGCGCGTGGAACGGCTATGTGCCCGACGCGTGGTTTCGCTTCGACGACCTCGGCTTCGACCTGGGCCCTGGGGAACGAGAAACCGGGTGGAGAGCGTTTGCCTACTATCCCTTGCCGGGGGCGTTCTTTCCGACCAACGGTTCGATGGACGACGTGCTCATTCGGCTCGACCCCGCTTTGCGGGAGAACGCCGACGGGAAATCCGACCGCCGCGTCTATGAAATCAACCTGGCCATCGTAGAAGCGTTGATCAAACGACGAGACGTGGCGATCGATCCCACCGACGAGGAGTTGCTCGACGTCGATCTGGATCTCGATGGCACGCTCGGGCGCGCCACGCACATCGCTTTCGACGCGCAGCCGAACGGCGGCACGCGCATGCGCTACGTCGGGCGCGCTCGCGATCCCGCGTCGAGCCAGGGGTTTCCCATTGCACCCGGTCTCTTCCCCTTGAGAACGGAGTTTCTCCATAGCGTGCGGTATCTCGACGTGGCGAGCGACGGTAGGGTGGTGATGGCGCCCCGCATGAAGGAGCTGCGCTATGCAAAAAAAACGAATTGGCTGACCCCGGACGACCTCCGAGCCAAAGCGGCCAACGAAGTCATCGAGCAGAGGGAGTCACCGATCGGCGCACGCCGCGTGCGCTGGGAGTTCGATCGCGGCATCGACAACGGACAGGGCTGGCTCCTGCAGGGCTTCATCGAAGCGTCGGACGGCTCGCTCCGGCCCCAGTCGTACGAGGAGAGCGTCTACTGCGCGGGGTGCCACGGCGGTATCGGGGCGACGACCGACAGCATGTTCGCCTTGTCTCGGAAGCTCGGCGCCGACGCCCCCGCGCGCGGCTGGTTCCATTGGACGCAGCACGACCTGCGCGGGATTCGGGAACCGCGCCGCGAGGATGGCTCGCGTGAATACAGCCAGTATCTTTTGCAAAATGGCGCGGGCGACGATTTTCACGAAAATGGCGAGGTGTTGGCCAAATTTTTCGACGAGAGCGGCCGCGTTCGCCCCGACCGGCTCACGCGACTGCACGAGGACGTCGCCGAGCTTCTCCTTCCGAGCGCGGTACGCGCGCTCGATCTCGATCGAGCGTACCGCGCCATCGTCGTGGACCAGAGCTTCTCGCGCGGCCGCGACGCCCTCCTTGCTGCGAGCCACGACGTGTACGCCGCCGCGCCGGTGGGAGAGAAGACCGGTGTGCGCGAGCCGGTCTCCGGCAAGTAGCTCGCCGCCGTTCGTCCTGGTTTCGGCCGTCGCCCGGCCGCCGGGCTCATGGCGATAGCGTAAGCTCGCGCGCCTTGGTTGCGTAAGGGCCTTGTGGAAAACGGCGCAAGTACTCCTGCGCGACGGGGCGGGCGCTCGCTGCGCCCGATACGCGCTGCACCGCGACCAGCTTGCGGCCGAGCGCCTCGGAAGCAAACTCGCCGCCCGGCGTTTCCGCGAGGTAACGGTCGTACCAAGCGATCGCCGCGGCTGGCTGCGACTCGCTGGTGTCGGCGAGTCTTCCGAGCAAGAACGCAGCGGTACGGGCGGCGCTCGACCGCGCGAATCGGTCCCGTTGGGCGAGCAGAGCGCGGTGCGCGACATCGACGCGACCGGCGTAACGGGCCGCGTCCGCGAGCGCGACCAGATCGGCGAGGGTGCTTTGGATGAGGGTGTTATCGAGCCCTCGTTGGTCGGCATCGGCGAGCACGCCGCGAAAATCGCCAGCCGCGACGCGCTGCATCCAGCTCGCTGATTCCCCGGGCATCGTCGGCGCCGTCATCGCGCTCGTATCGTCGGGAGCTTCGGGCGCCACACGCTCGATCCGCAGCTGGCCGGCACGCAGATCGGCGACCAGCTTTTGTCCGGCCGCGAGCTCGATGCCGGAGGCCGCCAGCGGACCGCGGATCGTCAAGGAGCCCGAGCGTAGATCGACTTCGAAGAGCTCGTCGGCGCCCGACCAGCGCATATCGAAGACCGCACCCGTCATCACGATGGCAAAGGGTCCCGCCGCGACCGACCACCGCGCCCCCGCCCGATGCGCGACCTCCAGGTTCACCCGACCGTCCTCCAGTCCGATCGCGGCTCCATCGGCATGGAGGGCCACGATGCGTCCGCGGGCGCCCGGCGAAAGAGTGAGCTTGCTTCCGTCGGAGAACGTCACGTGCCCACTCGGGGCGGTGCTCGGGACGAGCAGATAGTCACGCTGGGAGACGACCGGTACGTCGACATCGAAGGTGAGCGCCGGGCGCGGCAGCAGCGGGCGCCCTACGAAGATCGCTGCCACCACCGCGGCCATGGCGGCGGCCCCGATCCAAAGCTTGGCCTTTCGCCGCGCACGCTCCGCCAGGGGCTCGCGCGCAAGGTGGGCACGCAAACGGCGTCGAGCTTCGGCTTCCTCCTGCGGCGAGACATCGCCCGTCAAATGCATGCGTGCCATCCGACCGAGCGCGTCGAGCGCGTCGTCGCGATCTTCGGGCGAAGAGGTGGGCCAGCGGGTCATTGTACCTTCTCGACCGAAGCCGGCCCGCTCGCGTCCAGGCAATCGATGAGCACGCGGTCCCCTTGGGCCATGGCCCATACCCGTGCCGAAACGCGGGACAGCCGGCGTTTGACCGTAGCGAGGGACACCCCCAGCGCGCTCGCCACCTCGAGCAACTCCAGCCCTTCCACGTGATGCAGCACGAAGGCAAGACGGCTCTTGGTTTCGAGGCGATCGAGAATCGCATAGAGTCGTTTGACCGCTTCGCGTGCGTCGGGGTCGGCGTGCGGAGCGGCGTGGTCGACGAGCGCGCCGTCCGGCGTGAGCCGCAGCCAGCCGCGGATGCGCCGGGATCGGAGCTCGGACGCTGCGACGCGCATCGCGATGCCGAAAAGAAAGCTCCGAAGCGCGGCTGGGTTACGCAAAAGCGCGCTGTTTCGATAAAAACGAAGGAAGACCTCCTGAACCTCGTCTTCGACGTCGTTGCCGGGCCCCATCGCGCGACGCAGCACGCGCCGAACGGGCGAGTTGTAGCGATCCCAAATCGCGGGGTGGGCCCCCGGGTCGCATGCCATCGCGGACCGGGCCAACGTTGCGTCGTCGATGGCAGTCGCCTCTTGTCGGGCGACCAGCACGGGACGCGGTCCGGGGGCCGCCATTCGTAGGAACATTCCGCAGATATTGTCGACTGTCGAGCCTCGGATAGCTCACTTTTCTCATAGTTAACAGTCCCGAAACCTACCTCGGTAACTACCGGACGCCGTTAAGACCCGGCGCGCCGCCCTTTCCACCGATCACCGTTTCCAGTGTAGCCTCGTGCGCATGCTGTCGGCCGACCTGTGCATGGCGGGGCTCGTGGCTGAGTCGAGCGACGGCGTATTGCGGGCGCTCGCCCAAAAACTGCTCGCGGCAGGGCACGTCCGACCGTCCTTCGAGGGGGCGGCCCTCGCGCGCGAAAGGCGGTCCCCCACGGGGCTGCCCTTTCCGGGGCAAGGGGTGGCCATGCCGCACGCCGAGCCCGAGCACGTGGTCACACCGGCGATAGCGGTCGCTTCCTTGGCGAAACCCGTGTCCTTTCGCCAGATGGGGGCGCCGAACGTCAAGCTCGAGGTGTCGCTGGTGGTGATGCCGGCGCTCACGGCCAAGGAGCAAGCAGCAGGCGAGCTGGCGCGGCTGGTCGCCCTTTTGCAAAACGAAACGCTCCGCCAGGCATTGACGCAAGCCAAGACCAGCCAGGCCGTGTACGAAACCCTCGCTGGCCGCTGGGAGCCCTGATGGACAGCTTTTCCTCGGCCGTAGCGTACGTGCTGGGGCTGGGTCCGCCGGTGATGATGCCGATCATCATCACCCTGCTCGGGCTCGTGCTCCGCCAGGGGTTCGTCAAATCGTTCCGCGCCGGGCTCACCGTCGGCGTGGGGTTCATCGCCATCGGGCTGGTGGTGGGTCTGCTCATCGACGTCGTCGGTCCCAACGCGATGGCCTTCGCGAGCGTGCTCGGTCGCCGTCTCGACATCCTCGACGTTGGTTGGCCGATGGGGGCTGCGGTGTCCTTTGCCTCGCCCATCGCCGCCGCGCTCATCCCCGCGGTGCTCGCGCTCAACGTGCTTTTGGTCGTGCTCCGCTTCACGCGCACGGTCGATGTCGATCTGTGGAATTACTGGCACTTCATCTATACGGGAGCCTTGCTCGAAGCGGCCACCGGATCCATCGCCCTCGGGATCTTGGGGGCCTGTCTCTCCGCCGCCGTCATTTTCAAACTGGCCGATTGGACGGCCCCCGCTGTCGAGCACCATTTCGGGCTGCCGGGCATCTCGTTGCCGCACACGGAAACGGTGAACTGGGCACCGCTCATGTACGCGCTCGATCGCGTGATGCGCCGGGTGCCCGTGCTCGGGCGGTTGCAAGCCGATCCGTCGGCTATCAAGCGGCGGCTGGGGCTGGTCGGGGAGCCCATCCTGATGGGCGCGCTGCTCGGAATTTTCATCGGCGTGCTGGGGGCGGTGCCGCTCTTTCGCAACGGCGAGTACGGCGTCGCCGTGCGGGAGGTGCTGCGGCTCAGCATCACGATGTCCGCCGTGCTCGTCGTGTTGCCGCGTGTCGTCGCCATCTTGATGGAGGGCCTCATCCCCATTTCCGAGGGAGCTCGTGATTTCTTGCAGAAGCGTTTCCCGGGGCGAGATCTGCTCATCGGGCTGGATGCGGCGGTCGTGATCGGTCATCCGGCCAACATGGCCGTCGCGCTGCTCTGCGTGCCCATTGCGCTCGTTCTCGCGGTCGTGCTTCCCGGCAATCGCATGTTGCCGTTTGCCGATCTCGCGGCGCTGCCGTTCTACATTCTGTGGGCGGTCGCAGCGGCGCGCGGCAACATCGTGCGCGGCCTCGTCAATGCCACCGTGGTGCTGGCGCTCATTCTCTGGATCGGCACGAGCCTGGGACCGCTCACCACCGAGGTCGCTCGCGCTGCGCACCTCGGTCCGCCCAAAGGCGTGGCCGAGACGGCCTCGGGGTACCAGCTCTGGTCGGGCGTCGCGCTCGGCAGTCACGTCATTCCATGGATCGTCGTGCAGCTCTTTCAGCCCGCCACATTCGCGGTGGGCGCCGTGTGCGCCCTTCTCTATGGCCTTGCCTGGCTGTGGGTGCGCGGCGAGATCCGGTCGCTCTACGCTGCCGAGATCGAAGCGGCGCGCTTGGCGCGGTCGCCGGGTGAAACGAAAAACGAGGAGGTTCGTTGAAGTTGACGCTCCAGGGCGCGCTCCATGCGCGACCAGCCAATCTGTTCGTCCGCGTCGCCTCGAGTTTCGTCGCCATCGTCGAAGTGCGAAGAGGAGAACGCCGCGCCGATGCCAAGAACATCCTCGAGGTGCTCACGCTCGGCGCAGCCATGGGGGACACGCTCGAGATCGCCGCCGCGGGCGACGACGCCGAGGCGGCGATCAGCGCCTTGGCCATGCTCGTGGCGCGCAACTTCGATGCCGATCTCGTGCCCGACACGGGCGCCGCGGCGGCCCCCGGCATGGCCGTCGGTCCCGCCGTCGTCCTCGCGCCCGATTCGTCCGGCCACGACGTCACCGCGCCCGCTTCTGCAGAGGTGCAGACCGCGGAGGCCGACGCACGCCTCGAGCGTGCGTTCGCCGACGTGCGGCGTGATCTGGAAGCGATGGTGCGCGCGCTACCCGCGACGCAAGCAGCGCTGTTCGAGCCTGAGATTGCCATGGTCGCCGCCCTCGAAGAACGAGTAAAGGCGCGCGTCCACGCCGGCGCGAGATTCGACGACGCGCTCGGCGAGGAGACGCCGGCGCGTCAGAGCCAAGCGGCGACGGGTGCAGCCACGAGCGATCTCCTTCTCGACGCGCGCTTGCGCTTGCTCGACGCCTACGCGGGCGAACCGCGGTCGAACCTTGCAGAGCGTCTTGCCACGGGACCTGCCGGCGACGTCGTGCTCGTCGCAGAGCAGCTCACGCCGTCACTCGTCGCTGCGCTTCCACGCCGCGTGATCGGCATCGTGGCCGCGCTCGATGACCTGGAGACCGGCCTGGCGGACGCCGCGGGCGTCGGATACGCGTCCCACGCCGCGATTCTCGCGCGAGGTCGCGGTATCCCGCTGCTCTTCGTCGCCCCGCACGTGGCAGAAGCCATCAATGACGGTGACGTCATCGTCCTCGACACGCGTTCATCGCCGCCGCGTCTTTGGACGTCACCCACCTCCGCACGGATCGCCGAGGCTCGAGCTGCTCTGGCGGACGAGGTGCGCCGGCGGCGTGAGGCCGAAGCGCAAGCGGCGGCTCCTCTGACTCATCTACCGGCCTACGGCGGCGCCGCGTTTGCGGTGCGCGTCAACGTCGGCACCATGCATGATGACGTTCCGGCATCGAGCGATGGCGTCGGTCTCGTTCGCACCGAGTTGCTCCATTCGGGCCGCACACGAGCGCCGGCACCGAGCGACCAAGTGGCGATGCTGGAGCTCGTGGCCGGCAAGATTCGAAGCGGACCTCTGGTGGTGCGCCTTTTCGACGGCGGCGGCGACAAGCCCATCGCGTGGCTGCCGGCACCCCCCGATGCCCCCGATGCCCGGGGAATCGATCTGCTCGCGCGCCATCCGGAGCTGCTCGGCCACCAAGTGGCCGCCATCTCACGCGTGGCGGCGAGCGCCGACGCGCGTCTCCTGATTCCGCTCGTGCGCGATGCCGCCGACGTCGAGCTCGTGCGCGCGCTGGCGCCGCCGTCACTTCCCATCGGCGCCATGGTCGAGAGCCCCGGCGCCGTCGCAGAAACCTCGGCCATCGCGCGCGCCGCCGACTTCGTGTGCATCGGAACCAACGACCTCACTGCCTCGGTCCGCGGTGAAGATCGCGCCATCGCAGCGGCCGCGGCCCTCGACCGGCGCGTGCTCGCTCTGATCGCCGAAGTGGTCGGCGCTGCCCACGGCGCGGGGCGCTCCGTCACGGTCTGCGGCGAGATGGCCAGCGAGCCGTCGAACGCCATGATCCTGGTTGGCCTCGGTGTGGACGCCATCAGCGTTGCCCCTTCTCGTCTCGCGGAAGTACGAGGTGCCCTCGCTGGAGCGAGCGCCGCGTCTTGCGGCGAAGCGGCGCGTAGAGCTATGGGAGAAGAAGGGACGCTGCCATGAAGAAAATCCTCGTCGCGTGCGGGACCGCCATCGCCACCTCCACGGTCGTCGCCAAAAAGCTCGAGGAACGCCTTGCCGCGCTGGGTATCGAGGTGAAGATCGACCAGTGCAAAGCCTCGGAAGTCGGCGCCCGCGCGGCCAGCTACGATCTCGTCGTTTCCACCACCGAGGTCGACGACGCCCAAGGGAAACCGCTCATCCGCACCCTGTCGTTCTTGACGGGCGTCGGGATCGAAGCGGACGTGCAGAAGATCGCCAGCCTGCTGCGCGGGAGCGGCGGGAAGTAGCGAGGACCTTGGCCATGCGGAGTCGGCCGTGAGTCCGTGGCCCGTGAAGGAGCAACGTACATATTCGAGCGTCGGCTGGATGCGCTCGCCGATGGTAGAGGACGTGGCTTTGGTCCTCGCCCTGATGGCCGTCCTCGGCCTGCATCCCCACGGTCCGCTGGCGGTCGCGCTCGGTGCGGCCATTCCCGCCGCCATCGCGTGGAGTCTGATCACGCTCCATCTTCCAAGCCGCGTCCATGTCGACCCCACCGGCATCGCCTTTGCGGCGTATGGACGCGAGCATCGCTTCGCGTGGGGCGAGATCGAGCGGATCCGCGTCCGCCGTTTCATCGTCGGCGATCGCGTCCTCGTCCGCATCGCGCCGTCTTCACCGCTGCGCGGTCGCTATTGGCTGATCGATTCGATGGACGGGTACGACCAGTTGGTGCGCGCGCTCGAGGAACGGGCACGTCAGACAGCGTAGCCTCCACGTCGCCCGACCCCCCGCGGGCCGACGACGAGGCACCGAGAAAGGACGCGCAACTGCCGGCGCGCGCCGGTCGATGGAGCGTCGTTACTCGAACCAAGGAGATCGCCATGACGAGCCCCATTGCTTCACGTGTCGACGACGCCCGCCGCTCTTGGGAATCCAGCGCTGACGAGGATTTGACCTGCAACGGCACCGTAACGGCAGCCGAATCCGGGGTCCGCGGTCCGCACGCGGAAGCCCACGCGCAAGACGGTGACTACTACGCTGGCGCCTTTGTCCTGCGCGGGCGCGACCCGAGCGGCCTCGAAGTCGAGGTATTTTCCGCTTCTCTCCATCAAGGTGAGCGCGAGCACGCCGTTCAGGCTGGCATGGCGCGAATGGGAGGATCGACCGACGACGGTCATTTCAGCGCAGGCGGCGATGTCTTTACGGCCCACGCGCAGGCCGGCTTCGACAATCAGGACGGCAGCAGCGGCTTCGGCGTCAGCGTGGGAGCGACCGTCGTTGGTGGTGAAGTCACCGGGACGCTGGGACCTGCTTCGCTCACGCTGGGCGCCTCGGTGGGCACGACCGTGGGAGGTTCGCTGGGCGTGCGAGACGGCGACAAAGACGGCAAGGTGGAGATCTGCGGACGGGTGGAGTTTGGTGTCGGGGCAGTGGGCCTGTGCGTCGAGAAATGGTGGTGATCGTCATGAACGCGCGCATCTTCGAGAAATCGGAAAATGAAGCGAGCGCCTTGGGGGGCGATCCACGTCCGGGCCGAGCGCTGTTTTTGCCGGGCGCCCACTGGCTGGCCAGAACTGGCTACGGTTTCATGCTGCTCTTCTATCTGGTGGCCCTGGTGGCCGTCGTGAGCACGTTCACGGCGCATCCCCTGGATTGGCGCGACGCCGTGGGGGCCCTCTTGATGATCCTCGTTCCGCTGGTCATCGCCACGAATCTCCGAACATCAGCCGTTTACGGCTCCGCGCACGGACTCGAAATCGTGCGCTGGGGCGTACGTCGCATGGTTCCATGGTCGAAGGTGGGCCCGGCGGAATACGCGTGGTGGTCGCTCAACCACTCCGCGCGCGTCGCTCGCCTCACCCTTCACGAAGAAAAGCCTCGCACCATTCTCTTCTTTGCCAACGACCGCGTCCTGGCAGAGCTCGAGGGGATGCGCGCCGTCTACGCGAGCCGATGACGCCCGAGCTGACCCCGCGCCCGACGGCGATTGCTGCGATCGCGCCGCTTGCGCCGCTCCGCCCGAGCGTGGGATGTTGAAAATGCGCCGCCCTCCGAGGACATGAAACGATCGATCGCTGCTCTGCTCGTCCCGACCTCGCCGCGCGCGGTTTGCGCGGCGGTCCCGCTCCTCGCCGTGGTGATGGTTCTCCTCGGGTGTTCGCGCGGTAGCCGGCGCACCATGCGCGTCGACTATTCCCATAGCGGCAACGCCACCGAAGAGCACTTCGCCTTCGAACGCGTCGTACTGGAGCCGCTGGAATGGCCCGGCAATCGGGCCCATGCCATCGACGACACCAACCTCGGCAAATATTTCTTCGAGGTCATCGACCGTGCCTCTCATCGCGTCCTTTACTCGCGCGGGTTCGCGTCCATCTACGGCGAATGGGAGACGACGGGGGAGGCCAAAGAGCGGCAGCAGACGTTCTCGGAGTCGTTTCGGTTCCCCGCCGTCAGCGATCCCGTGCAGATCGTCCTGAAAAAGCGCGACGCGAGCAACGCGTTTCGCGATATCTGGACGCTCCAGCTCGACCCCAAGGAAAAGGTGCCCGACGCGACCCAACCACCTTCCCCCGGGCCGCTCATCGAAATCGAAAAGCATGGTCCGTCGGCCGACAAGGTCGATTTTCTCATCCTCGGCGATGGGTACACGGCTGCCGAGCGGGGCAAGTTCGAAAAGGATGCGCGCCGCTTGGTCGATCTCCTTTTCGCGACGTCCCCGTTTCGCGAGCGCAGGAACGATTTCAACGTGTGGGGGCTCTGTCCGGTCGCTGCCGAGTCGGGCATCTCGCGCCCTTCGACCGGCGTGCGCCGCAAGTCACCGGTGGGCGCCACCTACGACGCTTTCGGCTCCGAGCGCTACATCCTCACCTTCGACAACCACGCGCTGCGCGACATTGCGTCGTTCGCCCCCTATGAGTTCATCGAGATTTTGACCAACAGCAACACCTACGGTGGCGGGGGGATCTTCAATCTCTATTCGACCGTCGCCGCCGACAGCCTCTGGTCTCCCTATGTCTTCATCCACGAGTTCGGGCACCATTTCGCAGGGCTCGCCGACGAGTACTACACGTCCGACGTCTCCTACGAGCCGGCGGCAGAGCGCATCGAGCCTTGGGAGGCGAACGTCACCTCCCTGCGTGACCCGACCACCTTCAAATGGAAGGACCTCGTCGCGCCCGGGGTGCCGCTGCCGACGCCGTGGGCGAAGGACGACTACGAGGCGGGGGCGCGCGACTACTTGAAGGAACGCCGCCAGATTCGCGCCGAAAACAGGCCCGAAGCGGAGATGGATGCGCTCTTCACGCGACAGAAGGTGTCCGATACGAAGCTCCTCTCCTCGGGCGATCACGCGGGCAAGGTGGGCGCTTTCGAAGGCGCGCTCTACGAGGCGAAGGGGTACTACCGGCCGCAGCAGGACTGCATCATGTTCACCCGCGACGACGTCCCTTTCTGCTCGGTGTGCCGCCGCACGATCGCTCGGGTCATCGACCTTTACGTGAAGCACTAGCTCAGCGTGGCGTTGCCGTTCATGGTCACGAATGATATGCTCGTGACCATGCGCGCCCCAAAAGACAAATCCATCCCTGCGGGCGTGTTCAAGGCCAAGTGCCTGGCTCTCTTCGACGAGGTCGAGGCGCGCCGTCGCTCTTACGTCGTCACCAAGCGAGGGCGGCCGGTTGCGCGCATCGTCCCCATGCCGGCGACGACAAAAGACAGCCTCCGCGGCAGCTTGGTGCACGAGGAGGATCTGCTCGCCCCTATCGACGTCGCGTGGGATGAAGTCCCTTGATCGTTCTCGATACGCACGTGTGGGTCTGGTGGCTCGCCAAACCCCAACGAATGGCAAAGAAGTGCGCGCGGACCATCGAACGAGCGTCGCGAATCGGTGTGCCGTCCATTTGTGCCTGGGAAGTCGCCATGAAGGCGCACACGGGTAGGCTGAAGTTCGATCGCCCCTACGATATCTGGATCGAGGAGGCGCTCACGCAGGACTCCCGCATCGAGCTACTCCCGCTCCTGCCACGCATTGCCATCGAGGCCGTGCAGCTCTCCTGGGATCACCCCGACCCTGCCGACCGTTTCATCGTGGCCACGGCGCGTGTGCATGGGGCACCGCTGATGACATCCGATGCGAGAATGCACGACTCCCGTCTCGTATGCTGCGTATGGAGTTGACGTCCAAACCGGACCTTGTGCACGAGAATGGCCACTCATCGTTTGGCCGGGCCCACTCTGACACGCTTGCTCGGAATGGGTGCCAAGGTTCGCACGGAATCGCGAGCGATGAGCTCCGGCTTGAAAACGAGCTCCGTCGTCGGCAGCTTGGGATTTTCGAGCCGCGCCATCAAGCGTTCGAGCATCGCCTGCGCGATGTCGGGCAGAGGCTGGCGCATCGAACTGATGGCCGGGCGGATCAGCGGATCGAGGTAAAGATCGTCGATTCCGACGAGCGAGATGTCGTTGGGCACACGCAGCCCCAGGTCGTGAAGCCGCGCGATCATGCCGATGGCGAGCATGTCGTTCATGGTGACGATGGCCGTAGGTCTCGGGTTCGTCTTGGCTACTTCGTTGGCGACGTTGCGGCCGACCTCGGACATGTCGGAGTCGCCGAATGCAGTCTTGACGCGGAGCTCGACCACTCGAATCTCAGCGGACAGCCGCGCTCTCTTCATGGCGGCCAAATAACCGTCCCGCCGGTCGATGCGGGACAGCGTTTTCGCCGGGGCGGTCACGTAAGCGATCGCGCGATGTCCGGCGGCGAGCAGATGTTCGGTTGCGGCACGACCTGCCTCGAAGTTGTCGATCGAGACATAGTCGACGGGGAGAGAGGCATGGGGAGATGATTTTCGATCGAAGCTGACGATGGAAAGGCCGCGCTCGATGAAGCTTCGGTAGTGGTCCTGCTCGACGATCGACGAGGTCGTGATCACGCCGCGAACGCCGAACGCCATGAGGCTCTCCAGGAAGTCTCGCTCTTTCTCCGAATCGCGGGCGGTGTTGCCGAGGAGCAGTCGATAGCCGAGTTTCTGAGCTCGTTCGTCGATCTCGCGCGCGAGCGACCCGAAAAAGGGATTGGCGATCGTCGGCACCAAGAGGCCGAGGAGCGGTGAGCGGCCGGTCTTGAGGAGGCGGGCGACCTGATTCGGCTGGTAGTTGAGGACGCGGATCGCTTCGTTCACGCGACGAAGTGTTCCCAGACGCATCCGGTCCATGCGCCCGTTGAGCACATTGGATACGGTGGTTACCGAGACGCGAGCGTGCCGGGCGACGTCCTGAATCTGGACCGCCATTGCCGGCCTTTTACCCCGGGTCACCGAAGCCAGCCATGGGGTGCAACGATACACCTCGGATCAACGATAGCAACCGAGCCAATCAAGATCGTTGATGATTCATGGCTGGATTGGCTACCGTTGCTTGTTTTTGCCTTAGTGTATCGATACACTAAGCCCATGTGGCTGGGTGAGCTCTCCGCGTGCGCCGTGAGGGGTGTGCCGGGGTGCAGAATGAATCGTCGCGGGTGGCTCATCGTCTGCTGCTCGTTTCAGATGCTCGCTTGCAGCGGGCTGGATTCCTCGCCTGGCAAAGCGCACGCGGGTGGCGCCGCGGGATCCGCTGGCGCGGTCGTGGATGCGGGCAGAGCAGGCACAGCCGCAGCGGGCGCAGAGGCCGGAGACACGGGCGGTACCGGCGCGAGCGGCAGTACGGGGGCGGGCGGTGCGCCGGGGCCCGGCGGTCAAGGTGGAAGCGGTACCGCCGGAAGCGCCCGTGGCGATGCCGACGTCACCCCGGAAGCCGACGTCACCCCGGAAGCCGACGTCGCCCTGGATACGGGCCGAATCGGGCCCGAAGCAGGCTCCGAAGGCGGTGCCGACGGCAGCTCCACAGGGGCTGACAAGCTCGTCTGCAACCCCGGCGCAGACGGCAACGGCAAGCAAAACGTCGCCGCCACGGGTCTGCAAACGGATCCGCCGGAATGGAAGCTCGGCGCCGGCGTCCGGGCGGGAACGTTGACGGCGTCGGTGAGCTTTCTCAGCCAGATCTACGGCCAGCACTTTCCCTATCGCGTCTACGCTTCGGCGAACGTCACCAAGGGACAACCGGCAGTCTTCATGACGTTCGGGGATGGCGGCACGTACATCAACGGCTTTCACGCGCCCACCGTGCTGGACAACCTGACCGCAGCCGGCGACGTGCCGCCCACCGTCGCACTGTTCATCGATCCCCCTACGGATGGAGACCGCGTGCAAACGTACGACCCACCCACCGACAAGTACTCGCGCTTCTTGCTGCAGGAGATCATGCCCGCCGTGATCGACCCGACCTACACCATTTCCAGGGATCGGGCCGCCTGGGCGACCGGCGGTTACAGCGCGAGCGCCGAGCAGGGCTGGACGGTTCTCTGGACGACCGACAAGTTCCACAAGTTCCTCGGGCACAACTCGAGTTTCGGGGCGGCTCCCACCTACGGAGTCGATTGGGCCAAGACCATCACAGCCGCGCCCCCACGGGACCTTCGGGTGAGCCTGGTGGTTGCCGACGTGGGCAAGGATCTCGTCGACCAGCGAGGCGATTGGACTTTGATCAACGAGGGCGTCGCCAATGCTCTCGGGTCGAAGGGCAACGCTTATCGTTTGATCATTGGCCCGGGCAACCATGGCGGGCCCGCTTCGCAGCGCGATTTTCCGGCCGCGCTTCGGTGGGCGTTTCGTGGGTGCAAGTTCGGGATGCCTTAGGCACTGGCGATCGAGAGCAGCCAAGAAAGGGCCGCATGCGCAAAGAACATCGCTCGCTCTTGGTAGGTTTCGTCGCGGCCGGCGTCCACATCGCCTGCGGCTCGAGCGAATCCGGAGTCCCTACGGATCCGAGCCAAGCGGCCGGCAGGGGAGGAAGCACCGCCGGAGCCTCGGGATCGGTCGGCTCCGGCGGATCGCCGGGCTCGTCGGGATCGGTCGGCGCCGGGGGAGCGGCAGGCTCTTCGGGGGAAGGCGGCACCAGCGGATCGGCGGGCTCTTCGGGATTTGCAGGCTCCTCCGGAGCGGCGGACTCCGGGGGCTCGGCGGGTAGCAACGATGCCGGCGGTGGAAAAGACCAGGCCACCCGAGATGCAGGTGCCGACGTGTCGCCCGTCCCCATCGATGCCAACGTCGAGGGGGGCACGCCTCCCAACGGGCCGTTCAGTTGCACCGAGCTCATGGGTCTGTTGTCGAGCGGTGAGTGGTGGGACGCCGGATTCTACGACGGCCTCGGAGCGGACCTGAAACCCAGGTGGCAAGGCAGGTTCTCGCACTATGGGTACACCTACGAATACGCCAACCCCGCGAGCTACGCTTGGAGCCCCGTCAACGTGGGTGGCACCAACAACGTGCGATTGACGACGCCTTGCGCGCAGAGCGGGTCCTCGCCCGATCGGATCGTCTACCAGGCATGGACCTGGGAGCTCACGACGGAGGCCGCGTGGATCCAAAGCCTGGAAGCTGCGCTGGCCACCATTCGGGCCAAGCGTCCTAGCGCCAAGCGGATCGATCTCATGACCATCATCCGCTGTCCGAAGAACCTCTGGTGCCACAGTGACAAGCCACCGCTTGGGCCCAATACCGACCACGATGCCACCAAACAGGACTGTCACGTTCCGGACTACGTCGATGCTGCCTTTGCGAAGGTGGCGGCGGCTCACCCGGATCTGGTCGCCATTGCACCGAAGTTCGAAGCGCACGCCTGCCCCCAAGTCATCGACGGAATCCATCTGCACGAGCAAAACGGCCCCGCGGCCGCGGACATCGCCGCGCACTTCAAGACGATGCCCTAGCACCGGCGCGCTCGACGTGGCGTGACGCGAGGCCCTGCTTCGTTACGTGCTTGGCCCGCCGGTCGCGCAAGAATCGCGGCGCGGTGAGCGCGCGTCCCTCATTGGGTGGCGTTCACGAAGGGCAGGTAGAGTTTTACCGTCGTACCCACGAGCGGCTCGCTGCACACCCAGATGCATCCGCCGTCATGGTGGACGATGCCAAGGACGGTCGCAAGCCCAAGCCCCGAGCCCTGGCCTCGTTCCTTGGTCGTGAAGAACGGCTCGAACATGCGGGCCTGGGTCGCCTGGTCCATTCCCATACCGGTATCGGTGACGGCAAGCATTACATACCGCCCTGCCTTGGTCCCGACGTGGCTCCGTTCGTATTCCACATCGAGGGTCGCGTTTCCGGTCTCGATGGTGAGTCTTCCCCCCGTGGGCATTGCTTCACAGGCGTTCATCACGAGATTCACGATGATCTGTTCCAGGTTCCCCCGATCCGCCTTGACGTTACCGAGCGCATATCCGACGACCCTTGTCAGTTTCACGTCTTCTCTGACGAGCCGTAACAGCATTCTGTCCATGCTCGCAATCACCGCATTCAGATCCAGGATCTGCGGCTCGATTGTCTGATGACGGCTAAACATGAGCCCTTGCTTCGCCAGGTCAACAGCTCGTATCGCGGATTGGCAGCGTGCGGCCGCGTCCTCCCGAGCGGCGTCCAATGAGCTCGGGTCCGCCCCCTCCTCGGTTCGTACTCGGCAGCGCCTCCCTTCGCTCTCACGGAGCCCGCGCTCGACCGCCGGCACCAGGCGCGCGAGCTTGCCCTTGAGAAGAAAATCGTCCGCCCCCGCGCGCATGGCCTTCTCCTCACACGTTTCGTCGATGGTGCCCGACACGACGATGAAGGGGACGTCGTGGTTGATTTGGCAGGCGACCGCCAGCGCCCCGAGAGCGCTGAATCTGGGCAGCGACCAGTCGCTCACGATGAGATCCCACGTTCCGGCGATGAGGGCGGCGCGCATGCTGCCCTCGTCCTCGACGCGAGCGAACTCGATGGTGCGCCCCATCCCCCGGAGTGCATGGACGACCAGTTTCGCGTCGGTGGGCGAGTCCTCGACCATGAGCACACGCAGAGGCGGAGCACTCATCTCGGTCACCGCGCCCCGCGGGTGGCGGCTCGTTCAGAAGCAGCCACATTCGATTCGCATGAGACTTCTTGTGTAAACAATCTCATGCACTTGCTTGCTCGTGTCGCTCTCAAGAATCATCATCGATCGCCCCCTACCTGTCAAAGCGTATGAAAGGAGGCTCGTCAGCCGGTCCCATGTCTTGAGGATCGGATCGGCTCTGGGATGCCTTGCCCGCTTCGGCGTCCCCGGGTCGAGAACCCATGAACTGCGGGCGGTTCTTCGTCGTATCGAGCACGACCAGCGCCGCCCTACCTATAGCGCGCGAAGAATGCGCTTCGCCTACATGTGATGCCCTGGGACCTATGCTCCTTGAGACCTCGCTCCCGCCCGCGACGAACCGTATGATGAGAGCGTCGCCACACCTTGGCGTGGGGGGAGGAAAATTGAATTCGTCCAACGACGGCACTGACGAGTGTCGGCGCCTGAAAGAACGCCTTCGTGTTCTTTCGGATGCGACGCATGCATTCGCTGAAGCGACGACGGATTCGCAACGCCTCCTCGACACAGTGTCGCGACGAATCGCCGAGGTCGTCAAGGATTGCTGCATGATGCTGCTACTTTCTGACGACGGTCTGACGTTGACGCCCGCTGCGGTGTTCGACTCCGATCCCGAGGTGCTGCGTCAGGCGCGTGAAGCGCTCTCGGAATCCATGCTACTAGCAACCCGCCCGCTCGCACGACGCGTTCTCGAAACGGGGGAACCACTCTTCGTCCCGATAGTCAATCTCGACGATCTGCGCCCACCGCGGACGACCGTTCGATGGTTCGAGTTCGTGCAGCAAAACCGAATGCACAGCCTGTTGACGGTGGCTCTCCGAGCCCACGACCGATCACTTGGCATGCTCATCTTGGCTCGCTTTCGTCAAGAGAGTCCGCCTTTCGACGAACACGATCTCGAGCTCGCACAAAGCCTCGCGACCCACGCGGCACTCGCCATCTCCAACGCCCGCCTGCTGACCAACGCTCGCCGCGATGCCGCCGAGCGAGAGCGGATCGCCGTGCGTCTTCGAATCCTGACCGAAGCGGCCCACGAGTTCTCCGCTGCGACGTACGACTACGAAGTTCTGCTCGAGGTCGTGGCGCGTCGCCTCGCCACGCATGTCGGTGACATGTGCGCGATCAGGGCCATGTCCGAGGACGGCGAGTGGCTCGAGCAGACGGGAGCTACCTACCACGGCGATCCTGAGCTGTTAGAGGCGTTGCGCGTGGTGGCGTCGTTGGGTCGGCAGCGCGTTGGCGAGGGAGTCTCGGGACGCGTGGCCGCGAGCGGGCAGCCGGTCTTTACGCCGAGGATCACGCCTTCCGAGCTTGCGGCATCCGCCGAACCCAAGTACCGGCCGCTTCTCGAACGGCTCGGCATCACGAGCTCGATCACGCTTCCTCTTCTGTGTCGTGGGAGAGTCGTTGGAATTGCAAACCTCATGCGCAGCGCGCCCGAGCATCCGTATGACGAGGATGATCTCGGCTTTGCGCAGAGCATCTGCGAGCATGCGGCTCTCGCTATAGCGAACGCACGCTCCTATGCTGGCGAGCGCGCCGCACACCTCGCCGCCGATGCAGCGACGAGCGCCCTCCAGTCCGCGCAAAGTCGGTTCGCCCGCTTCGCCGACTGCGGGATCATCGGCATTTTTGTCGCCGATCTCGCCTCGCACGTCTCCGAAGCCAACGACGCAATGCTCGAGTTGGTGGGCTATTCGCGCGAGGAGATTCTTTCCGGGCGGGTCGCCTGGAAGGATCTGACACCTCCCGAGTGGGAGGCAGTCGATGCGCTGGCTATCGCGCAACTCACGACTTCGGGGATCGGGGCGCTTCGCGAGAAGGAATACATCCGCAAGGACGGCAGGCGTGTGCCGGTCCTCATCGGATCGGCGCTCCTTGCGGGCACCACGAACGAGGCGATCTCCTTCGTGCTGGATCTCACGGAGCGCAAGGGGGCGCACGCTGCCATCGCGCAGCTGCGTGAAGAGCAGGCCGCCGACGCAAAGTTCCGTGGGCTGCTCGAATCGGCTCCCGACGCGATGGTCATCGTGGCGAACGACGGCGTCATCGGGCTCGTCAACGCGCAAGCGGAGACGCTCTTTGGGTACGCGCGGACGGAGATCATCGGACAACCGATAGAAATCCTCATCCCCCATCGGTTTCGCGGCACTCATCCGTCACACCGCACCAACTACTTTCGCAAGCCGGGCATCCGCCCCATGGGTGCAGGACTTGAGCTCTACGGGCGACGCAAAGACGGAACCGAGTTTCCGATCGAGATCAACCTGAGTCCGCTGGAGACGGCGGACGGCTTGCTGGTGTCGAGTACGATTCGGGACATTACCGAGCGCAAGAATGCGGAACGGGCAAGAGCCCATCTGGCGGCGATCGTGGAGTCCTCTGCCGACGCGATCATCGGAAAAACGGTCGAGGGCATCGTCACGAGCTGGAACGAGGGTGCGCATCGCACCTTCGGGTATTCGGCGGACGAGATCGTAGGAAAATCGATCGCTCTGCTCGTTCCGCCCGGACGCGAGACGGAGGAGCCGACGATCCTCGAGGTTCTGGCAAGGGGTGAAGTCAAACAATTCGATACCGTACGCCGGCGGAAGGACGGGCAAGATATCGATGTTGCCGTCACGATTTCTCCCGTACGCGACAGTACGGGCCATGTCGTCGGCATTTCAAAAGTGGCACGCGATATCACGGATCGGAAACGCGCCGAGGTGGCCCTTGCGAAAGCGAAGGACGCCGCCGAATCGGCAAGCCGTGAGCTGGAAGCGTTCAGCTACTCGGTTGCGCACGATCTACGCGCGCCTCTACGCGGAATGAACGGCTTCGCGCAAATCCTCCTCGACGATCATGGGAGCAAACTCGACGCGGACGGTCGGGATTGCCTTCAAGAGATCACCTCCAACGCGCAGAAGATGGGAGACCTCATCGATGGTCTCCTTTCCCTTTCGCGCGTGACATGTATTGACTGGAAATCCGAGACGCTCAATCTGTCCTCGCTCTTTCGTGAAGCCGTTGCCCAACTCGCTGCCACCGAACCTCAACGCGCGGTGAGCATCGTTGTCCAAGACCATGTCATCGCCAACGGAGATCGAAGGCTCGTGCGCGCGCTCTTCGAGAACCTGGTTGGCAACGCGTGGAAATTCACGATGAAGGTGCCGGTCGCGCGAATAGAATTTGGTGTCACGGAAAAGGACGATGCGCGCACGCTCTTTGTCCGGGACAACGGCGCCGGCTTCGACATGTTGTACGCGGACAAGCTGTTCGCACCCTTTCAAAGGCTTCACACCGTCGCCGAGTTTCCGGGCACCGGGGTTGGACTCGCCACCGCGCAGCGGATCCTGAACCGCCACGGCGGGCGTATTTGGGCGGAGAGCAAAGTCGACGAGGGAGCGGTCTTCTATTTCACTCTTCCCAGCGCGTCGCGAGGGCCGTCATGAAGCGCGTTGGAGTCCATGCGTTCTTGAAGCACGTCGACTGCCGCGCATCGATGGCCTCGATGTTCTTCGGAGAATCCGAGCAAACGACGCGACGACGACGCTCCCAGTCGTGATCCTCACGGCCTCCAAAGAAAACGAAGATGTCGCTCGTGGCTACGCGCTCGGTGCGAATGCCTACGTGCGAAAGCCAGTCAACTATGCCGAGTTCGCCGAAACAGCAAAGGCACTCGGCCTCTTCTGGCTTCTCTTGAACGAGCCTCCACCGGAAAGACCAGGTGCATCGTGAGCCGGCTCCCTCGCACGGCAGACATCTTCCGCTACTGCAGGCGGAAGGCGACCGTCCAGCGCATTCGCACTCGAACGGGACGGCCCACGCGACGAGCCGGCGTGAAGCGATACGCGCGCACGGCGCGAACCGCGGCGTCCGTGAGACCGAGAGCATGTGCGGCAAGGGGTCGCGCACTCGCGACCTTCCCGTCGCTGTCGACGACGAGCTCAAGCAAGACGTCGGCCTCGATCTCCGCCGCGCGCGCAGCTTCCGGATAGACGACGGGAACGCTCGACTGGAGACGCGCCGGTACGTCAACGGTCGATTCGAGCAGGATAGGGTCGAAAGTTCCCGCCGGAGGCACGTTCGACCCGCCGGTTGCCACGGCGGACTCTCCCGGCGCATCCTCTTTCGCGCCGCGCGCCGTGACGCTGCTCGGGACCGCAAGGGCGAAGTGCAGCGGCGTTTCGGCGGAAGACGTCGGCGGGAAAGCAGCGGTCACAATAGCTGTCGCTTCCAACGGCGGTGCGGGCGGCGCTCCACCAACCATGTGAATGAGCGACGGATCGTGGGGGTGCGCGTCATGATCGGGCGCCACCGGATATGCGTGGTGGTGCCCAGCGCGGGGCGTACCTGGCGGCGTGTCGAGCGCGCCCGAACGGGGCCGCGCCAGGGCGGGTTCCAGAAGCTCGTCGGTTGTTGGCGCGGCGACCGGTGCGGGCGGCGCCTCCGCGATGACCTCGACCTCGATCGGTGCGCCGGACACCGCGCGACTTTCGAACCCCTCCGATCGTGCGTGGCCTCCCACGATCACCGCGCCAAAATGCAGGGCGACGGACGTCGCCAGTGCGGCGGGGCGCGTCAACCAGGCGGAGAAGGAGAGCATGGCGGGTTCTTGGTTCGTCGTCGCGGGTGAGTGGCGTGTTCGTCTGCGGTGCGGGGCGGAGGACTTGGTGAATGTCTGTGGGCCGTCAAATCCGAGGGGCAGAGGGGGCCGTAGTGCGTGTAGTCCTCATTGATTACGACCACCAACCCCCCTTCGGATTTATAAGGACGCCCACTCCTTTATGAGCGCTTACCGCAACCTCGGATTGGCACACGGATTATCTTTGATACTGGCGGTTTTACTCCTTTTTCCCGGCGAAGCAGCAGCGCAGAGCGATCCGCCCGGCGGGAACCCAGCCGAGCCAGAGCCGGACATTGCGCCGCCGGTCCTGAAAGAGCACGCCGAGGCCACCTATCCGGCCGAAGCCTTGCGGCAGCGGCGGGAGGGGAACGTCGGTCTGGCGCTGACGATCGACGAAGCGGGAACCGTCGAAGGCGTCGAAGTGACGACCGCGGCCGGCCACGGGTTCGACGAAGCGGCGGTGGTGGCAGCGCGCAGGTTCACTTTCGAACCGGCGCGCAAAGGCGGTCGCGCGATGCGGGCCACGATTCAGTTTACCTATCGGTTTCAGCTCCCCGTCGAACCGTCGCCCGTCGCGGTGCCCGCGCCGCCGGCTGCCGTCCCCGGGGCGGCGACACCGGACCGCGCGCCAGCGGTTCCCGAAGGGACCGACGAAGCGGCGCAGACCGGGTCCGATCAGGCGACGATCGTCGTCGCGACGCGTCCTCAGCAAGCGGCATCGTCGCGCTCCATCGGCGCTCGCGATCTCACGCTTCGCCCCGTCGCCAGCGCGCAGGACCTTCTGCGAGCGACGCCGGGGCTCGTGCTGGTGCAGCACTCCGGCGGCGGCAAGGCGAACCAATACTTCCTGCGCGGGTTCGACGCCGACCACGGTACCGACGTCGCGTTGTCGTTCGATGGCGTCCCCATCAACATGGTGACGCATGCCCACGGACAGGGCTTTGCCGACACGAACTTCATCATCCCCGAGGTGGTGGAACGTATCGACGTGACCAAGGGCCCGTACTTTGCGAACCAGGGCGATTTCGCGACGGCGGGCGCGGTCGATCTCGTCTCGCGCGACGACGTGGAGCACGCTTCGCTCGGCTTTGGCGTTGGCGGTTCGCCCGGCCGCGGCGAACCGAGCTACCGCGGGCTCCTCATGGCCAGCCCCAAGACCGAGTCGACCCAATCGCTCCTCGCTGCAGAGATCGGGCGCCAGAATGGACCGTTCGATCGCGCCGAAGGTTGGGACCGGTACAAGCTCATGAGCAAGCTCACCGTGGCGCTCGGATCGACGTCGTCGGTGACACTCGGAGCGATGAGCTATGCCGGCAACTGGAACGGCTCTGGGCAGCTCCCGGCCCGGGCCGTCGCGTCGGGGATGGTGCCGCGGTTCGGATCGCTCGATCCCAGCGAAGGTGGGAGCACGGCGCGACATCAGGCTTTCCTGCAGTATCGTCTTTTGCCTTCCGCCGCCAGCGAGCTCAAGGCACTCGCCTACGTGGGGTCGTACCGCTTCAACCTGTTCTCCAATTTCACGTTCTTTCTGCGCGATCCCGCGCGCGGTGACGCGATCGAACAGGTGGACCGCCGCACCTTTTACGGCGGGAAGGTCAGTTATCGGGCGGCGCATGACATCGGCGGCGTCAAAATCACGACGACGATCGGCGGGGACATGCGCGGCGATCAGATTCGCGCCGAGCTGTGGAACGGCGAAAAGCGAAGCCGCATCGAACCGGTGGGCGTTTACCGCGCCGAGCCCACTTCCGTCGGGGCGTTTGCCAACGCGGAGATCACGCCGTTCGATTGGTTGCGATTCGCCGCAGGGGGACGCGCTGATCTGCTCTCCTTCGCCGTGGAAGATCGCCTTGCCAGCGGCGGTGGCGGCGCCGGGGGCGTCGGCGCGGCCACGCAGTTTAGCCCGAAGGCCAGCCTTGTCGTCACCTCCTTGAAAACCGCGCCTCTGACGATCGACACGTTCGCCAACTACGGACACGGTTTTCACTCCAATGACGTGCGCGGTGCCTTCGCGACCCCCGCCGTCACACCGCTTGCACGCGCCGTCGGGTCCGAGGTCGGGGCCCGCGCGCGCATTTTTCGCCAGCTGGATTTGACGGCTGCCCTCTGGCAGCTCGATCTAGAGACGGAGACCGTCTGGAGCGGCGATGAGGGGACCACCGACGTGAGTGGCAGCACCCATCGCGAAGGCGTGGAGCTCGACGCGCGCTACCAGCCTTTTACGTGGCTCACCGCCGACGCCGGCGTCACCTTCACACGTTCCAGATACCAAGCCGACACGAGCTACGGCGCCGGGCTCGCTCTCGCGCCGAAGCAGACTTGGGCCGGAGGTCTCTCTGGCCGTCATCCGCTCGGCGGCGGAACTGTGCGCTACGGCGTTCGCTTCTACGGCCTTGGCGATCGGCCGGCGTCGGACGATGGCGCGCTCGTCGCGCGCGGCTTCACCCAGGTCGATCTGCATGCCGGCTATCGCCATCGCTGGTTCGACATTGGCTTCGATCTCGAAAACCTGCTCGACACGCGCTATCGGTCGGCGCAGTTTGCGACGGTGGGCCGCCTCGCCACGGATCCGGCAGTGGGCGCACCCGTCCCCCCCGGCTTCTCCTGCGGCAAGGATGGGAGGCTCGCTCCGGCGGGCGCAGGTGGAGGTTTTGCGGGCTGCGAAGACGTTCACTTCACGCCGGCGTACCCGTTCTCGATCCGTCTCATGGCTACCCTCTTCTTGGATCCCCAATGACGGGCCAGCGTCTTGCGTCTTACGTGAGAAGCGCCGGCTCGGGCTCGGCAGGGGCGATGGCGCGCGGCGCGACGATCGTCTTGATTTTGCTGGCGGCGGCGAGCTGCCGCGAGCGTCCGGTCGCGAAGGCGAGCGCCTTCGACGGCGGGCCGCCAACGGGTGCCGGCGCGGCCGGCTTGGCACCGATCGACGCGCTCGGCACGATCTATCCACGCGATGTTCCGCCCCACCCCATTGCCAGCCGCCTCTGCGAAGTGCTGCATACCGTCGTCGGGCGGCGCAAGGCCGAATGCTGTGGCGGCGATCCGACGCCGCTCCTGGCGACGGAATGTGCTCGCGTTCTGGGGGCGACGCTGCATGCCAAGGCGGTGGAGGTCGATGAAGCCGCCATCGAGCGCTGTGCCTCTGCGATGAGCGACTCCCTCGCCGGTTGCAACTGGGTCACGCCGAGCCCCCCTCCCACCCCGGAGGCTTGTCAGGCGCTCGTGCACGGCAAACTCGAGCGGGGCAGCGTGTGCCGCTCGTCCCTGGAATGCCAAGGAGACATGCACTGCGAAGGGGTGAGCCCCACCAAGACTGGCCTGTGCACACCGCCGGGCGGCGAGGGGGCAGGATGCGGCAGCCACGTGGACGTGCTGGCGACCTACCTTTTCGACCGCCATCTGGCGACGACGCACCCTTTCTGCGCCGAGCACTGCTCGCTCGCTTCGCACAAATGTGGACCCCAGCCCAAGCTAGGGTCGGCGTGCGTGGCCAACGTCAACTGCGGGCCTTCGCAGATCTGCGTCACGGGCCA
>Ga0193706_1000192_pt1 | contig 41544 bp, 28 predicted proteins | sample U3c1metaG_FD_160130 | JGI IMG/M metagenome (GOLD analysis project Ga0193706, IMG submission 160130) | Soil microbial communities from a riparian zone of the East river system, Colorado, United States - U3c1 | ecosystem: Environmental > Terrestrial > Soil > Riparian zone | place: USA: East River... | reverse complement strand
GGCCTGATCGCGAGGCACGCGCACGGTGAAGGTCGTACCTTCCATCGGTGTGGAGCGCACCTCGATGCGACCGTCGTGCGCCCGCACGATCTGCTCGACGATATAGAGTCCGAGGCCGAGGCCATCCTTGCCAGCGCCCTTGCGAGCCGCGGAAACGAAGGGGTCGAAGAGACTTCTTCGCACCTCCTCGTCGATGACGCCTTCGTTGTGTACGGAGATTTCGACTTCCTCGTCATTGACGATGAGCCGCACGCCGACGGGTTGCCCCGCCGTGCCATGCTTGACGGCATTGCCGATCAAGTTGGAGATCATCTGCGTCATGCGGACGTCGTCACAAAGAGCCTTGGCGGTCCCCTCTTCGTGAAACTCGATGGGGACGGGGGAGCTCAGCCGATGCTCCTCCACGACACGTCGGATCGCCGGAGCCAGCTCCACCAGACGCCGCCGCAACGCAAGACCGCCGTCGAGACGGCAGCGCGACAGATCGTAGAGCTCGTCGATCATCGAAGCCATGCGCTGCGCGCTGCGCCGGATGCGCACGGCCATCTCCTGCTGCTTTCCGTCTTGCGTGAGAGAGGCGAGGATCTGGCTGGCCATGACGATGGAGTTGAGCGGGTTTTTGAGGTCGTGACCCACCGTGGCCACGAAGGTTTCGTGAAAGCGGAGGGTCTCGGTCAGCTCCAGCCGCTGTTTGCAGAGCTGAAAGAAGGTTTCGACCTTGTTCTTGAGGATGCGCGGATCGATCGGCTTGTGCAGAAAATCGACGGCGCCCGAATCGTATCCGTTGAAAACGGTGTCTCGGTCGTGAAGTCCTGCCGTAATGAAGATGATGGGAATGCGTTTGGAGCGCTCCGCTCCGCGCATCAGCTCGGCCAGCTCGAGGCCGTTCATGTCCGGCATCTGTACGTCGATGATGGCCAGCCCGATGTCATGCACCAAGATCAGTTCCAGCGCTTCCTGACCCGACCGCGCGGTGACGATATCGAGATCTTCGCGCCGGAGGAGCGCCTCCAACGCCAGCAAGTTCTCCGGCTTGTCGTCCACCAAGAGAAAGACGGGCTTTTCGCTACGAATGTTTTTCAACGGCAGTCCTTCCTCGAGGGTGCATGTCGGCCGCCAGGCGAAGCAGGTCGCCGAGATCGGCCAGCGAAACAGGCGTGGCTCCCTGCTCGACGGCTGCCCTCGGCATGGTGCAAAGATCATCGGATCCGTCCGGCGCGAGCGTGAAACATTCTCCACCCAGGTCGCAAATGGTGCGAACGCCGCGCGCGCCGTCTCGGCTGGCGCCGGTCAGCACGATTCCCAGGAGCGTTTTTCCGTAACAGTCGGCGGCGGACTCGAAGAGCGCGTCGATGGAGGGGCGGGAATGCAAATCGGGTTCGTCGAGCGAAAGAGAGAAGGTGCGGTCCTTCTCGATTAAGAGATGATAGTCGGGCGGCGCAAACCAAATGCCGCTCGTAACCGGTTCTTTGTCGCACGGTTCGCGAACGGGCAATGCGCAGCGCTCCGAAAAGAGCTCGGTCAAGAGACTGGGGCTGCGGGGAGGCAGATGAACGACGATCACGATGGGTAGGGCTGAGGTCGCCCGGAGGCCGGGCAAAAGATGAAGCAGGCCCTGAATGGCGCCGGCGGAACCGCCGATGACCACCGCCGCGGCCCTGTCCGACGTGCCCCGATTCAGCATCGTCGAAACCACTTTTCGCGCACCGTCAGCTCGGAAAAGGTGGTGGCGTGGCTCGAGAAAAGGACCGTCTCTTTGCTACCGAGCCCGAGGAATCCGCGGCGCGGGAGCGCCTCGGCGAAGAGTCCGAGGACGCGATCTTGCAAGCTCCGGTCGAAGTAGATCATGACGTTGCGGCAAGTGACGACCTCTACTTCGGAGAACACCGAATCGGTGGCCAGACTGTGGTCGGAAAAAAGCACGTTGGCGGTGAGCGATCGCGCGAGGGCGGCGCCAGCGTAGGCGGCGGTATAGTAGCGCGATAGCGACTCCTTGCCCCCCGCCTTGAAATAGTTGTCGCTGAAGAGCTTCATGCGGTCGATGGAGTAAACGCCTGTCCGGGCCCGCGCCAGCGAATCCTCGTTGATGTCGGTCGCGTAAATGAGAGAGCGATCGAGAAGCCCCTCCTCCGCCAAAACGATGGCCAGGGAATAGACCTCTTCGCCCGAGCTGCATCCGGCAACCCACAGTTTGAGGGAAGGATAGGTACGAAGCTCGGGCACGACCTGCTCGCGGAAGGCCCGAAAAAACGGGGGATCGCGGAACATCTCGCTGACCGGCACGGTCAGGGTGCGAACCAGCGCAGCGAAAGCACGATCATCGGTCAGCACTTTCGCCTGCAGACCGTGCAGAGATTCGCAACGAAACTCGAGCATGGCCAGCGAGAGGCGTCTTCGCAAGGAGGCGCGCGCGTAGCGCCGGAAGTCGTAATGACGGCGCTCGTAGATGCTGTGCAAAAGGGCGTCTACCGCGCCCTCATCACGCAGCAGATTCAGCGCGCCCTCTTCCGCAACGTCTCCGACATTCGTCATCGCGGCATCCATACGCGGACGAGAGAGAGAAGCACGTCCGTGTCGAGCGGTTTGCTGATGTAGTCATTGGCTCCGGCCCGGAGACAGCTCTCGCGGTCGTCGGGCATGGCTTTGGCGGTGAGAGCGATGATGGGGAGCTTGGCCCATCGCTCTTTTTCACGGATCCTCCGCATCGCTTCCAGCCCGTCCATCTCGGGCATCATGATGTCCATGAGAACGAGATCGGGCGGCGCGGCCAGCTCCAGCGACTCTAATGCTTCACGACCGTTGCGCGCCACGGTGATACGGGCGCCGTGGGGTTCGAACAGCTTGGTGAGGGCGAAGATGTTGCGCACGTCGTCCTCGGCGAGGAGGATGGTCTTGCCTTCCAGGGAACCGTCGCGGTCGCGCGCCTTCGCCAGCAGCTGCTGCTTCTGCGGGGGCAGCTGATTTTCGACCTGATGCAAAAAAAGCGAGACTTCGTCGAGAAGGCGCTCGGGCGACCGCACGCCTTTCAAGATGACAGCACTCGACAGCTGGCGCAGACGCTCCTCCTCGCCCGGCTCCAGCGATCTCGCCGTGTACACGATGATGGGCGGAAATGCGTACTTCTGCTCCCGCGAAAGCTCGGTGACCAGATCGAAGCCCGATCCGTCGGAGAAGCCGAGATCGGTCACCACGCAATCGAAGGTTCGGGACGAGAGCTCTCGCACCGCCGCCGCGATGTTCGGCACCGACACCGTTTCCACGCCGGGCGCGGTGAGCAGGCGTTCGATGGCCGTGCGCTCCACCGTGTCGTCCTCCACGATGAGGATTCGCCGTTGTCGCTCTTGACCGTGCGCCGCAAGGCGGTCCAATGCGCGCGCCAGCGCCTCGCGATCGGCAGGCTTGCGCAGATAGCCGATGGCGCCCATGGAGAGCGCTTGCTGCGCCCGATCTTCCACCGACATCATGTGAACCGGGACGTGACGGGTGGCGCTCGATCGCTTCAGCTGATCGAGCACGTAGAGACCGGTGCGGTCGGGCAGGTTCACGTCGAGAACGATGCCGGCCAGCACATGGCTGGCGGCCAGCGCCAGGCCGGACGCGGCGTCGTGGGCCACGATGCACTGGAGTTTTCGCTCGTGCGCGAGATCGTAAAGAATCCGCGCAAAGGCGACGTCGTCTTCGACCACGAGGACCAAGGCGCGGGTGGAGTCGAGCGCGCCACGATCGTCGGGAAATGCCGGCGCGATCGGTAGCGCCTGGGAAGGCGGCGGGGCCGCGACAGGAACCGGGCGAACGGCCGCGAAATCACCGGACACGGCGGGCGTGCGCGGGAGCTGCAGGCGAAAGGTGCTCCCCCTACCGAGCTCGCTCTCGACATCGAGCACGCCGCCGAGAATGAAGGCCAGCTCGCGCGAGATGGAGAGACCGAGCCCGGTGCCGCCGTACTTGCGCTCGGCGGTGCCGTCCGCTTGGCGGAAGGGCTCGAAGATGGAACGTAAATCGACGAGCGCGATGCCGATTCCGGTGTCGCGCACCTCGAAAAAGACCGAGGCTGCATCGCCGCTCACCCGCAACGACACCTTGCCTTTTTCCGTGAATTTGCAGGCATTCGACAACAGGTTCTTCAGGATTTGCTCGAGGCGCTGGCTATCGGTCGTGAGCTCTCCCGCGCTGTCCTCGGCCACGAGCGCAAGTTCCAGGTGCTTCTGCTCGGCGATGGGCAAAAAGGTGCGCTGCAGATTCTGGAAAAGGCCAGCGGGCACCACCGGCGCGTTGCGAACTTCCAGGTGACCCGCTTCTACCTTGGCGAGGTCGAGGATGTCGTTGATGAGCCCGAGAAGGTCGTTGCCCGACGAATAAATGGTCTGCGCAAAGCGGACCTGCTCCTCGTTCAGGTTGCCGGTGTTGTTGTCGGCGAGGAGCTTGGCCAAGATGAGGGTGCTATTGAGCGGCGTACGCAGCTCGTGCGACATGTTGGCGAGAAATTCGGACTTGTAGCGGCTGGCTCGATCGGCTTCGTCGGCCTTGAGCCGATAGGCTTCACGCGCCTCCGCCAGCTCCTGGGCGTGCTCTTCCAGTCGGGCATTGGTTCGCTCGAGACGCTCCTGGCGCTCTTCCATGGCCTGTCTTGCTTCGCGCAGCGCTTCTCCTTGCTGCTCCAGCTCTTCGTTGGCAACCCGCAGCTCTTCCTGCTGCGTCTGTAGCTCTTCGGCCTGCTGCTGCGATTCCATCAAAAGGTCGCGCAAGCGGCGGCGGTAGGTGGCGGAGCGAATCGCCGTGGCCACGATGGGGCCCGCGCGCTCCAGGAGATCGAGCACGCGCGAGTCGACGGCGTGGAGAAATCCGAGCTCCACCACGCCGAGCACTTCGCCGTCGGCCGTGGCCGGCACCGCCACCAGCTCGACGGCGGAATGAGCGCCCACGCCGGACCGAATATGAAGGTAGCCCGGTGGAAGGTCCTTCAAGTAAAGGAGCTTCTTGGCCGCTGCGGCGCGCCCGATCGGCCCTTCCGCGAGTGCCAGATGGTCGGTCGTGCTCGATTGGGGGCCCAGCCCCACCGTGGTGCTGCGCACCCACCCCTCCGCATCACGCAGAAAGAGCGCAGCGACGTCGCTACCCACGTAATCCACGAGGACCCGCAGCGTCTCCTCGGCCAACTGCTCGATACTCTTCTCGCCCAAAAGGCGCCCCGCCAGCTGCGCCTCCCCACCCCGAACCCAGCGCTCCCGCTCCGATTCTTCGCGAGCGCGTCGTTCGCGACTCATGAGGTCATCGTAAAAACCCGCGATCGCCGCCAGCTGACTGCGCGACACCACCGCCAGAACGCCGGCGGCGAGGAGAAAGAGGACAACGAAAGCGACGCGGGTGACCAGGAGCGACGTTTGCGAAGCATCGACGCGGTCGCGACGCAGGTCGAGCTCCGCCGCTTGCAATCGGAGGATCGCGGCGCGCACGCTGTCCATCAAACGCTTGCCTTCGTGCACGTGCACGGCCTTCTGCGCCTCGTCGGGGTCGGTCATGATTTGGCCGGCCCGACTGCTGCGCCACGTTTCGTAGCGTTGCTGCACCTCGCGCACCCGCGCTTGGGCCGACGCGTTATCGGCGACGAGCGCCTCGAGCTCGTCGAGCTGGACGGGTGGACGCGCGCGCCGATACGCTTCCAGAAACGTCTCGTCGCGCGTGAGCAAAAATGCGCGCAGGCCCGACTCTTGATCGAGGACTTCCCGCTCGAGATCGCTGAGCTTTGCCAAAACCTGCTCGGAATGGGCGACCCATTGCTGGTAGTCGACCCGGCGCTCCACCTGGAGCCCCAAGATGATCGCCAGGGCGAAGACGATGGCCGTGGGCAACACCAGCGCCCGGCGGAGCCTCTCCTCCAGCTTCAGCTTGCGGTCCAGAGGGGCCGCCACCTCCTGTCCGTCGCTCACGACGTCGACGCGATCTGCTTGGTCGGAAAAGCCGAACCGGCGGACGAAACGGGTGCCGAGGGGGGGACGGCACCCTCCGCGTCGTAGCGTTCGAGACGCCGGTAGAGTGTACGGCGATCGAGGCCGAGAACCGTGGCTGCGCGAGAGCGATTGCCGTTCAAGATCTTCAGCGCGCGCAGGATGTAGCGCCTCTCCAGCTCGTCCAAGGAAAGGATCTCGCCTTCCGTGTCCGCCGAGACGACGAAGCGGCGGGGGCTGTAAAAGCGAACCTTGTCCGGCAGGTCCTCCGCGCTGAGCTCGCTGAATCGGGCCAGCGCGACGGCCCGCTCGATGCAGTTCTCGAGCTCCCGCACGTTGCCCGGCCAATCATAGGCGAGCAGCAAGGCCGCCACCTGCGGTGAGAGAGCGAGCGGCTCTTGTCGGTTGCGCTCGGCGGACTTTCGGAGAAAGTTGGCGGCCAAGAGCAGGACGTCGTTGCCCCTTTCGCGCAAGGGTGGAATCGAAATCTTGACGACGTTGATGCGGTAGTAAAGGTCTTCGCGAAAGCGGCGATTTTCGATTTCGAATTCCAGATCGCGGTGGGTCGCGGCGACGATCCGGGTGTCGAAGGCAACCTCGTGGTTCGACCCCACCGGCCGCAACGTGCGCTCTTGCAAGGCGCGCAACAACTTGGCCTGCATGTCGAGAGGCATCTCACCGATTTCGTCGAGAAACAGCGTGCCTCCCGAGGCTTGAACGAAAAGTCCGTCGCGCGCCGTCTTGGCATCGGTGAAGGCACCGCGCGTGTGCCCGAAAAGCTCGGTCTCCAGAAGGTGGGCCGGGACGGCGGCGCAGTTGATGGCGACGAAGGGACCCTCTTGACGCGTGCTGGAGCGGTGGATGGCGCGGGCCACGAGCTCCTTGCCCGTGCCCGTCTCCCCTTCGATCAAGACCGAAACGTCCCGCGGGGCGATGCGGGCGATCATCTCCTTTACCTTGCGCAAGGCCGCGCTGTCGCCCACCATGCCGGCGCCACCCTGGTCCGGCGCGCAGGCGCGCAGCAGCTTCACCTCCTCGCGGAGCTTGCGATGGTCGATGGCGCGCTTGAGGGTAAGACCGAGCACGTTGGCATCGACCGGCTTGCCGAGGAAGTCGTAAGCACCCGCGCGCAAGGCGGCGATGGCGGAGTCCATCGACCCCATGCCGGTGACGAGAATGACCGGTACATCGGAGCGAATGACGGAGACCCCTTGGCAAACTTCGACGCCGCTCATCGACGCCATTTCCAGGTCCGTGAGAACGGCGTCGAAATTTTCGCGCGTGATGCGATCGAGGCCCTCCGCGGCCTGGGTCGTCGTGATGGGGATATAGTCGAGCGCCGATACCAGCGCCGCGAGGAGCTCGCATTGCTCCCGCTGGTCATCGATGATGAGAACGCGCTCCTTCATGCGCCCTCCGAATCGCGCGACCTGGGCAAGAAGTAGACCCCGGTCGAGCGATCAGCCAAAAGTCGCAGTGCCTTCACTTCGCCTACACAGACGCCACACGGTGTGACGTTCTTGCAACGGCGAGACTAGGTGCAAGCGGTCCGCAGCGAGACGGACTTTCGTACGAGGGTATTGCGCCGATGATGAGGCGCTCGCGGCGCAAGCGACAGCATCGGCGCCACACTGTGGTGCGCTTGCACAGCCGGCTGCGCTCGATCACGCCGTCTCTACGCGATTGGCGCGACGAACCCGGGCAACTCGCCCACGATGGCCACTGGCACGCGCGTTGCGTAGGGATCCAGCATGCTCGGGAAAATTCAATTTCGAACTTTGCTTGGCGAGGGAGGCATGGGGCGTGTCTTCAGCGCACACCACGAGGACATGGGGTGCGAGGTTGCCGTCAAGGTCCTTGGTCCGGCCTTCGAGCACCACCCGCAAGCGCGCGAACGTTTCCTGCGCGAAGCGCGCATTGCCGCGCGCATCCGCACGCCGCACGCGGTTCGCGTGCTCGATCACGCTTGCACCAGCGCCGTGCCGTACATCGTCTTCGAAAAGGTCGAAGGTGAAGATCTTGCCTCCTTGCTCCACCGGAGAGGCACGCTTTCGCCCCTCGAGCTTACCACCGTCGTTCGGCAGCTCGCATCGGCGGTCGATGCCGTGCACGCAGCTGGCGTGGTCCATTGCGATGTCAAATTGGCCAACGTCATGGTCTTCGAAAATGGCGGGGCCATCGAGGCCAAGCTCATCGACTTCGGCGTGGCGCGCGCGCTCGACGAGGCGCCGCTCGATGGCGACGAGGCTCCCTCGGGCACCATCTACGCGATGAGCCCGGAGCAAATCCTGAAGCCGGACGAGGCGGCCTCCCACTGGGACCTCTGGGGGCTCGCCGTTCTCGCCTTCACGGCCCTCACCGGCCGCCCCCCTTTCCAGGGAAGATCGATGATCGGAGTCCTCGGCGCGGCGCTCCAGAGTCAACGCGAATCCATCGACGTCGCGCGGATGTGCCTCGGTCCGGAGGTCGACAAGGTGTTCGATCGCGCCTTTTCGATTGCAGTGCACGACCGCTTCCCGACGGCGGCTGACTTTGCCGAAGCCCTGGCGGCGGCGCTCGCGCCTGGCATCACCGAAGCCGACGTCGTGCTGGCGCGAATTGCGGCCTCGCTGATGGAAGAAGAGGAGCCGGTTACGGCGGTGCGAAAGCGCGCGGAGATGATCACGCGCGTTTCTCCCGCCTGTAGCGACGATCGACCCAACCTCCATCCAACGAGGAAGACGCGGAAGACCGAGACGGACCGCACGCACGCAACCTCGACTTTCAAGAGATTCGACACCGGGCGCGTGCTGACGTCGAGAAGGGCGCGGTCACTGCCGCCTATCGCGGCGATCGCGAGCAGGTAATCTCGCTCCTGAATGGCGCGCTAGCGATCGAGCTCGTCCGCAACTGCGCTAGCGGCCGACGGCCGACGGCGACCCCACCACCCGCCGTCTGTTGCGGGTCCTGCAAAGAGGAAGAGCATACCGACGCATTGGTTGACTTCCTGAACGCATTCCACGCTCGCACGCTGTCAGTTCTTCGCCCTCCCGATCACGATCGTTCAGCGAGACGGACATGTAAGATGCGGCGAGGCTCAGCGCGCGTGAGGGGCCATCTGGCGAACCGCCAGGAGATTTTCATGAGCCGCCTACATCGCCCTTAGCCACTTCATTTGGTTCAGGGCGATGTTTTGTCCAAAAAGCGGTGCAATAGCGTGGATGTGGTCTTCCAAGAGCGGCCTGGGAACGGGCGGCCCATGGTAAACTCGTTCGTGTCATGAGGCCCGACGCGAAGTCCGTCGAGCTCACCGCGGCGTCGGGCCGCCGCCAAAGGAGTTCTATTCGAAGGAGTCCTCCGATGCCCTTTTCTGGGCGTCGAATGTTTTCGTCTCGTGCGTACGTGCTCGCGTTCGGCGGGATCGTCGCTTGCAACGTCTACGATTCCGACCTCCTCGGGACAGAAGACTCGGGACGCGGGGATGCGTCGTCTTCGCTCGACGTGAGAGACGCGAGAGGCGATACGAAAGGAGGCGACGCGTGCGCCGCCACCGATGGGTCTTGCTCCGGCGGCGGTGCAGGCGCGGCAAGTGGGGGCGCGTCGGGCGCGGGAGGTGTCACAGGCGGCACGGGCGGCGCGGCAGGTGCAGGAGGTAGCAAAGGTGGCGCGGCCGGCACGGCAGGTGCCACGGGCGGCACAGCCGGCGCGGCAGGTGCCACGGGCGGCGCAGCGGGCGCAAGCGATGCAGCGGACGGCACCGGGGGTAGCGGTGGTGCGGCGGGCACGTCGGGATGCGTTGCGAGCGACGCCGCGTGTCGAGATGGCGCCGTCGACGCCGAAGGCGGCATCGTCGACAAGTGTCCCAATGATCCGGCGAAGACCGACCCCGGCGCCTGCGGCTGCGGCGTGGCCGACACGGACACGGACGTGGACGGCGCGGCCGATTGCATCGACGGTTGTCCGACGGATCCCAAGAAAAAGCAGGTCGGACTCTGCGGGTGCAACGCCGACGACCCCACGCCCCTCGACGCTGGACAAGCCTTTTGCCTCAAGGCACTGCTCGCTCATCGCTATAGCTTCGGCGGCACGGGAACGGTGGCCACCGATTCCATCGGCGCAGCCGATGGGGCGATCATGGGCGGCGCCAACGCAACGCTGTCGGGCGGCACGCTCAGTCTCACCGGCGATCTCGGTTCCGGGTACACAACGGAAGGCTACGTCAACCTTCCCGCCAGCATCCTGGATGGCCTGACGAATGCCACGTTCGAGGTGTGGGTCACCTGGAGAGGGTCGGGCGCTCAGGGCAATCGGGTGTGGCAGCGCATCTTCGACTTCGGCGATCAGGTCGCGTCGGGCTCGAATCAGGTTGGCAACACGTACCTTTTTCTCACGCCCTACGCGACGAGCAGCGGAATCTTGCGCGCCGCTTATTCGACCACCGGCAGCGGGAACGAGATCATGCTCAATGCGGCCAGCTCGTTTCCAACGGGCGCCCAGCAGCACGTCGCGGTCGTCGTAGACGCCGCGGGCGCTTCGATGACGCTCTACTTCAACGGGACGTCGGCGGACACCGTCGCGTGGGCCGGCTCCCTCGCGGCCATCAACCACGTCCACAGCTGGCTAGGTCGCTCGGAATACAGCGTGGATCCGGAATTCAACGGTGTGTTCGACGAGTTTCGCATTTACAAAGTCGCCCTCTCAGCCGCTCAGATCGGCACGAGCTACGCTGCCGGACCCAATCCCCCGTTTTGAGACCGGTCGATCGGCGCTCGCGGGTTCAAATGGATCGCACCGCGGCGGACCGGTGAACGTCGTGGTCGGTGTCTCGACGGGGGTCGGCGCGCCAGATCGCTCGATCGCCGAGCACGACGGCCAGCGCCGCGGCAGAGAGAGCGAACGCGTGTAGCGCAAGGGGCAGCCAATCGCCGGGCAGCGCATAGGCAGGATTGTTCAAATAGACGCCGGCGTGCGCCACCACGGCGAGAAGAAGGCTACCGCGCGCTCGCAGCCGCATCCAGCCGAACACGATGGCGCCTGCCGTCATTTCGAGGATCATGATCGCCGTCACGCCCGGCGCGAAGCCCGGGTCGAGAAAAAGGTGTTTCTGCGCGTGAAAGAGCGCCCATCCCAGCCCAACCGCCGTGATCGCGAAAAGCGAACCGTGTCTTTCGCGAAGACGTCCGAATGCAAACCCGAGCCACGGGATCTGCTCCGTGAACGGGATCACGAGCATCGCGGCGACATTGGCAGCGGTGCTGGGCGGATAAAACCACGGGCCGAGGTCCACGCGGAAGAACGGCGCGCAAAGCGCCCGTGCCGTCAGAAAGAGGACGCACGGAAGAGCCAAAGCGCAGAGATACCAAACGAGCCCCACGCCCCGGACGCCGAGGGGACGAAAAAGAGCACGAAGGCCGTCGCGTCCCCCTTCCCATAGCGACAGGGCCATCGCGATGAGGAACGGACCGAAAAAGCCGATGACCACGAGGGGCATGAAGCGTTCGGCAGGTCCGGACAACCAACCGCGCTTTGCCAGAATGAAGGGAAGCTGGAACAGCCAAGTGCTTCCGAAGACCAGGATGAAGAACGGCAGAGCGCTCCGTTGCTCCGCGGCGGAAGATGTCATCGTCGTGCTGTGGAACATGTCCATCTCGACATCGCCGCTCCGCCCAGGTTTCGCGGTGGCGCGCGAGAACAGCGCTTTGGCGGGAAACGACAAGGCAGCGCGGCGCGCTCCTCGGGCACCGCGTCGGGACGACTGACTGCACTCAGGCGTCTTCGTCCCGCGAGACGGGCGAAGCGCGGTACCGTTCCGGGGTCGTACCCGTCCAGCGCTTGAACGCGTGGTGGAAGGTGCTCGCGTCGGAGAAGCCGAGCAAAAGTGCGATCTCACCCACCCTTCGCTCTTGGCCGAGGTACGTCAAGGCGAGTTCGCCGCGCAGCGTGTCGAGGAGCGCTGCGAAGGACGTGCCTTCCGACTGAAGGCGGCGTTGCAGCGTCCGGGCGGTCACTCCGAGAGCGCGCGCGGTGGCTGCGAGCGTGCAGTCGCCGCCAGCCAGCGCGACCCGGGCGACGGCGCGAACCTCGGTCGCCATTTCTCGGCCGCGCGGCAACCGCTCGATGGCGCTCTCCACCTGATGCTGGAAGATAGCGACGTAGGCCTCGTTGGCGTGCGGCATCGCAACTTCGAGAGCCGCGTCATCGAGCTCGAGCTCGGTGTGAGCGGCGTCGAACTCGAGCGCGCAGCGAAAAAGCGTCTCGTGCTCACCGCTGAGCGCGGGAGCCGGGTGACGAAAGCGTACGACGCGCGGATGGATGTCGTGCTCGGTGAGAAGCCGCAGCCCGAGTACGATCTCGGCCATCGCGCATTCATCGATGTGGCGCCGCCCTCCGGGGCTCGAAGCTTGCAGAGAGTAACGTACGCAGAGTCCGCCGGGGACACGGACGAGCTTGCTGCGCTCCCCGTCACCCCAAAAGCGCTGGTAACGCGTCATGCGCTCGAGTGCAGCGCGAACCGTGGGGCTTGCCATCAAAAGGAGAAGCCCAGCATCGAAGTTTCGCGTATCGCGTACGTCTTGTGCCAAATGCAGACCGATGTTGGGGTCCTGGGTGAGATCGGCGGCGCGTTGTCCCAGCTGCTCGGCAACGGCGTACGGTACCCGCGCCCCTTCCTCCTTCAGGGCAGCCAAGGAAACCCCCACGCTTCGACAAAGCGCGTCAGCGTCGTGGCCTCGCGCTGCTGCAAAGTCGACCACGCGCAGCATCATGCGCGCGGAGATGTTTCCCTTGGCCTGCATGCGGTCGCGGCGTCTCTATCTCAATCCCTGCCGCTTGGCCCGGCCCGTGGGCCGCACGTCGAGGGTAACGGGAGGGCGAGCCAGATCGAGCGCGATCGCTTGGGGTGTCGTGGATGGATGGGTGGACGGCGCCGAGTTCGGAGCCCGAGTCAGCCACCAATCGGCCGCTCGCTCGGCCGTCCATTGCCCCGCGGCACTGCAGGCCTCGAGCTTGCTGCGCAGCGCGCGCGCATCCACGGGGCGCAATTCCCGGCGCTTTTCGAGGCAGGAAAGCACGATGTCCTCCAAATCGTTCGCCACTGCCTGTCCGAGGGCCGCCGAGGGGCGAAGGGGCTTTTCATGCAAATGCCGGGCGCAGACCTCGACGACGCTGCCGCCTTCGAACGGAGGCCGGCCCACCAAGAGAAACCACGCCACCGCGCCGAGCGAATAAAGATCGCTTCTCGCGTCCACCGAGTCGGGAGCCTGGATCGCCTCGGGTGACATGTAGAGCGGCGTCCCGGTGATGGTGTTGATCGCCGAGACAACGGCAGACTCCTTGGGATCGATCTCGATGCTCTTGACCAGCCCGAAGTCCACGATCTTGGCGACCTCGTTCTCGTTTTTCCGGGGTGTCAAAAGGATGTTGGCGGGTTTCACGTCGCGATGAACGAGCCCGAGATCATGGGCTTCGGCGAGTGCACCACAGACTTGGGTGAGCACGTGGACGACGCGACCGGGCGGTTGAGGCCCGTGCTCGGCAACGAGCTGCTCGAGGTCGGTGCCTTCCAAGAGCTCCATCGCGTAGTAAAAAACGCCGTCGCGCGTTCGACCGTAGTCGTAGATCGCGACCGTGTTGGGATGCGTGAGACGGGCGGTAAGCTGCACTTCTCGCTCGAACCGGCGGATGGCCTGATCGCCGGCGCGATGGGGCGCGAGCAGCTTGACCGCCGTCGGCCGGCGCAGCAGCGCATGCCTGGCGCGCCAGACGACGCCCATCCCACCTTCGCTGATCTTGCTTTCCAGCGTGTACTGGCCGAGCACGCGCGCCTTCTGCGCCTCCCGGCGCAAACCGAAAATCGTGTGTGACGCCAAGGTGGCGAGCGTGACGGCGCTCGCCGTCCAGCAGATCGCACCGATGGGTACCGCGCCGTGATCGGACGTGCGCCAGAGGGCGATTCCGACCAGCGTGGCACCGCCCACCAATCCGATGCAGAGCGTTCGCGTGGCCGTGCTGGGGACGACGATGGCCCGGGCGAGCAACCCCGTGGTCAAGGCCAGCAGGGCCACGAACCCACCCGCCATGGCGTTCGGTATCACGATGCCGGTCGCGACCCACACCATGATCAATCCCAGCGAAACGCCCACGTCGAGCGCGTGGAGCGCGAGTCCACGCCGCTGCCCCGTGCGCGTCGCGATCCAGAGTGCACCGCCGAGCAAGGCATTGGCGAGGTGCAGCGATCCGGCCAGCGAAAAAGGCGTGTGCGAAAAAGGCCCTGGCTCTCCGCCATTCGCCTCCGAGATCAGCGATGCGACGGCCATTGCCGCCCAGCTTCCGCCCGCGAGCACGAAAACATAAAACCCGAACAGCGCGAGCCGCGTCTGAAGGAATGCGCGTCCCTCTTCCGTATCGGTGACGGAACTCGGGCAGTCGACCTCCATCGTTCGATCGCTGCTAGGAAGCTCAGCGGGTCTCTGGGCTAGCATCGACGGGCTCCCTTCGACCGATTGTGGTGCAGCGCCAATCGGCCGTCCTCTACGCTCGCGCTCGCGTCGCGGGCGCTTAGGGGAAAAGGGTATGCATGGGCCTCCGGAAGGCCATTGGCAAGGGGTATCCAGGTGGGGAGCGAGCTAGCGCCGGCGGCGCCTGAAGGCGACCGCGAGGGCCGCGACCCACCACCACTTCGCCGTCCGATCCCGCTCCGCGAACGAGCACCCGCAGCCGCCGGTGCTTGGCGATCCGGTCCCGCCGCCCGCAGCTCCGGCCGTGCCGCTTCCGGTTGTGCTGGTGCTCCCGCTGGCCCCGGCCGCACCCGCCGATCCCGCCGCGCCATCCCGTCCACTGCCACCCGAGCCAGCCGCTCCGGTTGCCCCGGACGCTCCCGCCGCGCCGCCTGGTCCACCGCCGTCCATGGCGCCGCCGCTCCCCGTTCCACCGGCTCCGCTCGTGCCCCCGGCTCCGCTCGTGCCCCCGGCGCCACTCGTGCCCCCGGCGCCACTCGTGCCTCCCCCTCCGCCCCTGCCGCCCGCAGCCGCGTCGGCAGATGCATCGGCGGCTGCGTCGGTGCCCCCCGCGTCGGTGCTGCCTGCTTCGGTGCCGCCGTCGGTGGGCGGCGGCGGGGGCGCGACGAGCAGAAGCGCCGCCGCATGCCACGGCACGGTCAGACCCACGCTGCTCGTCATCGTGCCGAGATCGGATCGCGTCCAGAGGTTGCGCACCGTCTGACTGCCCGTGACGCCGAGCTGGGCCCACGTGACGGAAACCGCAGTGTCGGTCGCGCCGCGATTGAGGAGGCCGACGGCCTTCCGCCCACCGCTCAGGTCCTTGGACCAGACCTCGGTCATCCCGTTACGGACGAGCAGCCTTCCTTTCGCACCGAGATCATCCTGGCCGACCGCGATCACCTCCTCGTTCGTCACCAGCGCGTTGAAGAAGGCGTCATTCGTCTGCGTCAAGTTGGCCCCCAGCATCAGTGGCGAGGGGATGAGCGCCCACAGCGACATCATCAGAACCTGCTCGTTCTGCGTGAAACGCGTGTTTCGATTCGCGCCCGCGACCGGACAGCGCGGTCCGAGGTGCCCGAGCGGCAGCATGTCGCCGTCGGGCCAATGCCCGGCGCCCCCGGTGTTGGTCGTCGACCAGGTCTCGGCGAGCGCAACCGCGTTTTGCGCGTTGGCGGGATCGCCCAGCGCCGACCAGGTGTCCCAGAAGTCGTTGTACATGCGCCACATGTTGGCGTTCGCGCGCAGGTCGGCGGCGGCGCTGGTGGGCGTCGCGCCCGGCGACAGACTCAAGACCATCGAGCGGCCGCTCGCGACGATCGCATTGTGAATGAAGCCAACCTCCTCCATGTGGTACGTCGGGGCGGACGAGTCGTCGACCTTGACGAAGTCGACACCCCAAGCGGCGTACTGCTGGAAGATGGAGTTGTACCAGGCCTGGCCCGCCGCCCCCGTGACGCCGTACATGTCGCTGTTCCAAGCCGCCGTGCTGGTCGTGACGGCGGCGTTCTGCGCGGTGTAGGTCGAGCCCGCGATGGGCGTCGCAGCCTGGACCGATTTGCGCGGGATTCCGCGCATGATGTGGATCCCGAACTTGAGCCCCATGCCGTGGATGATGTCCGCGAGCGGCTTGAACCCCATGCCGCCCATCGCCGAAGAAAACCGGTTCGTCGCCGGTTGCATCCGCCCGTTCGCGTCGGTCACCAGGGTCATGTTGACCGCAGCCTGGTTCTGGTCCGACCCGGGCGCGTTGGGATCGTACCAGCGGAAGTCGACCACCGCCGTGTCCCAGCCGAAGGGGAGGAGGTTGTCGCGAAGCCACGTTGCTTGCGCGATCATTTCGGCTTCGGTGACCGAATCGTCGAAGGAGTCGTAACTGTTCCAACCCATCGGCGGCGTCAGCGCGACCGTGTCGCCCGCAACGATGCGCAGGGCCCCCGTCTCGCTTCCCGAGGTGTTGCTCGCCGTGATCATGGCCGTCCACGTCCCGGCGGCTGCCAGCATCCCGTCGAGCCGGCCATTCGTGGTGTCGAGCGTCACCCCCGCGGGAAGGCCGGTCGCGGAGAATGTCATCGGGCGCGTTCCGGTCACTGCGATCGTGTGCAGGACGGGCGTGCCGGTCCGGATCCCGATGACGTGCGCACCACCGATGCGCGGGGTGGCAGGAGCGGGCTGCATCGAGATCGAGACCGTGGTCTGTTGGGCCTCGGCGCGCGCGGCCACCGTCGGCAGCGCCAGCAGCCCTATGCCCCAGGCGGCGTTTCTCACGGTTTTCGGGCGGACCCAAGCTCGCAAGGAGGACTTCACAAGGTATCAAGGTGCACGAGCCCCGCCCATAAGGCTCAGCGAACAGCTTGACCGGCCTGGGCCTGGGCTCACCCCGCGGGTGATGCGAGCGCCGAAAGCTGCGGACCGCGAAACCGTGCGCGCATGTAACGCCGCCAGTAGATCAGCAGGGCGACCAGCGCACCGGCGAAGGTGTACCCGGCCAGCTGGTTGGGGGGGAGCACGAAGAGCACGGTAATCAGGCCGATCCAGCCGATGGCCACGCAGTTCACGAAGAACGAAAAGCGGCCGAGGTGCCAGGGCCCTCGCAGCGGCGCGTTCCCCGAGCGGCGCCGGCGCACGCTCAGATAGATGGGTAAAGCGTACGACGCGTAGAGCGCGGTCGTCGAAAGCGCGACCATGACCGCATAGGCCTGCGACCAGAGTGCCACCGCGAATGCTGCCGCGCTCGAGATCCAGATGGCGATGTGCGGACTTTGGTAACGCGACGAGACCTGCGCGACGAAAGACGAGCGCGGAAGACCACCGTCACGCGCGAAAGCGAAGAGCATGCGCGAGTTGGAGGTGATGGACGCTAGACCGCAGAACCACATCGCGCCCATCACCATCCACAGAAGAACGTTCCCGAGACGAGAGCCGAGCGCCGATTGCAGCACGAAGATGAAAGGGTTCGGAGCACTCGCCGCGGCCGACAGATCGCCGATGGCGAGCGTGACCCCGAGCAGCATGCAATAGCCCACCACCCCGCTCACTGCCACGGAGAGAACGATGCCCCAGGGCGCGTTACGAGTGGGGTCGATGGTCTCTTCGGTGATGTGGGCGCTCGCGTCGTAGCCGGTGAACGTCCACTGCGCTTGCAGGAGACCGATCGCGAAGGCGTACCCGTACGGGTAAGGCTGGTCGGTGAAGCGGGTCAAGAGAAAGCCGAGCGGCTGTTTCGGCGCCAGCCACGCGAGCGCCACGACGAGCGCGAGCGCGCCCGCCACGTGGTACCAGGCCGACAGCCAATTGAGGACGGTCACGGCGCGGACGCCGACGTGATTGAGGACGGCGTGCGAAAAAAGGACCGCCGCGTAGAGCGCGATCACGTAGCCGCGACTCGCTGGAAGGCCGAGCATCGGCGCCAGAAAATCGGCGAGGCCATAGTCGATCCCAGCGGTGATGGCGAACTGCCCGAGCGTGTTGAGCCACGCCGTCAAAAAACCCCATCCCGGCCCTCCCAAGAGCGCCGACCAGTGGTAAAGCGCGCCCGCGGTGGGGTACGCCGAGGCCAGCTCGGCGAGACTCGCCGCCACGGCCAGCGTCATCACCGCTACGAGGGGCCACCCGATGGTCATGACGAGGGGGCCACCGAAGCGCAGCCCGTGCCCATAGAGCGTCACCGCGCCGGTGAGGATGGAGATAATGGAAAAAGACAGCGCAAAGCTGCCAAAGCCGCCCATTTCGCGCAGGAGCTGTTGCGCATAACCGAAACGGCGAAGTTGCTCGGTGTCGGCGTGCCTTTGCGCCGAGGGGTCGGTCATGGCGTCAGACTAGCGACGTTCGCGCCGCGGCACGCAGGAACTCGATGGCCGGCGTGATAAGCTCCGCCGATGACGAGCGGGACCGCTGCTTTTCCCGTTCCCGCACCGACGCGCGCGACGGACGCCACGCTGCCGGCGTCGGCGAGCGACTGGGGCGCTCGCTTTTCGGAGTTCATGCTCGTCGGGGGAGCCACCTTGCTCCTTTTCCCTCTGTCGTGGCTCTTGCGCAGAACCTTCGGTCTGACAGCGCCGGAATACGCGGTTGGGTTCGCGACCTTCTACGGCGCCTACGTCATCAACGACCCTCATTTCGCCGTTACCTACCTCCTCTTCTACAAGGACGTGCGAAAGCGCACGCTGAGCGCGTCGTACGATGGGGTCCATCGCGTTCGCTATGCGGTGGCCGGCTTCGTGGTGCCGGCAGCGCTCGCCGCTTGGGCGATGGTGGCGATCGCGTCGCGCTCTGCGCCGATGCTGGGCGGGATGATCGAGCTCATGTTCTTTCTCGTCGGCTGGCACTACGTGAAGCAAGGGTTCGGCGTGGTCACCGTCCTCTCGGCGCGGCGCGGCGTTCGCATTACGCGGCGCGAACGGAGCGTGATCTTGTTCCATTGCTTTGCCGGCTGGGCCTACGCTTGGGCGAGTCCCGCTGCCGCGGCGGGGGAATTCGAAGAAAAGGGGGTCGTCTACCGTGGCCTTCTGCACCCCCGCTGGCTCGAAGTCACGGCCGGGGGCGCGCTCGCGGCGAGCACGGCAGCGCTCGTCGCCGTGCTCATCGCCAGGTGGCGCCGTGAACGAAAGATGCTCCCCTGGGCGCCGTTCTTGGGTTTCCTGGTCACCGTCTGGTCGTGGACCATCTTCTCCAGCGCCGATCGCCTCATCCAATATTTGATTCCTGCGCTTCATTCCATTCAGTATTTTTATTTCGTCTGGCTCATGAAGCGCAACGAGGCGCGCGCCGAGGAAGGGCCGCCTTCCTTCGGCCGGCCGGTCGCCGTTCGGCTCGGTTTCTTGGCCATATCCGCGCTCGGTCTCGGCTGGCTCCTCTTTCGAGGGGCGCCGACTTTTCTCGATGGCCTTTACGCGCCGCGTGCCACCCGCGGCAGCCTGCCCGACGCGCTCGGCGCCACCCCTTTTTTCGCGGCCTTCTTCGTGATCGTCAACATCCACCACTATTTCATGGATCACGTGGTCTGGCGGCGGGACAACCCGGATACGCGGTACCTGCGCGAACCGGGTGCAAGTCCCTCCATGTAGACGCGGGGAGCTAGCGCTCCTCGCCGATGCGCGCGATGGCCGCGACATCTTCGGCGCCGAGCTCGAGGTCGACGCTCGCCAGATCCTCCTGCATGTGGGTGCGATTGGACGTGCCGGTGACGGGGAGCATTCCGATCTCGAGCGCGAAGCGAAACACCAGCTGGGGCACGGTCGCCCCCAGGCGCCGCGCCATCGCCGTCATCACCGGCCCGCCGAGCTCGTGACGATTGGCGGTGAGCAAGGAGAAACCTTGGTAGACGACGCCGGTCTTGCGACATAGATCGCGCACGTCCTTGTCCCAGCCGCTACGCGCATAACATCGGTTTTGCACGAAGGTCGGTGGAATCGACGCTTCGTCGTACAATTTCGCCAGCTGGTCGCGTGACACGTTGCTCACCCCGAGCAGCCTCACGCGGCCCTTGTGGCGAAGGTCTTCCATGGCAAGCCACGCCTCGCGATCTTCTGCGCTCCAGCCTTGGTCTGACCACGGTCCGTGCAAGAGCAAGGAATCGATGGACTCGACACCGAGGTGCTGGAGCGAGCTTTCGCATGACTGGCGCACCTGATCGGCAATCTTTGCCGCCGGATCGTAGGGCAAACGATGATCCTGCCCGCGCGCGTAGGTGAATTTCGTTTGCAAGAACAGCTCGCTGCGGGTCACGCCGCTCGCGGCCATCGCGGCGCCCACGGCGCCCTCGTCGTAGTGTTTGCGCTGATTGGCGGTATCGATCCCCCGAAAACCGGTGGCCAAGGCCAAGCGCGTCAGCTCTTCCGTTCGTTCCTCTTTCCAGGCCGTGCCATAGAGAAACGTCGGTAGTCTCCTTTGGGGGACAGTGGGACCCTCGCTCATGGTGCGCATTATAGACGCTTCGCTCATTGCGCGTGGGTCTGCTCGTGGCCCGGTGTTCCGGTGCTCTCATCGCCATCGTGCTCGGCGGTTCGATCGCCGACTAGACCGCCAGCGCGCGCGCGCCGACGACGGCGAACGTGGCGGCGTGCTCGCAGCGCTGCGCGACGACGCCGGCGATGCGCGCGGCATCGCGCCCCACACCGTGAATCATCGTCGACGACATGGCATGGAGGAAATGCAGACCCACGAAGTAGAGACCCGGTTCCCCGGTGACGACGCCAGATTCATGGCGCGGTTCTCCGCTCTCTTCGAAGATCGGAAGGCGGACGAAATCGAAGCCCCGCTCGAAACCGGTGCACCACACGACGTTGGTGACGTCGAGCATGCGGCCATCATCGAGCACGGGCCGACCGTCGCGCACGCCGGCGACTCGCGGTAAACGCTCCACCCCGAGGGCCAGAAGGTCCGTGTTTTTTACGCGAATGAGAGGCCCGCCGCGACCGAGCACCTTGGAGCGCATCTTGCGACCCATGGGCGTCCGCACCGTCATGATGCGGTGAAAAACGAGCCGCAAAAGGACCCGCCAGAGCACGAGTCGAGCCCAAAATCCATCGATGCGAAACGGCACTTGCCCGGTGTCGCGCCCCGACATGAGGACAGCGTGCCCCCGTCGCGCGAGCTCTTTCGCAATTTCGGCGCCGGAGTTGCCCGCTCCGGCGACGAGCACCGCGCCTTCGCGAAGGGCGGTGGGATTCTTGTAATCGGAGGAATGAATTTGCACGATGTCGGCGGAGAGCTCCTTGGCAAAAGCGGGAACGCGCGGCCTCTGGTAGTTCGCCATCGCCACGACGACGTGGGCCGCGTCGTACTCGCGATGTTGCGTTCTCACGATGTAGCGATCACCCTCGCGAGAGACCGATTCCACCCGTACGCCGCTCCGCACCGGGAGCCTGAAATGCGACGCGTAGAGCTCGAGATAGTCCCCCATCTCGTCCTTGGTGGGAAAGGAGTCGGGGGGGGCGGGGAACGGGAGACCGTCCAGCGAATCGAGCCACGCCGGCGTGAACAGATGGAGCGAGTCCCAGCGCTTTCGCCAGGTATCGCCAATGCGTGCGGACCCGTCAAGGATCACGAAGCCGAGAGCGCGCTTCATCAGGTGGTAGCCTACCGAGAGACCGGCCTGCCCACCGCCGATGACGACCACGTCGAGGCGCTCTCGATCTCGCGGCGCGGGGTTCTTCTCGGAAATGGCTTCGAAAGCGTTTCCCTCTTCGACGAGGGTGTCGACGGGCATCATTGGGTTCACGGTTGCCATGGCTTCCTCCGATTGGCCGCTCGCGCGCCGGCTGCTGAAGCCTCGAGCGAAAGCGGCGATCCGAGGTGGAAGGTACGCGCTGGGCCGCGGCCCTGCTTCGGGACAATCCCCCAATTTTGAGCTTCATCGGGCGTGGGTAATTTCACCCACGCCCTTTCACCCGCGTCAGACGAGGCCGTTCTCGTAGGCGAAGGCCGTCGCCGCGGCGCGCGAAGCGACGTTCACCTTGGCAAAGATGTTGCTGACGTGGCGGTCGACCGTCTTCTCGCTCACGAAAAGCTCCTTGGCGATGACCTTGTTCGTCTTGCCGGATGCCACCAGGCGAAGCACCTCGAGCTCGCGCGCGGTGAGCCCATGCGTTGGCGCATGAGATTTGCTTTTGGAGATCGTGGCACCGGTCGCGCTCGACAACGCCTCGAGGACGACGGCGACGTCGGCCGCCGCTCCCAGCCGTTCGAAGATCTCCCGCGCGCCATCGAGCTCGAGCCGAGCACCGTCCTCGTCGCCGAGCGCGCGGCACGCGCGTGCCAGCTCGGTTCGGATACGCGCCGCGATGTAAGGCGCGCCGACCTGCAACCACACCTGAAAAGCAAGGCGAAGCGGCGCAAGGGCGCCTTGCGCATTCCCTTCGGCGAACAGGACCGCACCGCGGGCATGTGCTGCCATGGCGCCGAGCACCTCGGTGTCGCACTTGGCGGCGATGGCTTGCAGCTCGTCGCTCCCTTGGCGCGCCCCTTCCACGTCACCGTGGGCGAGGAGTATTTCGACGAAGGCCGGCAGAAGGCGCGCGCGATCCAGCGGATCGGTCGCGCCGCCCAGCACGCGGCGAATGGCCATGGCAGCCGCTTCCGTCTTTCCTTGGGCCAATCGTAAGAGGGACAGTCCCGGCTGCGGCTCACGCCCGCGCTGGCTCGCGTCCCGATAGAGCTCCTCGGCAACGGCAAACTCGCCGCGAAGGCGGCAGATTTCTGCCTGCTGGTACATTGCGTCGGCCCCGTCTTGCGCAGTCATCGTCGGCGGGACGCGATCGGCGGCGCGCCGGGCTTCCTCGATGGCCTCGCCCCACGCTCCGCTGAGCTGCAGAATTTCGGCCCGGTGCACGAGACAGCTGGTGGCGAACGTCACCAGCTGAGGTTGCGACTCGCACCAAGTCGACAGCACGGAGGTCCATTCGCGCGCTCGATCGAGCGCGTAGACGCGGTGACAGTTGGCGATGGCGATGCAATAGATGAGTCCCGTCATGTGAGGCGACACCTCCGCCCCCGCCACGGCGAGCATGCATTCGTCGAGCAGCGAAAGGCCCTCTTCGATTCGACCTTGCCCGAGCAGCACGCGGCCCAAGAAACTGCGGGCGATCACGCTGAGATCGCGATCGTGATGCCGCTCCCCGATGGCGACTGCCGAAAGGGCCGCGGCGTTGGCCGCCTCGTGATCGCCGGCCGCAAGATGACGACGGCATACCGGCAAAAGGAGATAGCCACGCACGACCGACTCGGCTCCGATACGCTCCACCAGCCGCTCGCATCGCACCATCCATCCGCTGGCGCGGCCCCCTTCGCCCGTCGCGACCAGGCGAAACGCGAGCCAAAAGGCGATCATCGCCGCCTCCTCACACCGATCCGCGTCAGTGTGGACCTGGTAGAGCCGCTCGAGCCCCTTCACGAACTCATCGTCGCGACCCACCAAGCCGGCCGCCCAGACCAAGCGCTCCAGATCCGAGAGCTCGAGCGGCGCGCTGCGATCGGCTTCGTCGAGGGCCGCAAACGCGTCACTCCACTGCCGGCACGCATACGCCGCGCGCCCCCGTTCGAGGTTCGTCGCCACGCCGGTCACCCATGGAAGGTAGCATCGCCAGTCTGGCGCGGGCGAACCGATCGCGTCCAAACTTCGTGCTAGCGCTCGATGTTTCGGCCATGCTGGGGGTCGAGCTCGTTCCCGGCTCGGTCGTCGTGGAGGTCGCGTGGAGCCGATCATCTTAGTCAAGGATCTCACCAAGACATATGCCTCGGGCTTTCAAGCTCTGAAAAGGGTCAACCTCGAGATCGAGAAAGGAGAAATCTTTGCCCTGCTCGGTCCCAACGGCGCCGGCAAGACGACGCTCATCAACGTCGTCTGCGGGATCGTCAATCCCACCGCGGGGACGGTGATGGCCGATGGCCATGACATCGTCCGCGACTACCGCGCGGCCCGCGCGAAGATCGGACTCGTGCCCCAGGAGCTGTCGACCGACATGTTCGAAACGGTCTGGGCCACCGTCACTTTCAGCCGGGGTCTCTTCGGCAAACCGGCCAACGCCGCGCACATCGAGAAAGTGCTGCGAGCGTTATCGTTGTGGGACAAGAAGGACAGCAAGATCATGACGCTCTCCGGCGGCATGAAGCGCCGGGTCCTCATCGCCAAGGCGCTCTCGCACGAGCCACGGATCCTTTTCCTCGATGAACCGACAGCGGGCGTCGACGTCGAGCTCCGGCGCGACATGTGGCAAATGGTTCGCTCGCTGCACGAGACGGGAGTAACCATCATCCTGACCACGCACTACATCGAAGAGGCCGAGCAGATGGCCGACCGCATCGGCGTCATCAGCAAGGGAGAGATCATTCTGGTCGAGGACAAGGCCGTACTCATGGAAAAGCTCGGCAAAAAGCAGCTCATTTTGCAGCTGCAGAATCCGCTTCCCCAGATCCCCGACGAGCTGGCCGCCTACCGCCTCGAGTCGTCCGACAATGGCAACAAGCTCGTCTTCACTTTCGACGCGCAGCGCGAACGGTCGACGATCGCCGGCCTTTTGCGCAAGCTCGGCGAGCTCGGCGTGGAATTCAAGGACTTGCAGACCCAGGAGAGCTCGCTGGAGGAGATCTTTGTCAGCCTGGTGAGGGCGCGCTCATGAACCGTCACGCCATTCGCGCCATTTACATGTTCGAGATGGCGCGCACCTTCCGCACCCTCTTGCAGAGCATCCTCTCGCCGGTCATCTCCACCTCGCTCTACTTCGTGGTCTTCGGTTCGGCCATCGGCTCGCGCATGACGGAGGTCGACGGCGTGACCTACGCCGCGTTCATCATCCCCGGCCTCACCATGCTCTCGCTCCTCACCGAGAGCATCTCCAACGCGTCGTTCGGCATCTACATGCCCCGCTTCGCCGGCACGATCTACGAAGTGCTCTCGGCGCCCATCTCGGCCCTGGAAATCGTCACCGGCTACGTGGGAGCAGCCGCCTCGAAATCGATCTTGCTCGGTGCCATCATCCTCGGCACGGCTCGCCTCTTCGTTCCTTACGAGATTGCCCATCCGCTGTGGATGGTGGCTTTCCTGGTGCTGACGGCGGTGACCTTCAGCCTCTTCGGCTTCATCATCGGCATTTGGGCCGACGGGTTCGAGAAGCTGCAGCTCGTGCCGATGCTCATCGTCACCCCGCTCACGTTCCTCGGCGGAAGCTTCTACTCCATCAGGATGCTGCCCCCGATCTGGCAGAAGATCACGCTGTTCAATCCGGTCGTCTATTTGATCAGCGGTTTTCGCTGGAGCTTCTACGGCGTCTCCGACGTCAGCGTCGACGTCAGCGTCACCATGACCCTCGTCTTCTTGGTGCTCTGTCTCGGCATCGTGCGGTGGATGTTCAAGACGGGCTATCGGCTCAAGACGTAGACGTAGGTGGCTAGTCCGTACCGATACCGTCGAAAAACTCCACGTCCCCCGTCTCGAGGCTGTACTCCGCGCCGACCACGAGCAGCCCCTCGTCTTGGATGAGTTGCTCGAGCAGTTGCGAGCCGTGACGCAAGTGGTCGGCGGACACGCGCACGTTGGCGCGCGTTGCCTCGCGCAAAAGCGCCGGCCGATCGTGGGCGAGCTCCGTCCTCATGAGCGGCTCGATCGAAGGTCGCACCCGGTCGACGATCGAGCGCAGGTTACGCGACGACGTGCCGCCGGGGTTCTCCATGTGCTCGAGCGTCGCCAAGATGGCACCACACGCCGTGTGACCCATCACCACCACCAGGCGCGTGCCGAACCGTTCAGCCGCAAACTCCACGCTTCCGACTTGCGATGGAGCCACGATGTTCCCGGCCACGCGAATGACGAACAGGTCCCCGAGGCCCTGGTCGAACACGATTTCCGCAGGGGCGCGCGAGTCGGAGCACCCGAGCACGATGGCGCAGGGGGCTTGCCGGTCGATCTCGGCGCGCCGCGCATGGCTGAGAAGCGCGTCCAAGCTGCGCACGTTGGTCGTAAAGCGGCGGTTTCCTTCGCGCAGGCGCGCGAGGGCCTGGAGGCCGGACATCGTGGGGCGGTTCACCACCGCCTCATAACACGCTCACGCCGTCCGCTCCGCCGCATTCTTTGCTTGCCGAGACGTCAACGAACTTTCAGCCATTTCGCATAGATAGTCGAACGGGACCCAAAAAGATCGCGCTCCGTGTCGATCCGGCGCCCACCCGATCGTCGCGAGAGTAGAGGCCGCCGGGGTAAGGGCGCACCTCGACTTGCACAGTTGGCAGAAGATGCTCTGATGCGAAGCCGTGACGGCTTCCGAGACCCATCGCGCGATCAATGCTGTTTGGAGAATCGAATCGCCCAGGCTGATCGCCGGTCTCGCGCGGATGGTGCGCGACGTCGGTCTGGCCGAAGAGCTCGCCCAGGATGCTCTGGTGGTGGCTCTCGAACAATGGCCCGCGGGGGGGGTGCCGGACAACCCCGGCGCCTGGCTCATGGCGACGGCGAAGCATCGCGCCATCGACCAGCTTCGCCGAAAAAAGCGAATCGAGCAGAAGCACGAGGAGCTCGGTCACGAGATGGAGACACGGCAAAACAAGACACCGGACCTCGAAGCGGCGATCGACGACGACGTCGGCGACGATCTCCTGCGGCTCGTCTTCACGTCCTGTCACCCAGTGCTTTCGACCGAAGCGCGCGTCGCGCTCACCCTGCGCCTTCTGGGAGGTCTGACGACGGACGAAATCGCACGGGCATTCCTCGCGCCCGAGCCGACCATCGCCCAGCGGATCGTGCGGGCCAAGCGCACGTTGGCGGACGAGAAAGTCCCTTTCGAGGTCCCTCGCGGCACCGAGCTCGCCGCGCGTCTCTCGTCGGTTCTGGAAGTGATCTACCTCATCTTCAATGAGGGCTACTCGGCCACGTCGGGCGACGACTGGATGCGGCCCGAGCTGTGCGAAGACGCACTTCGTCTGGGGCGCATCGTCGCCGAGCTTGTCCCCAACGAAGCGGAGGTCCACGGATTGGCCGCGCTCATGGAGATCCAAGCATCGCGCGCGGCGGCGCGGACCGGGCCCACCGGGGAACCGATTCTCCTTCTCGATCAGAACCGCGCGCGCTGGGATCGCCTCCTCATCGGTCGAGGTTTGGCCGCCCTCGATCGGGCCGAAAAACTGGGCGGCGCGGGAGGGCCCTATGCGCTGCAAGCCGCCATCGCCGCATGTCACGCGCGCGCCCTCACCGCCGCAGACACGGATTGGTCGCGCATTGCGGTGCTCTACTACGCGCTCATGCAGCGCGCGCCGTCACCGGTCGTCGAGCTGAACCGCGCGGTTGCCGTCGGGATGGCCTTTGGTCCTGCGGCGGGGCTACAGATCGTGGACGCGCTCATCTCGGAGGCGTCACTCGCCGCGTACCACCTGCTGCCGGCCGTGCGCGGAGATCTCCTCTTCAAGCTAGGGCGGTTCGGGGAAGCGGGCAAGGAGTTCGAGCGCGCCGCGTCGCTGACGCGCAACGCCCGCGAGCAGAAGTTGCTTCGCGAGCGCGCCGCGGCGTGTAGGCGGCCTCTCACCAATTGAACGAGGCGACCCGCCCACCCTCGTGTGAACCAAGTCGACACTGCGCCGAAACATCCGCGCAAGAAACCCTTGCTACGTCCTCGGATTGAATGACGGCACCGAATTCGCCCGTGCCGCCTCTCTTCCCAGCCGGTCGCGCCACGTTTTCCGGCCCCGCCCCGGAGTTGCTCCTGGCGGTCGGCGAAGTCGGTCGCGAGCTGGCGGGGGACGGATCGCTGGAAGATCGTTTCGCGCTGGTGCTCGGCGTGCTCGAGCGACGGCTGGGTGCCGCCCGCTCGGCGCTCTACCTTTCCAACGCCGTCGGGCAAGTTCTCGACATCGCCGCCACCCACGCGATGGCGCCCGACGAGCTTCGCCCGCGCCTGCGGGCCGGCGTCGCCGGGCGCGTTGCAGAGAGCGGTCAACCCATCGTCGTACCTTTCATCCGGCACGACGCGATGGCACTCTCCGAGCTCGCCGATCTCTCGCGCTGGTTCGATGCAGGATGGAGCCTCGTCGCCGTTCCGGTGACCGTCTCGGGACGTCCCATCGGCGCGCTCTGTGCGTACTTCCGCCACCTCGCCGGCGTCGACTTCGGCGAACGACTGTCCGTGCTCGAGGTCGTGGCGTCTCTGCTCGGCAAAGCCGAACGTGCGACGAGGGCCGCGCCCAAGCGACGCGCAGCGTCGGAATCCCGGCCCGAAAAGGACCGCCTGGGAGCGACGCGAGCCGTATTCGAATACGCCAACATGGTCGGCGAGAGCCCCGCCATGCGCCAGGTCTACGAGCTGATTGGGCAAGTCGCGTGCACCAGCGCCACGACGCTCTTGCGCGGTGAGTCGGGAACGGGCAAGGAGCTCGTCGCACGCGCGATCCATGACAACTCGCCGCGCGCGTCGATGCCGTTCATCAAGGTCAACTGTGCTGCCCTGCCGGAAGCGCTCTTCGAATCGGAGCTGTTCGGGCATGAACGCGGTGCATTCACCGGTGCCCATGCGCGCAGGAACGGGCGCTTCGAGCTGGCCGAAGGGGGGACGCTGTTCCTGGACGAGATCGGCGAGCTCGCGCTCACGACACAAGCGAAGTTGTTGCGAGCACTCCAATTCCGGGAGTTCGAGCGCGTGGGCGGCACCCAGACGCTGCACACCGACGTCCGCATCATCGCTGCAACCAATGCCGACATCGAGCGCGCCGTGCGAAATGGCGTTTTTCGCGAAGACTTCTACTACCGCATCAACGTCTTTACCATCACCGTGCCGCCATTGCGGGATCGCCGACCCGACATCGCCACGCTGGCCGAGTACTTCTTGACCAAGCTTGCCGCTCAGCATGAGCGCAAGATCGGTCGCATTTCGACCGGCGCACTCGAGATCCTCGGCGGCCACGGCTGGCCCGGCAACGTGCGCGAGCTCGAAAACGTGATCGAGCGCGCCGTCGTGCTCTGCGACGGATTCGTGATCGAGGATCGCCACCTGCCAGAGGCGCTGCGTGCCTCGCCGGCTCCGGCGGAGCGGCCGACCTTGGCCGAAGCGGTGGAAAGGCTCGAGCGCCAGATGGTCGAGGACGCGCTGCGCAGCGAGGAAGGCTGCATTGCGGCCGCCGCTCGCGCGCTCGGAACGACGGAACGCGTCGTTCGCTACAAGGCGACCAAGCTCGGAGTCGACCTGGCCCGCTTTCGTCGCTGAGCGCCGCGAGCGAGCCCTCGCCCGCGCAACGCCCCGTGTCGGCGGCGGGCGGACGTAGGACGAGATTGTCGTTTCGTACCGATGAACGGCTCGTTGCGCGGTCATCGCCATGAAAATCTGCGCGCAGAAAAGGCGGCCAAAGAGGGCTGAAACGCCGCAGAAACACGGCAAAACCATCGGACAATTTTGTTGACCACCAGCGCCTCCCAACACGCTTTTGTCGGCGCGGCATGCGCGCGAATCTTTCCCTCATGTTTCGAGTACGCGCAAAGCCGCGAGTCTTGGCGATGCGATGGCTCTGGCACGCGAGTTGCGAAGTCAGAGAAAGGATGGACACCGCACGACGCTCACCACCGGGAGAGGATCCTCGTTCCGGCGAATCGAATCATGGATCGAAGACTGCCGGTAACGGCGGGCGCCCGCTCATTGCGCTCCTCGAAGCGCGCATGGGCAGCGAACTCGCTCGCCTGGTGGAAAGACACGGTGGCCTCCCCTTGAGCGTACCGGCCGTGCGCGAGGCGCCGGAGCCCGCGACCGACGCCGTCGATGCGCTACTGGCCGAGCTCTTACAGGGGAGATGCGAAATCCTGGTGTTCATGACGGGCGTTGCCGTTGCGCGCCTTTTCGAGCTGGCGGAGCGGGCCGGCGTTCGCGCAGAGCTGGTGACGTCACTGCGCAGCGTAACGACGGTGTGCCGGGGGCCGAAACCGAGCGCGGCGCTGCGCGGCTTTGGCGTGCCGCCCACCTTGAACGCGCGGGAGCCTTTCACGACCGCGGAACTGATCGACGCCCTGTCCGAAGTGGTCGTCAATGGGCGTCGCGTCCTCCTCTTGAACTACGGTGAGCGCTGCGAGACTTTGTTCGAAACGCTGGTCGCTCGGCGGGCCGAGGTCCACGAATTCTGGTTTTACCGCTGGGAAATGCCGGAAGACACCGGGCCGCTCGAGCGCTTGGTGCGGCGAATCGTAGAGCGCGACGTCGACGCGCTCGCCTTCACTTGCCAGATTCAGTTTCGACACCTGCATCGGGTCGCCCAGCGCATCGACCTGGATCGTTCCTTGATCCGCGCGATGAATGAGTCCGTCGTGGTCGGCGCCGTGGGCCCCACGTGTCGCGCCATCCTCGCTGCACACGGCGTCGAGCCGCATGTCGTACCCGAGCATCCCAAGATGGGACCACTCGTGGCCGCACTGATGCGCTACCTCGATACGCGCGGGGCCGGCAGACCGTACGCGCGTTCGCCCCTCACCCACTGACCTCTGCTCACAACTGCACAGAGACTTGCAACCGCTCGACGGAGGAGCTCGAGATGAAGACCGAAGGCAAGCGTTGGATCCAGCACTTTGCTCCGGAGGATCCGGAGTTTTGGCGAAACGAGGGGCGGCAAATCGCGCGGCGCAATCTGATCTGGTCGATCCTCGCCGAGAACGTCGGCTTTTCCGTGTGGCTCGTGTGGAGCGTGGTGGCCACCCGGCTCCCGGCGGCGGGTTTTCGCTACTCCACCGACCAGCTATTCGCATTGGTCGCGCTACCAGGTCTCGTCGGCTCGCTGATGCGCTTCCCTTATACCTTCGCGGTGCCGAAGTTCGGCGGCCGCAACTGGACCATCGTGAGTGCGCTCTTGCTCTTGATTCCGACTCTCTTGCTGGTGGTCCTGGTTCGCCGACCGGACACGCCGTTCTGGCTCATGCAGGTGGCAGCTGCATCGGCCGGCCTGGGTGGCGGCAACTTCTCGTCGAGCATGGCCAACATCTCTTTCTTTTTCCCGGACCGCGAGAAGGGCTTTGCCCTCGGGCTGAACGCGGCGGGAGGGAACATCGGGGTCAGCACGGTTCAGCTTCTCGTACCCATGGCCATCGGCTACGCGCTGCTCCCTGACCCTGGACCAGCGAGAACCATCCACCTCGAGAACGCTGGACTGATGTGGTTGCTCCCCATCGTGGTGGCAGCCCTGGGGGCGTTCCTGTTCATGGACAACCTCGCCTCGGCGCGTTCGAGCTTCAAAGATCAAATCGTCATCGCCCATCGCAGTCAGACTTGGATCATCTCTTGGCTCTACATTGGAACCTTCGGCTCCTTCGTCGGCTTTTCGGCGGCCTTCCCTCTTCTTCTCAAGACGCAGTTTCCGGAGATCACCGGCAACCTCGCCTTCCTCGGCGCGCTGGTCGGATCGGTGGCGCGCCCGCTGGGCGGCATGCTCGCCGACCGCGTGGGTGGCGCCAAAGTGACGTTCTGGAATTTCGTGATCATGACGGCGGCGAGCCTCGGATTGTTGTGGTCGATCGAACACAAGAACTTCGGCTTCTTCCTGACCGTGTTCCTCGCCCTCTTCGTGACCGCCGGTATCGGCAACGGGTCGACGTTCCGCATGATTCCAGTCATCTTCCGCGCGTTTCATGGGGAACGCGCGAGTGGACGCGGTCCCGAAGCCGAGTTCGAGGCGCTCGCCATCGCGCGGCGCGAAAGCGCGGCCGTGGTCGGGTTCGTCGCCGCCGTGGGAGCACTGGGGGGCTATTTCATTCCGCGTGGTTTCGGCGCCTCGATCCGAGCCACCGGCACCGTCATCCCTGCCCTGACTTGCTTCGTGCTCTTCTATGTCACCTGCACCGGCGTGACCTGGTGGTGCTACCTGCGGCGTTCCTTCCTGACCGCGCGCCTGCCCAGCCTCGCGCACGCGCGCGCTTGAGCGATGAGTGACGACCGGCATGGTCTTCGAATGAGCTCGATCACGAACGGAACAGGCAGCCCGAAGCGGCGACTCTGCGTCGTCGGCAACGGCATGGTCGGTCACCACTTCGTCAAGGAGGCCATCGCCCGGGGACTCGGCAGAACCTTCGCCATCACCGTCATCGCGGAAGAGAACGACCTCGCCTACGATCGCGTCAACCTTTCGAAGTGGTTCGACGGAAAGAGACGGGAGGAGCTTTCGCTCGTAGAGCCAGGTGAGTACGAGCGGATGGGGGTCGAAGTGCTCCGAGGAGACCCCGTGGTGGCTCTGGAGCGCGACGCGCGTCGGGTGCGCACGGCCTCCGGGCGTGTCGTCGGGTACGACAAGCTCGTGCTCGCGACGGGTTCGTCTCCCTTCGTACCCGAGATTCCCGGCCGACATCTCGAGGGTTGTTTCGTCTACCGCACGCTCGAGAATCTCGCCGCCATCCGGGAGGCCGCCCAGCGTTCGACGACGGGCGCCGTCATCGGCGGCGGGCTGCTCGGCCTCGAGGCAGCCAATGCGCTGCGTGCGCTTGGCCTCGAGACTCACGTCGTCGAAATGGCACCCCGTCTCATGCCCCTGCAGGTCGACGACGTCGGAGCGGCCCTGTTGCGAGAAAGGATCGAAGAGCTCGGGGTGACAGTCCACCTCGGTACCACCACGCGCGAGGTTCTGGCGGACGAGAGCAGCCGGGTGCGCGCTCTTCGCTTTGCCGATGGCCGGGAGTTGACTGTCGGCTTGGTCGTCTTTTCAGCCGGCATCCGACCGCGCGACGAGCTCGCGCGGCGTGCCGGACTCGACGTCGGCGAGCGCGGGGGCATCGTCATCGACGGCTCGTGTCACACCAGTGATCCCGATGTCTTCGCCATCGGCGAATGCGCCGCGTTCGAGGGCCGGACCTACGGGCTGGTAGCACCCGGTTATCGCATGGCGGAGACGGCCGCCGACGCCCTCGGCGGCGGTACGCAGAGCATCGACGGCTTCGACATGAGCACGAAGCTGAAGCTGCTCGGCGTCGACGTGGGCAGTTTCGGCGACGCTTTCGCGCGAGCACCGGGCGCGAAAGTGATGAGTCTCTGCGACAGCGGCGCTGGGGTGTACAAGAAGCTCGTCCTCAGCGCCGACAAGAAGCGGCTCCTCGGAGGCATGTTGGTCGGGGATGCCTCCGACTACGCGTCGCTGGTGGGCTATCTCCGAGCGGGATCACCGGTGCCGGATCCCCCCGAGCAATTGCTCTTCGCGAATCTCGGCGTAGGCAACGCCACCGGTCTCGGTGTGGACATGCTGCCGGAGGCAGCGGCGGTCTGCTCGTGCCACAACGTCGACAAGCGCACCATCTGCAGCGCCATCCGGGAGCGAAGGTTGACGCAGGTGGGCGAAGTCAAGTCCTGCACCAAGGCCGGCACTGGCTGCGGTTCGTGCGTCACGCTGCTCGCTGAGCTGCTCAAGAGCGAGCTAAAGCGGGCAGGGGTCATCGTGCCCAATCATCTTTGTGAGCACTTCGCCCATAGCCGGCAGGAGCTATTTCATCTGGTACGCGTCCATGGCATCCGCTCCTTCGATCAGCTCATCGCCCAGTACGGCCACGGCGAGGGGTGCGAGATATGCCAACCGGCGGTGGCCTCCATCCTCGCTTCCAACTGGAACGAGCACGTGCTCGACACGAACCACGTCGGCCAACAGGACACCAACGACCGTTTCTTGGCCAACATCCAGCGCGACGGGACCTACTCGGTCGTGCCCCGATTGGCCGCTGGCGAAGTCACGCCCGACCAGCTGATTGCCCTCGGACGTATCGCCAAAAAGTACGCCCTTTACACCAAGATCACCGGTGGTCAGCGGGTGGACATGTTCGGCGCGCGGCGCGAGCAACTTCCCGCGATCTGGCGCGAGCTCGGCGCCGCCGGCTTCGAGTCCGGCCACGCCTACGGCAAGGCTCTGCGAACCGTGAAGTCGTGCGTGGGGAGCACGTGGTGCCGCTACGGCGTGCAGGATTCGGTCGGTTTCGCCATTCGCGTGGAGAATCGCTACAAAGGGCTGCGTAGCCCACACAAGTTGAAAGGCGCCGTCTCCGGTTGCGCGCGCGAATGCGCCGAAGCGCAGAGCAAGGACTTCGGCATCATCGCCACCGACAAGGGTTACAACCTCTACGTCTGTGGCAACGGAGGCATGAAGCCCCAGCACGCCGTACTGCTCGCGTCCGATCTCGACGAGAGTACGTTGATTCGTTACCTCGACCGGTTCCTGATGTTTTACGTCAGAACGGCCGATCGCTTGCAGCGCACGGCCTCGTGGCTCAACGGCCTCGAGGGCGGCATCGAGTACCTCGAGCGCGTGATCGTGCGGGACGAGCTCGGCATCGGAGCCGAGCTCGAAGCCGCCATGGAGCGCGTGGTCGGGAGCTACCAATGCGAATGGAAGGCGGCGCTCGCCGATCCCCAGAAGCTCCAAGCGTTTCGGGCGTTCGTGAACTCGGAAACGGACGACCCGAGCATCGTCTTCGTGAAGGAGCGAGCGCAGCATCGCCCGGCATTCTGGCCGGAGAAGCGCTCGCTCCTCGATGAGCGGCGCGTCCGCCTGCCGGTGCTGACCAGATGACGATGGAAGGAGAGACCAGCGTGATGGTGCATGCCGCATCTCGGTGCGATCCTCGGACGACCTGGGAAGACGTGTGTTCGCTCGACGAAATCCTGCCCGGCACTGGCGTGGCGGCGCTGGTCGGCGGGGAGCAGATTGCACTCGTCAAGACTCGCCGCGGCGCGCTCTACGCGATATCGAACTTCGACCCCTTCAGCAAAGCGTTCGTGATTGCGCGCGGTATCGTCGGTGATCGCGACGGCGTACCCAAGATTGCATCTCCGATCTACAAGCAGAACTTCAACTTGAAGACTGGGGAGTGTTTCGACGATCCGACGGTACGACTTCGTGTGTACTCGGTGCGCGCCGTGGCGGGGCGGATAGAGGTTCAAGGTTCGAGCGGCGGGTGGAAGTGGTGAACGTCGGAGCCGCCACCGATGCCTTGGATCTCCTGGCGCTGCCGTCGGCCGGAGAACAGAAGCGCAGGCTGCCGGTTCTGTCGGTGGGGCTCATGCTCGAGGCCCAACGCACACTGACCGCAGTCGAGCGTTTTGCGAAGGCCCATGACTCGCCGCTTCAGCCGCGCAGCGCCCAGTATTACAGTGATCTGATTCCGCTCGACCGACCGATGCCGGGCGAGCAATACGCCTTCGAGGTCGATCTCGATCGGTGCACCGGCTGCAAATCTTGCGTCAGCGCCTGCCACACGCTCAACGGACTCGATGAGGGTGAGCTGTGGCGCAGCGTGGGACTCTTGCACGGCGGCACTCCCGACTCTCCAGCGCAACAGAACGTGACGACCTCCTGCCATCACTGCGTGGAGCCTGCGTGCATGCAAGGCTGCCCCACGCAGGCCTACGAAAAGGATCCCGTCACCGGAATCGTCAAGCATCTCGATGACCAGTGCTTCGGCTGCCAATACTGCACGCTGATGTGTCCCTACGATGCGCCGAAATACAACGCATCCCGCGGCATCGTTCGCAAATGCGACATGTGTAGTGACAGACTCGTGCGCGGCGAGGCACCGGCCTGCGTGCAAGCCTGCCCGAGCGGCGCAATTGCCATTCGCGTGGTCGATCAAGCGGCCATCGTCCAGGGAAGCGAGGCGCGTCAATTCTTGCCCGGAGCTCCGGCCCCCGAGCAGACGCTGCCAGCGACCCGCTACAAAACGCGGCGCGCCATGCCAGGCAACATGCTGCCGGCCGATTTCTACAGCACACGCGCCGAGCATTCGCATCCGCCGCTGGTCGTCATGCTGACGTTGACGCAGCTTTCCGCAGGCGCCTTCGGACTTTCGTGGCTCGGCGAGCGGGCCTTCGCCTGGCGCCTCGGCGGTCCCCTCGCGCAAGCGCTCCTGGCGTCGACGCTGGCGCTCTTGGCGCTCTTCGCCAGCGTGTTTCATCTGGGCCGGCCGTGGCTCGCCTATCGCGCGGTGCTCGGTTGGCGCACCTCCTGGCTGAGTCGGGAAGCGATTGCATTCGGTCTGTTCATCGCGCTCGCCATGACGTGGGGTGCGCTCGCCGCAATGCCGCTGCTGCTGCCCGACTTTCGCTATCAAGCCTTGCTGACCAGCTTCGCGCCGACCGTGCGCACCGTGGCCGCTCTGGCTGGCACGCTCGGTGTCTTCTGTTCGATCATGGTCTACGTCGTCACGCGACGGGAGCAATGGTCGGCCGTCCGGACCGGGATCGAATTCTTCGGCACGACGCTCGTGCTGGGGGGCGCGGCGGTGCAGGTGGCCGCTCATGACGCGCTGGCCGCGGGAGCGGTTTCGGCCGTCGCTCCGAGTTTGCTCTGGCTCGTCGCCGCCACGGCCGGCGTCAAGATCGCGCTCGCGGCCTCGGGGTTGCTCCATGTCCGCGACCGCCGAACGTCGACGCTCAAGCGCGTCGCCCAGGTGATGCTCGTCGAGCTCGGCGGCGTCACCACCGCTCGCTTCTGCCTCCTTCTGCTCGGCGGCCTGATCTTGCCATCGGTATTGGCCACGGCGATCATGACGGGGAGCGCCGCGCGCGCCCTTTCGCTGGTCATGCTGTTCGCGCTCTTCGCCGGCGAGCTGATGGAACGCTATCTCTTCTTTCGCGCCGCGCCCGCCTCGAGCATGCCCGGCGGGCTCAAATGATCGAGCGCACCTCGGCGCAGGTCACTCCCGACCAAACGACCACCATGGTCTGCGGCTTCTGTTCGACGGGCTGCGGGCTCGAGATCCAGCTGCGCGGCGGCGCGGCAGTGGGCCTCAGGCCAGCTCCGGATCATCCGGTCAACCTCGGCATGGCCTGTCCCAAAGGCTGGGAAGCCCTCTCACCGCTCGAGTCCCCTGGCCGCGCCACCGTACCGCTGATGCGCCGAGAGGGCCGGCTCGTTCCGGCTTCCTGGGAGGAAGCACTGCGCGAGATGGTCGCGCGCTTCAAGGCGATCCAGCGCCGTCACGGACCGGGCGCCCTCGCCTGGCTCGGTACGGGACAACTGCCGACCGAAGAGCTTGCCCTCCTGGGAGCGGTCGCCAAGATCGGCATGGGCATTCGCCATGGCGACGGCAATACGCGCCAGTGTATGGCGACCGCGGCGACTGCTTACAAGCAGAGCTTCGGTTTCGACGCGCCCCCCTACGCCTACCGCGATTTCGAACAGTCCGACGTCATCGTGCTCGTTGGCTCGAACTTGTGCATTGCGCACCCGATCATGTGGGAGCGGATCTGCAGAAATGCTCATCGGCCGACCATCGTCGTCATCGATCCGCGCAAAACCGAAACGGCGATGGCCGCCACGCTGCACTATCCACTCGCCCCCAAGAGCGACCTTTCGCTCTTCTATGCGCTCAGTAACATCTTGATTCAGAACGGATGGATCGACCGCGCCTACGTCGACGCCCATGTCGCCGGCTTCGACGAGTTCGCAGCGCACGTCGCGGGCTTCACCGCCGAGCGCGCTGCGGCCGAGACCGGCATCGAACGAGAGCGCATCGAGGAACTCGCCCGCGTGGTGCATCGGGGCAAGCGTGTGAGCTTCTGGTGGACGATGGGCGTCAATCAGAGCCACCAGGGCACCCGCACCGCCCAGGCGATCATCGCCCTCGCCCTTCTGACGGGCAACATGGGTCGTGAGGGGACCGGAGCCAACTCCATCACCGGTCAATGCAATGCGATGGGCTCGCGGCTGTTCAGCAACACCACCAACCTCTTTTGCGGGCGCGACTTCGGCGATCCCAACGACCGCCACGACGTGGCCAAGGTCCTCGGGCTCGATGCCGGTTTGATTCCGAGCACGCCGAGTCTCGCCTACGATCAGATCATCGAACAGATCCTGGCCGGCAAGATCAAAGGGCTTTGGGTGATTGCCACCAACCCTGCCCACTCGTGGATCAATCAGGCGCACCTGCACGAGGCCCTGACGAGGCTCGATTGCTTGGTGGTCCAGGACATGTACCACGATACCGAGACGGCCCGGCTAGCCGACATCGTGCTTCCCGCTGCAGGCTGGGGCGAAAAGGAGGGCACCTTCATCAACTCCGAACGCCGGGTGGGCGTGATCAAACGCGTATGCCGCGCACCGGGCCAGGCGCTGGCCGACTTTTACATCTTGCGGTTGATCGCCGAAGCGTGGGGTTGCGCTCACCTCTTCCAAGCCTGGTCGAGCCCAGAAACGGTATTTCAGATCTTGAAGCAGCTCAGCCGAGGTCGCCCTTGCGACATCACCGGCATCGAGGACTATGCCATGCTCGACCGCCACGGCGGCATCCAATGGCCGCTACCTCTCGGCGCAGATTTCGCGGAAAATGATCGACGGTTGTTCGTGGACGGCCACTACTTCACCCCCGATCGGCGCGCGAAACTCCTGTTCGCTGACCCGCGCCCACTGCCGGAACAACCGAACGCCTCCTACCCCCTGCTTCTTCTCACGGGCCGCGGCAGCTCGAGTCAATGGCATACCCAGACGCGTACCAAACGCTCCGCCGTACTCCAGCGGCTGTCGCCCTCCGAGCTCTACCTCGAAATATCGCCGATCGATGCAGGCGCGCTCGGAATCCGCCCGAGCGATCTCGTCGATGTCAGCTCTCAACGCGCCACCGTCCGCGCGCGCGCCTTCGTCACGCACGGTGTCCAGCCGGGTCAGGTGTTTTTGCCCATGCACGACGACGCGATGAACCGGCTTACGTTTGCCGCGTTCGATCCCCATTCGCGCCAGCCCGCGTACAAGGCCTGTGCGGTCCGCGTGAGTCGAGCGAGCGGCACGCCCGAAGCGCCGGGGGAATGATTTCGCTTATTTACAATAGGCCAGCGTCCTCTGCCCAACAAAAGACCCATCGACGTGTCGATCGGACGGGGCTTCGTTCGTCGCCAGGATGAAGGTGCAATTGCGGCCCCGGGGCAGCGAACCACGAAGGAGGGCACGACCATGCGATTCATGATGATTGTCAAGAGCAACGCCAAGTCGGAAGCGGGCATCCTTCCCGACGAAAAGCTCCTGTCCGACATGGGCAAGTACAACGACGAGCTGGTGAAGTCCGGCGTGCTCCTCGCCGGCGAAGGCCTTCAGGCGAGCTCCAAGGGTGCGCGGGTGCGCCTTTCGGGAAAAAAGATCACCGTGGTTGACGGCCCGTTCACCGAGGCGAAAGAGCTGGTGGCCGGCTTCTGGGTCATCCAGGTGAAATCCAGACAGGACGCGATCGAATGGGCCAAGCGCGTCCCTGGTACGGAAGGGGAAATCGAGCTTCGCCAGATCTTCGAGCTCTCGGATTTCCCGGTCAGCGCCGCGGAAAAGCCGGACGGGTGGCGCGCGCAAGAGCAGCGCTTCCGCGATGCCGCGGACCCCAAGGCGCCGAGCCCCGCCAAGCCGAAACGAAAGCCGGGCACGAACCGTTTCATGATCATCCACAAAAACAACCCCGCCACCGAAACCATGATGCCCGCTGAAAAGGACCTCGGCGCCATGTGGGCGATCATCGACGAGCAGATCAAGGCCGGGGCATTGCTCGCGGCGGAAGGTCTGCAGCCGAGCTCGAAAGGGGCGCGAGTCCGCGCGTCAGGCACGCAGCGCACCGTCATCGATGGCCCCTTCGCCGAGTCCAAAGAGCTGGTGGCCGGGTATTCCATCATCCAGGTAAAATCGAAAGAGGAAGCGGTCGCCTTTGCCAAGCGCTGCATCGGCGTGACGCCCGAGGGCGTCACCGAAGGCGAGATCGAGGTCCGCCAGGTGTTCGAGCTGAGCGATTTCCCCGTCGATCCCGCCGAGAAAAAGGACGGATGGCGGCAGAAGGAACAAGCCTTCCGCGATCGCGCCGGCCAGTAGCGGCAGCCGATTTTCCACTTCCTGACGCGACCGCCTTGACGGCGCGACCGCGCCTTCTACACCCATGGATCGTGGAGCGGCTGTCGGAACTCGGCGTCTTGATCGTCGATTGTCAGACGACGGGGGCAACGCCCGCCCTCGGCGCGGTGCTCGAGATCGGTTGGGGGGTGGCGCGGGCGAACGTGACGGAGGTCGAACAACTGCAAGCGCACTGGGTGAGCTTGCCCGCCGGTCACCGGGTCGGATCACAAGTTCGGCGCCTCACGGGGTTCGACGAAGCCGACGTCGCCATCGCGCTCGCTCCGCAGGATGCCTGGGAAAGGCTCCGCGCGACCACGAGCTTCGCGGACCGTGTGCCGGCAGCGATCCACTTCGCCAAGTTCGAGCTCACCTTTCTCTGCGACTGGGCCAACCGGTTCGAGCCTGAGACGCACTTTCCGCTCGACGCCGTTTGCATCCACGCCATCGCATGCCGCCTCTATCCCGATCTCCCGCGACGATCATTGCGCGCCCTGGCGGGCTTCCTCGGACATGGGATGGACCACGCCCGCCGGTGTCTCGGTCACGTCGAGGCCACGGCGCACATTTGGCAGAAGATCGTGCCTGAGCTCGACGCGCGCGGTGTTCATACCTGGCAGCAATTGGGCGATTGGTTGGCCACGCCGATGCCCACCGCGCCGCGCTCGCGCAAGCGCCGTTATCCGCTGGCAAGCGCGCGCTACCGCGCCTTGCCGGACCAGCCGGGCGTTTACCGCTTGCTCCGATCGAACGGCGATGTGCTCTACGTCGGCAAGGCCGCCAGCATGCGCAAGCGCGTGGCGAGTCATTTCACCTCCGTCTTTTCGCGGACGGAGCGGGCGCTCGAGATGCTCACCCAGGTGCACGACATTCGAGTTACGCCCACGCGAACCGCCCTCGAAGCGGCGCTGCTCGAGAACGAGAGCATCAAAGAGCTGCACCCACCGTACAACGTGCAGCTCGTGGCCGGCGACGCGCGCACCTGGTTCGTCGACGCGCAGCTCGACGCGATTGCCAACGAACCGAGCGTCACCCACCGCTACGGCCCTTTGCCGTCGACCTTCTCCGTGCGTGCCCTCGGCGCCGTCGAAAAGATCCTCTCCGGTGAAGGCGCGACGCGCTTTCTGCGCGCCCGCGCGATGGGTGTACACGAACGCTGGGCTCCGGACGAAGACACGTTTGCCGCGGGTTTCCGTAGCTTCGCAGAGCGGCACACGCTCGCCGTCGTCGATGCAAGGTCGGAGGCGCGCGGCGCGGACGAAATGCCGAACGTGCGTCGCGCGCTCGCGACGACCGCGCGACAGCTCGTCTTGCTGGCCAAAGCAGAGGCGGCACGAATGGGCGGCGAGCTCGAAATCGACGAGGCCGAGGACACCGCGGGCGGCGAGCTCCGCCCGTGGGACCCCGCGCGCGTCGTGCGCCACCTCGAACGAGGGGTCCGGCACGGTTACCAGCTTCTTCAAAGATCCCGATGGCTGTGCCTCCTTTACGACAGCGCGGTGGTCTTTCGCGAGCCATCCGGAGAGCGACCGCGCCTGCTCTTGGTGCGTGGTGGAAAGCTCGTCGAGGCGTGTGACATCCTGGACGAACCGGTCCCGCGCATTGCCGCAACCAGACCGCTCCGCGAGCGCCAGGGCACCTTCGATCGAAATCAGTACGATCGGTTGCGCACCCTGACCAGTGAGCTCAAGCGCGTCCTGCGCGATGGTGGGACGGTGGCGGTTCGCGTGGGGGAGAGCCGGTGGCTGCGTGGTAGCAAGCTCGACGCGCTCTTGCTCTGGGTTTGAGCCGGGGACGGGTTGGACGCGGCGCCGGCAGAGTGTCCTTATTTCGCCGTCGCGCGATTCGAC
>Ga0193706_1000191_pt1 | contig 41838 bp, 43 predicted proteins | sample U3c1metaG_FD_160130 | JGI IMG/M metagenome (GOLD analysis project Ga0193706, IMG submission 160130) | Soil microbial communities from a riparian zone of the East river system, Colorado, United States - U3c1 | ecosystem: Environmental > Terrestrial > Soil > Riparian zone | place: USA: East River... | reverse complement strand
GCCTCCTACCGGCGCGGCGCTACTTTGCCAATGCGCCGCCCACGCCATCGAGAACGTCGAGCGCGCCCAGCCGATTCTCCCGGCGCGATCTACGAGGATGATGCCTCCCGTCGAGCGCAAGCGCCCCGAGAGAAAATCGATCGCTCGGCGCGCGGCCCCCTCTGGGTCGAGTCCTGCCCGCATCGCGTCGACCGCTGTTTTTCCCAGGCAAGCGCGCAAGATCCCCTCGCCCTGCCCGGTTGCCGAAGCGGCTCCGGCTTCGTCATCGGCGAAGGTACCTGCTCCGACGATGGGGGTATCCCCTACCCTACCGCGTTTTTTGCCGAGAATTCCCCCCGTGCTCGTCGCCGCCGCGCACACCCCGTGCGCATCGCGCGCCACCGCGCCGACCGTGCCCGTCGGCACCGCGCCCGGCTCGAGGTCGCCCCTTCGCAGCTCCTCCCACTTTCGCCGCGCGCTTTCGGTCGTCATGAGCTCGGAGGTCGACGGCTGAAACCCCGCGGCGCGCGCGAACGCAGCCGCACCATCCGCCGCGTAAAGAACGTGTCGCCCTTCGACGAGCACTGCGCGGGCGACGTCGATCGGATTTTTGAAAGGCGGCAACGCGCATACGCCCCCCGCGCGCAGGGACGAGCCCTCCATGATCGCCGCGTCGAGCTCGATGAGACCGTCTTCGGTGAGGCACGCTCCAGTGCCCGCATTGAAGAGCGGATCGTCCTCGAGCACCCGAACCGCCGCCTGCACGGCATCGAGCGCGCTTGCTTGCGCACCGAGGAGAGCGCTGCCCGCAGCGGCAGCTCGCTTGCATCCTTCCACGCGCGCTGCGTCGTTCTCCGACCGCCCAGCGCCGCCGTGAACCAAGACAACCCAGCCTCCCGGCGATGGCGAAACGGCGGAACCTACGCTGCCCCAAGAAGCCGTCACGACCATGGGCGGGCCCGATGAAGGAGCAAAGCGTCCGCGAACAGCAGCAAAGGGGGAATCACGAGTGTCATGGCGCCGATCCGATGAGCGGCGACGAGATGGAAGACGAAGACCGCCGCCGATGCAACGACGAAGCTTGCCCAAACGCGACGAAGGAGCGGCCCCGGTGCCGCCGCCCAAAGTGGCAATGCCAGGGCCGCTACAATCAGCGTGACGAGCGTCGCGGCAAACGGCGGCGACGACGCGACGACGTCCGCGGGGCTCGGAGTGCCCGCCCAGCTGACCATCCCGTCGGCGGCCACGCGAACCGCGCGCACGCGGTCGAGCCACGCCCCGTTCTCGGCCACCCACCCAGCTTCGGCGGGGAGGGCGTGCGGAAAAAGCGGCGTCAGGTCCACGCCGGGTACGACTGCGAACACGGGGCCGAGCAGCCCCACGAGGGCGCCGCCCACGACCGCGCCGAGCGACGACCGCGCGGGGTTCACACCGGTAGCGGCGAGGGCCCGCATCTCGCCACGTGACCGTGCCTGCTCCAAGGCGAGGAGCGCAGCCCCGCCGCCCGCGAGCGACGCGAGGGCAGACAATCGGCCGAGCCGCCCCGCGTGCGTGCTGATCGCGTCGTCGGTGCCTAGCATGGCCAGAAAAATGAGCGCGGTCAGCGCGACACCGAGCGCGGCTGTTCGACGACCGAGCAGCGCATCGTAAGCCGTCAAACGTCTCCGATCGTTGGTTCGGATTCCCATCCTCGACATTGGCCACATTCTTTTCCCGTGCTAGCTTCGCGAAGTCGCCCGCGGGTTGGGGCGTGAGCCCCCGGATGGTCCGACGGAGGAGTACCTCCGTGCTTCGGGCAAAGAACGGGACATCAGTCCCAACCTAATCGAACACCCGCCGATTCAATCCGCCCAACCATTGTCGGACGGACCCGGGTGCCGGCGTTGCCGGAGGAGGATAGTCACCATGCAGAGTACCAGTGGCCCTAACCTGGAGGCTGGACAAGCGTAAGCGACTGTCCTGTCTTGGGCTCGCAGCAGTTGGGCGGGCGCCCTGAGTCCCTCTGGTTATGGGGCCCGGAAATCGGCGGGTCGGGTGGCACAAGAGATGCCACCCGGCCCGTTTTTTCGTTGGTAGCATGGTTGTGTCACAACGACGTGCACGTGCGCTCCGCGACGAAACCTCGGGTCAGCGAAGACGCGCTCTTTGGCGGGCGCATCGCTCTTTTTCAGCCGTCACCTGGTTTCGGCTACCGCGCCAACGTCGATGCCCTTCTCCTCGCCGCCTTCGCCGGCCAACAACGTCGCGGCGTCGCCAAGGCGGTCGACCTCGGCTCTGGCGTGGGAGCGGTGGGGCTTTCACTTTTTCATCTTGGCATCGCGAAGCGCGTCGAATTCATCGAACGCGACGCGTCCCTGGTGGCGCTCTGCCAGCGCAACCTCGACGCCAATGGATTCGCGGAGCGTAGCTCCGTCGTCGTCGGCGATCTCGAACGATCACTGCGCACCGTCGCGCCCGAGCTCGTGCACACCGCCAACCTCGTCGTGTCGAACCCGCCGTACGTCGCCGAATCGCGCGATGCGCGGGCGCCCGCCCACGCGCGAAGCAAAGCGCGGCAGCGCGCACGCCACGGCGAGCTCGCGCCTTTCCTGCGTAGCGCGGCAGAAGCGCTTGGGCGGCGCGGACGCGCGTGCTTCGTCTATCCCGCCCACGCTCTGCTCGAATTGATGACGCTCGGCCGGGACGTGGGACTCGAACCCAAGCGACTGCGTTTCGTCCACGGGAAGGCCGATCGCCCCGCGCGCGTCGCGCTCATCGAGCTCGTCTCCGGCAAGGCGGGCGGATTGGTGGTCGAAACGCCTCTCATCGAAACGGAATCGGACGGGCGCGCCACCGAAGAAGTCGCGCGCCTCGTTCGCCCCTAAGTCGCGATCGGCCAGCAGCGATCGCCAACGCTCGCCGCTGCCTCGCGATCAGGCGCTCGTCCCGAGCAGCCGATCGAGCACGATGGCACACGCGGCGCGAACGCTGAGATGGTTATACCCAACGCCCGCCCAGTCGAGAGGCGCCAGGAAAAAATCGGCAGCGTCGATGAGCTCCGATGCAAGCCCCCAGCCGGTACCGAAGAGAACCAGCGACCTTCGCGGGGAGGCGCTCATCTTTTGGCGCCCCTCGGCGTACGTCGTCACGCCGCGTCCCACGGCTCGCGCGCTCGTCACGTAGAGATCGACGTTCGCTCGCCCGCCCAGCGCGGCGAAGACGTCGGCGATGTCGGCAACGACCTGCACGAGCGCCATGGCCGGTTCGCGCGTCGGAATACGGCGCGCCCCCGATCCGGTCACCCAGTGCGTCTTCACGCGCATGGCCAGCTCGCGCTGCGCCGTGACGGGATGGACGATGTAGAGCGCAGACACGCCGTAGGTGCAGGCGCTACGCGCCATGTCGTGCAAATCGAGATTGGTGATGGCGGTCGTGATGATCGCGCCTTGGCGATCGAGGACCGGGTGATGCACGAGGGCGATGGCGATAGGGCTCATCGGCGCGGTAATCGCGTTGGCGAAGGCAATGCGTCATGCGAATCGAGCAAATCAGGTCGACGCTCGCGCGTTCGCTCCACGGATTGCTCGCGCCGATAGCGCGCGATTTCCCCATGATTGCCGCCGAGCAGTATTTCGGGAACGCTTTGGCCGCGAAACTCGGCAGGTCTCGTGTACTGCGGGTATTCGAGGAGCCCACCGGTGGCCACGCTGTGGGACTCCTCCGTGGCGCTCGCTTCGTTGCCGAGCACCCCCGGCACGAGCCGCGCCACCCCTTCGATGATGGCCATGGCGGCGACCTCGCCCCCGGCAACGACGAAGTCGCCCAACGAAATCTCCTGCTCTACGAACGAACGCACCCGCTCGTCGAACCCCTCGTACCGGCCGCACACCAAGACAAGAGCGGGCATTGCCGCGAGAGCGTACAAATGTCGCTGGTGGAGCCGTTCGCCTTGCGGCGTGAGCAGGACGCGATGTGCGGCGACGCTTCCCTCGCGATCGCCGTCGAGCGATTCCATGCAGGTTACGAGACAATCGACGCGCATCACCATTCCCGAGCCGCCGCCGTAGGGCGTGTCGTCGACTTTCAAATGGCGTCCGACGCCAAACGCCCGCGGGCTTCGAAGGCGCACCCGTATGAGACCGCTCCCGATCGCGCGACCGACGATGCTCGTCGCCAAGAGCGGCTCGATGCACTCCGGAAAGAGCGAGACGACATCAATCTGCATGGGGCGACTTCTTCAGAGAGGAAGCCACGAAATCGAGGGCGGCGCTCGTGAGCCGCACGTGTCGCGTGGCCACGTCGATTTCTTCGATGTAGTCGTCAACGAGGGGGATTTCGCAGCGGGTGCCGCCGCTCAAACGGCCGACGAGGACGTCGGCAGTCGGGTAGCTTGCCAGATCTTCGACGATGCCGAGCTCGCCGTCAGGTCCAAAAAGCCGCGAACCAACGACGTCGCACACGTAGAACTCGCCGTCGTCGAGATGAGGAAATGCGTCGCGCCGCACGCACAGCTCGGCGCCGCGAAACGACTCGGCCGTGTCGCGATCGTCCACGCCGTCCAGCCTGGCCAGCAGATACCCGGCGTCGGAGCCGCGGACCGATAGAAGACGGATGCTCTTTTCGATGCCGTCGCGTTTGCGCACCAGCACTTCGGACATGGAGGGCAACAGCTCCGAGTCCGAGTTGTACATCTTGACGCGGAGCTCACCGCGCACGCCGTGGGTCGCGCGACCTCCGCCAGCGGCACCCAACGAACTTCGGCCATCGCCCGAAAGAACGTCAGTCGACGATGTCCAAGTGTGAGCGTCGTCCGAGCTTGGTGGACGCCGCCGTGAGGATGGTGCGCATCGATTGGGCTGTGCGCCCTTCTCGACCGATCACCTTGCCGACATCGTCCTTCGCAACGCGAAGCTCGATAAGAAGGTTATGCTCGCCCTCGATCTCCGTCACCTCTACGGCTTCGGGATCGTCAACGAGGGCTTTCGCAATGGTCTCGATCAATTCTTTCAAAGCCATGCTCCGCCTCCGCTTCTGCCGCAATGAGAGAGCGTACCGACAGCTCTCTCGCGAGCACCGGGAGGCCTACCAGACTTTAGGAGGACTTCTGAGTCGCGCGCCCCTTGGAGGGGGCGGAAGAGCCGGCTGCTTCGGCCGTTTGGGAGGCTGCTTTGAGCAATCGCTCGAGCGTGTGGGATGGTTGCGCACCACATCCGCGCCAGTAGTCGAGTCGCTCGCGGTTCACGATGAACGCGCTGGCATCCCCCGAAGGGTCGTAGGTTCCAATTTTCTCGATGAAGCGGCCCCCGCGAGGGCTGCGCTGATCGGCCACGACGACGCGATACTGCGGCGCCTTTTTGGCACCGACGCGGCTCAAACGAATATGAACGGCCATTGAGGTTCCTTCGTCCTGCTTTCAAGGCCCGCTCTCTGGCGAGCTTAGCACCCGAGTGAGCTCTTGCCACTTGGCTGACGCTCGCCACGACGGGCGGCGCAACCTACGCCACGCCACACGCCAGGTCAAGCACGCTCGACCTTTGTGGTAGGCTGACTGTCGATGAGCGTTCCGCAGGAGAAGCTACTCAAGATCTGCGAAGACATTTTGGCCCCGCTCATCCGCGCCGATGGCGGCGAGCTCTTCGTCGTGGCCATCGAAGCCGATAGCATTACGTTGCATTTGGCGGGCAAGTGTTCGGGCTGCCCGGGTGCGACGCTCACCTCGTCGGCCATCATCGAGCCGGCGATTCGCGCGGTCGCCCCGACGATGCGCGTGGTGGTGACGTCGGGGTTTCAGGTGCCCGCCGGCGCGGCGCCTGTCCTCGCTCAGCCCGGCGCGGCCTGATCTCGTCTATTTCTTCTTGGCGGGCGCAGGCGGCCCCGCGTGAGCCTTTCCGGTGTATGCGTCTGCCGCCGACCCGTTGGGATCGTTGGCAGGTCCAGCGCTCGTTGCCGCGGAGATCGAGGGGTCGATGGCACCCTGGTTGTCCTTGTGGGACGCGCGGTAGGCGGCCATGCGCTCGGCCGTCCCCTTCTCTTCGTAGACGAGACCGAGGATGTTTTCCGACGAGCGGTCGATGGCTCGAACGTGCGTAGAGGTGTCGGCCCAGTCGACTTCCGTGGTGTTGCGACCCGCGGCGCCGTCTTCCGCGAGCACGCGCCCAGCGACGTTGAATCGCTTGGTCAGCGCGGCAATCGCGTCCTTGTACGTCGCCCCTAGCTCGCTCTCGGCTTTGAGCGGAACGGCGTCGTAGACTTTCCAAAGTCGCTTGCTGGAGAAAAAGAAATACCGCGTCACGCCCAGACGCGTCAGCGACATCATTGTTTCATTGTTGTTGTAACTATATTCGCCGCGCAACGGCGTGTTGTCGATGCCGGTGGGGAGAGCGCCGAAGGTCACTTCGCTGCGGGGAAATGCCGATTTTTGATCGGCGAGAGCTGCGTCGACCTGCTTCATTTTGGGGCCGACAGGGGTCACCTTGTAGATGGCGACATAGTCCTGATCGAGCACTTTGTTATAGAAGTCGACGACTTCGTTGCTCGCCATCCCGAAGTGCAACCCTTCGGGGGTCAACCGGATCGGTTCCTTGACGAGGGGGGGCGGTTTGGGCCCCTTGGCAGCTGCTCCCGCCGCATACGCGTCAGGAACGCTAGAAGCTGCCGCACCCATGAGTCCCACCGCCATCAGCGAGATCAGCCCGAGAGAACGAAATCGAATCATCGCCTGCCTCCGAGAGATTTTCGGTCCCCTCTAATGCGAGGATGCCTAACCTATGTACTTAGACGAGCGGCTTCGCTCATCCATGGACCTGAAAACTCTTCTAGCCCCGTTTTCGTCGTGAGGCACTAGCCTTTGTCGGTCGATCAGCGCCGATCGCCTCCTTAGCAACCCTCGGGGCTCTGCCCGAGGGACACCCTCGGCCCGGCCGGAGTTCCGTGCTAGGGACTTGCCGTCCTTTGAGAATCCTCCTCCATTTCTCGTTTCTCCGCGGGTTTGGCCTCCTCCTGACGCTCTCGGCCGTCGCCTGCGGGGGCAGGGCGGTGGCCGCGCCGCCGCCGCAAAACCTGCCTCCATACGCGGGCAACGCCGTTCAGCTCTTCGATGATCGCATCGATCCCACGGCGGTCGGACTGGCAGACGTGACCGAGAACCCGCGGACCGACCCTGTGCTTCGCGCTCGTACCCAACACGCCGAAGTGGTCGTGCGAACCCGCGTTTCGACGGTCAGCGTCGACTCCGTGGGGGGCAAGCCGGTTTATCGCTTGCGATTCACGTTCATCGAGCCACCGGTCGTGGCGCACGGCATCTCCAGCGATCAGATCGAGATCGCGGTGCGCGACGACTCACCAGCCTTCGGCATCGTCAAATGGCTGGACACGAAGCTCATCGGGCATTCTTTCATCGGCTTTTTTCACCGGTTTGCCGGAAGCTACGAGCCAGAAGTGCGGTTTCATCTGTCGCCCGACGACCCGCAAGTGCTGGCAGCGGTGCGTGATGCCAGCGCGCTCGGCGAGCTTTCCGCGCCTGCCAGGCGTTGATCGAGCGGGCGCGCGTGGAACCGATGGCGAGCGCACGAAAAGCCGCTGGTGCGGGTGCGCAGCAGAGGGGACCTTCCGCCGAGCGCCTGTTGACCGGAGCCGCACAAGGCTTAGAGTCAGTCGTTCCCGATCGTCACTGCCGATGAGCTCCGTCGAGATCAAGTCACCCAAAGAAGTCGACACGCTGCGCCGTGCTTGTCGCTTGGCGGCGGAAACGCTGCTCGAAGTGGGGCACATCCTACGTCCCGGCATCACGACCGACGACATCGACCGCTTCGTTCACGAAGACACCGTTCGTCGCGGCGCGCGTCCGGCACCGCTCAACTACCACGGCTTTCCGAAGAGCGTGTGTACCTCGATCAACGAGGTGGTGTGTCACGGCATCCCCGGTTCGCAGCGCCTGAAGGACGGTGACATCATCAACGTCGACGTCACCTCGATCTACGAAGGCTTTCACGGCGACACCTCGGCGACCTTCTACATCGGACCCCCCAGCAAGGACGCCGTCCGCATCACTGAAATCGCCCGCCGGTCATTGGAGCTCGGTATCGAGCAGGTCCGCGAGGGAGCGAGGCTCGGTGACATCGGCGCCGCCATCCAGGAGTACGCCGAGGGAGAAGGCTGCTCGGTGGTGCGCGCCTTCGTCGGACATGGAATTGGGCGCCGCTTTCATGAACCACCGCAAGTCTCCCACGTGGGCACGCGCGGCTCGGGTTTACGCCTCAAGGCAGGCATGTGCTTCACCATCGAACCCATGATCAACGCCGGCGGCTACGAAGTCGACGTGCTCGATGACGGCTGGACGGTGATCACGCGTGACCGATCCTTGTCGGCCCAGTTCGAGCACACGCTGGTCGTGACCAAGGCGGGATGCGAGGTTTTGACCGCGCGTGACCGCCCGCTGGTCGCGAGCGAAACGGTGATGCCCCTCGTGACGGCGCAGGCCTACCCTTAACGCCGCCGCTCTGCTTTCGACCTTTGCGACGAAACCCGCATCGCGCTAGCGTGACGGCGTGTTCGGCATGTCCTTCGGTGAGATGGTCCTCCTCGGCGTCATCGCCTTGGTGGTCGTCGGGCCGCGCCGTTTGCCCTCGATGCTGCGCAGCGCCGGACAGCTCATCGGCAAAGTGCGTCGTATGGCCATGGAGATCCGCACCGAGAGCGGGATCGACGAGATCCTCGACGCGGAGGGCATCCGCTCCGAGATCGACAACTTTCGAAGGCTGGCGACGGGTGAGATCTCGCTCGACGAGCCCGTGCAAAAAATCCTCCCCGACCGGGACCGCGAATATCCGCTCGTGGGGTGCGACGCATATGGCGGCCTTTCCGAGGACCTCGTACCGTATGTGCCCTCGCCCGCTGCCGACGAGCCGCCTGCAGCGCTCGTCGAACCTGACCCGCCTGCAGCGCTCGTCGAACCTGGCCCGCCCGCAGCGCTCGTCGAACCTGGCCCGCCCGCAGCGCTCGTCGAACCTGGCCCGCCTGCAGCGCTCGTCGAACCTGGCCCCACCGGTAGCAACCAATGGTCTCTCACCCGCTGGTGTCGAAGTTAAAAACTGACCCCCGATGAACGAGGCGGCCCAACCGGGGAAGATGACGATTTGGGAGCACCTCGACGAGCTGCGCTCGCGGGTGATCCGGGCCCTCATCGCTTACGTCGTCGGGGCGAGCATCGCCTGGACCTTCCGCGACGAAATCCTGGCATGGATGTGGAAACCCTACGCGGAATCGTGGAAGGCGCAGAACATCCCCGGCGATCCGACCCTCAACTTCGCGGCGCCGAGTGACGCCTTCAAGGCTTATCTCAACCTGTCGCTCATTGGCGGCGTGATGATCGCCGCGCCGGTCATTTTCTATCAGTTCTGGGCTTACATCGCGCCCGGGCTCTACAAAAAAGAGAAGAAGATTGTCCTCCCTTTTGTCTTCTTTTCGACTGTTCTCTTCGTGGGCGGCGGCCTCTTTGGATGGCGCGTCGCCTTCCCGCTGACGTTCGACTATCTCCTCTCGCTGGCGGGCGCAGCGCAGGGGATCGGTCTCGCCATTCGCCCGGTCGTGATGATGGGCGAGTACATCGACTTCGTCAGCCGGATGCTGCTCGGCTTCGGCATCACCTTCGAGCTGCCGCTCCTCATCCTCTTTTTATCCATCGCCGGCGTCGTCAATTATCTGCAGCTCATCCGCTTTGGCAGGTGGTTCATCCTCATCGCGTTCGTGATCGGAGCCATTTTCACGCCGCCGGACACGACCAGCCAAATCGCGATGAGCTTGCCGCTTTGCGTGCTGTATTTCCTCTCTATCGGGCTTGCGTACCTTTTCGGCAAGCGCCCCAGCAAAGAGCAGATCGCCAAAGACCGCGCCGAGCGCGCTCTACGCAAAGCCCAAGCAAAAGCGGAGCGCGCAGCCAAGATGAAGACCAAGGGCAAGGAATAACGCGCGCAAAGCCCCCGCAGGGAAACAAAGCCAAAGCACCGACGGGCAGCTCGGCCCGTGCAGGAGGCACGGTGGGGGTGGGGCCCTGTTCGGGACTTGCTCCCGCGGGGCGGGGGCAAAGCCCCCGCAGGGAGATTGCCGCTAACGCAGCGACGGCGCAGCCGTTCGGTGCGTTAGCGCGCGTAGGGCTCGTTGCGCAGAATCGTCACGGCGCGATAGAGCTGCTCGGCGAGAAAGAGCCGAGCCAGACGGTGCGGCAGCGTCATCGCCGAAAGGCTGAGTTTCTCGTCGGCGCGTGCTCGCACCGACGGCGGCAGTCCTTCGGCGCCTCCAATGAGGAAGACCACCTTGCCCTTGCCTTGCGCCATGCGGGCCTCGAGCCATCGCGCGAAGCGTTCGCTCGACATTGTCTTGCCCTCGACGTCGAGAGCAACGACATGGGCGGAGGACGGCCACCGCTTTTCGAGCGTGGCCGCGAGCTCTGCTGGGGGCGCGTCGCGCACTTCGATCTCGTCGACGGGGAAGTGGCGGCTCACGCGGCCGGTGTAGTCGTCGATCGCTTCGCGAATCCCGCGCTCTTTGATCTTGCCCACCGCGAGGATGGAGAGCCGCACGTTGGCGCTAACGCGCGTTGGCGCCGGGGACCGGGAGGCGCGCGGCGTCGAGCCACAGCCCCTCGATGTCGTAGAGACCGCGGGCCTCTTCCTGGAAGATATGCACGACCACATCGCCGAAATCGATGAGCACCCATGCCGCCGCCGGGAGCCCTTCCACCGAGAGCGCGCGCTGCTTCTTGTTGGCGCAGGCCTCTTCGACAGCTTGAGCCAGCGCATCGACCTGACGGCTGGAGCGCCCCGTCATGAGGACGAGGAAATCGGCATAATCGACCTTGCCGACGACATCGAGAATCTCTACGGCGAGCGCCTTTTTTTCGAGGGCGGCGGTGGCGACGACGAGGGCCAGATCACGGCTCTCGTCGGCTGCGGAGGGTCTCGGCGGGCGAGCTGCCTTCTTCGTGGTGGGGCGGCGCGCGCTTTTAGTTGCCGGCATGTTCGGTCTCAATCATGGCGATGTTCCGTAGTCGACAAAGTAGCGCTAACCGCGTACCTGGCCTCCTCCATACACGATCCACTTCTTGCTCGTGAGGCTGTCGACGCCCATAGGGCCGAAAGCGTGCAGCTTGGAGGTCGAAATGCCGATTTCGGCCCCGAGACCGAGCTCACCCCCGTCATTGAACCGGGTCGAGGCGTTGACGAGCACGCAGCTGGCGTCGACCGTGTCGAGCCAAACTTGGGCGTGATCGTAGCTCGGGGTGCAGATGGCCTCGGTATGGGACGAGCCGTATTTTTCAACGTGCGCGAGCGCTTCGGCGAGATCGGCGACGACGCGAACGGCCAGGATCATGTCGAGGAACTCGCGCCCGTAGTCGTCAGGGGCCGCGGGAACGGTCGAGGGGACGATCGCGACGGTGCGCGCGCACCCGCGGAGCTCGACCGCATGCGCTGCCGCACGAGCAGCGAGTGCCGGCAGGAGGAGCGGCGCCTCCGCCTCATGCACGAGGAGGCATTCGAGCGCGTTGCAGACGCCGGGCCGAAGGGCTTTGCCGTCGATGATGAGCGCAAGGGCCGTGTCGTGATCGGCCCCTTGGTCGACATAGAGGTGGCATACCCCTTGGTAATGCTGAATCACGGGAACTTTGGCGTGCTCGGCAACGAAACGCACGAGCCCCTCCCCTCCCCGGGGAATGGCGAGATCGATGAGCCCGGTCATCGACAAGAGCGCGCGGATGGCGTCGCGATCGCCGGGGGGAACGAGTTGAACCGCGTCAGGAGGGAGCGCAGCATCGACGAGAGCAGCGCGCACGAGTGCCACCAGGGCGGCATTGGAGTCGCGCGCCTCCGAGCCTCCCCGCAGCAGCACGGCGTTTCCGCTCTTGAGACAGAGTGCGGCCGCATCGACGGTCACGTTGGGACGCGCTTCGTAGATCATGGCGATGACGCCGAGCGGGATGCTCACTTGTCCCACCAAGAGGCCATTGGGGCGCCGTGTCATGCCCGTCACCGCTCCGATGGGATCTTCCTGGGCGGCGATCTCGTCGACGGCGCCTGCCATGCCCTCGAGCCGCGCCTCGGTGAGCGTGAGGCGGTCGGTGAGCGCCGGGGTCGCGCCCTCGCTGTTCCGATAACGTGCGACGTCGACCCGGTTCGCTTCGAGGAGCGCACCGGGGGAAGCTCGGATGCGCGCCGTAATCGCGCGCAGCGCGGTATCCTTTTGGACACGCTTGGCGCGCGCGAGCACGCGCGCAGCGGCGCGCGCGCTCGTCGCGAGCCCCCTCGTGACGCGAACGATGTCAGGGTCGGGCATCGGGCGAAATTAGCATGAACTCGGCGCCGCTCTCGGCCGCGCCGTCGGAAGTGCCACCGTCTCGGGATTCGAACGCGACGGGCTCGTCGGGCTTCTCGTATTCGGGCGGCGGGCCGGCCACCTTGCGATGACGCGCGCCGGCACACGCCCCGAGGCTGAGGACAACCGCACCGGCCGCCACACGCCGCCACGAGCTCGCCACGTGCACGCTCAGTCCCAAAGCCCCTCGCTGACCGCGCGCACGCTTTCCTCGAGACTCTTGGTGGGCGCGTATCCGAGCGTGGCGCGCGCACGTCCGTCGTCGACCATGCACACGTAGCGCACGTGGTCGAGCTCAGGAACGGGAAACGACGCCATACGCAGGCGCCACAAGGGCGCCAGCATGGGAGCCGCAAGCGCATGGGGAATGGGCACGGTGGGGCGCCCGGTGGTCTTGATGATCCGCGAGAGCGGCGCCGGAGGAGGGCCGGCGAGGTTGAAGATACCGCGCACACCCGGTCTCAAGGCGAGCCCGATCGCGCGCACCAGATCTTCCTCGTGAATGACCTGCACCATGGGATCGAAGCCGAGCAAGGTGGGGATGACGTTGAGACGCAGGTAGTTGGACGGCGCGTTGCGCACCGTGCCGACGATGTGCACCGGCCTCAAAATGACCGTTTCGATTTCGGGATGCTTCCAAAAGAACGACTGCGCCAGCATGTCGACTTCGACCAGATCGCGAATTTCGCTGAAGGCGGCCCCGCCGAGCAGCGGCGCATCTTCGCTGAGAAATTGCGGGTTTTCCGGGCGCGGGCCATAGACATTGGCGCTCGACAGAAGAACGATCTTGGGAATCTGATAAAGGGCGACGTACTCGAGGATTTTCTGAAAACCGGCGACGTTCCAAGTGTGGTGGTCGGCGGCACTGGCCCGTGGATCGTGCATCACACCGAGGTGGACGACGGCACTGATACGCGTGGAACGAAAGACGTCGCGCGTCTTTTTGCGGCGAATATCGATCTGGTAGTGCTCGATGTCCTTGGGTCGGCCGTCGAAGGGACGGCGGTCGATGCCGAGCACCCGGCGATCGCGATGCATTCGGCGGGCGAGGCGACGGCCGAGCCGTCCAACGATACCGGTGATCACGACGGCCGGTTCTTCCGTTGACGAGGCGCGCGCACGACCCCCACTCGACTCGGGCGCCGCACCACCGTCAGGATCGCTAGCAGGCGCTTCGTCGGTGGACGCCGCGCTCGTGAGCGGCTGGCCGTTGGTCGTTCGGTTGAACATCAGAAAAACAGGCTCTTTCGCTCCATGAGGCCGCGGTTGAGCATGGATTGAATGGTCGCTTTGACGACCCACACCTTCTCTTCGATGACAGCGTCATCGTCGTCGGCGTCCCCCCGAAAGTAGAGCGGATCGCCGAATTGAATGCGGTAGCGCGTTGGCAACGGCAGTGCGCCGCCCGGCAAAAAGAGCTGCGGAATGATGGGAAATGACGGCATGTGCAACGCTTTGGCAACCGACTTCATATTGGCGACGCTGATGTACTGCTCCTCGGCGCCGATAACGGCGACCGGGAGTATGGGCGTATCCGTGGCCAACGCCAGTCGCATGAAACCGAGCCCGAAATCCGTCAGCTCGTAACGGTGTTGAAACGTTTTGGCGAGCCCCTTGGTGCCCTCGGGAAAGACCAAAAGCGGCTCACCGCGCTGCAACAGCAAGGCCGCGTTTTCCGGTACGCCCACCACCTGACCGCACTTGGCGAAGAAGGTCGACACGAACGGCAGCGTCTGCGCCCACTTTTCGACCATTGCGCGCACGATGCGCGGCGGGTTGCCTTCGAGGAAAACCGAAATGGCGACGATCACGCCGTCGAGCGGAATCTGGCCGGAGTGATTGGCGACGAGGATCACCCGTCCCGCGGGCATTCGCTCGATGCCCGTAACGACCGTGCGAAAGTAAGAACGCGACAGTGCCGTAGCGGCGGCGATGACGTAGCGAGCGTATTCAGGATCCCAGCCGAAAGGGTCGACGCCATGTGGCGCGAGCTCATGGCTCACCCGGCGCAGCCGCTCTTCTAGATCGCGCCCGAGCAGCGTGGAAGCGACACCATCGAGCGCTCCGCGAGCTTTGCGCAGCAGGTCGCGAGCGAACGGAAGGCCGTCCTTGCGAGCGAAGTCGCCGAGGCGTACGAGCTGACTGGCAGGGTCCATCGGGACCTTCGCTTCTAGCCTTCCTTGCGCCTCGCAGCAATCAGGCACGCCGCTTATCGATGCGTTGGTCGGCGCGCGGCTTATCGCTCATCGTGAGTTCTTGCTACCGTGTATTGCGTGATCTTCCCTGCGCCGCTCGAGCCGGGCGACACCGTAGCGGTGGTAGCTCCCTCTGGACCTTTCGATCGGGCGGCGGCGCTGGCAGGCATCGCATGGCTCGCGCAGCGTTATCGCGTCATCTACGGCAAAACGCTGTTCACCCGCGACGCCTATCTAGCGGGCCCCGATCGTCGTCGCATCGGCGAGCTGCAAAAAGCGCTCGACGCCGACGTGCAGGCGGTCGTCGCGGCTCGCGGCGGGTACGGGCTCGGGCGCATTGCTGCGCTCGTCGATTGGCGCATCGCGCAGCGCCGGCCCAAGTGGCTGATCGGATTTTCCGACTTCACCGTTTTGCACGCCGAGTCATGGCGACGCGGCCTTGCCACGGTGCATGCGTCGATGGTGTGCACCCTCGGCAGCGCCACCGCGACCGCAAAGCGTCAATGGATCGACACACTGGAGGACCCGATGCGCGAGCGGCGCTGGATCGGGCTCGTGCCTTGGCGCGGCGGACGCGCTGCCGGCACGCTCGTCGGGGGTAATCTCGCCATCCTGCACGCCATGGCTGCCGCCCGCCGTCTCCATCTTCCGAAGCGCGCCGTCGTCCTGTTGGAGGACATTGGCGAGCGCCCCTACCGCGTCGATCGCATGCTCACCGATTTGCTCGCGGGAGGGCATTTGAAACGCGCATCAGGCATCGTCGTCGGCGACTTCACCGATTGCGCAACGGGTCCGGACGGTCGCACCATCGAGCAGGTCCTCCGCGAGCGACTCTCTACCCTCGGCGTGCCCATCGCGTCGGGCTTTCCCGCCGGGCACGGCAAACGCAACGACGCCATCGTCATCGGGCACCGCGCCGAGCTCGACGCCCGACGTGGAATGCTCACGCTCGGTTAGCCGCGCGTGAGCAAAGTCAGCGCTTCGGTGCCGGCGGCGGATCCTGTTGCTCTTCCAGCTCTTCGATCAGATCGACCTCGTCGACGAGATCGGAGTCGTCGACCGCCAGAATAACCTCGTGATCGGAGGTTTCTTCGCCATTGGCGGCCTCGCTGCCATGCGTCTGCTCGATCTCGACGGCGGCCTGCACGCCCAAATGATCGGTATCTTCCGAGAGCCGCGTCGTGCCGTCGAACGTTTCGTCATCGTCCATGTTCGCCGGGATGATCTCCTCGCCCGCGGCCGCTTCGTCCTCGGTGCCCTCCTCCGCGGCGACGAGGACCTGATCTTGCTCCTCGTCGGCCGCTGAGGCGCCGAGCGGCGGTAGATCGGGGGGTTGCTCATCGGAATCGGCGCCCGACGACGGCAACGGGGGCGCGGCCTCTTCCGCGTCACGCTGGCTCAGCATGCCGGTTTTGGCGCGCTCGAGCCCGGCCTGAGCGTCGGCGTCTCCGGATTTCATGCGCAGCACGCGCCGCCAGGCGTCCGCTGCCTCGCGAGGATCTTTCAGACGGTCCTCCCAGAGCCGCGCCACCTTGCGCGCCAGCTCGGCGCGCGCTTGCGGATCTTTGTGACGGAGGATCTGGTCCTCCAGGACGTGCACCATGCCGCGAAAATCGCCGAGCTCGGTCAAGAGCACCGATAGCTCGTCCATGACGCTGGTGTCGGCCGGCGAGAGATCGTGCAGCTTCTTCAGGTCGTCGGCAGCGCCTTGTTTGTCCCCGAGATCGTCGCGCCGCAGCTTCACCCGACGCGCGAGCAACTGCCGCACGAGCGGACCGTCGAACACCTCGGCCAGCGCGCGCCCGAGCGTGGCCTCGGAGCGTTTCAAGTCGCCCACCTCGCCGCCCAACTCCTCGAGGGCGTCGAGCGACTCGCTGTCGACGTGGGCAATGAGCGCGTCGCCGAGCCACTCGAACGCCTTGTCGGTGTCATTCAGATCGCGCTGCGCGATCTGGGCCGCGCGCCGCAGCAGAAAACCGCGCGTGCGACCGCCGTCGCGAGCGCTCTGTCCGCCGCCCGACAACGCTTCCGCCAGCGTACGGCGCAGCGACGTGCCCCCTTGCTCGCGGTCCCCCTGATTGGCGGATAACTCGAGCAGCAGCAGTGTTTCTTCGGGCGTGCCCGTGGAGATCGCCAGCTCATAGAAGCTCTTGGCGCGATCGAGTGCGTCGCGCTCGGCCGCGACTTGCGCCGCGCGAGCGAGCGCCGCGAGCTTGTCGGCGGGTGCCTTGCAGCGACCTATCTGCCGCTCGTAGACGTCGATGACCGGACCCGCAGCGTCGACGAGGGCGGCAAGGCGGGTCAGGAGCGGCTCGACCTGCGCCGGAGGCACGCTGCTGAGCCCCGTCTCGCCGTGTTGCTGCGCTTCGACCGGATCGACCCCGGCCTGGACCAACATCTCGGCCTGGCGTACGAGCTCCGCCGCCCGCTCCGCCCCCGAAAGCTCACGCGCCAGAAGATCGTGCGCGATGCTCATGGCCTCGAGATCCTTCAGACGAAGCGCGATCTCTTCGAGCTTATCGGCGAGCTCGTGGTCGGCGGCCTTCGAGCGGGCCAGCTCCACCGCGACTTTGGCGGCTTCTTCGAAACGCTCGACGCCGAGGAATCGCTGAAAAGCGTCGCGCAGGGCTTCGTTGCGCGCGGGGGTGGGCAACGATTCGCCGTGCCACTCGACCAGCTTGCCGGCGACGATCCCCTTCCATCCCAGACGATCAGCGAGCTCGACGTAGGCGTCACGGCACGGCGCATCACCGTTGTCGGCCGGACCTTCCAGCGCGGCGAGTGCTTCGTCACCGCGATCGAGCTTGGTGGAGAGAATATCCGCGAGCTTGCGCGTGAGCTGCGAGAGCTCGTCCTCGTCTCCCTCGATCTCGATGAGCGCCGAAAGCAAGGAGGCCACGCGCGGCCAGTCGCCCACTTTTTCGCAGAGGACCTCGAGCCGAGCCGTCGCTTCGAAATCCTCGGTATCGAGCGCGCGCACGATGTCGAGCGCGCGGATGGCGCCTTCGGGGTTGTCGAGCGGCCCTTCGTAGAGGCCGGCCAAGCGCCGCGCGATATCGAGGCGGTCTTGCTGCTCGATCCCCATCTTGAGTTCCCGCTCGAGCGCTTCGGCAACCTGCTCGTGGTTGCCGCGCTTTTCTTCGAGCTCCGCGATTCGCCCCACCGCCTCGCGGTTCTTGGGGTCGATCTCGTCCAAGATCATGAGAAAACGCGCAATGGCGCCGTCGGAATCGTCGAGCGCGTCGGCGAGAAGATTTCCCTCGCGCATGGCAACGGCGACCCGCTCCTCGGTCGTTTTCATGAGCGGGAAGAGGCGGTGGATGAACTCTTGCGTCTGCTCGGGATCGCCGCGCTCCTCGGCGTCGTCGGCCAGCTTGGTCAGCACTTCGGGATCGTCCCCGTCCTCGAGCGCCTTCATCAGGATTTCGCGCGCCACTTCGGCGTTGCCGAGCTCGTCGGCATGGATCGCGGCCGCGCGTTTGCGCAAGGCCTGGCGCTTGGTCCTGTCATCGATCTTGTCGGCACGCGCCGCGAAGAAATCGGCCAGGTCAGCGAAGCGCGTTCCTTCCGTGTAGCGTCGTTCGACCTCGCGCGCGTACTCGTCGTTGTAGGGGTCGAGCGCGCTTGCGTTTTCGACTTGGAGAAGTGCGCTGTCTTCGTCGCCGGCGCGACTCAAGAGCGTCGCCGCTTTGACGAGCAGCGCGGCCTTGCTCTTGGCCTCGCTGGTCAGCTCGGCGCGCTGTCCCACGACGTAGGCCGCTCGATCCCAGCGTTCGCCCGAAACGAAAGAGCGCTCCGCTGCTTCCCACATCTTCGACCCGCCGTCGGATTCGGCGGCCTGAACGTAGGCCTCTCCCGCTTCGCCGAGCTCGCCGGCCTTTTCGTAGAGCTCCCCCATTTTTTGGTAGAGCCCAGCGCGTACACCCTTGTCTTCGACGGCCGCCGCGCATTCGCTGATGACTTGGCAGGCGAGGTCGCGGCGCTGACCCTTTTCGAAGAGCTTCACCGCCGTTTGGATAGGCGCCTCGTCTCCCGTCAACATCGCGGCCAAACGGGCCCACGCTTCTCCGGCGGCCACGAAATCCTTGCGCTTGACCTCGTGCAGCTGGGCAAGCTTCTTCTCGAGCGCGATCTTGGCCTCGGCGTCGTTGGTGCTCATCGCCTCCTGCTCGAGTTGAGCAGCAAGCTCGTCCCAGCGACCGCCGCGTTCGAGCAGACGGCGCAAATGTTCGCGTGCCGTGGCATCAGCGCGATCGATGGTGCAGATCTGCTTCCACGCTTGAATCGCCGTTTCGAGATCGCGCAGCTGCGTTTCGCACAGCCCCGCCACGTCGAGCAGCTGCTGTTTGCGCGTCTCGCTCGAAGCGTTGGGTGCTCGCGCGGCCTGCATCAGCACGTCGCGAAGCTCCGCGTATTGCCGCTTCTGGCGTAGATAATCCTCGACCCATGCCAATGCTTCGGGGTGGGCGGGGTCGGTGGCGAGCACGCTTTTGTATTTGGCGAGCGCCTGGGGCTTCTGCCCTCGAGCGGCGAGCGCCGACGCCTCTTGCAGTGTGCGCATCACCTGTTCGGCGCGAAGTTCCGAACCCCCTTCCCCGCCGGCGTCACCTTCGCCAGATCCGGGGAGCGGTCCCATCGAAGCCGGCGCGTGCCGCGGCGTGTAGCCGCCCATATCGGGTGCGCCGGTCTCGCGGCGAGCCTCGGGACCCATCGCGCCACCCGGATTGACCTGCAAATACTCTTGCCAGCGGGGGAAGAGCTCGTTGGAACGCCCAAGCTCGCGCGCATAATGCCCCGCGAGCTGCATGGCGCGGTCGTGCCCGGGCGACGCGTCGAGCGCCGCGGTGGAATACGCGAAGCCGTGCTCTCCGGGGTACATCTCTGAAAGCGAGACGAATAGATCGGCGGCTTCTTGCCGCTCCGCGTGCGACACGGCCTCTCCCGCTTGCATGCGCTCGAGGATCGAAGCTGCCAGCTCCTGTACGAGCGCGGCGTCATCCTGCGCGATGTTGCGCGCGTCACGGAGAACCTGCGTTGCGCCCGGTCGATCGCCGAGCAGCTTGCGAATCTCTGCTTCGTCGCGATAGAGCGCGAGCTTGCGCTCGACGTCGGTGATGATCGATTGCTCCAGCGCGAAGAGGGGCAGCGCGTCGGCGTATTGTTCGGATTCTTTGTAGAGCTCGCGCAGCGCGTAGACGGCGTAGGCGGATGTGTTATCGAGCTCGATGGCGCGGCGGTAATTGTCCGCGCCCTTCTTCGGCGTAGAAAGCGGGGCCTCCGTCCACAGCCGGCCAAGCTCCTCGTGAATTCCAGCCAAATGCAGGCGGAGGTCGGGGTTCTGGGCGGCGAGCGGGTTCAGCGCCTTGGCGCGCCGTTCGAGCAGCGCAACCAGCGCTTTGTGCTCGCCTTTATCGCGGTAAAGCTGCGCGAGCCGTTCGGCCGCCGTTTCTTGAGTGGGGTCTTTATCGACCGCCATCATGAGGACGCGCGCCGCTCGATGTGGGTCGCCGAGCGTGACCGACCAGACGTTGGCCGCCTCACTCAGCCAGTGGCTGGCGTAGCTCGGGTCAGGGGTGGCATTGCCAACCTTCTCGAGGAACACCGCATACGACTTCGGGTCGGCATTGCCGGCGTTGTGGGCGTAGGCAAGCGCTTCCTGGTCGTGCGGGTTAGCAACGAGCCGCTGCACCAAGACATCAATCTCACTCGCATCCATGGGCAATCAGGACGCTATCACGCGAAGAAACCCCTCGGCAACGCGGCGATTTATGCACGGACACGGTAAACCACCACGGGGTGGCCCCGCCCGGTTGGCGGGCTGGAGGGTCCCGTGACTCTTGAGACTTCCGGCCGCGCTGCCGTTAACGCCGGTCGGGCGTGGGGCGGGGTTCTCCAGAAGTCGACGCGTCAGGACGAGATTCGCGCTCGCCAAGCGCTATACTCGACTTGTTGAAGTACGGCGACGACGCTCCCATTCCCGATCCTTACCTTCTTCCAACAGGAGCGCCGCCCACCCCTCCTGCGGAGCCCCCGACGGCGACACCGCCCCCCACGACGCCCCCCGGCGGGTATGCGGCGAAGCCGTTCGCGGCTGTACCGGATAGTCCGTACGCGACCTGGGCACTCATCATCGGTGTTTTCGGGCTCATCTGCTTCGGCGCCGGTCCCGTGCTCGGAATGATTGCCGTCGTTTTAGGCGCGCTCGGTTGGAGACAAGTCACGAAGGCCGGCGGGGGGATGCGCGGCAAATTCTCCGCCGCCGCCGGCATTCTCACGGGGGTTTTGGCGATCGGCTTTTTCGCCGGTGAGGTTGCTCTTTATCTGATGCTCGTGCGGCCACAGCGAATCGCCGCGAGCGCATCGGGCAAAGGGCAAGAACCCTCTGCCGCCGTGTCATCGACCGCCGACGATGATTCGGCGAACGCGGCCGGTACGACGCCCGCCGAACCGCCGTCCGGCGCCAGCGTCGTCACCACGGTGGGGCACATCACCGTCGTCGATGTGGCGCTCGGCGTCGCCTCGCTCTCGAACGAGCTCCGTCGACAGCACGCCGAAGCGACCGCCAATGGCGAGAAGCTCATGCTCGAGACGACGGCGACCGGGTGCCCGCAGTGCCAAGGCATCGCTTCGTCGCTGCCCGATCCGCGCATGCAGGCCGCCCTCGACCATGTACGCGTCGTGCGCGTCGATCGTGACCCGTTCGAAGAAGATCTCGCAGAGCTCGAGATCCCTTCGCGTCCCCTCCCCGGTTTTTTTCTTCTTGACTCGGATCTGCGGGTCACCGACGCCATCAACGGCGGTGAATGGGACGACGACATCGCCGTGAACATCGCGCCGGTTCTCGGACCGTTCGTGCGCGGTACGTACGCCAAACGCCGCTCGCCCTGGAAAAAGCTGCCGCGACCTGGCGGCACCGTTCTCTAAATTCTCGCAATCGTCGCGCGGCCGCCTACCCCTCGCCACCTCAGGCACCGCCGTGGTCGTCGCGCGGACATCAGGAACGCCGGCTACCGCCCCGCCGCCGTGCACCTGCGACGAAACTTTGCGGCGCTGAGCGACGGCGCGTTGCGCTTCCTTAAGTTTGAGCGTCGCCAACCGCAAAATGGAGGGACCCGACGGGTTGCTCCGTCGCCCCCTTCTACGTATCGTGCCCCCCTCGATGCAGCACGCCCAGCGCCTCGACAAACCCGCACCGCAAGGCCAACCCCTGCCCGCGCAATCGCTTCGTTCCGAAATGGAGCGACGGCGTGCGCAGGGTAAGGCGTTCTCCATCAAGGAAGCGGTCAACATCATCGTACCGCTCTGTGTCGAGGTCGCGCAGCGCCACAGCCGCGGCGATCGGATGTTCGTGCATCCATCGTCGATCGTGCTGGCCGGCCCGGGTCGGGTGCAGATTGCCGCCGAGCTGGCGACCGTGCCTCCCACACTGGACCGCGATCGCGCGTGTCTTGCCCCCGAAGAAAAGCACGGGGAAGCGGGCGATGCCCGATCGTCGGTTTTCACGATTGGCGCCATCTTTTACGAGCTTCTCACCAACGAGGTCGTCGGGCCGGCCATGGCACGACCGACGCAAGTCGTGCCCGGACTTCACCCGGCCGTCGAGGTGATCCTCGGCAAAGCCCTCGTCACGGACCGCGGCCATCGCCCGGACGATCTCGGCGCGCTTGCCCAAGCGCTGCACCACGTCGTCCCTTCCGAAACGGTGCCCCCTCCGGCGGACGAATCGCACCTCGACCGCGGCGCTGACTTCGCAGTCGACGTGTCGCTTTCCATGCTTCCCCCCGAACCGGTGCCGACGGCGGCCTCGGGAGGCGGCGCAGGTCGAGCTCCCGCCGCGATGCCGACGGCTCAAAAGGCGATGCAAGGGCCGGATCCGTACGCCATGGCCGTCGTCCAGGCGCCCAAGGCCGCGCCGCGCGGGCACGACCCAACCGCGCAGCTCACCGACGTCAAAGCACGCCTCGAATCGGATCCCCGCCCCCGCTATGTCGTGATCAAAGAGGGGATGGACCATGGGCCCTTCAATGCCGTCGAGCTACTGCAGCAGATCGGGTCCCATGCCTTCGAGGGAAAGCACACGTTGCGCGACGCGCTTTCCGGCGATGAAAAGCCGATCGAGGAGTGGAAGGAGTTTGCCCCCTTCGCCGAACACGCCAAGATCAACCGCGAGATCGTCGCTGAAAAGAAGGCGATCGAGCAGGTCGTGGTGGCCGAAGCGAAAGGCACCCGCGCCAAGACATTCGTCGGTATCGGCGCCCTCGCCATCCTTTTGGCGGGCATCGCCGGCTGGTACGTCCGGGCGCGCGGCCTCCGCAACGACGCCATTCGCCTGGCCGAGGAGCAAGGGATCAGCGTCGAAGCGGCGGGCGGCTTGAAAGGCCAAGCCCGAAAGAACGTGGGCGCTCGTCCCGGAGGCGGCGGAGGAGGCCCGGTGATTCCGAGCGGTCTCTCCTGCGAAGGCGCGCGCGCGAAATACATCGAAGAGATCAGCATCGGCGGTGCCAAGGGGCAGGCCGACCTCACCGCGGGACAGTTTGCATCGGTCCTCAATAACGGAAGCTACATCACCGGCTGCGGCACCCCGGGGAGCATGCACGTCACCGTCTGTGCCGCCGTACAGAACGGTCGCGCGGTAGGCGTCACCGTCACCACCGAGCCATCGAATGGCGGCATCTCCAGCTGCATCGCGGGTGCAGTGCGCCGCATGAGCTTTCCCTCCAACCCAAAGCTCGACATCGCAACCACGCGGTTCTGAGTCGGTACCCAGCGGGTAAGCACCCGGGGGCCGCTCCTCGGAGGCACGCAAGGCCGCCATCGTCCGGCGCCGTCGGCAGGCCGGGGTGACAAGGCGCCTCCCCTGCGCTTAGATACGCGGCGTGCGTGTCCGTCCTCCGCTTCGCGCGCTTCTCCTGCCGATCCTATTGGCCGCGGCGTGTACGGTGCCGGTCGCGGGCGGTCTCGACGAAGGTCAGGCCAATCGCATCGTCCTCGCCTTGGACCGCGCCGGCGTCGGTTCGGAAAAGGAGACCGACCCCGTCACCGAAGGGCGCTACCGGGTCGTCGTCGAGCGCGATGAAGCGCCGCGCGCCATCACCGCCATGCGCGCTGAGGATCTGCCCGCTCCGGCGAGCCTTGGCTTACTGGACTCGATGGGCAAAGGGGCACTTTTGCCCAGTCGACTGGCCGAGCATGCTCAATTCCTGGCCGGACTGAGCGGGGAGCTCGAGCGCACGCTGCTCGCGATCGAAGGCATGCTTTCCGCGCGCGTGCACGTCTCCCTTCCCGAAAACGATCCGCTGCGCGAAGGGCCCCGGCTGAAACCGACAGCGTCGGTGCTCCTCCAGCATCGCGGCGCGACGCCTCCCATCGACGTGCACGAGGTAAAACGGATCGTCGCCGGCGCAGCGCCCGGACTTGCTCCCGACGACGTCGCCGTGGTCATGGTTCCCCGCCCGCCGGGCAACGCCGCCGACCGGGCGCTCGCGCGGCTCGGTCCCATCACGGCCACCCGCGGATCGGTGGGCCTTTTGCGCATCGTCACCGCCGGCGTGGTCGCCTTCGACCTCGCGCTCGTCGTCACCGTACTCTTGCTTTGGTCGCGACTGCGCAAGCTTCGCGCGCTAGCCACCGAGCCTTCTTTGCAACAACCGCGACGGTCCGGCATTTGATTCAAATTCAGCACCTCTCCAAGACGTTCGCTCACCCCGTGCTCCACGACGTCACGTTGCGCATTCCCGCCGGGTGCCTTTACGGCCTCATTGGACCCGGGGCGAGCGGCAAAAGCGTGCTCCTCAAGATGATCACCGCGCTCATGCGTCCCGACGCGGGGACGCTTCACGTCGACGGACAAGACGTGCTCGCCTTGAGCGAGATCGAGCTTGCCGCGTTTCGTCTGAAATTCGGGATGCTTTTTCAAAATAACGCGCTTTTCGACTCGATGACCGTGGCCGACAACGTCGGCTTCCCGCTGCGGCGGCTCGGACGATTCGGCGAGGAGGAGATCGCCGAGCGGGTGCACGAACGCCTTTCCGCCGTTTCGCTGGCCGAATTCGCGGATCGCATTCCTGCCAGCCTCTCTGGCGGGCAAAAGAAAAGAGTAGGCGTAGCGCGCGCCACCATCACCCAAGCCCCCATCATCTTTTACGACGAGCCGGCGGCGGGGCTCGATCCGGTCACCTCGCAAAAGATTTTCGACCTCTTGCGCAAGGAACAGGAGAGCGCAAAGACAACGGTGATCATGGTGTCGAGCGACATCGATCGCCTGCTCACCGTCACCGATCGCGTCGGAATGATGTACCGAGGATCGCTCGTTTTCGATGGCAGCACCAGCGAAGCGCAAGGCAGCGCGCACGCCCACGTGAAGCAGTTCATTCACGGCCTCGCGGAGGGACCGCTGTGAGCAAGATGTTTTCGCCCATCGCCGCCGCTCGCGAAGGGCTCTTCGGACTGGCGGCAACGCTCGGCAAAATGGGCATCGTCGCCGGCCAAATCGGTCGCCGTCTCTACCGGCTCGACCTCGATCACGAAGAGTTCTGGCGCAACATGTACAAGATGGGCGTCAAATCGGTCCCCATCGTTCTGCTCACCGCGCTCTTCACCGGCGCGACCATGGTGGTGCAAGCCGCCCCCATCGTGCAGCGCTACGGCGCGAACCAGCTGCTTGGCTGGGGCGCCGGGTTCGGGATTTTGCGGGAAGTCGGCCCCATTCTAACGGCGCTCATGATCTCCGGTCGCGTCGGGGCCAACAACACCGCCGAGCTCGGGACCATGACGGTCACCGAGCAGATCGACGCCTTGCGCGCGCTCGCCATCGATCCCATTGCCTTTTTGATCGTGCCGCGCTTCGTCGCCATCGTGCTGACGTTGTTCTTCTCGACGCTCTACGCCGATGCGGTGGCGTTGGTCGGGGCGGCGTATGCCGGCAAAGCCTTGGTCGGCGTCGAGCCCATCACATTCTACAACGCGCTCACGTCGGACTTCATGGGCATCGCCGATGTGACCAATGGCCTCGTGAAGAGCGTCATCTTCGGCATCGCCATCGGGCTCGCCAGCTGCACCTTCGGGATGGGGGTGAGCGGTGGAGCGCCCGGTGTGGGACGTGCCGTCAACGCCACCGTGGTGGCGAGCGCAGCGGGCATTTTCGTGGTCGACTACTTCGTCAGTTTCATTTTGATCTAGGGATTGAGGCGAGTTTGAGTGCAACGTCGAACGCCAGCGCCGAAACGACGAACGCCCTCCCCGCCGACGATGGGCTCGCCGCAAGTATCGGCCGCGCCGTCTTCGAAAGTATTCACAGCACGCGCGAGGTCTACGGCGTTCTGGTCCGCACCCTTTATTACATCGCCCGCGCGCGCACCGATCGCGACGCCGTCATCCGGCAGATGTACGAGATCGGCAACCGCTCGCTGTTTCTCCTGACGGTCGTGATCGGCTTCATCGGCATGATCTTCGTCCTGCAGGCCGGCTTGCAAATGCAGCGCGTGATCCCCGATCTGACCATGCTGGGCGCGTCTTTCATGGAGCTGCTCGTGCGCGAGCTGGCGCCCACCATCGTGGCGCTGATGCTGGCGACGCGAGTCGGCGCGGGCATCGCCGCCGAGATCGGATCCATGGTCGTCACCGAGCAAATCGACGCCCTGCGCATGTGCGCCGCCGACCCCATCGATTACCTGGTGAAACCGCGCTTTATCGCCTGCTTGCTCATGACCACCGTGCTCACGCTGTGGAGCGGCGGCGTCTCGGTGGCGAGCGGCATCGTCACCGCCGAGGTCATTTTTCAGGTCACGCCGCGCACCTTCTGGAATCTTTCCCTCGTTCACGCCAGCGACGTCGCGACGGGGCTCACCAAATGCATCGCTTACGGCGCCGCCATTCCCATCGTCTCTGCGCACTGCGGTCTCTCCACGTTCGGCGGCTCGGAAGGGGTCGGCTCGGCAACGACGCGCGCCGTCGTCCAGTCGTCGCTCGCGGTCATCGTTTTGAACTTCATCATCTCGAGCACCGCCTTCCTGGTGTTCAAATGATCTCGTTTCGCAACGTCTCCAAGTCGTTCGGCACGAAGAGCGTCCTTTCCGACGTCTCTTTCGACATCGAGAACGGCGAGGTCTTTTTCATCATCGGCGCGTCGGGGGTGGGCAAGAGCGTACTCATCAAGCAGCTCGTCGGCCTCTTGCGCCCCGACGGCGGAGACATCTTGCTCGATGGAGACGAGGTGAGCCGATTCGACGAACAGGCCATGTACGCCGTTCGCAAGAAGTGCGCGATGGTGTTTCAGCATTCGACCCTCTTCGACTCCATGACCTGCCTCGAAAACGTGGCTCTGCCTCTGCGCAAACATCGAGGGATGAAACCGCGCGAAGCGCTGGCGGCCGCGCGGGATCGATTGGAGCAGGTGCACATGCACGAATTCGGCGATCGCTATCCGGCCGAGCTCGGCGACGGCATGAAAAAACGGGTCGCCATCGCCCGCGCGCTCACGCTCGACCCGCGCTACGTGCTCTTCGACGAGCCGACCACGAGCCTCGATCTCGTGAGCGCGCGCCGCGTCGACAAGCTGATTCGCGAGCTCGCCGATAGTCTCGGCGTCACCTGCATCGTCGTTTCGCACGATCTCAATTCCATCTTCGGCATCGCCACGCGGATCGCCATGCTCTACAAAGGGCAAGTAAGACTCCTCGGCACGCCGGCTGATTTCAAAGGCACCTCGGACGAAATCATCCAACAGTTCATCCAGGGTCGCGCCCAGGGCCCCATGGAGACGTGAAAGGATCCACGAACGTGAAGGAGCGCGCAATCGAGGTCAAGGTCGGCCTCCTCATCTTGGTAGCCCTGGGACTCCTCGGGGCGTTCGTGCTGGTCATGGGGCAGATCAGCTTTCAGCCGAAGTTCTCCGTGTTCGTCGACTTCGACAATCCCGGCGGGCTCGCCGTCGGTTCGGCGGTACGCGTGGCCGGCGTGAAGGTCGGCAAGATCGACGAGATTCAGTACCGGGGCGGCGAGATGAACACCGTAACGAATCATCGCGAGCCCTTGGTACGGGTCAAGCTCTCGCTCGAAAAGCGCTACCAGCAAGCGGTGCGCGACAATTCGATCTTCTACGTCACGACGCAGGGCATGCTGGGCGAGCAATTTTTGCAGATCGACCCCGGCAGCGCCGATCGGCCCATGCTCCCCGAAGGCGGCGTCGCGCGCGGGCTCGATCCGCCGCGTCTCGATATGCTGCTCGCCGAGGGTTTCGAGCTGCTCCACACCGGCGTCACCGTGCTGCGCGAGAACCGCAAACAGATCTCCGAAACGTTCGACGGCCTGCACGACACGCTGCGCGGCACCGGTGAGTTCTTGAAGCGCAACCAGGACCGACTCGACCGCATCGCCGAGGGGATCGAGAAGCTTGCGAACGATTCCGACGAGCTCGTCAAATCGGTGCGCGGTCGGTACGTCGATAACCCGCAAGTCGGCCGGATCATGGACAGCATCGACAATACGACCGCGATCGTTTCGCGCGACGTCGAGCCGCTCATCAAGGACGCAAAAGAGGTGCTCGCGAACGTCGAACGGCTGACGAAGACGGTGTCCGGGCCGGAAGAACAGGCCAAGATCAAATCGGCCATCGGCGACATCGCGGCGCTCGCCAACCACGCCAAGGTGACGGCGGCCGATGCGCAGGCCATCGTTTCCCACATCCGCCACGGGCAGGGCTCGGTGGGTGCCATGGTGATGGACGAGCAACTCTATGACGACATCCAAGAGCTGACGCGCGACCTCAAACACAACCCGTGGAAGCTCTTCTGGCGGGAGTGACGGACGCGCCATCGCCCCCGGCTCGCCCGCGCTAGTCGGCGGGACCGGTCCCCCCCTCGGGGCCGACGCCAGCTTCGACGCGGAAGTTGATACGGGTGAGGTTGCTCGTACAGGTCTTCTCGATGCAAACGAGCCCGGCCGCGCACTCCTCCGCCCGAAAGCACTCCGCGCCTTCCCCCCCCGCCTCCGCCGGACCGCCGCAGTGCATCGCGGCGAGCACTGCCGTCAATGTTGCCGCCCCCACGGCCGCTTTTCTCCCCATTCTGCTCAGATTACCACGATACGAAATTTCGCTTCGGCGGAGCGGCGCTTGGGTGGTAGGGTCCCTGCCGCGATGGCCACCAACGTACAGGCGCACATCACGGGAACCGTTTGGAAAATCGAAGTGAAACCGGGCGAATCGGTCGACGAGGGCCAGACGCTCGTCATCATCGAATCGATGAAAATGGAGATGCCTGTCGAATCGCCCGTCAAGGGCACAGTCGACCAGATCGCGGTGACCGAAGGGCAGGCAGTGGATGAAGGCGCCGTCCTCCTCACGATCGCCTGACGCTTCCTCCCTCGGCGCAGATGCGCGGGTGAAGGGAGCTTTTTGGAAGCGAAGTGTTCTGCTATGGCGAAGACCTAACGCAATAGTGCTAGGGCTTTGCTCCGTGCCTCTGGCAGGCTAGGCTACATCCGCGTTCGTTTCCCCGGCCGAGCGCACCGATTCCAGCACCCGACAAATTCGAAGGAGCCTCGATTCATGGCTGAACAGAAGGAAAGCTCGGTTCTCTTTTCCCTCAAGGAGCTCATGAACCTTGAGGAGGATCGAATCAAGCAAGAGGACGACGACAAGAAGCGCCGGGCCGACGCCGATGCGCGTGCCCGAACCGAGGCCGAACGTCGCGCGCGTGACCAGGAACAAGCCCGGTTGACGGCCGAAGAAGAGCGACGTCGGGGCGACGAGCAGCGCAAAAAGGAAGAGGCAGTGCGCCTCGAAGCCATCCGCCACGGCGAGATCGAACGCGCACGCGTCGAGGCCGAGCAGCGCGCTCGCATGGAAGCGCTGAGCAAGCAGCAGGAGCACGAGCGGCACATCACGTCGCTCAAGCACGACGAGCACAAAAAGAAACTGCAGCGCAATTTGATGCTCGCCGTCGGCGGCGGCGCCATCATCGTCTTCGGCGGTCTTGGCCTCTATTTCGGTAAAATCCGCCCGGAAGCCGAAGCACGCGAGACCGCGACGCGCGCCGCGCTGTTTCAGCAATCGGAAGAGACGAAGCGCGCGCAGCAGCAGCTTGCCGAGACCACGGCCAAGGTCAACGATCTTGTCACCCAACTGAGCTCTGCGCAGGACGACAAGACGCGAGCCGAACTGAAAGCGAAGCTCGACGAAGCGCAACGCGTGCAAGCCGGTGCGGCGCGCCGCGCGAGCGGCACGGCGACCAAGGGCGGCGACGACAAGCCCGACAAGCCCAAGCCGAAAAAACCGTGCGACTGCCAGCCGGGCGACCCGCTCTGCAATTGTCTCTGAGCTCGTGATGCCCGCCGCGACCGCAGGGGCGGTCGAATCGCCTGAAAGTCGTCTCATCTTTGCACTCGATTTTCCGAGCCTCAGCGCGGCCCGCGCGGGGGCGGAGAAGGTGCGCGGGGCAGTCGGTGTGCTCAAAGTCGGCCTCGAGCTCTTCGTCAAAGAGGGGCCCGCGGCGTTCGCGCTCGCGCGCGAGGCTGATGCGGCGCTCTTTGCCGATCTCAAGCTGCACGACATTCCAGAGACGGTGGAGCGCGCGGTGGGATCGCTCGCCCCGGTGGGGGCGCGTTTCGTGACGGTGCACGCCGCGGGAGGCGCGGCGATGCTGGCGCGCGCCGTCGAGCGCGCGGCAAAGGAAACGAACGGCAAGCTGATGATCCTCGCCGTCACCGTGCTCACTTCACTCGACGATGAGGACATGCAGGCACAAGGCGTTTCTGGCCGCTCGCGCGATCACGCGCTGCGTCTCGCCCGCGTAGCGTGGTCGGCCGGCGTACGCGGATTCGTTTGCTCGCCGGCCGAAGTAGCCGCTCTGCGCGCCGAGCTCGGTCCCGAAGCGACATTGGTGACGCCCGGTGTACGCCCGGCCGGCACCGCGGCACACGATCAAAAGCGCGTGGCGACGCCCGAAGAAGCCATCGCTGAAGGAGCGGACTACGTCGTGCTGGGTCGCCCGATCCGCGACGCCAAGGACCCGGCCGCGGCGGCACGCGCCGCCGCCAAGGAGATCGCGGCCGGGCTGGCGCGGCGAGCGCCGGGAGCCGTTGCCTCGCCAGCGACGCGCGGCTAGCGCGATGCGCAACCCCGACATCACGATCGCCGATCGCGGTCCCCCCGCCGGGCGGCTCGTCTTCGGAATTCAACCGGTGCGCGAAGCCGTGCGCGCGCACGGTGCGCGCCTCGCGCAGGTCACCATCGAAGCGGGCGATCACCCGCAACTGCAAGCGCTCGCGCGCTTTGCACGCGACCAGGGCATCGAGGTGACGAGCGTTTCGCGCGCCGAGCTCGATCGACGCGCCAAAGGCGCGCGTCACCAGGGCGCGATGGCGGTCGCACCGGCGCTGCCCATTTTGAAGCTGGCGCAAATGGCCGTGACCAAAGACGCGCTCTTTCTCGCGCTCGACGGCATCGAAGATCCGCAGAACTTCGGGGCCACTTTGCGCAGCGCCGTCGCGCTCGGGGCCAGCGGCGTACTCTGGGCGGAGCACGCGTCGGCGCCGCTCTCGCCGGCCACGTTCCGAGCGTCGGCCGGAGCGGTGGAACATGCCGTTCTCGTGCGCGTCTCCTCGCTACCAAGCGCCCTTACGCACCTCGCGGGCGAGGGCGCCTCCGTCGTCGGGCTCGAGGCGAACGGCGACGTCGAGCTCGCCGGGATCGACCTCACCGGGCCCGTGGTGCTCGTCATCGGATCGGAAGGCAAAGGGCTCATGAAATCGGTGCGGCGCGCCTGTACCCAATTGGCACGCTTGCCGATGGGCGGCGCCATCGACTCGCTCAACGCCAGCGTCGCTGCCGCCATCGCGCTCTACGAAGCGCGACGCCAGCGCGCGGGCGCCCGATAAAAAGCCATCCCCACGATGGCCGCGGCCGCGAGCCACCACGGCGCGTCGCCCACGATCTCGTAGATCGTCTTCGGTCCGCGCATCCAGTGGGCGACGGCGTCGACCGTCTCCTCGCGGTACGTACCGCTGTTCGCTACGACGCGCCCGATGGGATCGATGACAGCGCTGACGCCGCTGTTCGTCGAGCGCAAGAGATAACGGCGATGCTCGATGGCGCGCATCTTGGCGAGAGCAAGGTGGATCCAGGGCTCGGTCGTGTCGCCGAACCAGGCGTCGTTGGTGACGTTGACGATCATCTCCGGTTGGCCGTGGTTGACGGCGTTGTTGACGAAGCTAGGGAGGATGTCTTCGTAACAGACGAGTGCGGAAACTGGATGACCGGCGAGCATCACCGGTTCGATGGACTTGCCCGGCGTGAGATGTCCGGAGTTGGGCGACCATTGATAGAGAATGGGAAACGTCTCCCCGAACGGGATGTATTCGCCGAAGGCGAGGAGGTAATGCTTGTCATAGCGGCCGACCACGCGCCCTTCTGCGTCGGTCGCGAGCGCGACGTTGTACGCGCGGCGCGACTCGGAGTTGCGCGCGACGAGGAGAGCACCGAAGAGCGCCGGGATCCCGAGCCTCTTGGTGAAAAGGAACTGGAGGTACCTGTCGTAGTCGTCCTCCGGGATATTCCACATCACGGCCGACTCGCTCCACACGGCAAAGTCCGCGCCTTTGGTGCGAAGCTCCTCGGTCATGCGCAAATGGCGGCGAAGGCTCTCGAGGTGATCATCCCGTTTTTGCAGAAGGGGCATGTTCCCCTGCACGATCCCCACGTGGACTTTTTCCGACGTGAGCATGCGCGCCTCGACTTGGGCGATGCGAACCCATCCCACCAATGAGGCCAGCGCCGGCGTCGCCAACCCGACCGCGACGAGACCACGCGACAACGGCCGTTTCAACCGCCACGCCCAATAAAGCTCGGCGAGGGCGAGGCTCGGCGCCGCGAGCACCAACCCGACGATGTAAGGCCCCCCTGCCTCGCCGAGCTGGGATAGCGCCGGCACTTGGTGAACGGAGGCGGCGAAGTACCAGGGGAAGAGGAGCGGATACAGAAGCTCGCTCGCAGCAAAGGCGAGTACGAGCGAAAGGGTGCCCGGCCAACCGCGCTCCTTGGCGCGCCCGGCGAGCCAACCGAAGAGGCCAATACGCCCCCCCTGGTAAGCGCAGAGGAGCGACATGAAAAGAACGCAGATGGGCCCGGGAAATCCGCTGAAAGTCTTCAGCATTCCATAGAGCCAATAGAAGCCCATCATGTTCATCGTAAAACCGGCGATGGCGCCGATTTCGAGACAGCGGCGCGGCGTTTGGCCCTCCATCGCCACCACCATCGGCGCGAGGGCGATGAGCGCGCACGGCCAAATGTCCGTGCCGGCAAAGCCGAGGAAGTACAAAACGCCCGTCGCGAATGCGAGCGCGTATGCTGTACGGCGACCGACGGCGTGAGCGCGCCCTTCGACGACGATGGCCGCGATGGGGCGAGCACGCTCGGCGGGGCCCTCGCCTTCTGCGTTCACGGTGGGGTCGTTCGCGGCGGCGTGCTCGCTCTTCGCGGGCGGCGTCGCGTTGTCGGCGGGCTTGTCGTTGTCGGAAACGGGGTCGGACACGCGTCTACGTCGCGCTCACTGCGTTCGCTTGATGACGTGAAAGCCGAACTCGGATTCGATGATCTCCGACACGTCACCCGGCTTGAGAGCAAAGGCCGCATCGGAGAAAGGTTTCACCATTTGCCCCCGATTGAATTGCCCAAGCTCACCACCTTTGGGTCCCGACCCGGGATCGTCGGAGTACTTCTTGGCCAGAGCGGCAAAATCCGACGCCTGCGGACCTCTGGATTTCTTGAGAACCTCTTGCGCTCGCTTCTTGGCTTGATCTTTGGTGCGAACGACCGCCGGGGCTGCGCCGCGAGAACCCTTGTAAGCGATGAGGATGTGACTCGCAGCGACGCGCTCCTCCTCTTTCGGAGCGGGCGGCGGCGTGGGGATCGGCTGAGGTTGCGCGCGCGTTGCGGCGGGTACCGTGGCCGGCGGTTCGTACCTCTTCGGCTCGACTTCTGCCTCCGGGGGCGAGGTCAGCGACGAGCAACCCATGGCGAGCGATCCCGTGGCGAGGAGCGTGACAAGAAGAGATGAACGGGCCTGGCGCATGCGTCGGGCGAAGCTACGTCCATCGGCCGGACCAAGCAAGCAATCTCGAAGCACGGCAAGCGCCTGCGACAATGCTATGTTCCTCCGCCCCACGGCACGGGGGTGCCCAAAACGACGAGACGACCTCATCATGGCCCGCATTCTTCATATCGAGGACGACCCAGGTAATCGACTCCTCGTCCGCAAACTGCTCACGTCCGCAGGGCACACCGTGACCGACGCTGCCGATGGTCTGGAAGGGGTCCAGCTGGCGTGCGCCGAGCGCCCCGACCTCGTGTTGGTCGATCTCAATCTTCCCGGCCTCGACGGTTACGAGGTCACGTTGCGACTGCGCGGCGAACCGTCTTTGCGTGGCGTTCCCATCGTCGCGATCACCGCCGAGGGGGATCGCGATACGAGCCTTGCCGTCGGATGCGACGGTTTCCTGCAAAAACCCATCGACGCTCGCGAGTTCGCGGAGACGGTCGAGGGCTACCTGCGCGGTCATCGCGAGCTAAGCTCGCCCGATTTGATGGGAGAGCGCTTGCGCGCCCAGAGCCATCGCATCGTCGCGCACCTCGAAGAGAAGGTGGCGGAGCTGTCGCGCGCCAACGAACGCCTGCGCGAGCTCGATCGCGCGCGCAAAGAGTTCTACCGAAACATTTCCCACGAGCTGGCGACCCCCATGACGCCGATCGTCGGCTACCTGAAGCTCCTCGTCGACGAAGAGCTCGGCGGGGTGAACACGGCGCAAGTGAAAGCGCTGCGCGCGATGGACGACTGCGTGCGACGCCTGCGCGCGCTCATCGACAACCTGCTCGACGTCTCCGGTCTCGAGACGGGGAGCATGCGTTTCCTGCATCGCGAATACGATTTTCTCGACACGACGCGCCGCGCTGTGGCCCGTGTCGCCGATCGCTTGGCCGAGCGTCGCATCACATTGGTCGAAGAGCTCCCGCGCGGCCCCCTCCCCGGCTGGGGCGATGCCGAGCGCCTCTCGCGCGCCATGATGCAGCTGCTCGACAACGCCGCCAAATTCGCTCCCGCCGGCGGCTACGTGGGCGTCCGGGTGCGTCAATTGCCTCAGGGAGGCGGGTACGAGCTCTGCGTGGCCGACACCGGACCGGGGATCGCTCCGGAGCGCGTGGGTAGGCTCTTCGAGCCGTTCTACCAGGTCGACGGGTCGCCCACGCGGCAGCACGGCGGCGTGGGCGTCGGGCTCGCCATCGCACGACGGATCGCGCGCGGGCTCGGCGGGGACGTCCGCTTCGAATCCCCCTCCAAAGAAGTGATGGAAGGCGTGCCCCTGCCCGGCACGGCGTTTTTTTTGACGGTCCTGCCGCAGGCGCCGGAAGTCATCGTGCTTCAGAAGGACAACTGACGAAGAGGCGCCGCATGTCCCAGGTCTACCTCGACTGGAACGCCACGACCCCTCCCCATCCCGATGTGGTCGCGGCGATGGGCGACGCGGCACACGCCGCGTGGGCCAACCCGTCGAGCCTTCACGCCGCGGGCCGCGCCGCCAAAGCGATCGTCGAACAGGCACGCGAACGCATCGCGCAGCTGATGGGGTTTTGCGCTCGTGACGTCCTCTTCACGTCCGGGGGTACCGAAGCCAACAACCTGGCCGTCGTTCGCCCTTTTCTCGGCGCCGCCGGCCCGCTGGCGGGGGGCACGTGCATCACGAGCCGCCTCGAGCACCCCTCCGTGGTGGCGGTCGTCGAACAGCTCGCGTCCCGCGGCGTGCACGTCATCTGGCTCGACGTGCCGCCGTCGGGTCGCCTCGAGCCCGAGAGCGTCGCGCGTGCTCTCCTCGACGCAGCTGCCCCGTGTCTCGTCGCCGTGCAATCGGTCAATCACGAGACGGGCGTCGTGCAACCGGTCGGAGACATCGTCGCTCTCGCGGCGCGGGCGGGGGCAGAAGTTCACGTGGACGCCGTGCAGGGTGCGGGACGCCTCGCGCCCGCAGCTTGGGAGGGGGCGCACACCGTCGCCATCGCCGCCCACAAGATGCGCGGCCCCAAAGGGGTCGGCGCCTTGCTTGTCCAGCCGGGCATCACCGTGCGGCCGCTTTTGCGCGGTGGGGGTCAAGAGCGCGGCCTTCGCCCCGGCACGATCGATGCCGTCGCAGCCGCTGGATTCGGCGTTGCCGCCAAACGCGCCGAGCAAGGGCCCGCGCGTTACGCGAAGCTCTCCGGTTTGCGCGATGCACTCGAAGAGCGGCTCGCCCGGCTCGGCGCCCGCATCGGCGGAGCACCGCTCCGCAACGGCGAAGGCGTGCGCGCGCCACATGTGTCCAATATGTCCTGGCCGGGGTGGGCCGGTGACGAGCTCGCCGCCGCGCTCGACCTCGAAGGCGTTTGCGTATCGGCCGGCAGTGCGTGCGCTGCTGGGACACCCGAGCCATCGCGCGTGATCGCCGCGATGCTCGGGGAAAGCCGCGCCCGGAGCGCGCTGCGCGTGTCGCTCGGAGAGGAAACCACCGAGAACGACCTCGAACGCGCAATTGTCGCGTACGAGCGCGTGCTTACGCGTCACCTTTCATCCAGCTGAGGCGTCGCCTGAGCTCGCCGGATGTACCTAGCCGCGCGGCTGTAATGCAGCGTGGCAAGTGGCCATCTTCATTGAGCTCCTCAGCGTCGACCGATCGAAAATCGACTTTCCATTGAATGGAACGAACGTAGGCACTCGTCTTGTGCAAATGTTCAGCTCGGCAGGTATTCGAGTCAACGCATCAAAGGCCATGCCTAACCACATCAATTCATGACCGAAAGGCGTGCCATGACGGCGCGTGGCTCGTGTTCGCTGGATTGCGGCAAATTTCCGCCGCAGGTAGTCTGACGATGAATCGCCGTCCGGACGTCGCGTCTAAGATCCGAGTAGCTTGGGTTTGAACTCCTTGAGAATCGATAGCAAAGCGGGCGCTGGCAATTTGCCCCGCCCCGAAGAACCGTGAGATAGAGCCGAGATCTGCACGGCCCGCACGTCGAGGTGTCAGGGCGGGGGCTCCATCAGGCGAGACAAGCTCTCGTCGCTGTGGCTCCGAAATTTTTCCGTACCGCTTGGGGACGATGAAAGGGAATCCGATGAAGAAAATAGCAACTTGGTTAGCAGCAGGTGTGATCGTCGCCTCAGCGGCGGCATGCTCGGTCGAAGTGACGAACGGCCCGACCGCCGCCGGCGGCGCCGGGGGTACGGGGGGAACTGGCGGAACGGGTGGCAGCACCGGCGGCGCTTCCGGCACGAGCGGAGCGTCGGGTAGCGCCGGTACCGCAGGTACGACCGGCGGCAGTGGCGGCACCGAGGACGCCAGCAGCGATGTTCCCGTCGTGACGTGCACTTCGAACCCCAATACCGATGGGAAGTGCGGATATTGCGGCTTCACGCAGTGCCAGGAATTCCACTGCGCATGCAGCGCGCTTTCGACCTGCCGGACCCCGATGCTTCAGTTTTATGCGTGCTCGTCGATGCCCAACGCCAAAATCGATGAGTGCGCCACCCCGTTTGTGATCAACGCCAACGTCGATAGCAGCGGTGGCGAACTCGCGGGTGACCTCAGCGAGTGCATGATCGACAAATGTGCGGACACCTGCCTCGGGCTCGATGCGGGTACCCTTAGCCGCAACCTGATCGAGTCTTGGAAGGCCTCCGTCCGGCGCAACTCCTCTCACCCATAAACGCGAGAACCAATCCGTGGCCGAAGTCGACACCGCGAGCTGAAGGCGCGCGGTGTCGACGGACGCGCGCGAGTCTCCCTGCCGTGATCTTGGTTCGCCGCGCCGAGGCGAGGCGTGCGGCCCGCGGCTAGAGCTTCATCGCTTTTTTGAAGCGCTTCGCGTCGGAGAACATGTCGACGTTGGTAAAGACGTACATCGCCTCTTTGTGCTTACCTTTTTTAGCGATGTCGGCGAGACGTTCGATCGCCGGGTCTTCGTAGCGCGACTTGTGACCAGCGGGACCGGGCAGGCGGTAATAGGCGAAGGCCACCTTGGAAAGGCCGTGCGAGAGCGGATCGCGCGCCGCCAAGGCGTGCGCACCCGCGGCAATCTCGTCGCTCTCGTCAGGATCCCAACCAGGGGGGGGCTCGAAGATCACGCGATTGAAATTCTTGCGGACGCTGCTCAGAAAGTCGCTGACCGCAGCCTTGTTGGGGCGCGTGGGCGGAAACTCGGGCGGCGCGACGAAGATCGCCGTCGTGGCCTCGAGCTCCTTGGCGACACCGGAGAGCATCCGGAGCGCCGTCTCCACGACCTTGCCGTCGCGGAAACCCTCTTGACCGACCTCACGCGGGCCAAGCAGCGCGAATTGAAATCCCTCGGGGGCTTCGCGCCGCCACCGACGAATCGTACCCGGTCCCGGGAGCGCCACGTGGGTCTCTTGGACCTCGACGAACGTGAACTCGCGAAAATAACGGGTCGCGGGAACCGGAAATCCAGCGCAGCCGACCGTAATCATCCTCGGCGCACGGTATCACACTTTATCGAGCGCGCTGCCCCATCTCAGGCAAATCACGCTACATGCCTTCGTCGGGCGCCTCCGGCTCGCCCAGTACCCGTCGAGCCAACCTTTCACCCAACCGACGAGCGGCCGCCCGCGAGGTGTCATCGAGGCGCAGTGCTTCGAGCCGGGCATCGCTTTCGACCTGCATGACATCGACCGCACGCAGGTCCCCTGTTTGGCGTTCTTTGGGTCCCCCTTCGGAGCGCTCGAGCCAGGCGCGAGCGACCACCCCCACGCGCGTGCCGCGCGCCAGCGGTCGCAGCGGCTCTGCTGCGGCGAGAGGCACTGCGCCGCCCTCGGGCGGTCTCACCCCGCCAGGCACGGCGGCAATTCCCTCACTTTGGGTATCGAGGCGAAGGACCTCGACCACGACGCGCGGGTACCCGCCACCGCCACGCAGGAGCGCCGCGCGCGCGAGCCCCGCGCGCACGCCCGCCTCGACTTCGGCGACCACGCTCGCGTCGGCGATGAGCGGGGTAATGCCTGCGACGGACAGCCGCTCGTCACCCTGCGCACCGCCGTAGAGCGGGCGGTAGCCGCACGATCCGACGAGCAGGCCCGCGAGCACGAGGACAAAAAGCCGAGCGAGCGCGAAGAGCGCCACGTCCACCCCGCTCGTCAACGCGCGGTTCGTGTTCACCCGACCAGCAGATTCACGATCTTGCCCGGCACGTAAAGGTGCTTGTTGATCGTCTTGCCGGCGATGAACGCCTTGACGCTCGGTTCCGCTTCGGCAGCGCGGAGAGCCTCGTCTTCCGCCGCATCGGGCGCGATCTGAATGCGCCCCCGGACGCGGCCGTTCACTTGCACAGCAATCTCGACCACCTCGTCGCGACAGAGCTCCGAGTCGAAAACGGGCCACGGCTCATACGCGAGCGACGACGTGCCCCCCAGCCGTTGCCAGAGCTCCTCGCCAATGTGAGGGGCGAAAGGGGAAAGCAAGAGCACGAGCGCGCGCACCCCTTCGCGCGGCGGCGGCGATTGCTCGGCCAAGTGCCGCGTCAAAATCATCATCGCGCTGACGGCGGTGTTGAAGTGAAGGTGCTCGATGTCGCTCGTGACCTTTCGGATCGTCTTGTGGACGAGCTTCCTCGTCTCTTTGTCGATGGAATCGGCGAGCTCCCCCGTAGCCACCGTCATCACTCGATCGAGAAAGCGCCGCACGCCTTGAATGCCGCTCGTCTGCCAAGGCTTCACTTGCTCGAGCGGACCCATGAACATCTCGTAGAGACGCAATGAATCGGCGCCGAACTGGCGAACGACGTCGTCGGGGTTGATGACGTTACCCCGCGCCTTCGACATCTTCTGCCCGTCTTCGCCAAGAATCATCCCTTGATGGACGAGCTTGAGGAACGGCTCGGGGTGCTTCACCACGCCGGCATCGAAGAGCACCTTGTGCCAAAAGCGCGCGTAGAGCAGATGCAAAACCGCGTGCTCCGCGCCGCCGACGTAGAGATCCACCGGCATCCACTCGTCGTATGCCTTGGGATCGAAGATGCAGTCGCGGTTCTTGGGGTCGAGGTAGCGCAGGTAATACCAACACGAGCCCGCCCATTGGGGCATGGTGTTGGTCTCGCGCGCGTACCACTTTCCGTCTTTCTGGAAGAAGCGCCAATCGACCGCGCGTGCGAGGGGGCCCGCAGGATCGCCGCCCGGCTTGAAGTCCTCGAGCTCGGGGAGCAAGACCGGGAGATCGCTCTCAGAAACCGCGATGGGCTGCTCGTAGCGAATGCGGTGCGCATCGCCGCGGCGCGGATCGCCGTTGGGCGCTTCCATCTCGACGGGAAAATAGATGGGAATCGGCTCGCCCCAATAGCGCTGACGCGCATAGACCCAGTCGCGCAGCTTGTACTTGACGCTCGGCGTGCCGGCGCCGATCTCGCCGAGCCGCGCGACGATGTCGGACTTGACCTCCTTCGACGGACGACCGGTGAACGGTCCGGAAGCGAGAACGATCCCCTCGTCGGTGAAGGGCGCGTCCAAAGTTGCGTGCGGTTTGCCGTCGGGGCTGATGACCTCAGAGATGGGCAGTTCATAGCGACGCGCAAATTCGAAATCACGTTCGTCGTGCGCCGGCACCGCCATCACCGCGCCCGTCCCGTAGGCGGCCAGAACGTAGTCGGCAATCCAGATCGGCAGGCGATCGCCGGTGAGGGGATGCCGCGCAAACGCGCCGGTGTCGACCCCCGTCTTGATCTTGGCGAGCTCGGTGCGGTCGAAGTCGCTCTTGGTCGCCGCCTCAGCGGCATACTTCACGACCGCCGCGCGCTGCTCCGGCTGCGTGATTTTCGTCACCAACGAATGCTCGGGCGCCAGCACCATGTAAGTGCATCCGTAAAGCGTGTCGGGGCGCGTCGTGAAAACGCGAGCTCGCTCATCGGTGCCTTCGATTTGAAAATCGATTTCGGCGCCCTCGCTGCGGCCGATCCAGTTGGTCTGCTTGAGACGCGTCTCCGGCCAATCGAGCCCCTCGAGATCGCTCAACAGTCGATCGGCATAGGCGGTAATGCGCAGCATCCACTGCCGCAACGGCAGTCGAATCACCGGATGACCACCGCGCTCGCTCTTGCCGTCGATCACCTCTTCGTTGGCAAGCACGGTGGCGAGCGCTTCGCACCAATTGACGGGAACTTCCGCTTCGTAAGCAAGACCGCGATGGAAGAGCAGCAGAAAGATCGATTGCGTGAAGCGAACGTAAGTGGGGTCGGTCGTATCGACTTCACGCGACCAGTCGTAACTGAGGCCGAGGCTCTTGAGCTGGCGCTTGAAGTTGGCGATGTTGGTGCGCGTCGTGACGGCAGGATGCGTACCCGTCGCGATCGCATGCTGCTCAGCAGGAAGCCCAAACGCGTCCCACCCCATCGGATGAAGGACGTCGACGCCTTTCATACGCTGGTAACGCGCAACGATGTCGGTTGCGGTGTAGCCCTCCGGATGTCCCACGTGAAGGCCGGAGCCGGAGGGATAAGGGAACATGTCGAGGATGTAACGCTTCGGACGGCCGGCGTGACGCTCGGCGCGGAAGGTCTGATGGGCTTCCCAATACGATTGCCATTTGGGCTCAATGGAAGCCGGATCGTAGCGGTCGGACATGATGGAAGGGGTCATAGCACGAGGAAATGACGAACGAGGAGTTCGCCAAACGCGACGAAGCGCGACCCGCGACCGCGAACTCGACCCGCGAAGACAGCCGTACAATGCGGCGCGGTTCTCGTGATCCCGCCCCTCACGGCACGCGCGCGCCATCGCCCCGCTGGGCAAGGCGCTTCAAAGAGAGGGCGATGGCACGCGTGTGCAGGTGAGGGGCGGGCGCGATGAGGACTTGGTGAGTTGGTGGGCGTGTTGTCTCGTCGAGACACTATTTCCCTTTCAAAAACTCGATGCTTACCGCCTGGCGCGGCGGGTTCAGTTGGCGAAGATTCGGGACCGCGAGTTGCGTGACCAAGCCACGCGCGCGGCGAAGAGCTGCTTTCTCTGCCTTTGCGAAGGTCTGCCCAACGAAGGCGCGGCCATGCGACACAAATACTTCGTCGAGGCTCGCAACAGTCTCGCCGAAACCGTCGGCGCGCTCGATCTCGCCGCCGTCATCGGCGTCGTTCGACAAGAAGACGCCGCGGCCGTCCAACAGCTCGGCTCGCGACTGCGCCGCATGCTGACAGCGCTCCTTCGCTGGTAGCCGCTGCATGTTTCCGGAATCGACTATCGAATGAGACGCGTCAGCATCGCCACGACGCGGTCCGCGAGCACCGCCACACGCGTCGCGTCCTCCCTCC
>Ga0193706_1000190_pt1:0-35000 | contig 41904 bp, 34 predicted proteins | sample U3c1metaG_FD_160130 | JGI IMG/M metagenome (GOLD analysis project Ga0193706, IMG submission 160130) | Soil microbial communities from a riparian zone of the East river system, Colorado, United States - U3c1 | ecosystem: Environmental > Terrestrial > Soil > Riparian zone | place: USA... | reverse complement strand
GGTCCGCGCCGACCATCGCCAGCACGGTCTCTGCGCTGCGTTCGATGGAGTTTGGGGTGGCGGCCGAAAGGCGCGCGAGGAGCTCCGCTTTGAGCCGCCGGGCACGCTCGGTGATGATCTCGTCGCGGAGCAGTCGCCTGCGTTCCTCGAGGGGGACCGTCTTGGGCGGCGTGCGCTCGAGCAGCATGAGGACGTGAAAGCCGAACTCGGTCGTGACGATGCCGCTTTTCTGACCGGGCTCGCTGAGACGCGATGCTGCGCGGGCGAAAGGCAGGACGTACGTTTCCGGTTCGGGCGTCGGGCGATCGGGGTTCACGATGCGTCCATCGGCCGCGACAGGCTTGAGCGTTTCGACGATCAGCTCGAGGTTGTCGCGGCCTTCGAGGGCCTCGGCGCGCGACCGAAAGTCCTGCTCGTCCTTGGCGCGGGAAACCTGCTCCAAGAGGCGGTCGGCGAGGGATCGGGCACGCGCGGTGGTGGCGCCGTCGGGTGCGTCGGGGAGCTTGACGATCGCGTGGACGACGCGAAAGGCTTCGGGGCGGTCGAGCTCGGCGAAATGACGACCCGTGGCCGCGGCGACCTCGGCGTCGCTCGGATCGGTCTGCTTGGCTTCGTTGTACAGACGCTCGAGCGCTGCGCGCGCGAGACGGGCGCGCAGGGCGGCCTGGACGGGAGGGGTCTCGTCGTACTGCTCGCGCAGGGCGCCATTGGCGAAGAGGGCGTCGGTGATGTCGCGCTCGAGGGCGACCCGGAGAGGTACATCGGCGCGAACGGCCGTGCTGGCGACGCAAGCGCCGGCGATGTCGAGCGCCCCCACGCTGGCCACGATGCCGGGGCGAAGTGTGGTCGCGCGGGTCGTCGGGGGCGTCGCGTCGGGAGCCGAGCAGCTCGCGAGGAGGGTGAAGAGAACGACGTGAAGCGCCGAGCCGCTCCGCAGGCTGGCCAACTCTCCGGCGCCCGTCATCGCGCCCTCCGCGGCCGGACGAGATCGGTCGAGCCTTTGAGGGCCATGGCGCCGACGGCCAGCCAATAGAGCGCGTAACGGTCCTCTTCGCGATCGAGCGCGCGCACGCCGAGCGCGAAGGCGAGCGCCGCAGCGAGCAGTAGCCCCACTGCGAGCCAGTCGAGCGCGCGACCCATTGCGCCCAGTTTACCTCAGGAGGCCGAAGAGGGCCCCCGCGAGCGCAAGCCCGACCAACGCCGCGAGGGGCCAGGCGGCGTCGAGGAGCCGCCGCTTGGGGCGCGCAGCGGGGAGGGGCGGGCCCGTTTCGCGCGATGCGGGCGCCGCCAGGTCGGTCGCGCAGGCGAGTAGCGCAATGCCGGCGCCAAGCGATACCGCGTGGGCGAGCAGCGCGCGCTCGATGCTTTGGACCCACCACGCCAGGGCAATCGGGACCGAAGCGGCGGCCGCGACGAGCGCCATGATCCGTGTCGTGCGTCGGCGCGTGTCGGGCCAAGGCAGCGCGCGCTGAGGAGCGTCGGGCGCATCGGGGGCCGTGCGTTCCCCGCCCCAAACGATGGCGAATGCCGCCCACCCCACCGCGCCGAGCACGCCATGCACCGGGTCGAGGTGGGAAGGGGCGATGGACCGCTGGAGAATGGCCCAGGTGCCAAGGGAACACGCGAGAAAGAGCCAAAGGCCGGCGATCCGCCCCGCGGATGGCCAGAAGGGGCTGAGCACCGCGCCCGTTACGAGCGACGCGAGGGCCGCGCCCGCGAGCACGCGCGACTCGAAGGGGGCCAGTCGCTGCGCCGCGGGCCAGGCGACGGTGACGCCCCACGCGTAAAGGCCGGGAGCCAGCAGATCGAAAAACCTCTGGCCCGGAGACGATGTGAAAAAGCGCGAGGGGGAAAAGACGCGCTCCGCCATCGCCATCGGATCGAGTCTAGCGCGACGACGCGAGCGGCGCGGCCGGCGCTTCGGGGCGGGACGAGAGCGTCAGGAGCTTGCCCGCTTCGGCCGGCGCGTCTTCGCGCGCGACCTCGAGACCGAGCTTCTTCCAGAGCTCCTTGTCGAGCAGATGACTCGGGCGGACGTTGGTGAGCGCGGCGAGCATGCTGGCCCGCACGCCGGGGTGATCGCGCTCGATGGTCGCCACCAGGTTGCCGACGATCTTGCGCTGGAGGTTGTCCTGCGAGCCGCAGAGGTCGCAGGGGAGAATGGGGAACGCTTTTTTCGCGGCGTAGGCAGCGATGTCCTCCTCGGCGCAATAGGCGAGCGGGCGGATGACGACGTGCGCGCCGTCGTCGGAGACGAGCTTGGGCGGCATGGCCTTCATCTGGCCGGCGAAGAAGAGATTGAGGAGCAGTGTGACGAGGATGTCGTCCCGATGGTGGCCGAGGGCGATCTTGGTGCAGCCGAGCTCGGTGGCGAGACGGTAGAGGATGCCGCGCCTGAGGCGCGAGCAGAGCGAGCAGTACGTTTTGCCCTCTGGGATCTTGTCGGTGACGATGCTGTAGGTGTCCTCGTGGACCATGCGAAAGTCGTGACCGGCCTTCTGCATGTATTCGGTGAGGAGGTGCCCCGGGTACCCCGGGTGCCCCTGGTCGATGTTGACGGCGAGGAGGGAGAAGGAAACGGGCGCTCGCGGGGCGAGCGACGCCAGCAAGTGGTGCAGGGTGTAGCTGTCCTTGCCGCCGGAAACGGCGACGAGAATGCGGTCCCCCTCGGCGATCATCTGGAAGTCGTCGATGGCCTTGGCCATCGCGCGCCCGAGGCGTTTCTCGAGCCGGACCTCGGGGGGAAGATCGCTCATTTGACGGCGAACTGCTCGATGAAGCGGAGGAACGTGAGCACGCCGTGCCCCGTCGCCCCTTTGGGATAAAAGCCGTGCGCGCGGTCGGCGAGAGCGGGACCGGCGATGTCGGCGTGGATGTAGGCGCAATCGCCGACGAACTCGCGGAGAAAGAGCGCGGCGGTGATGGATCCGCCCCAGCGATCGCCGGTGTGCTTGAGGTCGGCGATGTCGCTGCGAAGCTGCTCTTTCAGATCTTCGAGCAGGGGCAGGCGCCAAAACTGCTCGCCGGCATCCTTGGCAGCATTGGCGAACTGCGTCGCCAAGCGATCGGTCGTCGCGTAGAAGCCGGAGCAGTTCTTGCCGAGCGCAACGATGCACGCGCCGGTGAGCGTCGCGTTGTCGACGAGGACATCGGGCTTGAGCCCGCGCGCATAAGCGAGGGCGTCGGCGAGGACGAGCCGCCCCTCGGCGTCGGTGTTGATGATCTCGACGGTCTTGCCGTCGAGTGAGCCGAAGACATCGCCCGGGCGGTAGGCGTTGGCGTCGGGCATGTTCTCGGCGGAGGCGATGATGCCGTGCACTTCGATGTTCGGCTTGATGGCCGCGCAGGCCGCGAGAAGGCCGATGACGTTGGCGGAGCCGGCCATGTCGCTCTTCATCTCGCCCATGCCGGCGGCCGGCTTGATGCAGAGACCCCCGGAATCGAAGGTGAGCCCTTTGCCCACGAAGGCGAGCTTCTTTTTGGCCTTCTTCGGCGTGTAGGAAATGTGAATGAAGCGAGGGTCGTGCACGCTGCCTTGACCGACCGCGGCCAGGAGCTTCATCCCGCGACGATCGATTTCCTTTTTGTCGAACACGACGCATTTGAGGCCTGATTCTTTGGCCATCTTCTGCGCTTCGGAGGCGAGCTTCGCCGGGTAAAGCTCGTTGGGAGGCTCGTTGACGAGATCGCGGGCGAGGGCCACCGCGTCGGCCACCTTTTGGCCCATTTCGACGGCGGCTTTGTGCGGCCGGGCGATGCGTGCTTTCGCGCCGAGCCCGACGGTGACGGTGGTGAGATCGGCCTTCGGCTTGCGCTCCCCGGTGAAATACTTGCTGAAGCGGTACGCGCCGAGCACGAGCCCTTCGGCGACGTAACGGAGCTTGTCGGGGGCGAGGTTGTCGGTAAAAATGAGCGCCAGGGACTTGGCCTTGCAGCCGTTGGCAGCGCGTGCTGCCTTGGCGGCGAGGGTGCGGAGATCAGCGTTCGAGATTTGGCCCTTGGTGCCCGTGCCGAGAAGAACGAGGCGCGAAAACGGCAATGCCCCGGCCACCGGGGCGTCGAGCTGTTGATCCTTGTCGCCTTTGAATTCCTCGCGAAGGATGAGCTTGGAGAGCCCCGACGACAGCGCCTTGTCGAGCGAAGCGAGCGGCTCTTGTTTGACCAGGGGACCGGGGGAGACAGCGATCACGAGCACGTCCGCCGACAGGGCGAGGGGACTTTCGGTGCTCAGCTGGATCGATAAGGACATGGGCGAGTCTCCTTGGGTCGGCCAGGGCTCGATGGGGCCGGGCCCTACGGTAGAAGATGCAGGGGACCGCATCTTCAGGCGGAGAGCAAGCGGGTTCGCGCCGGCCGCGAGCCCGCTCAGGTCCCGTTCGACTACGGCCTTCCCATTGGAATCATGCTCAGCCAGCGACGCGACGACGCCCGAGCGTTCCTTTCAGTGCAACGCGCGAACCCGCCCGGCGAATGCACCCCTTGATTGCCTGCTAGCGCTCAAGAGATTAGCCCTCGTCATGACCCGCTCGAAGACGAGTTGGCGATACTTGTCGAGATCGAACCGAGCAAAGTCAACGTCCCAAAGCAAGCGGGCGACGACCTCGGGCAGGTCCTCTCGCGCGAGCATCGAGCCGAAGTGTGGGCATGGGAGCCAGTGCGCACCAACGTCTCGCGCTGCCCTGGAGGAGGGGCTTTCAGCGCCCTAGACGGCGCCCCTGCGCCGGGCCCGCGCGCCTTGGGAGGCGTAAGCGGGCCTCGATGCAATGGGGTGGCAGATGACTTAGGGCGCCTTGCGGTAGATCTCCATCACGTCGGCGAGCAGCTTGAGGGCTTCGGCGCGCGGGCGCTGAAAAGCGTTGCGTCCCATGATCGAGCCGAACGAGCCGCCTTCGGCGAGGCCCTTCACTTCCGTCATGATCTCGTCGTTTCCCTTGGCTTCGCCGCCCGAGAAAATGACGATGCGCTTGCCGGCAAAGCAGCTCTGCACGACGTGGCGGATGCGATCGGGGAGGGTCTTGGTGGGGATCTGGTACTTCTCGAACGTCTTCTTGGCTTCGGCCTGTTCGATGAAGTCCTTGGGGGGCTTGACCTTGATGATGTGGGCGCCGAGCTGGGCGGCGATCTGCGCGCCGTAAGCGACGATGTCGACGCCGGTCTCGCCGTCCTTGGAAACGCCCGTGCCGCGCGGGTAGCTCCACACGACGACGGCGAGCCCCTTCTTCTTGGCTTCGAGCGTGAGCTCGCGAAGGTCTTCGTACATGCGGTTGCGCGCGCCGGAGCCGGGGTAGATGGTGTAGCCGATGGCCACGCATCCGAGGCGAAGGGCATCTTCGACCGAGCCGGTGATGGAGGAGACGGGGTGCTCCATCTTGGCGAGGGTGTCGCTGTTGTTCAGCTTGAGGATGAGCGGGATCTGGCCGGCGAAGCGGGCGGCTCCGGCTTCGAGGAAGCCAAGGGGCGCCGCGTAGGCGTTGCAACCCGCGTCGATGGCGAGCTGGAAGTGGTAGTCGGGGTCGTAACCGTCGGGGTTGGGCGCGAAGCTACGCGCGGGGCCATGCTCGAACCCTTGGTCGACGGGCAGAATGACGAGCTTGCCGGTTCCCGCGAGGCGCCCGGTGTTGAGCAGGCGCGCGATCTGCGTCAGCGTGCCCGGATTTTCGGAGCTGTAGTGGGAGAGTATTTGTTTGACGCGATCGGTGGCTGCCATGGGTTCCTTCCCGGTGTAGCTCTGAAAATGGTCACTAGCTGGTTCGGGTGCGGGTCAATTACCAAAAGAGACGATAGGTTGCAACGCAAGCCCCTGGAGCGGCACGGCATCTCGGCAAGGGCCGGCGGGCTTCTATTCCGCCGGATAGGTCATGAGAATCGGGGTTTTCTGCTTTTCCTGGGACGGCCAAAGCCGATGGCTGGTATTCGGCTTCGCCGACGCAAACTAAAGTGCCGCGAGGGGGAGCTTTCGGTCCACCCGCGATCGAGCATTCGCGATCGAGCGTCCGCGGGGGCGTGGCGCGCCGGCCGTCCGGAAGCGCTCCGGAGGCGCCCGTTCTTGATCGCTCGTTCTCTTTCGCCCATAGAAGGTCGAGCGCCGTGAAAGAAGACACCCTCGTCGTCCACGAGATTTATGCGAGCCTGCAAGGTGAATCGACGTTCGCCGGGCTGCCCTGCACGTTCGTGCGGCTCACGGGGTGCAATCTGCGCTGTGTGTGGTGCGACACGCCGCAAGCTTTCTACGGGGGTACGCGCCTTCGTCGTGAGGACGTCTTGGCGCGCGCGCTGGCGTTCGGCACACCGCTGGTCGAGCTGACGGGGGGCGAGCCTCTCCTGCAACCGGGGGCTTTCTTGCTCCTGCGCGAGCTGTGCGATGCGGGCAAGCGCGTGCTCGTGGAGACGAGCGGCGAGGCACCGGTCGACGACGTCGATCCGCGCGTGCACAAGATCATGGATCTGAAGGCGCCGGGATCGGGGGAGTGTCATCAGAACCGCTGGTCGAACCTCGAGCACCTGACGCAAAATGACGAGATCAAATTCGTCCTGGCTCATCGCGCCGATTACGAGTGGATGCGGGAGACGATTGCCGAGCATCGCCTGCACGGCAAGGTCGGCAGCTTGCTCGCGTCCTGCGTGTTCGGCTCCCTTTCGCCGAAAGATTTGGCGGCATGGGTGCTCGAGGATCACCTCGAGGTGCGCGTGCAGCTGCAGATGCACAAATACATCTGGGGGGCCGCGGCGCAGGGGGTGTAGCGTGCGGGCGCGCCTAGTTCTCGGTGAGCACGGTTCCGAGGGACGGCGCGACGGCGGCGGGTTCGGCCAGCGCTGCCGGCGGCGTCGGTGACTCCGCGGCTTGATCGGTGCTCGCCGCCGACGCGGCGGTAGCGGTAGGCTGCGCTTTGCCTCGATCCTGGCGTTCGCGCCAGCGCTTGATACCGCCGGCGAGGATCTCGCCGATGAGCGTTTTGTAGTCCATGCCCGAGCCGTTGGCGATGAGACAGAGATCGGAATAATCGGGAGTGAGACCGGGCAGGGGATTCACCTCGATGACCCAGATGCGACCGTCGGGGGCAAGGCGCAGATCGACGCGCGCCACGTCGCGACAGCCGAGGGCGGTGAAAGTGGCGCGGCTCACGCGCTCCATCGTCCGCTCCTGCTCTTTGGTGAGATTGGCGGGGCACTCGTAACGGACGTGCTGCTCCCAATGCTGCTTGCACTCGTAATCGTAAACGGGGCGTGCGGTGGTGCGCAGGAAGATGACTTCCATGGCGGGGAGCACGCGCGGCCGGCGATCGCCGAGAAGGCCCACCGTGAACTCGCGTCCGGTGATGTATTCCTCGACGAGAGCCGGCTGATCGTAGCGATCGATGAGCTCGCGCGCGGCGGTGCGAACGCCGGCCTCGTCGTCGACCACGCTCTTGCGGGTGATCCCCTTGGACGTCCCTTCGGCGTTGGGTTTGACGATGACCGGATAACGAAAGGGGCGCAGCTTCTCGCGCCCCGTCATGAGAACTTGAAAGGCCGGCGTCTCGATTCCCTGCTCGCGCAACAGCCGTTTGCCGAGGCCCTTGTCGAGACAGAGCGAAAGCGTGGCCGGATCGCTGCCGGTGTAGGGAATGTTCACGAGCTCGCAGAGCGACGGCACCTGGGCCTCGCGGTTGCGGCCGCGGATACCCTCGGCGAGGTTGAAGACGATGTCGACGTCGCTCGCCAAGAGCGCGCGCGGGAAATCGCCCGTCGCCTCGAGGGGAATGACCTGGTGCCCGTGCCCCAGGATGGCTTCGGTGATCGCTTCGATGGTGCGCGGCGAATCGTATTCGGCTTCGCTATCGTCGGCGGTGGTGTCGGAGCGCTTCATGTTGTACGCGAGCCCGACTTTCAGCGAGAGGCGCTTGCCGCGCGAAGGCCGCGGCTTGGTGGCCTCGAGCGCCGGGCCCAGACCGGCGCGAACCGCCGCCGATTTGAGGGTGGTGAGAATGGTGGCGGTGTAGTTCATGCCGTGCCGCGCGCTGGCCGCAAAAAGGGCGGCGCCGCTCGCGTCGAAGGACGGAAGCGCGGTGGCCGAAAGAAACCACACCTGGCCGGACGGGGAGACGCGCAGATCGATCTTGGCGACGTCACGCAGCCCGAGGGCGACGACGATGCGCTCGGCCATGGAGCGGATGCGGTCGATGACCGGTGCAGGAAGCGCCGGAGGGACGCGCCGGGTGACGTGCGCGCGCGCGCCGTGCTTGAGATCGTAGTCGTAGATGGGGTGGAGCAGCGGGTAGGTCGGGTCGATGACGCACTCCACCGGCGTCATGAGCCGTTCGCCGGGGGGCAGCCCTTCGAGAAAGCACGCCGCCACGTCGACGCCGGGAACGTACTGCTCGACGAGCAGACCTTCCGGATACAAGACGAGCATGTCTTCGATCATCCGCGAGAGATCCGTCGGCTCGTCGACGACCGACGCCTGGGTGATGCCCTTGGACGAGCCTTCGTAGTTCGGCTTGACGAGGACGGGGAAAACGACGTCGTCGAGGCCACCGCCGCGCAGCGTTTCGCGCGTCACGAAGCGCGCCCGCGGCGAGGGAATGCCGTAGCCGGAGACGATCTTCTTGGTGAGGGCTTTGTCGAGCGTCACGCAGAGGGCGTACGAGTCGGAGCCGGTGAACGGGATCCCGAGCTGCTCGAAGAGCGCGGGATAGAAGCCGCGCCGCATCTTGCCGCGCCGCCCTTCCGCGCTGTTGAAGATGAGATCGGGGGCGTACGCCTCGAGACGCGTCACCAGGCGCGACGCGGGCCCGGACACTTCGATGCGTTCGACGTCGTGCCCGGTCGAGGCGAGGCTTTGCGCCAGCGCGCCGATGGTTTCCGGGGAGTCGAACTCGGCTTCGTCGACCGAATCGGAGAGGCGAAGGTTGTGGGTGAGGGCAATGCGCATGCTGTCGAGAGGGTAACGCCCTCCGTGGCGACGTGGGGAGCTTTCGACGCGACGACGGGATGAGATCTGCGTCGGGCGCTGGTGGCGTGCACGAATGACGCGGGCGCGGGACGAGATGGCTCGCGACTGGCGTTGTGACCTATCGCCGGGCGAGGTAAAGGCAAAGGTTGGATCCATGGACGCCATTCGAATTCGCGGAGGAAAGCGACTGGTCGGCACCGTCGAGGTGAGCGGAGCAAAGAATGCCGCGCTTCCCATCCTTTCGGCGACGCTCCTGTCCGACGGTGAAAGCCTGCTGCGCAACGTCCCTGCCTTGCGCGACATCGACACCATGGCCGCCATGCTCCGCTTTCTCGGGCGAGAATGCGTGGTCGACGCGCCCCGGGTCGTGGTCCACGCGGGATCCCAGGTGAACCCGGAAGCACCTTACGAGCTCGTCAAACAGATGCGCGCCAGTGTGCTCGTCCTCGGGCCGCTGCTCGCGCGGTTCGGTCGCGCCAAGGTGTCCTTGCCGGGCGGCTGCGCGATCGGGGCTCGGCCGATCGACCAGCATTTGAAGGGCCTCGAAGCCATGGGGGCGAAGATTCGCCTGGTGCACGGGTACGTGGAGGCGGAGTGTGCACGGCTCAAAGGGGCGGAAATCTGTTTCGATCTGCCGACCGTGACCGGAACGGAGAATCTCATGATGGCCGCAGCGCTCGCCAAGGGGCGGACCACGCTCGTCAACGCGGCCCGCGAGCCGGAAGTCGAGGAGCTCGGTCGCGTGCTCAACAAGATGGGCGCGCGTATCGACGGCGCCGGCACCGACGTGATTCACATCGAGGGGCGAGACGAGCTTTTGCCCTTCGATCACGCCATCATCGCCGACAGGATCGAAGCCGGGACCTTCATGGTGGCCGCCGCGGCAACAGGGGGCGACGTCCTGGTCCTGCACGCGCCGCTCGAGAACCTCGAACCCGTGGTGGTCAAGCTGCGCATGGCGGGAGTGCAGATCTCGCGCGAGGGGGACGGGGTGCGCGTCGTCGCCGAGCGGCGGCGGCTCCGCTCGGTCAACGTCACCACCGCGCCGCACCCCGGTTTCCCCACCGACATGCAGGCGCAGTTCATGGTCCTGATGTGCATCGCCGAGGGGGAATCGGTCATCACCGAGACCATCTTCGAAAACCGTTTCATGCACGTGCCGGAGCTGACGCGCATGGGTGCCGACATCTCCGTGCGCGGCAACACCGCCATCGTCAATGGCGTCGGCAAGCTGTCGGGGGCCAGCGTCATGGCGACCGATCTACGTGCCAGCGCTTCGCTCGTCATCGCCGGTCTCGTCGCCGAAGAGGACGAGACGGAGCTTCGTCGCGTGTACCACCTCGATCGCGGCTACGAACGCATCGAAAAGAAACTGGCGGGACTCGGAGCGGACGTGGTGCGCGTCAAGGGGCCGAGCTGACGTCCTCGCCGTCGACCAGGCCCAGCAAATCGGCGGCAGCTTCGGGCCGCGGTGCTACACCTGCCGCCATGAAACGCCGGCCGCTGACCATCGCCGTTCCGAAGGGACGTGTGCAAAAGGCGCTTTCCGCGCTCTTTGCCAAGGCAGGGATCGACGCCGGAGCGCTCGACGCCGACGATCGCCGCCTGGTGCGCGACACCGCCGACGGTAAGATGCGCTTTCTTCTGCTCAAGCCCGATGACGTTCCGACCTACGTCGAGTTTGGCGCGGCGGAAATCGGGGTATCGGGGCGCGACGTTCTCCTCGAGCGTCGCTACGACCTCTATCAGCCCCTCGACCTGGGCATCGGTCGCTGCCGCATGGTCGTGGCCGCGCCGATCGAACGCGCGACTTTGCCCGACGTTCCGCGGGTGGCCACCAAGTATCCGCGCATCACCTCCGAACACTTCGCGGCGCGCGGCCGTCAGGTCGAGGTGATCTTCGTCCAAGGTTCGGTCGAGCTCGCGCCGCTCGTCGGGCTGGCGGATCTCATCGTCGATATCGTCGAAACCGGATCGACGCTGCGCGAGAACCAGCTGGAGGTCATCGAGGAAGTGGCGTCGATCTCGAGCGTCCTCGTCGCCAATCGCGCCGCTTACAAACTGCGCTCCAGCGAGATCGCGCCCCTCCTCGATGCGCTGGCGTCCATCGTCACGCCGCGGCACGCCAGCGGCACGTTGGGGGCCTAGGGTTTGGGCGCCGCGTCGGGGCGCGGCCAGTGCTCGCGACCCACCTTGGTGCGCGAGGGGCCGGGAGGATAAGCGGGATCCTGGATGGGCGCACGGTTCGCGGGCTCGACCTCGGGCGCGCCGGCGTAGCTCGGCGGCGAGGGGCTTCCGCCGAGCGCTTCGCGACAGCAGCGAAAGGCGATGAAGTAATACGTGAAGTCGGGCGGGTGGCTCGTCGTCATGGGGCGGCACGCATTGCGAACGTGACCCCAGGCTCCCCCTTTCAATCCCGCCCATTCGGATTTGTCGTCGATGCGCTGGTCGACGGTGACCCACTCGTCGAAGTTGCCTGTCAAGTCATGCACGCCGAATCCGCTCACACAGCCGGGGAGCGCGCCCGATGGTGCGCTCTGATCGAGGCGTGAAAGCTCGATCAAACGGGTCTGCGGATCGCGCGAGTAGACTTCGGGGAGGCTTGGCTGGATCCAGCTGTTGTCGATGTTGCACTTGCTGTTGTCGCGCGCGTGGCCATACGGAAAGGGGAGCTTGTCCGGCCCTTCGCAGGCGCTCACCCACTCGCTCTCGTAACAGAGTCGCTTGCCGAGGGAGGCGCAGGTGGCTTGCGCGTCGTACCAGGAGACCATCCACGTCGGATGGCCGCCTTTCTGGTTGGGGTACTCGTATTCGTCGATGCAGAAGCGACGGTGCTCCTCGCGCGCCACACACTTCTGCCGGGTCGCGAAGCGATGGCAGATGGTGATCTTGTTCTGCGGGCTGTACTCCTCTTCGATGCAGGTGCGCTGCATGCTGGGGCAGTAATCGGTGTCGACGAGCTTCATGTCTTGGGGGCAAGCGTTGCCGAGCCCGTCGATGGCGCCCGCCCGTTGTTCCTCCGGCAGCGGTCCGGAGGGGGGATGAGGATGGTCGTCGTGGGAGTCCCGCGGCGAGGGCGACCCGGCGGCGATATAGGAGCAGAGCAGATCGCCGTGAGCGTCGATCGACGCGAGCGAGCCGTTCGGGCACGCTCTTCCGTCGGGCGTCGTGGCCGCTTTGCCGAGAGGCTTGGCCTCTCCGCATGCGGCGATCGCGAGCGCGAGCCATAGGGGTGAGGACTCCGCGCGTCGCACAGCGGCGAACATTGGGTGGACGCCATTATAGAGACATCGCGGTAACTGGCTATCGAGCTGCGTCGCGCCCGTCGGAACCCGGTGATCTCGCGCCTGGGGGCCGCGCGCGGCGATTCGTGTCAGCGATCCGCGCTGTCGGAATCTTCGACTGGCAGCGAACGGAGGGCAGGGGACGGGGGCGCGGCATGTTCGTCGACGGCCGGTCGATCGAGCACGACGTTCGGTCGGAGTCGGCGCAGCATTTTGCGGCCGATCCCCTTGATTCGCAGGAGATCCTCCACCGCGCGGAACTTCGTCAGGCGCTGACGCAGGGCGAGAATGGCGCGGGCGCGCGATGGGCCAATGCCGGGCAGCTTGGTCAGCTCGGCCTCCGAGGCAGCGTTGAGAATGACGCGACCATCGGCGAGGAGCCCTGCGCCGGGCGCCGACGCGGCTTCGACCGGTGGGGGGGCTGGCGTTGGCGTCGGTTCGGCGCTGCCCGCGTCGCCCGCGGTGGACGCCCCGGGCAACCCGACCATGAAACCCGCGGTGATGAGCGGCGGCGTCGCGCTCGGTGCTGGCTCGAAGGGCGGGGGCGGTTGGTGGGCGCCCGCCCTGGCGCCGATGACCGCCAGAATCAGGGCCACGCCTGCTGCCCCGGCCACCTTGATGGCAATCGGGAGCCAGATAGAGAGGTGAGGGGCCGCTGAACGGCCCCTCGATGATGAACTGAGGGCAACACCGCCCTCGACAGCGCGAGGCGACGCCTCGCGCGGGCTCTGCTGCATGTTCATGTTCGGCTTTTTGGGTCAGAGCGCCGGATCGGGCGTCGCGCGGGCCGGCGTGCGTTGCGTGCGCGGGGGCACGAGGCCATTCATGTCGTCGGCCTCTTCGCGCGGCTCGTAGTCGCGGATTTGCAGCGTGCCGCCCGTCGGCAATGCGTCGAGCTTCACGTTGATGGAGCCGTCCTTGTTGGTGAACGCGACACCGATGCGATTCCAGTAGGTCTTGTCGTTGCGCTCGGTGATGACGTACGCGACTTTGAATTTCGTCTGTTCCATGGTTCTCTCCGTCGGCACCGCCGCGGAGGCGCAACGCGCGCCGCCCGGAGGCTACCTTTCGACCGGTCCTTAGAGCGAGCGGCGTGCCGGGCGCGTTCTCAACGAGATCGGGGACTTGAGACTCTGGATGCGCGGCGGCCGCCATTTTCGCCCGGCGGCGCGACACCCACACCTCCCCGCAGGGGGTGGCCATGGGGGAGCGAAGCGCACGGAACGCATGGAGCGTAGGGAGGTTTGCCCCGATCGGGCCGGTATGTTAGTTCCGAACTCCGGGGCGGCGTCGTCCGCACTGCTGTGAGGTGCCCATGTCGGCTGAACGTGTCGATCCCACCCTCTCGCGTCGTAGGTTCTTGGGAAATGCCGCCGCTCTCGCGGGGGCCGCCGCTGGCGCGTCCGCGCTGGGCGAGAATACGGCCATTGCCGCCGCGCCCGCGAGCCTGGCCGCGACTCCGCCCGCCGGATTCGTTCCGATGTCCGAGCCCGGCAAGATCATCAAGGTCGCCAAGTCCGACACGCTCATGCCAAACGGCCTCTTTCCGAAAGCGGACGTCGCGCAGTCGATGCTCGAGCGCGCGATGATGGAGCTCACCGGCGAGACCGACATGGCCAAGGCGATGGCCCGCTTCATCCACAAGGACGACAAGGTCGCCATCAAGATGAACGGAATTGCCGGACAGACCGGCGCCACCATGGCCACCAACAAGGAGATCATCCTCCCCATCGTGGCCGCGGTGCTCGCGGTCGGCGTCCCGGCGGCGAACATCGTCGTCTACGAGCAGTACAACTCGTTTTTCAACGGCACGCGCGTCAACGCCAAGAACCTTCCCGCCGGCGTCCAGACCGCCATCCACGCCAATAAGGATGCGACGATGCCCGAGATCAGGGTGCTCGGGATCCGCACCAAGTTCGTGCGCCCGCTCACCGACGCGACCGCCGTCATCAACGTGGCCCTCATCAAGGACCATTCGATCTGCGGCTACACGGGCTGCCTCAAGAACATGACCCACGGCAGCACCATCAACCCCCACGACTTCCACGCCCACAACGCAAGCCCGCAGATCGCGGCGCTCTACGCGCAGGACGTGATGAAGAGCCGCGTTCGCCTGCACATTACCGACGGCTTCAAGCTGATTTACGACCAGGGGCCGCTCGACAAAAACCCCGAACGGCGGGTCCCGCACGAGGCCGTCTACGCGACGACCGACCCGGTGGCCATGGACATCATCGGCTGGGGGGAGGTCGAGAAGTGGCGCAAGAACAAGGGTCTACCGACGCTCGCCAAGGCCGGCCGTGAGCCGACCTACATCCGCGTGGCGGGGGAGCTCGGGCTCGGCGTGGCGGACAAAGAGCAAATTCGGATGCGCGAGGTTACACTCTAGGACGCTGCGCGTTCGTCTCCTTGGGTTCCTGACCTTCGTCTCGCTGACCGGCTGCCATTCGGTCGCTCCACGGCAGCCGCCCGGGATACCGCCGACCGCGACTTCCGTGAATCGTGAGCACCCCGGTGGTGACGCCGCGGATCCGCATCAGGCGGCGCTGCATCGGCTGCTCGAGGAGCCATGGGGTTGGCGCAACGACAAGCAGGACGCCCTGCACGTTCCCCTGCCCGACTGGGGCAACTGGCGGCGCATCCGGTACTACGGCGTGCCGAGCTTCGTCGGGTTCCGGTATGGCGACGATCATCACGCCGTCATCGCCATCTGGGTGCGCGAGGTCGACGAAGGAGCGACGCTCGCACAGTGCCTCGACGAGCACGAGAAATGGGGCGAGCCACTCGCACAGACCTTCGGGGTGCGCGTGGAGCCGGGGCCAGTCGTAAGGTCCCCGTGGAGCCCACTGCCGGGCCCCAAGCCGGAGGGGCCGCTCGAAATCGTCACCCGATCGCTCGACGCGGAGATGGACACCATCTTCGCGCGTGGCACCTACTTCGCCGCGTACACCGCGTACGCGATGTGGCCGAAGACTTGTACCATCTTCGGTTTTGCCGTGGCGGTGCGAGGTCGCCCTGACCTCGCGCGCCAGGTACGCGACCGCTTTGTGTCCGACGGCTTCTGGCGCCTCGAGCGCCACGCCGAGAGCACCCCGGCGCTCTGACCAACCGCGGGTGCGCACTCGGCCGCGCGTCGCAGGCACCTGCCAAAAAATAGAGTCGGGAGCGGTTTCAGAGTTACTCTTCTGGGATGTCGAGCGGTGAGATGCCGAAGCCCCGACCACGGGAGGGACCACCTCTCGGTGAGCCCGTGCGCTTCGGTTCGTATCTCCTCCTCAAGCGCATCGCGGTGGGGGGCATGTCCGAGGTGTACCTGGCTCGTCCCGCGGAAAACGCGTCGTCGATCAAAGAGCTCGTCATCAAGCGTCTCCTGCCGTCGGTGCTCGACGATCCGCGCAGTCGCAAGACATTCCAGATGGAGGCGAACCTGCACACGGCGGCGCGCCACGACAACGTCGTCGAGATGTACGAGTCGGGCGAGGTGGAGGGCGAGCCCTATCTCGCGATGGAATACGTCCCTGGAGTCGATGCCTTTCGCTTGATGCGCAGAACCCAGAGCGAGACGACGCGTATCCCGCCCGCGGTCGGGATCTACGTCGCGCGCGAGCTGTGCAAGGCGCTGGCTTGCGTGCACGCGCTCGTCGACGAGGACGGCAATCCGCTCGGGATCGTTCACCGCGACGTGACCCCTTCCAACATCTACCTATCGGAAGCGGGGGACGTGAAGCTCGGCGATTTCGGCATCGCCCGTTCGTTCGCAGAAAAGCCGCGCGGGCAAGGGACGCACGTGCTCAAGGGCAAGTACGGGTATCTCGCTCCCGAGCAGGTCTCGGGGGAACCTTTCGATCACCGCGCCGACCTCTTCTCGCTCGCGGTCGTTCTCTCGGAGATGATGATCGGACAGGCGCTTTTCCCGGGCGCCGGGCAGCTCGCCGTGCTCCTGGCGATCCGCGATTGTCGCATCGATCCGCTGCGGGCCTCGATGGACCTTTTGCCGAAGGGGCTCTTTCCCGTCCTCGAGAAGGCGCTCGCCAAGTCGCCCGACGACCGTTTCTCGTCGGCTTCGGAGTTTTACGACGCCATCGCCTCCTATGAGACGCCCGATCGGGCGACGATCGCCGGCGAGCTCGCGACGCTCGTGAAATGGGCGGGAGACGCATCGACTTTGGCCAAGCGCATCGAGGGCGCGCTGCGCGAGTCGACGAAGATGTCGGTGCCGCGTCCCGGGGGACCGCCGTCTCCGCGACCGCTCGACCGCCTCACGGCGCCGCCGCCGGCGATGGCCACCGTGCGAACGCGTGACGGTCGCGTCCTCAACGAGGTGTCCTTCGCCAAGCTGGTGGAATTCATCGTGACTGGTGAGCTCGGATCGGAGGACGAGGTGGCCATGGCCGGCCAGAGTTTTCAAAGGCTCGAGGCGATCGACGTCCTCGCGCGGCACCTGCCCCCTTCGACCGCGACGACGAGTCGGCTCGACGGTCCCGGCGTTCCCGACTACGCGGCCGAGCTCGCGAGTACGAGCATGCTCGACGTTTTGACGTGGCTGCTCGTGCGCCGGGAAACAGGAGCGCTCTTCGCCGATCGCCCCCCCGTGCCGACGCGCCGCCCGATTCCCGCCGGGGAGACGGTGGCTACGGCGCTGCGCGAGTCGGGGTTCGGGCCGGTGCGCAAAGAGCTGTACTTCGAGAATGGGCGGCTCGTCTTGGTCGCGTCCAGCGAGCCGAGTGAGCTGCTCGGTGAGCATCTCGTGCGTCGCGGCGCCATCCAGCGTTCCGAGCTCGAAGCGGCGCTGCTCGAGCTTCCTCGCTATGACGGCAGGCTCGGAGACACGCTCATCGGTCTCGGACTCGTGGACGCCGTCGAAGTCTTTCGCGCCATCGAGAGCCAAGGGCGAGCGCGCGTGGCGGCCATCTTCCGTTGGTCGGTCGGACGCGTCAGTTTCTACCGTGCCGTCAAGCCCCATCGCGTCGACTTCCGGCTCGATCTCGATATCCCGGAGCTCATGCTGGCCGGACTCGAAGAATCGGTTCCCAATACGGTGTTGCTCGAGCGCCACCGCGGCGACATGGAGAGCATGTTCATCCCCCTAAGGCCGCCGCCTCACTACGCCATGTCGGTCGCCTGGCCCCCCTCGGTCCTGCTTCTCATGGGAACGCTCGGCGCCGGGCGCAAACTCGGCGACATCCTTGCCACCTTGAAGGCGACGCGCAACATGGATTCTCCCGAAGTCCTGCGCGCGATCGAGATCACCATAGCGGGCGGTTTGGTACGCCGAGCAGCAGGCGCAGGATCGCAATCGGCGCGACCGTAGCGCTGACGGATTCGAAAAGCGCACGCGACAGAGCGACCTCGGTGCCGGAGCGCACCGCGGGGGTGGGGCCCCATTCCGGGCTTGCCCCGGTGGGGCGGGGGCAGCGCCCCCGCAGGCAGAGGAAGGTCAAGCCTTGGAGGCTTCGCCTCTCAAGGCTTGACCGGCGTGAACGGCAGCATCGACTTCAGATCCTGATCGTTGAACCGGAGCTGCAGACCCACGAAAAAGTCGCGGCGGTCGCCGTTGAAGACCTCGTCCACGCCGGCGAGCATCCACAGGTGGTGGAGGAACTCGTAGCCGAGTCCGATTCGCCAGCGCGGTTGGAGCGTCTCGCCGAAGCCGAAGAGGTCCTGTCTTATCTCGAACCTGTCGCGCAACAGATGGGTATCGAGCCCGATGCCACCGGTCGATTCGAGGATGCCGAATCGACCGGTGAAAGGGCCGATCTTTTTGGCGAACATGAGTGAAAAGCGAAAGGCGTTGCTCGTCGTGGTCTTGACGTCGCGGTAGTGCGAGGGGCGAGTGGGGTCGGTCGTGTCGACGTCCGTTTGCTCCACGGTCGTGCGCCCGCGCGGGTCGTTGATGATCTCGATGAGGTAATATTTGTCCTCGGCGGGCTGGAGGCGGAGCTCGACGTAGCTCTTGATGGTGTTGGAGACGAAGTTGTAATCGGCGCGAAGGCCGACGATCGTCTGCAGTCGTGAAATGCCCCCCACGAAGTCGCCCACTCCTTCCACCACGCCCTGCACTTCGTTGATGAGGGTCTCGTCCTTGGTGAGACGTCCGACCGTGCCCTCGCCCTTGTCGATGCGCGCGGAGACCGCATCGATGTGCTGCAGCGCGCTCTCCAGCGACGCGCTGGCGTGGTTCACCCGTTCCACCGTCTCGCGCACCTGCCCCAGCGACCCTTTGACGTCACCTCGGTTTTCAGCGAGGAGGGTGCGCACGTCGCCCGTGATCTCCCGCACGTTGTCGAGGATCTGTTGCACCTCGGGGCCGCTCCGGGTGGTGATGTCCTCCACGTTGAGGAGCGTGTGGCGGATGGTCTCGCGGTTCTCGCGCACCGTCTGATTGAGCGCCTCGGTGACCGCAGCCAGGTTCTTGAGGGTGTTGCGCATCTCGGCCTGCCCTTCGGGCGAGCCGATGGTGTCGGCAAGGGTCTCGCTGACGATCTTCACCCGATCGGCGATGCGCGCCAGATCGGCCATGATCTGATCGGTGGAGCTTGCCTCGATGACGACTTTGATCTCGTCGCCGTTCTTGAGGTTCGGACGCCCGTCGGTGCCCGGCGCGAGCGAGAGGAAATACTCACCGAGGATCCCCGAGCTCCGCCGGCCGACAGTGGCATCCTCGTGCAGCGTCACCTCCGGCGCCATGCGCACGTCGATGCGGGCCATCCCGTGATCCAGCTTGATCGACTCGATGGTGCCGACCGGGATGCCGGCCATCATCACGCGCGATTGAGGGGCGAGGCCGGTCGCCTCTTTGAACATGGCGAAGACCGTATAGCCGCCCGCCATGCCGGTGCTGCGGCTCACGAAACGGTAGATGAACGCCGACGCGCCCAAGGCGATCAGTACGAAGAGCCCCACTTTGGCTGCTTTCGTCCACTCGCCCATGCTCCTCTGGCAGAATCTCCTCGGCGCAGGGTATCAAACAAGCCGGAGCGGGCCCAATAAAAGCCCCTTCGCGCGGACGAACGAAAGCGCGCAATCGTTACGCGGCATCGTCGGACGGCGCGACTTCGGCGAGCTACACTGCCGAGGATGCGCCGCGCGATTCCAGCCCTTGGTCGGACATTCGCGGCATGCCTTGTTCTTTACGCCTTCGACGCTGCATCGGGCACGCCGGGCCTCCAATGGTCGGATACCATCGGTTCGCCGCGCCCGCTGGCGCCCACGTCGACGCGCGACCGCGAGCTCACCTCCGTATGTCCCGACGGCGATAGCGCGCTGCGTACGGTCGCCGCGCAGCTCGCGGCCCATACCGTCGCGGCCGACGACGTCGAAGCCATCACCTACGCCCTGCGCGCAGCAGGCGACCCTCACGTCTGGCCGCGGGCGTTCCTTTTGGAGGGCAAATCGGTCGATCTTGTCGAAGCCAAGGCGCGCATGAAAACGTGGCTCGGCACCTTTCGCCAGCCGGCTCGGCTGCGGTGCGGGATTGTCCTCGAGCGAAGCGGCGACAAAGAAGTGGTCGCGGCGATCGCCATCGATGCGCAGGCCGATCTCGCCTCCATGCCCGTGCGGGCCCGCACCAGCAGCTGGGTCGATATCGATGCCAAAGTCCTTGCTCCGGCATCGGGCGCCAAGGTGATCGTCCTCGGTCCGACCGGGGCACCGCGCACGCTTCTCACCTCGTTCTCGGAAGGCCGCGTCAAGGCCCGCGCCAACGTCGACCGCGACGGCACCTGGCTCTTTCAGGTGCTTCTCGACGGCGTGAACGGCCCGCGCCCCGTCCTCGAGGCCTACGTCTTTGCCGGGATCGAACCGCCGGGCGCGCAACCGAGCCGTCCCGCACCCGGCGAGGAGGCAGGCGGCGCAGGAGACGGAGCCATGGCGCTCGGCCGCATGATGATGCTCGCCCGTCGTTCCGAAACGCTTCCCGGTCTCGTCCGCGACGGGGCGCTCGATCGCATCGCGCGAAGCCACGCCGAACGCATGATGCGCATGCGCCAGCTCGGCCACGACGTGGGGGACGGCGATCCCAAGGATCGGCTCGAACGCGCCGGCATTTCGCTACCGCAGGTCGGAGAGAACGTTGCTCACGCGGCCAACATCGTGCTGGCGCACCGCGCCCTCTGGAGCTCGCCGTCGCACCGCGACAACCTCCTGCAGCCTCGGTTCGATCGCGTTGGGATCGGCGTCAGCACCGACCCCGACGGCAGCGTGTGGGTGACGGAGCTGTTCGGGACCTCACCGCGCGATCCACCGCTCTCGCCCGCGTCGCGCCCGCGCTGACATTCTTACTGAATGTGGAACTCCACGCGGCGATTTTGCTGACGGCCGCCCTCGGTTTCGTTGGGAGCGATGGGGCGCGACGGGCCATAGCCATGCGCCTCGAGACGCCCTTCGGCGATGCCGTGATCGACAAGGTACTTCATGACGCTCTCGGCGCGGGTCTGGCTCAGCTGTTCGTTCATGTCCACGGCCCCGCGGTTGTCGGTGTGCCCTTCGATGCTGAGGTTTCCGATGTCGGGGTTGGCGCGCAGGAGCCTCACGATCTCGTCGAGGATGCTGAAGCTGGTGGCCTTGATGCTGGCCTTGCCGGTGTCGAACTGGATCTGCTTCAAGATCTGGATCTCGGTCGACCCTTCGACGCGTCGAATGAACGTCGGGCAGCCATTGGTCTTCGGATCGGGCGAGCTCGTGCCCGGCTCGCGCGGGCAAGCATCGGTCACGTCGGGGATGCCGTCTTGGTCGTAGTCGTCCTCGGGGCACCCATCCATGTCCTGGATCCCGTCCTTGTCCTCGGGGGTGTCCGGGCACTTGTCTTCCGTGTCGGGCAGCCCGTCGTTGTCGCGGTCGGCAGGCTTGGGGCAGCCGTCGGTGGCGTCGGGTTCGAGTTTGTCCTCGGGCACGCTCGGGCAGAGATCGACGTCATCCGGGATGCCGTCGTGATCGGCGTCCCCGCCCTCGCGCTGGATCCGCTCGCGGATGGCGCGCATGCGGCGCTCGGGCGCGGGCGCTTCGGAGTCCTGGATGGTGGCGTGATAGCCGATCACGGCCAGCATTCGCACGTCGGGAGCGCCGTACCCGGTGTCGAGGCGCGTGCCGAACCCGCCGCCCGCCCAGAGTTGCCCGGTCGCGTCGAGCGCCATGCGCCCCTCGGCCAGCCACTCGAGCGGCGAGTTGCGCGCTGACATGAAGGTGCTCGTGGCCACACGGTTCGAATCGACGAAGCCTTCGAGGCCCGTGGAGAACATCATCGATCCGCCGACGCGAATGCGCCCGTCGCGCATCGGCCAGAACGCTCCGACGGCGAGGGTGAGCTCGTTGCCGACCACGAGGTTGCCGATCACCCCCTTGGGCCGAAAATGTAACCCGCCATTGACCACCAGGATGAGATCGCGAAGGACCGTCTCGGTGCTCATGTTGAGCGAGGTGTGCGTCGAGCCGTCGCCGCCGTACGAAAAGCGGGCGCCGCTCGGAACGTAGAAGGACATGCCTCCCGCGAGAAGCCACTTCTTGTCGTCCGCCTGATAGAGGAGTCCACGCACGTCGAGGCGCGCGTCCATCAACACAGGGCTCTGGAGCGTGCCCACGCCCCTCACGTTCGCCGGCGAAGGGTCGGAACCGCTTTGGTAGAGGATGACGGGGAAATTGGCGATGAACGTCACGCGCCCCCCGAGCTCGGCACCCACCGTCGCGTAGTCGATGACCTGATGGGAGACCGGGCTTTTCGTGTAGTTCTGGAGCGCCGGATTGTTGTCCCCGGAGATGGTGCGAAGGAGCAGGGGGCTGAAGGTCAGGCCGAGTCCCATCTGCGCAAAAAGTCGCGTGCGCGCCGAGGTGTACGGTCGCCACACGGCAAATCCGTCGTCGGGGGCGCCCGCCATCGTCAGGCGGTCGAGGTAGAGCGTCTTCTGCTGGGCGCCCGCTGCGAAGGGTGTCAAAAGCGCGACGACGAACGCAAGAAGGGCAACGGCTCGTCGCGAGCACGTCCATCTTCGTTGCGCAGGGAGGGGGATCTCGGCCCCGAAAAAGAGATCCAATCGAGGATGGGCTCCGATCTAGCAGCGTAGGGCAGGCGTGCTGCCCACGTCGAGTTTTTGTAAGCTCGCCGGAATAGGTGCATCAGCCGCGATGTAGGTAACGATTTCGCGGAGGTGCCCGGTGTGGAAAGGATGGGCACCTGGGGGCATCGGGAGGTCCCCGTCCTTGACGAGAGGAGCGAGGTATGATTACTTCCCGCGCCCCCCTGAACGACGGGCACGAGCACGACCATGAAGCGTACCTACCAGCCCCACAACACCCGCCGCCGGCGCAAGCACGGCTTTCGCGCCCGCATGAAGACACCGGGCGGAGCGAAAGTGCTCGCCAACCGCCGCCGCAAGGGCCGCTGGCGGTTGACCGTGGCCACTTACAAGAAGTAGCCCCACTGGCGGCAGCGCAAGCCGCCCCGCTTGCCCCGCCGGGGACCTTCGAGCGAAGGCACCTTGAAGGAAGGGTCGGCTCAACTATTTCCGAAGAACCGCCGCGTTCGCAAGCGCAGCGAGTTTTTGCGCATCCAGGAGACGGGCTCACGTGTCACCCTGCCGAGCGCGATCGTGCTCCTTGCAGCTCGTTCGGACGATGGCCCGCCAAGGCTGGGGATTACGGTGACACGCAAATTCGGCAATGCCGTCGCGCGCAACCGCGCCAAGCGGCTCTTTCGCGAGCTCTTTCGAAGGGCGTCCGCCCTTCTCCCGAGCGGCGTCGATTTCGTCGTGATCCCCAAGACCTCCGTCGCGAGCACCCTCTCCCTGGCACGCCTTCATGACGAATGGACCCGGGCCGCCGGCCTCTTGGGTGCCCGCGCCGATTCCCTGCGAAGAGCTCTGGCCAACGCCGCGGCGACGCCTCAGACTGGCAAGCCAAGAGGTTCCCGCCGGTGATGGTCCGCTACGTGCTCGTGCCGCTGATTCGACTGTACCAGCGGGCGATTTCGCCGTGGTTGGGTAACGTCTGCCGTTTCGAGCCCTCCTGCTCCCGCTATGCTCTCTCCTGCCTCGAGACCCACGGAGCTTTGCGCGGGACCTTGCTTTCGCTCGTTCGCGTGTGTAAGTGCCACCCATTCCATCCCGGCGGGTTCGATCCGCCCCCCCTTCCGAGCCCCCCCCAGCGAGAAACCCCAACGACGGCCTAGCGGACGCGCGGCGCGGTCCTATCGCGAGCGTCGAGAGCTGAGACTGCCGTAAAGCTAACCCATGGAATCGGTCACTCGCTGGATCTTCATTGCGCTCGCGGGCGTCCTTGCGTTCATCTACATCCCCAAGATCCTGAACGGCGGTTCGGAAGAGCCGCAACCGATCGGCGTCGGCCGCACGGAGACCGCCAACTACGACATCAGCGATGAGCCGCCCTCCAAGTGCCGCATCGAGGGGAAAAAATTCGCGGCCGAGCTCTCCACCCGCGGGGCCGCGCTCGTCGACTACTACCTCACCGGCGATCGGCGTTACACCGAAGGGGGTAAGCCGATCGAGCTGACGACCGTCCCCGCCTCGGCCCCCGATCGGTTCAACATCCATTTCGATTGGCGCGCCCTCGGTGCCACCGGTGAAACGACGCAGGTGGCGCACGACGTCTTCGACTGGAAGATCGAGTCGCACGACGGAAATTCGTGCACGTTTTCCTATTCCGACGATCGGGTAAAGCTCACCAAGACGTTCCGCGCGGGCGACGGCCCTTACGAGCTTTTCACGCGCGTCACCATCGAAAACGCGAGCGACGAAAAGCGGGTGCATCGACTCGGCGTGGAAAACACCGCCTGGCGAACCCATCAAGAGACCGACTCGCACCTCGGGCGGCAGTCGCCGTTCACGACCGAAGTCCTGTGCGCCCACGATGGCGGCAAGCTCGACCGAAAGTCGCTTTCCGATTTCGCCCCCAAGGACTTCCAGAAACCGGAGTTCGAGGCGGGTTGGTTCCTGCAGCGGGGTTCCATCGACTTCGCCGCCACGGCCAACGCGTACTTTGCCCAAGCCATCGTTCCCATCGAAGGACCGGCCGCACCGGCGTGTAGTCTGCAGGTCGAAGAGCGCTGGTACCGCGAGCAGTTCCCGGACAAGACGAAGGATCCGTCTTACGGCGCGATGTACCGATCGCGGCTCCTCTACCCGCAGAAGGAGCTCGCGCCCCACGAGTCCGTTTCGTACGAGGTCGCCGCCTACTACGGCCCCAAGGATCGCGCCTACCTCGCCAAGGCGCTCGGCGGCCATCACCAACTCTCCGAGATCATCAACCTCGGCATGTTCACCGTGGTGAGCAAGGTCATCGTGATGTTCCTCATCAAGTCGCACGAAGTCGTCGGCGACTGGGGGCTCTCCATCATCGTCCTTACCGTCTGCGTGCGCATCCTGCTCTTTCCGCTGACCTGGAAGCAGATCAAGAGCATGGTGTCGATGCGCCGGCTCAAGCCGGAGATCGACGAGATCAACCGCAGGTTCAAAGACGACCCGCAGCAAAAGCAGGTCGCCACCATGGAGATGTACCGAAAGAACGGCGTCAATCCGTTCGGCGGTTGTCTGCCGGTCTTCGTGCAGATGCCGGTGTGGTGGGCGCTCTACACCGTGATCCAGACCGCGGTGGAGCTCTATCACACGCCGTTTCTCTGGTACCAGGATCTGTCCGCCCCCGATCCGTACTTCATTCTGCCCATCGTCCTCGGGGGGACGAGCTTCATTCAACAGAAACTCATGCCGCAGCAAGTCGACATGGCGCAGCAGAAAATGATGCTCTACTTCATGCCGGCACTTTTCACCGTCATGATGCTCTTTCTTCCGGCCGGGCTCGGCATCTACATGCTGACCAACTCCGTTCTCGGAATCGTGCAGCAGCAGGTGGTCGAGCGCGTTGCCCCGCGTTCGACGGCCATCGAGGTTCGAGAAAAGGACAATACCGGGGGAAAAGGTCAATCAGGCAAGAAGGAAGAGCAGCGTAAGCTCTCCGGCACTGTGCCTGCCAAGTTGAAAGGAGGTTCATAGTGCCCATGCCCGACGAAAAAACCGACGAGCTCGACTCGAGCTGGCCCGAAGCCAACGACGACCAATCGCGAGGTTCCGAATCGGCTGCATTGAGTGACGTCGCCAGCGTGGTCGACGGCGGCCGAGCTTCCGTCGCCGAACCTGGTGAGAATGGCGGGGCAGAAGAAGTCGTCTACGACGAGGCTCGTGCCGAAAGCGCGCGCGACTTCGTGGAAGACATGTTGGCCAAGATGGGAATGGAAGTGATGGTCGACTTGGTCGAGCCGGAACCCTCCGATCCGGCCGGCGAGATTCGTATCGAGATCGAAGGGCGCGACTCCGGGCGCATCATCGGCAAGAAGGGGCAAGTTCTTTCCGCGATCCAGCACATCGTCAACCGCGTCGTGAACCGTCCGGGGCTCGACCGCCGTCACGTGGTGGTCGACGCCGAGGGCTACCGGCAAAGGCGCGAAGACACGCTCGCCACCATGGCCCAGCGGCTCGGCAAGAAGGCGATCGAGGAAGGAAAGATCATCACCTTCGAGCCGATGAACCCGCGCGACCGCCGCATCGTGCACCTGGCCCTCGCCAAGTTCCCCGGCGTGGTGACCAAGAGCGACGGCGAAGGCGAAGGCCGCCGCGTGCAAATTATTCCAGTACGGCGTTAGACGCGCCGAACCGGGTGACTCCCTTCGGGGGCTTCGCCCCCGCCCCGCCGGAGCAAGTCCGGAACAGGGCCCCACCCCCACCGGGCCTCCGGCCCGGATTGCGAAAATCACGAAGCCAAAGTCGCACGGTGAACGTCAGAGTAATCCGGCGCGCAGTGCGGCTTCGGCGATCCCTCCGCCTGTCGAGGAATCGGCGTCGAGGCGGTCGGTGGCGGCTTGTTTCACGTCCTCCGGCGCTTGCGCCATGACGAAGGAGCGGCCGGCGGCTGCGAACATCGGGATGTCATTGAACCAGTCTCCGACCGCGACGACTTCCTCGGGGCTCACGCCATGGTGGCGGGCCAACCAGACGAGCGCCGTCCCCTTGGAATAGCCGGCCGCGCGGGCAACCAGGGCCCACGTGCCGAGCTTTTGCAGCCGTCGGACGGGGAACGCCGCGGTGTAGACGGCCTGGCCGAGCGCTCGCCCGAGGTCGAGTTCGAGCTCGCGGATGGCGCGTTCGGTCCCGAGACTGACGACGGCGGTGATCCCGCGCGCGTGCTCCCAATGAGGATGAACGGTGACGCGCTCGGTCCGGACATGGTCGAGCGACCAGGTGCGCACATAAGGAAGATGAGGGGCGCCTTCGTCGTCGTAGAGGATTTGATCGTTGGCGAAGACGAAGGTGGTGACCCGGTGACGCTCGAGGAGGTCGCGCAGGGCGGCCGCGCTTTCGGCCACGATCGAGCCGTGCAGGAGGTCCGCGCCCGACGCGACTTCGACGAGGTGACAGCCGTCCACGCACGCCACCGCGCCGTGGGTGCCCACGTCGCTGGCGATGTGACGCGTGCCGGAAAAGAGCCGGCCCGTGATGATGGTGGTAGGGATCCCTTTGAGGGCGAGGGCGGCGATCGCTTCGCGGTCGGGAGCGTGGACGGCTCCCGCCGCGTCGACCAGGGTGCCGTCGAGGTCGACCGCGAGAAGGCGAAAACTCATGTCTTGGCTGCCACCACCGCGGGGCGATGCCGAGCGTTCAGCCGCCCGTGGTCGCCGCGTAAACCGAGACCTGGCGCTTCTTGTTCGTCTTCCACTCGTAGGAAACGACGCCGTCGATGAGCGCGAAGAGGGTGAAGTCCTTACCGGTGCCGACGTTCTTGCCGGCGTGGAGAGAGGACCCGACCTGCCGCACGAGGATGTTGCCGGCTCGCACCGGCGTCCCTGCGTAAACCTTCACTCCGCGGCGCTGGGCATTCGAGCCTCGGCCGTTGCGCGTGGAACCTGCACCTTTTTTGTGGGCCATGGGTCGCTCGCTAAACCTTGATGCCGGTGATCTTGAGCTCGGTATACGGCTGGCGGTGCCCCTGCTTGCGGCGGTAGTTCTTCCGGCGGCGGAGCTTGAAGACGATGATCTTCTTGGCGCGGTCTTGGCCGAGGATCTCGGCGCTCACGCTGGCGCCGCTGAGCAGGGGCTGCCCGAACTTCGGCGCGTCGCCGCCCACCATCAGCACTTCCTCGAACTTGAGGGCGTCACCCGGATTGCCAGGGAGCTTCTCGACCCGCAGTTTTTGGCCTTCGCTGACCCGGTACTGTTTGCCGCCCGTTTTGATGACCGCGTACATGCGCTTCCTCTAGATCAACGTTTCATGATGCTACAGCGTGCTCGCGCCTCGATCCGAGCCAAGTCATGGCGTCCTGGGCGAGCACCCGGCGCCCGGAGGCCGCCCAACGAGAGGGCGCCCGAGCGATGAAGGGACGGGAGGGGTAGCCTGACCCCCCTTTTCTGTCAAGGGAAGCGCGCGACGTACTTCACTCCTGCGGCACTTTTGGGTAGCGTAGGGCGGCTTTCCCATGAAGTGGTGGGTTTTCTCAGTACTGGCTCTGTGCGCTGCGATGGCCGTCGGGCCTGGCGCGGTTGCCGCGGCCGATTCTACGAAGGCCGATTCGAACGCGACCCCCAAGCGGCCCGAGCGGCTCGACCTGCGCATGGGCCCCGCGTTTTACTACCCCCCGGCGGGCGGGAGGGGGCTCAAGCCGGTGCTCATCTACCTGCACGGGCGCGGCGGCAACCCCGAGGCGGACTGCGCCAAGTGGGCACCGGTCGCACGGGATTTCGGCTGGATCCTCTGCCCGAGCGGCCCCGAGGACCGCGGCGGAGGCTTCCGAGCCTGGGCCAACAACTGGATGGCGGCCAAGAACGTCGTCGACACCGCGCTCGCCGCCTTGCGCGAGAAGTTTGGTCGCCGTGTGCAGCTGCGTGGCAACACGCTCATCGGTTTCAGCGAGGGGGCGTTCGTGGCGATGAACATCGGCGTACGCGAGCCCGAGGTCTATAACCGCTGGCTCATTCTCGCCGCCAACGACGGCTACTGGGGCGGCGAGGGCCAGGAAGAGCTCGAGAAGCAGTATGCGCGCATCAAGCGGGTCTACCTCCTCACGGGCGAGCACGATGGCGTGGTCGACAATACGCGGCGCGTCTTCGACATCCTCGATCAAGCCGGGGTGCACGTCATCATGCGCACGCCCGAGGACCTCGCCCATGAAATCCCCGAAGACCGTATGCGCCGGCTCTATATCCGTCCGCTGCGGTGGTTGAACGACATACCTTGAGGCCGAAGGGCCCGGCGAGTCCGACTGACAAGCGGTCGCCGGGCGCGCTATATGTCTAGGTAATATGGGCGACCGTGCGCCGGGACCGCGAGACGCTGCGCCGGCGAATCCACGAGCGCAGCAACGTGGGCTCGCCGAGCGGCTGTTTGCCGACGGGCGCGTCACCAAGGATCAATACGACAGCGCGATGTCGCACCAGCGCCGGACCTCGTGCCGCATCGAGGACGCCCTGATCGACGCCGGCGCCTTGAGCGAACAAGACCTGCTCAAGCTTTTGGCCGCGATCTACCAGGTTCGCTTCGTCTCGACCGAGAAGCTCGCCAAGGCCGATATCGACCGGGCCACCCTCGAAAAGGTGTCGCGCAAGCTCGCCGAGCGGCTCAACGTGGTGCCGGTGCTGTTCGATGCCGCGAGCAACACGCTCTCCGTCATCACCGCCGACCCACATCACTTCGAAGCGCTCGAGCAAGTCCAGAAGGGGGCGGGGGTCCGTGAGGTGAAACCCCTCGTTGCGCGCCCGGCGGCGATCCAAGCGGCCATCGCCAAGTTCTACCGCGGCGACCACTTCAGCTTCACCGCGCTCGATCCCAAGAGCCAAGGATCGATCAGCATCGGGGACGGCTTCGGATCGCCCGGCTTCGCGCCGACCATCGGGGGGCAGGACACGGCCAGCTCCTTTTCGATGGGCGGTATGCACGCGGCGCCCGTTGCTGCGTCGGGTCCTACGTTCTCGCTGGGCGCGCTTCCCGCGGCCAAGCCGGCCGACGACAAGAAGGGGCTCAGCCTGCCGCCCATGGCGGCCCCCGACGACTTGTGGAGCACCTCGCAGGCTTTCGTCGAAACACTCAACGTGCTCATCACGCTCCTCGAGAACACGCGCGAAGGTCTGCGCGGACATTCGGCCCACGTGGCGCGGCTCACACGCAAGATGGGCGAGCGTATCGGGATCGCTTCTGCCGAGCTGAACGCCATCATCCTGGCCGCTTACCTCCACGATCTCGGCAAGATGTCGGGCTATCATCTCACGGCGCTGAACGTGTCGCAGTTCGAGGTCCCGCGAGCGGCAGCAGAAAAGGCCTACGCCACCCCGGTGCGGCTGATGAGCAGCGCCAACCTCGTCTCGGTGACGGTCGCTGCGCTGGAGGGGATGTACGAGCGCTATGACGGCGGCGGCTTTCCTCGCCAGGCCAAGGCCAAAGAGATTTCGCTCGGGGCGCGCCTTCTCGCCCTTACCGACAGCTACGCCGACCTCACGGAGAATCCCAACAACGCCTTCGGTAAAAAGCTCAGCCCGGCGCGCGCCTGTGAAGCCCTCTCCAAGCACAAGGGGACGGTTTTCGACCCGCACCTCGCCGACCTCTTCAGCGCATCGATGGCGGGTGACGACATCCGCGCGCGCATTCTCGCCAACCGGCACGTAGCCCTGCTCGTCGACCCCGACCCCGAGGAAACGACGGTGCTCGAGCTGCGGATGATCGAGGAGGGTTTCGAAGTGCGTATTGCGCGTACCCTGGCGCAGGCGCGTGAGGTTCTGCAAAAGGGTGACGTGGAGCTGGTCGTGTGCGAGCTCGATCTCGCCGCGGAGGGAGCCACCGCCGGCGAGATAGCCCCAGGGGACGGCCTGTCGCTTCTCGTGGAGGCGCGCCGGGCGCCGTGGGGGGCGGACCTGCCGTGGCTCGTTCTCACGCGACGGCAGGCACGTGACGACGCGCGCCAGAGCTTCGAGCTCGGTGCCATCGACTTCGTCATCAAGCCGGCCGTCACCGACGTTCTCGTCGCCAAGCTCAAGAAGGCGGTCGAAAAACGAGCGACGGCGACGCCGGCGCACGGCGTCTCGGGATCGCTCGGCGAGATGTCGCTCCCCGACCTGGTGCAGATTCTATGGCACGGACGAAAATCGGGCGCGCTTCGCCTGCGGCGCGGACCGGAATCGGGCGAGGTCCATTTCGCCGAAGGAATGGTGGTGAACGCCATGTGGGGAAAGCTGCGCGGGGAAGACGCGTTCTACGCGATGCTCCGGATCACGGACGGCGAATTTGCCTTCGATCCCAATTACAAGGCGGAAGAGGTGCTCATTCAAGCGTCACCCGAGTCGCTGCTGCTCGAAGGCATGAGACGGCTCGACGAGGCCTGAAGCGCCGTGCTAAAAATGACACACCGCCAGATGGGATGCGGTGTCGCGCATGACGCAATCTCCGCTTCTCGGCTTCAATAACAACGTCAAGCATCGCGGCCGGTTGTTCCACATCCAGACCGAAGACTCCGGGGTGCGTCATCCCCATGTCATCACGCATCTTTTCATGGATGGCGGGCGCATTCTGAAGACGGTGAAGACCTCGTACGCCGAGCATGTCGGCAGCGACAAGGTGGGACACGTCGTGCGCGACCTGATGAAGGAGCAGCACAAGATGATGTTCATCGCCCTGCGCGATGGGCAGTTCGATCACGTGCTCGATTCCGTTCCGCCTCCCTCGATGAGCGGGCCGCCGGTGCACCCAGTCGTCCCCTCCGCCCGGTCCCCCTCAGGAGCTCTGCCCGCGTTGCGGCAGGCGGCCCCGGCCGACAGTGCCGTCGCCGCGCCGCCGCCCGCGTCGACGACGCGGCCACTGTCTCCCCCCTCGTCGGCCGCCATGAGGGCCGCCCCGGGTGCAGAAGGCGGCGGTCCATCGACGGGTGTGCGGCCCGTTCCGCGGCGCGAGGCGCCGGAGCTGTTCGGCGCGCAGACGGCGGAGGCCGCGGTGGTGAATGTCGTCGCTGAGCCCGCGGCTGCCGCGGCTGGCGGGGCCAACGAGGGAAAAACCAAAGAGCAGCCCGGCTCGGGTCGCTATGCCGCGTCGCGACCGGCCGCCGTTTTTGCCAGCGGTCGCAACGCCGACGCGGGGGGCTCCATTTTCGGCGACGATCTCATCAGCGAAAAATCCCTCGACGAAGTGATCCTGAGCTACCTCTCCGACGATCTCGACTCCACGAGCTCGAAGAAATAACGCTCCGTTCCCGTAGTCGCCGCGGGGGCGGGACAATGATTGGGACGACTTCCAGTGCACGACGCCGAGCTCTTCCGGAGCATTCCGATGTTCGAAGGTCTCGCCGACGACGACCTTCTGCTCCTCGCGGCCAGCGTGACCCCCAAGCCGTTCACGGCGGGTCAGATGATCTTCAATCAGGGGGACTCGGGCAGCGAGATGTACATCGTCGCGCGGGGACACGTGAACATCCACTTGCCTGGTGACGGCTCCCGGCGCGTTTCCCTGAAAGACATCTCCCGCGGCGAGTATTTCGGCGAACTGGCGCTCTTCGACGACAAGCCGCGCTCGGCGAGCGCGCTCGCCACCACCGATGCCGTCCTGCTCGAGCTTTCGCGCGGCACGCTCTCCACCTACCTCGAGCGGCGCCCGCACGCGGCCATGGCCATTCTGCGCACCATGGCGGAGCGACTGCGCGAGACCAACGCCATGCTCTCCGAACGCGCGGCCAAGAACGTCGTCAAGGAAATCGAAGAAAACCTCGACTGGCGCGATCGGCTCGCCGACCGTGTGGCGGAGCTGAACGGCAGCTGGGCGTTCATCGTGGGGCTTCTCAGCCTGACCGTCGGCTGGACGATCACCAATGTCGTGCTGGAGAATCCGTTCGACGGCTTTCCTTATGTTTTTTTCAATCTGCTTTTGGCGATCCTGGTCGCGCTCCAAGGGCCGCTCATCGTCATGAGTCAGAACCGTCAGACGATGAAGGACCGCGCCCAAGCGGAGACGGACTTCAAGGTCAACCTGAAGAATGAGGTCAATATCGAGTCCATTCTGCGAGAGCTCGGAGAGTTTCGCGCGGAGGCCAATCGCCGCCTCGAAGAGCTGGAGAAAGGCTGACCGATGTCTAGGTCCGATCGCTCCGAGTACGACTTCGTCATCGTCGGCGCAGGCTCGGCCGGATGCACCTTGGCCGGGCGCCTCAGCGAAGATCCCAACGCGCGCGTCCTCCTGCTCGAAGCCGGCACCGCCAAGGAACCGTTGCTCGCGCGGGTTCCCGCCGCTTTTTCGCGCCTCTTTCGCACACGCCACGATTGGGGCTACGAAACGGAACCGGAGCCGGAGCTCGCTGGGCGGCGCCTCTACATGCCGCGAGGGAAGATGCTCGGCGGCTCGAGCGCCATGAACGCCATGATTTACATCCGTGGCAACCCCCTCGACTACGACGCGTGGTCGGCCGCGGGCGCGCGTGGCTGGAGCTACGCCGACGTGCTGCCCTTCTTTCTCAAGGCCGAGGATCAGAGCCGAGGCAAGATCCCGGCGCACGGCGTGGGAGGGCCCTTGCGCGTGGAGGATCTGCGCACGGTGAACCCGATGTCGCACGCTTTCGTGGCGGCGTGCCAAGAAGTCGGGATGGCCAAGAACGACGACTTCAACAGCGGGTCGCAGGACGGAGCGGGTCTCTATCAAGTCACCCAGCGAGGGGGCCGCCGCTGGAGCGCCGCCAACGCCTATCTTTTTCCGGCCATGCAGCGACCGAACTTGGTCGTCGCACGCGGCGTGCTGGCGACGCGCGTCGTCATCGAGAAGGAGCGGGCTCGCGGCGTCGAGTTTCTCCAGCGCGGGCGCAAGAAGACGGCTATCGCGCGGCGGGAGGTCGTGTTGGCGGCGGGCGCCATCGGTTCACCCCAGCTCCTGCAACTGTCCGGCGTGGGCGCTGCCGACGAGCTTGCGCGGCTCGGCATTCCGGTGGTGGTCAAGGCGGAAGGCGTTGGCGCCAATCTGCAGGACCATCCGGTGATCGGTGTTCTCCACGAAAGCAAGCTCCCCATCAGCCTCATCGAGGGCGAGAGCGTGGCCGGGCTATTCGAGTACATCGCGCGCGGCACCGGATCGCTTTCTTCCAATGTCGCGGAGGCGGGAGCGTTCGTCCGTTCCGAGCCTTCGCTGCCCGCGCCGGACATCCAGTTCCATTTTGGCCCCGTGTATCACGTGGATCACGGCTTCGTCAGACCGCCTGGACACGGTTTCACCTTGGGGCCGACCTTGGTGGCACCGACGAGTCGCGGGCGACTGATGATTCGATCGCCGGATCCGGCGGCGCCGCCGCGCATCTACGGCAATTTTCTGACCGACGCGGCGGAGATGAAAGCGCTCGTCCACGGCATCAAGCTGGCACGTGACATCGCCCGGGCACGCGCCTTCGATAGGTACCGCGGACCCGAGTTCATGCCCGGGGAATCGATCAAGACCGACGCGCAGCTGGAAGCTTACGTGCGCGCGAAGGTCGAGCTTCTCTACCACGTGTGTGCCACCTGCAAAATGGGCGAGGACGATCTCGCCGTGGTCGATTCCGAGCTGCGCGTGCGCGGTGTTTCAGGGCTCCGCGTGGCCGATGCATCGGTGATGCCCGTCGTGCCGCGCGGCAATACCAACGCGCCGACCATCATGATCGCCGAGCGCTGCGCGGCCTTCATGAAAGCGGCGACCTCTCGAACGTGAACTTGGGCGGCCGTGTGCTCAGCGCATGCCGCTTTCCGCCCGGCTTATCGCGTCGAGGCTGATGCTCTCGGTGCCGCCGTACGGCGTCGCCGTCCAAGCGCGTACGATCTCCTTGGCGACGGTCGGCGACAAGAGCCGGAGGCTCAGAGCGAGCACGTTGGCGTCGTTCCACTGCCGCGCGCCTTTCGCCGTTTCCGCGTCGACGCACAGCGCCGCGCGAATCCCGGGCACCTTGTTGGCGGCCATGGAGACGCCCGTTCCCGTGTAACAGCAGACGACCCCCTGGTCGGCCGCGCCGCCGGCCACGGCGCGCGCGATCTCGACCGCTACGTTGCCCCAAGGCGTGGGCGCGGCAGGCTTGGCGCCGACCACGATCACATCGTGTCCGAGCGCACGGAGCTCGCCGGCGATGACGTCGATGAGAGGGTCGTGTTCGTCCGCGCCCACGAGAAACCGCATCCGGCGTTCATTCCTTTCCGAGCGCCGCAGGAAGCGCCGCGTCGCCCGCCCAGTCGCTCCACGACCCTTCGTAGAGCAGCGCGCCATCGGCGCCCGCGACGGCCAGCGCCAAGAGATCGTGACACGCGGTGACGCCCGAGCCGCAGTAGGCGACGACGGGCGTCTTCATCCCGACACCGAGCGCCGCGTAGTGACGCTCGAGCTCGTCGCGCGGCCGGAAAGGGCCGCCGGGACGGGTCAGGTTGGCGGCGAAGGGCGCGCTCTTGGCGCCGGGAATGTGGCCGGGGCGCGCATCCACGGGTTCGACTTTGCCTTCGTACCGTTCCGGCGCGCGGGCATCGAGGAGTATGCCTTCACGTCGCTCCACCATGCGGCGCACGCGCGCCTTGTCGACGACCATCTCCGGATGAGCGACGAGATCGAGCGGAGCTGCCGTCACCGGCGTGGGCGTCGTGGTCTCGAGAGGACGACCACTGTCGACCCAAGCTTGAAATCCTCCTTCCAGGACGCGCCCCACGTCGTGACCGAAGTACCTGAGGAGCCACCAGAGCCGCGCGGCCTGTGCTCCCCCCACGTCGTCGTAAGCGACGACAACGCTGTCGGGGCCAACACCGATCTTCGCCAGCACTTCGCGG